>CEUM01017578.1_pt1 | contig 190097 bp, 141 predicted proteins | sample 356421 | NCBI WGS metagenome assembly CEUM01 (sample SAMEA2622716, study PRJEB7988) | marine metagenome | biome: marine biome (ENVO:00000447); feature: surface water layer (ENVO:00002042); material: "saline water (ENVO:00002010), including plankton (ENVO:xxxxxxxx)" | depth 5 m
GTATTCAGAGGACGTCGGGCTCGGGCTAGTTTACGTTGCTGCAACGCGCCGAGAATCTCAGAGACCGAGTGGTAACGGTTAATAGGGTTGGTTGCAGGGCTCTTTCGCAGAATGGTTTGCAAGGCAGGGTCCAACGAGCGTTGCATTTGGCTGACGGGTTCAGGGGCATCTGTAAGGGCCTGTTGATAGGCCGCAAGACGTTGCTCCAGGTTTCCGGCATTGTCGATGCGTTGAATTCGTTGCTCGTTACGGTAGGGTGGGTGTCCTTCGAGGAGTGTATGCAGGATTGCCCCAAGGCCGTAAACGTCCCATCTCGCATCAGGAACCGCTTTTAAGTCTGCTTGTTCGGGTGCCATATAGAACAGAGTGCCCAACGCCGGAGACTGGTCCGTGCTGAGGCGGGATTGTCCAAAATCCGCCAGACGGGGATTACCCTCTTCGTCCAGCAGGATGTTAGCCGGTTTCAGATCGCAGTGAAGGATTCCTTTATGATGGGCATGCACCATACCCGTTGCGATATCCTCAAACAACTGTAGGCACTTTTCAAGTTCGATAGATATTTGAGATTCGATATAGGCATCTAGCGAACCTTGCTCCAGATATTCCATCACATAATAGGGTGGCTCTTCATTCCAACCGACTTCCAGGAGCTGGACGACATGCCTGGCTGTAGCTAACGAGACAAGTTTCTCAACTTCTTTGTCCAATAGTTGCCAGTCCACACCAGATTGGTGGTCAAAGAACTTAACAGCGACCTGACGATTGGTGTTCTTATCAAGCCCGACCCATACTTCACCATAAGCACCGGAACCTAAGCGGCGTATCAGCTCATAGCCAGGCAATACTGCCGGACTTTTGGTTGGCTGCATGCTCAGCTGCTGCGAGCGTTTTTGATCGGCATCGGTTTGCCGTTGAGTAGGATCCGGTTTCATTAGGTGAATTACAGTTGCGAGAGAATTCGGGCATAATAAGTAAGACTTTATTTTACTTCGTATCGAGATGAACGAGAAGTTTTTGCAATGGAAAGGCAAGTACATATGTTTCTACGGAGAAACGAGGGGATTCATTTTGCCAATTGGTTGGCAATGACATATGCCGCCTGGATGATCATTTTTGTAGCTACAGGATTTCTGTCTGCCCAGGATGTTCAGCTGGATGGGCGGGAAGGACGTAATCTTGCTCTGGGGAATTTCCGTCCGCGTCCAACGTTGAAGGTGGAACAAACATTGCTCCAGCGGGCTCGCTTTCCTGTCGTAGATGTACATACTCATTTCCGTTATCGGCTTAAGCATGATTTAGGGAAGCTGGATGATTATGTACAGCTGATGGATCAACATAATATTGCCGTCTGCTGTAGTTTGGATGGAAAACTTGGCGATACGCTCGATGGCCATCTTGAATACCTTGGAAAGAAATACCCAGACCGATTTGTAGTATTCGCTAATGTCGATTGGCAAGGAGATGGTGATGCAGAGGATCCTGCTACCTGGGCATGCCATCAGCCGGGGTTTGGTGAAAAGACGGCGAGACAACTTCAACTGGCGGTAGAGCATGGCGTTAGTGGACTCAAATTGTTCAAGCAATTCGGGCTCAGTTATCAAAACCCAGATGGTTCGCTTATGAAAATTGATGATGTTCGCTGGGATCCAATTTGGCGAACTTGTGGGCAACTTGGGATTCCAGTGATTATCCATACAGCAGATCCAATTGCTTTCTTTCAACCCATTGATGAAACAAATGAACGTTGGGAAGAGCTGTTTCGGCACCCGGAGTGGAGCTTTCCGCCGGATAAGTTCCCCAGCCGTGAATTTTTGCTGGCAGACCGCAATCGAGTAATTCAACGCCATCCCAAGACCACATTTATCGGAGCTCATATGGCAAATTCTTCCGAGGATCTGGCAACGGTCGCCTCGTGGCTCGAGAAGTATCCTAATTTGGTGGTGGAATTGGCTTCCAGAATTGGGGAATTGGGGCGACAACCATACACGGCACGTGCGTTCTTCATAAAATATGCAGACCGAATTCTCTTCGGTACCGATGGCCCTTGGCCTGAATTACGTATTACTTACTACTGGCGATTTCTCGAAACATATGATGAGTACTTTCCCTATTCGGAGAAGGAGTTTCCTCCGCAGGGACTCTGGAGAATCTACGGTTTAGGATTGCCAGATAGAGTTCTCAAGCAGATTTATTACGAAAATGCTTGTCGTCTCATTCCCGGTGTGAAAACAAAGGTGAGCAAATATCACCGGTAGTTAAATTGGGGATTACAGAAGACCTCTGTTGCCATAAAATAATGAGCTTGAAACTCAGAGCAATGCTTGAAATAAAGGCCAAGGATCTCGCATGAGCGAAACACCAGCAGACAATCCGGAAAACAATGTAGACTCCGCAGAAGAGCAGCAGATGCATGTGGCTAGTCGTCGGGAAAAGATGCGTAAGATTGAAGAGTTGGGACTGGATCCTTGGGGGAGTCGCTTCGACGATCGCTTGCTAATCAGCGAAATTCGTGCGCGAGTTGGTGAAGTTCAGTATCAAAAGGAAGATGGCACGCTAGTCGATCTGCCTGAGCTTGATGTTGATCCCGAGCAACGAGTGAATATGCGAGAGTGGCGAGCAGAGCAAGGGCCTGGATCGGAGATTGGGCCTCAAGTAAGAGCCGCTGGGCGGATTATGCTTAAACGCGACAAAGGTAAGCTCTGCTTTATCGATATTCAGGACTGGAGTGGTCGACTGCAGTTGTTCATCGGCAAAAAGCAGGTAGGCGAAGCTGATTTTGAATTGGCAGGACTTTTTGATCTGGGGGATATCATCGGAATTGATGGCCGGCTGGGGGTTACAAATACAGGTGAACTCACCATCTTTGCCGAGAAGTTGCACTTCCTAACCAAGTCCATTGAACCACCCCCAGCAAAACATCTCGGCATGACTGACCCGGAGCTGCGTCAACGACGAAGATATGTGGACTTGGCATATAACGAGGGAGTGCAGCAGCGTTTTCTGAATCGAACTAAGATCGTACAGTCGGTTCGCAATTCTCTGGCCGATGAAAATTTTGCCGAAATCGAAGGCCCTACGCTTCATTCGATCGCTGGCGGTGCGGCGGCTCGGCCGTTCGTCACGCACCATAACGCTCTTGATTTGGAACTCTACATGCGAATCGCTTTGGAATTGCATCTTAAGCGACTACTGGTTGGTGGACTGGAACGAGTCTATGAACTGGGCCGAGTCTATCGAAATGAGGGGATCAGTCCACGGCATAATCCCGAATTCACAATGCTGGAAGTCTATCAGGCCTTTGGCGATTATCGCTCAATGATGGACCTGACAGAAAAAATTATCGTGGACGCGATTGATGCGATAGGTGGTCAGTATGTTTTGCCGTTTGGTGAACATGAAATTGATTTCACGCCTCCGTTTCAGCGAGCGACCTATGACGAGTTATTTCAAAAGCATACGGGCGTGGATCCGTCCGATGCAGCGGCCGTTGCCAGTTATGCTAGTGGCATTGGGATTGATACAGAAGGTAGACATCCCGACGTGATTAAGAATGAAGTTTTTGAGGAAAAAGTAGAGGATGCATTAGAAGGGCCGGTCTTTGTGATCGATTATCCGGCCAGCATTTGCCCGTTAACGAAACGGAAAAAAGATAATCCTGAAATTGCCGAACGATTTGAATTGTTTGTCCGAGGGATGGAAATCGCCAATGCTTACACCGAATTAAATGACCCTGATTTGCAGGAACAGCTATTCAAAACACAGTTGGATGGCCTTTCCGAAGAAGATTCCATGGCCAAGATGGACAACGACTTTATTCGCGCATTGCGTTATGGGATGCCACCGGCTGGTGGTTTAGGGATCGGAATCGACCGATTAGTGATGTTATTGACTAACTCACAGACAATTAGAGACGTAATACTCTTTCCCTTATTGCGTCCAGAATAATAGAATAGTCCGATAGTTTCGAACCTCAACCCGTCCGGCGTTTAAGGAGTAAACGTGATAAGGGCGAGAGGGCAGTGGACTGACATACCAAAGCCGAAGGATTGGCAGTGTATAAACTTTTACTTTCATGGCGATATCTGAAGAGCCGCTATATTGCGCTTGCTTCGATTGTCAGTGTGACGCTGGGTGTTGCTACGTTAATCGTAGTCAACAGTGTCATGGCCGGCTTCAGCGACGAGATGCATAAACGTCTGCACGGCATCTTGTCTGATATTGTGATTCGTAGTCACGACCTCAATGGGCTCCCTGACCCTGAGTGGCATATGGATGAAATTCATCAGCTTGCTGGTGACGACATTGAAGCGATGACGGCAGCTATTCAGATTCCTGCGATGATCAATTTTCGCGATAACATCCAGGGGCAGTGGATTACACAGCCCATTACGTTAATCGGGATTGATCACCAGACGTATTCAGGTGTGTCAGATTTTTCAGAATATCTCTTACACCCCGACAATCGAGAGCAACTAGATTTTCTGCTCAAAGAGAATGATTATGGTCGAGGAAAGAAAGATCGCTTTCCAGTGTCTGGATGGGCTCGTCGACGAGTCTCAGCGGAATGGGAGCAAAATGCAGTCGAGGCTCCATCTGACAGTGAAGGCATCGACGCGGCTGACATCCCGTCTTCACCTTTCCCACTGATTGATGATAGTGGTGTCGAGGGGCAAGGTGCGACGATCGCTGGCTTAGACGGTCAGCTCTCAGAGGCTCCCGACAGTACCGGCGATCTCGATGTTCCTGGCGTACCATTCCAAAGTTCGAATGAACCCGAAATCGTCTTTGATCCATCCAGTGAACAACACACAGGAATCGTCTTGGGGATTTCAATTTGCAGTGTGCGTGGGCGGGACGCAGATGGTGAAGTGATGGACTACTACTTCGCTCTTCCCGGTGATGATGTGAAGGTGACATTCCCCAATACTGGGCAACCTCCCAAAGCGGTTAGTGATAGCTTTACGATTGTGGACCTCTATGAGAGCGAGATGAGTGAATATGATTCTTCGTTTGCGTTTGTACCACTGGCAAAGCTGCAAGACTTGCGAGGCATGGTTGATGTGCAGTCGGGCGTTAAAAGTGTCTCGACTATTCAGCTTAAGCTGAAGGAAGGAGCGGATCTGAATGCGGTCCGTGATAAGCTTCAGGCTCGTTTTCCCATTCAACAATTTGGCTATCAAATACAGACTTGGCGGGATATGCAAGGACCGCTCTTGGCGGCCGTGCAATTAGAGACAACCATTTTGAATATTCTGTTGTTCTTGATTATTGCCGTGGCTGGTTTCGGTATTCTCGCGACCTTCTTCATGATCGTTGTTGAAAAGACGAGAGATGTTGGAATCTTAAAAAGTTTGGGAGCTCCGAGCCGCGGTGTCATGAGTATCTTTTTAGGCTATGGCCTGTCTCTCGGGACGGTTGGATCCGGTGTCGGTTTGGTGCTGGGGTTACTGTTCGTGGATCACATCAATACGATCGCCGGTTGGATTGAACAAGTGACTGGTCAGGAAGTGTTTGATCCGACCGTGTACTACTTCAATCAGATTCCTGTGATTGTGAATCCTCTGACTTGTGTCTGGGTGGTGATCGGTGCGATTGCAATTGCGGTGATTGCTAGTATCCTTCCTGCTCGCAAAGCAGCCAAGTTACATCCTGTGGAGGCGCTTCGATATGAGTAGTGCCTATGAACTTGCTATCGAGCATCAGGCTGTATCCTCGACAGATCAGAAGAACCAGCTTCATCCACGGCTATTAAAGTCACCGGTCGTGTTGAAGGCGACCGGTGTAACGAAAAGCTATCGCAAAGGTAAAGTCGAGGTTCCTGTTTTAAATGGAGTCGACATTGAAGTTCTGGAAGGTGAGTTTCAAGCCATTGTTGGCGCAAGTGGATCAGGTAAGAGTACATTCCTGCATTTGTTGGCGACGTTAGATAAACCTGACGACGGTGAAATATACTTTGAAGATAATCGTATCGATAATCTTCCGGCTGCCTCACGTGATATTCTTCGCAATCGGTATATTGGGATGATCTTCCAGTTTTATCACTTGCTGCCCGAATTAACGGCGTTAGAAAACGTGCTGATGCCTGTAATGATTCACCATGGATTTATGTCCTATATGTTGCAGCGTCGCAAATTTCGCAAACGCGCAAAAGAATTACTCGATTTGGTGGGGCTAAGCCATCGTTTGAAACATCGACCACGTGAGATGTCAGGTGGCGAGATGCAACGCGTGGCAATCGCTCGTTCCCTAATGGCCAACCCACGATTATTGCTCGCAGACGAACCGACAGGGAATCTAGATAGAGCGGCTGGGGAAGAAATCATGGAGATCATTCATGAGCTCAATTCGGCCTACGATGTTACCATTGTGATGGTGACGCACGATCTTTCTATTGCGGCTCAGGCAGATCGAACCGTCCGGCTGGCTGAAGGACGCGTCGAATCGGTGTCGTTTCAGAGTTAAGCATAGCTAACTGGTACTCAAGCTCGGTTTCGCCGTCTAAAATAATGTCTTGGCCACACTGCGTGTGGCGTTGGATTTTGAAAATCTCTCTTCCTTCTGTAGTTAAATTATGGCTCTGAAAGTTTTCATTAACGGTACTCTTTACAACAAAGAAGATGCCAAAGTAAGTGTTTATGATCATGGTTTCCTTTACGGAGATGGTGTCTTTGAAGGTATGCGTAGCTATGGTGGTTCCGTCTTTCGTATGAAAGAACACCTGGATCGATTATGGGAATCCGCTGAGAAGATTCAGTTGGAAATTCCTATGTCGAAAGAACAGATGGCGGATTCGGTAAACGCGACGCTGGCTGCGAATGAAATTGAAGATGGGTACATTCGTTTGGTGGTGTCACGGGGAGAAGGGACATTGGGATTAGACCCTAATAAATGTCCGACGCCGAATATCATTATCATTACCGACTTGATCACACTCTATCCGGATGAGTTTTATCAAAACGGCCTGGAGATTATTACCGCGAAGACTATCCGAAACCATCCGGGAGCCTTGGACCCCAGAATTAAGTCACTTAATTATCTCAACAATATTCTGGCCAAAATCGAAGGCCTTGCTGCTGGCTGCGTGGAGACTCTGATGCTGAACCATCAGGGAGAAGTGGCTGAATGTACTGGGGATAACATCTTTATCGTCCAGGATGGTCGTTTATTGACTCCACCGGTAGAAGCCGGCGTCTTAGAAGGTATCACTCGCGGGGCGGTTATGGAATTGGCTGCGGAAGACGATGTCGAAGTTGTTGAAACGACGATGACGCTGGAGGATGTTTATGCTGCGGAAGAGGTATTCTTGACCGGTAGTGCAGCGGAAATCGTACCAGTGATTAAGGTGGACGGAAACCAAATCGGTAATGGTACACCTGGTTTGCTGACTCGCCGAATTGCTGATCTCTACTCTCAATTACGTACGTCTTAACCACACTGTAGAGAGAGTTCCTGGGCAAGAGTCAATTCGTGGCTCGGCTTAGTGGCTGCTCAACGTAGGATGTGTCTTGAGTTGTCACCGTGGATTTAGTACAAGGGTCCATTGGTTTTCACCGTTGTATGTCTTTAAGACGGTGTCATTGTTGAGACGAAGGAATTCGCTTTGCGTGTCTGTTTGGTATTGCTAGCTATCCTACTGTCCATCTGCGAATGGGCAGCAGGGCAGTTGTCCGCGCAGCAACCAATTCTGTTGCACCCTCAGGGGCGTGAAGCTATCTTCTCGCCAGACTGGAGACGGGCGATTGAGAACATTGGTCCAAGTGTTGCAAGATTGAAACCTGGAGAACACCGCCGTCCGTTTCCTGAAGAAGAAGTGGATGTTGTTAGAGACAATATTGGATTTTGGGTGCCGACGATTCGTATCGATAAAACTGTCTGGGACGGCACGATGGAATTTGGGGGTAACGGTACGACAGGGAATACCGATACGTCACAACTATTTGCAAGTGTGGAATTAGAACGCGATACCAGAAAAGGACTACTGGAAATTGATTTGGATTATGTGCGTTCTAAGGCAGGAGGTATGGTCAATAAACATCACACTCTGTTTGACGTCGGGCATCAATGGTTACGCGAAGGAAGTGATCTAAGTTGGTTCGCGGAGTTGGGTTTGGAGTACGATCAATTCAGGCCGTTCGATGTACGGCTCACTGCAAATGGTGGTTTGCAAAAACTATTTGTTGACACTGAAACCACTCAATTGAGTTGGAGATTTGGGGCAGGGATGTCTCAGGAAATTGGAGCTCCGGATGATGCGATTGTTCCGGAAGCCGTTTTTGGATTGATACTTGAGAAACAGCTTACGGCTCGCCAGGAGATCAAAGCCGATCTGGATTACTTTCCGGATTGGTCCAACTTCACCGAATTTCGCATCGAAGCAGAAGCGTCTTGGAGAATCATACTCGACGAGCAACACGGCTGGAGCCTTAAACTCGCTGCACTTGATCGCTACGATAGTACGCCCGGTGATAATCGCCCTAACGACTTTACCTATTCGTTAGTGCTTCTTTGGGAGATTTAAAAGAGTCCTAATTGGAGGACTTGGAGGCCTTTCCTTCCCACTCAGGATCTTTCCCAAAAAACATCATGTGTTGCCATGGTAGCTTGTCAAACTCCTTGGTGAGCTTGAAGCCGTTGGATTGATATTCCTTGAGGATCTGTTTTTTGCTCATCTTATGCAAGGGTTTGATTGGGACTTTTGGGTCTTCTTCGCGGTACTCGAGCAGTACAATTTGCCCATCTTCTTTCAGACTATCTCGCATGTACTTCAACATAACCTCCGGATGCGAGAGCTCATGGTAGACGTCGACCATTAAAATCAAGTCGATGGTATTCTTGGGGAGGTGGGGATTGTGAAAGGACCCCAGAATAGGTGTGACGTTTTCAATGGCTTCTTTTTCCATTCTGGCTCGGAGAAGATATAGCATTTGGGGCTGAACATCCACGGCTAAAATCGTTCCATCTGGGCCGACCATGTTGGCGAGTTGCAGAGAGTAGAAGCCGTTACCACATCCCATGTCGCAAATCGTCATTCCGGTTTTTACTTCGAGATTACCGAGCATGATGGAACATCTTTCCTCATTCTCACGGTTTTCTCGAATGAGCCATGGAGCCCCGGTGTAGTGCATGGTTTGTGCAATTTCGCGCCCCATATACGAGCGTCGAGCAGGTGGGATCTTTTTTGGGGTGATCTGCTGAATCTGTTCCTGTCCTTGGACAGGATCTGTAACCAATAGGCACGAGAAGGCGGTGACTGCAGCCAAGGTGGAACAAAGGGTGAGCTGTTTAAACATAGCGAGGCTTTCTTGGACGCGTAGTAGTGATTCTCTGAAACCCAACGGCGGTGAGTACCCATTGTATAAGACAACAGTGAGAAAATTCCAGCGGGTAGGGTCGCTTCAACTACTACAGCTGGGGATCGGCTTTGCCTGGGGACTCGATAACAGGCACTTACAATTTAGAATTCTCTTATTCTAGAAAGGCTCGGGCAGTTTGCGAGCGAATGGTGGAGCCTCTTGAGCTGGAGGGACGCGACCATTTTCAACTTCCCACAGATACCGTTGATGATCATCGGCGTAATACGTTAGCCAAAGTTCAGGATCAGACTCCAAGTCGACCAATTTCCAAATGAGGTCGTTGTCGGGGAGGTCAATTTTCTTTTCTGTGGCGGGCAGGATGTCCCGGAACAGCACGCAATACAGCTGTCTGTCAGAGAGATGATCGGCGCATTGGAGGAATATTCGTTGCTCGGCCAGACGTTCAACGGCATCCCACATGACTTTAGATAGATTGCGATCTGAGAGTGTATCTGGGTGGGGTAGCTGTAGCTCAGGTTCGAACCACTGGCTGATTGGAATCACCGGCGAGCGTTCCCAACATAACATGGCTCGGAGGAATTTATTCTCTTCCTCTGTTGACATCTGAGACGCATCGACAAGTTCCACAGATTCATCCATGTACGGCTCGAGTTCATCTCGAAGCTGAGCATTGAGAAGTAGTTGATCGACTTCGTTCTTAGGAAATCTAACTTCGTTCATTAGTGATCTTGGATGTTGTTTATTTTTCAGACAGCAATGAGTGCGGGTCTGTTGTATTGTCGTAGGCTTATGTTTTGAATCGTAATCGGCGGCGAGTGTTAAACAAGGATGAATCGCTTTCATTTTTATCGTAAATACAGATTTATTAAAGTCTCATTCGTCGTGACCGTTACGAAGGTAAATCTCCGACATTTATAGGCGTTTGAGCGTGATAACCGTTACGACCTGACCGTCGTGATTGGGAGCGGGGGAACAAAAAAAGCACGACTTGAAAGCCGTGCTTTGAGTGTTGGTCTAATGTATTAGATTCTGATAGAACCTAGCCAGATTGGCAGGGTTGAATTGCTCCCCGAACTATTTGGTTTCCGTGTCCGAAATCTTGTCGAGACGTCGTTCGTGACGTCCACCTTCAAATTCAGTTTCGAGCCAGATGGAGACCAATTGCTCAACACTGCGTTCGCCAAATAGGTCGGCTGAAAGGCACAGGACGTTGAGGTTGTTGTGACGGCGACTCATTTCTGCAGTCACAGTATCATGACAGGTTGCTGCTCGAACACCCTTATGTTTGTTGGCGGCAATAGCCATACCAATTCCCGTACCACAGACTAATATTCCGCGGTCACTATTTCCGTCAGAAACTCGTTTGCTAACTTCGTTGGCAATGTCCGGATAATCGACGCTGTCGTCGCTGTTAGTGCCGGCATCACTTGTTGAATGTCCAAGCTTTTCAAGTAACTCGATAATCTTGGCTTTTACTTTATAGCCGCGATGATCGCTTCCAACCGAGATATGCATGTTTTAGTTGTCTCCCAGTAAGTTTTCTGGAGGTTGTAACCTCAGTATTTCAGGCAAACGCTGATCAAGCAAGCCACTGATTTGTTCAGCACACGCGTGGTATACGTCGACGGGGGCACCATATGGGTCAGCGACGTCTCCGCCGTCTGGATCGATTGCAAAAGTTTTGTCTTCAAATTCGGGCCACTCGCCAATGATAGCTCGTCGGTGAGAATTTGAAAGGGTTAGAAGTAAATCGGCATCCCTCGCCGTTTGATAATGAAGCTGCTGACTTTCGTGGTCGTTGAGATCCAGGCCCTGCTCGTGCATAACTTGAACAGCCTGAAGGGCTGCCGGTGATCCTTGAGCTGCAGCAATACCTGCTGATTGGACTCGGATGTTGAGGTCTGCGATCGGACAGCCTAGTTTGTCGGCCAACTTTTTCTTAAGCAAAGCTTCCGCCATGGGGCTGCGGCATGTGTTCCCGGTACAAATAATCACGACCTCAGGCTGAGCGAGTTCGACAAGGCTGTGATTATCCAGAGCTCCACCACGGAGTATTGTGATTTTGTCATTGTTGAGTTTGATCACAGTTGAAGGTGTGCCGATCTTTGTCGGGCCCCCATCGATGACTAAGCTTAATTCGCTACCTAGTTGATCAGCAACTTCTTGAGCCGTGGTGGCATCGGCTTCGCCACTCTTGTTGGCACTTGTCAGGGCGATTGGTTGTTGAAGTTTGTCGAGAACCGTAAGCAAGACTTCATTACTGGGGACCCGTAGTCCGACCCAACCCTGAGGAGCGATATACGGTAACACTTCTTCCGGCAGGGACTGAACGAAACTGTTTTCAGCGGTAGCGTCGACCACCATTGTAAGAGGCCCAGGCCAGCAACGTCTTGCCAGCCGTCTCGCCAGGGTGCTTGAATCCGGAGCAAAGGCTGTTAGAGCACTGGGATCGTTAATGGCGAGTGTGAGGACTTGAGATTCCGGACGTCCCTTGATTTCAAATATTTTTTCAATTGCTGTGACATCATTGACGGCAGCACCCAGGCCGTAGACGGTTTCCGTTGGGAATGCCACGACTTGATCTGCTTGTAGAGTATCTACAGCAATTTCAATGACCTTTTGGGGATCATCAGAGTCGTATACGTCCAGTACTTGGGTTGTCATCGTTGTCTCAAACTTTCAAGTGGGGCGAGCTAATCGGTACATACTCTCCGGAGAATTCCACCCTAAGAGCGACATGAATGCGTTTTTCCCGACGTCTAAATGCCCATTAAGCAATAGTTTAAAGTCCAGATTCGGGGACGGTCAAGTGGCTAAAGGCTGAGTGCCAAAATGTGTCAAACGGTATCAAAAGCTATACAGGTGAGTCGGCTGTTCTTTAGAGCCGGCTAAATCAATTAGATGTAATACATTGCTTCAGATTGCCCGTTTGACCTCTCTAATAAATCAGCAATCGAGATTTTATGCAGTTGCGAGGTCTGTTGAGAGAGCATTTGATTCCAGGTTGCCAGTAATACAGAGGACAGAGGGGTAGAGTTTTCCGAATTTTGGAAGACCTCGTTGGCGTGCCCATCAACGATTGCCATGACTTGACCAAGTGAGATGTCTTTCGGGGAATGTGCCAAGCGGTAACCCCCGGAGGCTCCTCGAATGCTGATCACCAACCCTGCTCCTTTGAGTTGCAGTAGGATTTGGACTAAAAAACGATTAGGGATTCCATGACGCTCAGCTATGTCTTTGATGCGGACAGGAGCGTTGTCAGAGAAGCGACTTGCTAATTCCAGGATCGCAACACACGCGTACTCGGTTTTTGCTGAGATATGCATTACTAATCCTCCATGGAGTGAAGGCCACATTCTGTCTTAGCGGTGCCACTCCAACGTCCTGCGCGTTCATCTTCACCAATGCCGATTGGGCGAGTACAGGGCCAACACCCGACACTGGGGTATCCCTGGTCATGTAGTGGGTTGTAAGGGATATCGTGCTCTAGGATCATGTTCCAAATGTCTTTCTTGGAACAGTTTGCGAGTGGGCTGACTTTAATTAATCCAAACTTTTTGTCCCAACCGACGATCGGTGCTTTCGCACGATCCGGGCTTTGGTCTCGCCGAATGGCACTTGACCAACAATGGAGTCGATTGGCGACCTTTTTGAGTAATGACAGCTTTCTGTCATAGCAGCACTTATTGGGGTCTGATTTATAGACGGGGCCGCCGTGGAGTTGTTCGTATTCCACGACATCCAATTCCGGACGTACTAATTGGACTTCGATACCATAGCGTTGTTTTACCTTTTCGCGTAGCTCGAGTGTTTCCTGGAATTGATAACCCGTTTCTAGGTTAAAGATGGGAGTTTCAGGAGCGAAGGTTGAGAGCATATGGATCATGGTCATCCCTTCTGGCCCAAATGCTGTCGCCATCGCGAAGTTTGGGGCGTAGTTTTCAACCGCCCACTGCAGGATTTCTACCGGCGCAGCTGATTCAAGATTTTGACTTGCAGCATCAAGAGAAGCCAATAGCGTCTCAGTCGGCTCGACTCTCTGAAAACCTGTAAGATGTTCCTGATTTTTGATATCCAATGCCACTCTACTCCTAACTTCAATGAATAAATATCATAAACATCATCAACTAAGTAAACAATCCCCAAAGTATCCAATCCGGTGAACCCACTCGATTCTTCCTTCAATCGGTGCCACCCACTCGATGAGAAGCTGGATTTTTCCTCTACACTCTTCAATTTTATTTGTTTTAGACATGAATCAACCTTTATATGATCCAGACTAAACCCAAGTCTCGATTCCTAGCCCAGTGAGATTTCGGAAAAATTAGGTTTTCTGCTATGTGGTGAGGGATATCAAAACCTACTCAGATGCTCAAATATGCTTGCCACCCGGAAGGGTTGGAGGCAAAAAGTCTGAAAAACTTAGCAATCGCGCGGGCAATTCGAGTGGGTGTCACCGATTGGGAGGGGGATAGAGTGGATGTCACCATTTGAATTAGAATGGAAAAGATCTTTTGGGAGGAATGAAATGCAGCAGGTATATTTAGCCGTAGATATTGGGGGCTCTAGTGGACGAGTCGTCGCTGGTGAATTTGATGGGCAAAAGGTTGTATTAGAAGAAGTCTATCGATTTGATAATGGTGGCACGGCTGCCAATGATCGAATGTATTGGGACATGCTGAAACAATGGGATCACATTGTCACAGGCGTGTCGGCGGCTCAGGCGAAATATGGATCGCGGATTGTCAGTTTGGGCCTAGACACCTGGGGTGTTGATTTTGGGTTGCTAGGAAAAAATGATGAATTGATCAGCAACCCGTTCCACTATCGAGACTCTCAACTCGAAGGCATTCTTGAATGGGGCTTTGAGCGTGTCAGCCGGGAAGAGATCTTTGCACAAACGGGCCTTCAGTTTATGCAAATCAACTCGCTCTTCCAGCTTTTGGCACTGCAGCGACGCGAGTCACCGATTCTCGATTTTGCGGAATCTCTGTTAATGATTCCGGACTTATTCAATTGGTTGCTGACTGGCGAAAAGGTCAATGAGTTTACCAATGCCACCACCACTCAGCTCCTCAACCCAGCAACGAAACAATGGGCAACAGATTTGATGGATCAATTCAATCTGCCGTCCAAGATCTTAGGCGAAATCGCCATGCCTGGAACCAAACTTGGTAAGTTGCGTCCGGCAGTGGCTAAAGAAATTGGAAATTCGGATATCGAAGTTGTTCTGCCAGGAACCCATGACACTGCCAGTGCTGTGATGGCTGTACCCACCACTCAGCCTCTCAGTAATCAGCCCAACTGGTGTTACATCAGTAGTGGAACCTGGTCATTAATGGGAGTTGAAGTTACAGATCCCATTATTAATGATCGCTGTCTCGACCTGAATTTCACAAATGAAGGGGGGGTTGGAGGCAGCGTCCGTGTCTTAAAGAACATTACAGGTCTGTGGATCGTTCAGCAATGTCGTCAAGCCTGGCTCGAGGCAGGCACAGATTATAGCTGGGGACAATTAGTTGAAATGGCCGAGTCCAGCACTCCACTAGTTGCGTTTATCGACCCCGATCACTCCTCATTCGCTATGCCGGAATCGATGCCAGAAGCTATACATCGTTTCTGCAGTGACACCGGTCAGTCTATCCCCGAATCTCCTGGGGCAATTATTCGATGTGCACTGGAGAGTTTGGCGCTTAAATATCATTCCGTTTTGGGAATGCTGGAATCGTTAACCGGCAGTCCGATAGAAACCGTTCACATTGTAGGCGGTGGCACTCAAAACAAATTGCTTTGCCAAATGACAGCTGACGCCTGTCAGCGACAGGTTATCGCCGGTCCAGTAGAAGCAACAGCAACGGGGAATTTACTGGTGCAGCTCATTGCCAACGGGGCCGTCAATTCGATGGCGGAAGCCCGTCAGATAGTGACCAATAGTTTTATTGAAGAGATATACACTCCGGATCTATCCTACGATTGGGGTGAAGCAGCAGAGCGATTTGCAAACATCGTCGGATAGTATTAGCAACCTGAAAGGTCAATCAAATGATTAATGTAGGAATCACCGGGATCGGATTCATGGGATGGATCCATTACCTTGCCTATCAGAAGACACCCACAGCGCAGATTCGAGCAATTTGCACGCGTAATGAAGCAAAACGCAACGGTGACTGGACTAGTATTCAAGGCAACTTCGGCCCTCCCGGCGAGCAAGTCGACGTATCCGAATGGTCATGTTACGAGCAAATTGACGACTTACTGGCCGATGAATCGATCGACTTGATTGACATTTGCTTGCCTCCGGATATCCACGCAGACATTGCAATTCGTGCACTCGAAGCTGGTAAGCATGTATTAATTGAAAAACCGATGGCACTAACGGCTGAAGATTGCGAGAACATTGTCTCGGTGGCGGCAGCTAATAACCGCCAGGCGATGGTAGCTCATGTACTCCCGTTTTTTCCAGAATACGCCTACTTACGTAATGCTGTTGCGAGTGGCGAATTTGGAAAGCTCTTGGGCGGGCACTTTAACCGAGTCATTTCCGATCCACTATGGTTGGGAAAGGATTTCTGGAGTGAAGACAAAGTGGGAGGCCCACTGATTGATTTGCATGTTCATGATGCTCACTTGATTCGATTTCTGTTTGGAATGCCTACAGCGGTTAACACTCGGGGGCGACTACGCGAAGACATCGTGGAATATTGCAGCACCGTCTTCGAATTTGAAGACAGTGATTTGGTCGTTACCTCCAATAGCGGTGTGATGAATCAACAAGGCCGCACGTTCATGCATAATTTTGAAGCTCATTTTGAACAGGCGACAATGCAGTTTTCATATGCTGCTCTGGCCGATGAACCCGAAGTGTCACCACTCAAAGTGTTTGATTCAGAAGGCAGTGTATTACGACCTGACCTCGGGGCAGGTGATCCAGTGGATTCGTTTGTGTTGGAAATCCAGGAAGCGATTACGGCGATAGAATCACAAAACCCTTCCTCTCTGCTCGGTGGCGACCTGGCTAGAGATGCCATCACGTTGTGTTATAGGCAGGCTGAATCGGCTCGGACTAATTCTCGAGTTGAATTGTAGATGTGGGTTCTGCCTCCGCAAATCCCCCTAAAAGAAGGGGGGTTTGCACTGTTACTCCCCCCTGTTTAACATGCACCCAAATTTTGTTTGAATTTTTGACCCTATGTGTCGTTTATAATAATAGTGTGAATGTTTGAGATCACTTTACTGCTCTCAGAATCAGGAACTGCCTACAGAAGGATACGGTGAGATGCTTAAAATCTTTAAGAATCAGTCGAGCAAATTCTGCGACGGAGTGAATCGCCGAGATTTTCTTCAGATTGGTGGCGGAGGATTGGGGGCCTTGAGCCTACCTTCATTACTACGAGCAGAATCCAATGCCGGAGTTTCGAGTAGTAATAAAGCAGTGATCCACTTGCATTTAAATGGCGGTCCGTCTCATCAGGACATGTTTGACCTCAAGCCAGATGCTCCGACAGAATTCCGAGGCGAGTTTAATCCAATCCATACCAACGTGCCTGGAATGGATATCTGTGAGCATATGCCACAACTCTCCACGATGGCTGATAAATTCGCAGTGATCCGATCCTTGGTTGGCATGCAGAATTCTCATAGTCACTTTCATACCTCTACCGGTTATGACAAACGGAACTTGAGCAATGTTGGTGGTCGTCCTTACTTTGGAAGTGTGATTGCTCGATTGCAGGGAACAACTGAATCAGGAGCTCCTCCATATATTTCTTATATGGGTGGGGAGCCAGGTTACCTGGGGCCTGTGTATCGCCCTTATAAACCAAGTGGTACTGATTTGAAATTACGAAGTATCACCGAAGAACGATTAACCGACCGTCGAAAGCTTTTGGGGTCGCTCGATCAAATTCGACGGGATATTGATTCGTCCGGTCAGATTGAAGCATTAGATAGTTACACTCAACAAGCGGCAGAATTGGTGACATCGGGCTCTGTGGCAGATGCACTCGATTTGAAACTCGAAGATCCAGATACGGTCAAACGCTATGGCAGCAAATACAACAACCTACTGATCGCTCGCCGGTTGGTGGAAGCTGGAACGCGTGTTGTCACGATTCAGTCCAGTGGCTGGGACACTCACAGCAATAACTTCAAATCTCTGAAGACTCGTCTTTCCGAATTAGACATGGGTGTCAGTGCGTTGCTTACAGATTTAAGTGAGCGAGGACTGGAACAGGATGTGACGCTTATTGTTTGGGGTGAATTTGGTCGTACACCACGGGTAAACAGCAAAGCCGGTCGTGACCACTGGCCTCGATTAGCCATGGCATTTCTCGCCGGTGGCGGAATGCGTTTAGGGCAAGCGGTTGGGACGTCCAGTAAAAATGCTGAGTACGCGAAAGATCGTCCGGTTCACTTCCAGGAGGTCATCGCCACGCTTTATCACAATATGGGAATTAATTGTGAGACAGCGCAGCTGATTGACCCCAACGGGCGACCTCAATATCTGCTTGATCATCGTCAGCCAATTGCCGAGTTAGTTTAGTGATTCACTAAAACTCAGCTTTGCCATTCAGAAAAAAAGACCCCACTGGAGCGTATTCAGTGGGGTTTTGTCTTGCGCGAGGCAAAGCAAATCGAGGGTCATTGAAATTGCCTGATCGTTATAGCCGTCAAAAGTGGATTGGGTGGTATTCTCAAGACTGGTCGTGACGGTTCTTCCGTTTATATTCCGCTGCTTTTTACATCGAAAAAAGGCCTTCTCCCCCAGGCGTCCTATGCTTAGGGCAGTGCTGAGTTCTCTATGGCTCAGCGTCGCGAACTCCCATCAAGCATTGGATAAACTGTATGAAGCCTAGCGGACTGAATGGTCGTATGCGTCGTCGTGAAACGACAGCTACCATTCTATTGCATGCAGCCGTTCTGGCTTTATGTCTTCATTGGGCTATTCCAGCTCTCGCTCAGTCGATTGAGCCCTCGCTCACCAATACTGCCTCGCTCGTCGAAGTGGTAAGTGAAGGAGCCGAGCTTGAGTCTCAGGGGAATTGGCGAGCCGCGGTAAAACTATATGAAGCCACTCTGAAATCACATCCCGAAACCACCAAAGTCACCAAGCAACTCAAGCATCGAGTTGAGCTGTGTAAAGCTCAACTGGACATCGATCGGCGATACAACGATTCAAGCTATAAGCGTTCGGTTCATCAGCTGGACTTAACTTCCAGCAAAGCTGTTTACCGAGAAGTGCTTTCCAAAATTGACACTTACTTCTATACAACGCCGAATTGGAAAAGTCTTGTTAAGAACGGCGTCTGGCAGTTGCAGCTCGCCATAAGCAACACACAATTCCAAGCATTTTATAAACTCACTGATGATGCTCAGCGTGACGCCGCATTTAAGCAACACATTGATCAATGGTTGCAAAGGCGAGAAATTCGAAATTATCACGACGTGCTATTTGCTGCCGAATACATTAGTCGCCAAACTCAGCAGTCGTATGGGATACCCCCACAAACCACGGTATTGGAAATGATGGCAGGTTCGATCAGCTTGCTTGACCGTTACTCGTCTTATCTAACGGGCTCAGAATTAGATGATATGTTCTCTCAGATCAACGGTAACTTTGTAGGTTTGGGAGTGGAGTTGCGAATTCTGGATAAGTGTCTTTTGATTGATCGAGTCATTCAAGGTGGCCCGGCAAATCAGGCTGGTATTCAAAAGGGCGACCGAATCATCGAAGTCGATCGTAAGATCATCCCCCAAATCGCTGCTGCTGCTGCGGCTGATATGCTTAAAGGCGTTCACGATTCGAGAGTGGAGATTGTCGTGGTTGCTACCGACGGGAGTGTTCGCCGCATGCAGTTAACTCGACGACGTGTGACTGTCCCGAGCGTTGAAAACATCAAGATGCTGGATGTTCAGGCGGGCATTGGCTACTTGCGTATTCGAAGTTTTCAGAAGAATACTGCTGCTGATGTGGAAGAGGCACTTTGGCAATTACATAACCGGGGAATGCGCCGATTAGTAGTCGATGTACGAAGTAATCCAGGTGGATTGGTCGACAGTGCTGTCGCCGTGGCAGACTTCTTCGTCGAGAAGGGAACCATCGTTTCGACACGCGGTCGCAGTGTGAATGAAGATGTCGATTATCAGGCCCACGATCTGGGCACCTGGGATATGCCGTTAGCAGTGTTGATCGATAGTAAGTCAGCAAGTGCCGCAGAGATTTTCGCGGGAGCAATTAAAGACCATGAGCGAGGTAAAGTGATTGGAACGGTCAGTTTTGGAAAAGGCTCGGTTCAAGGGATCTTCCCGCTGGCATCTTATGATAGTGGGTTGCGTTTGACGACAGCACGATTTTATTCTCCTGACGGACATATGATCAGCCAGAAAGGGGTGCATCCCGATATTGAAGTCTCCACGGTTGCCAAACCACTTGCTGACGGCACTCTTCCGGTCGAACAGGTGGACCCCATCCTAGCAGCAGGAATCAATCTCCTGCGTGAACGCAAAGTGGTATCGGTTAACCGTCTGTTGGACAATTAATCGGTGGTTGCCTTAGTCTTTGCCATCGTTACAAGTTAAGGTTAACCAAACCTCTAATTGAACAATCAGCGATTTCTTCCCGCTGGACTAGGTGACAGTCCCAATTCTTTGGTGTAAAAAAGGACTATGTTCCTGCTTTAGTTACTGCTGTTCTGGACTGCTTGTAAACGCATCCAAAATCTTAAGCAGTGTAAAGTTAGAATCACGGTTTTCCAACGCACTTTAGGCGGAGCGTCAGGTTACCGTATAGAAATTTTTTTGTTGGAGTTTACTTAGAAATGGCCAAACTTGAATACATCTGGCTCGACGGATATAAGCCAACACAGAGCCTTCGTTCAAAAACACAAATCCGAAGTGATTTCGGTGGAACGCTGGAAGAATGCCCAATGTGGTCATTTGACGGTAGTTCAACAGAGCAAGCAGAAGGCGGTGCATCTGACTGCTTGCTGAAACCAGTTGCAATTTACCCAGATCCTCAGCGTAAAGACGCATACCTCGTTATGACTGAGGTATTAAACGCTGATGGAACAGCTCACGATTCCAACGGTCGAGCAACCATCGAAGATGATGACAACGACTACTGGTTCGGTTTCGAGCAAGAATACTTCTTGTGGGACACATTGACGAATCGCCCTCCTGGATTCCCAGAAGGTGGTTTCCCTCGTCCACAAGGTCCATATTACTGCTCCGTAGGTGCTTCGAACGCTTATGGTCGTGATTGTGTTGAAGAACACCTCGACGCTTGCCTTGAAGCTGGGCTGAATGTAGAAGGGATCAACGCTGAAGTTGCTGCCGGACAATGGGAATTCCAGATTTTCGCCAAAGGTGCAGCTGATGCTGGTGACCAGATTTGGGTCGCTCGCTATCTGCTCGAACGAATCGGCGAAAAATACGGTTATGCTATCGACTGGCACCCTAAGCCACTCGGTGCTACTGACTGGAATGGTTCCGGAATGCACGCAAACTTCTCCAATGGACCTATGCGTGACGCAGGCGATGAAGCTGTCTTTACTGCCATTTGTGACGAATTCGGAAAGCATATCGAGCGACATATCAGTGTTTACGGAGCTGACAATGATCAGCGTCTGACCGGTGAACATGAAACGCAGTCGATCGACAAATTCAGCTACGGTGTATCTGACCGTGGTGCTTCGATTCGTATACCTGTTGGTACTATTGAAGATGGTTGGAAGGGCCGATTGGAAGATCGTCGTCCAGCCTCGAATGCAGACCCATACAAGGTAGCTGCTGCAATCATCAAGACTTGTAAACAAGCAGGTCAAGGTTAAGCAAAACCTTGGAGCGGGTAATCTGCTTCAACCGATAATCAAAAGGCGTGACTGTTGTAAAGCGGTCACGCCTTTTTTCATGTGCCTGGCGATTAGCTCATATACAATCTTTCGCTTCAAGCACACAATATGTTCAGGAATGCAATTCTTTCATTACCCTGTCCGTTTTACAGACGATTGGAAACCAGGTGACAGACGTCAGCCCCGCTGAATCATCGAAGACGCTTGAAGAGGCGTTGGAAAAGTACGAGATTACACTCGAAAGTTATCAAATCGAGATGCTGCGTGATTATTGCCAACTGCTATGGCAATGGAATGAACGCATGAATCTGACACGACATACGGATTACGACCGGTTTGTATCGCGTGATATTGTCGACAGTCTGGAACTTGCAGACCAAATTGACACTGGTGTCGAAGTCCTGGATTTTGGTACTGGGGGTGGTGTTCCGGGAATTCCTCTGGCGATCTTGCGACCCGACCTCCAGGTATCACTGTGTGAATCAGTTGGTAAAAAAGCTTCAGCTGTAGATGACATGGTCCAGCAACTGGGCCTGCCGGTGCCGGTGATGAATGTACGAGTCGAGAAACTGTTAGAAGAATTGAATTACGACGTGTTGGTTTGCCGGGCAGTAGGGCCACTGTGGAAACTTGGACTCTGGCTGCAGCCTCACTGGCATTTATTTGGGCAGCTTCTGGCAATCAAAGGCCCCAACTGGCCTGAAGAACGTAAGGAAGCTAGGCATCGTGGCTACATGCAAAATGTGAGTCTCCGGAAGATTCATTCTTACCCCATGATCGGGACTGAGTCAGAGAGCTATATTCTGAAGCTTTGGTCAGCGATGAAAGAAGAACCTCCTCATGTGGACTAACTGATTCGGTTGCATCGAGCAGTGATAGGCAAGCTGGTTGCAACACTAACTGCTAAGTCAGAATCGGATTGGAGCCAGCATGATCGATAGATTCCGTACAGACCATCGATTCTGACGGCTGGATCCAAAAACTGCCCTTGTTGGGTGCCTGGGCAACGAGATCGCTCGTAGACGAAATTAGAATGTTGACCTAAACTAAAAAGTTCGTACCTTACTTGTTTTCGTCCGTATTAAGAAGCAAATACCGGCTCCTGACGGAAATGAATACCATTTATTAAGTGAATTCCATGAGTGGATATAACCTAACGCACCTAAAGCAACTTGAAGCCGAGAGCATTCACATTATTCGCGAAGTCGCTGCTGAATTTGACAATCCTGTCATGCTTTACTCGGTTGGAAAAGACTCGTCAGTCATGGTGCATTTGGCGTTGAAAGCCTTCTATCCTGCCAAGCCTCCGTTTCCATTACTCCATGTGGATACCACCTGGAAGTTTAGGGAGATGATTCAGTTCCGTGAAGAATATGCGCGAAAGGAACTCGGCCTTGATGTGATGGTGCACATCAATGAGGAAGGCCGGAAACTGGGACTCGATCCCTTGAAAAACAGCGGTAAGCATACAACTGTCATGAAAACTGAAGGACTCAAACAGGCATTGAACGAGCATAAGTTTGACGCCGCGTTTGGTGGAGCCAGACGTGACGAAGAGAAATCCCGGGCCAAGGAAAGAGTTTTCTCATTCCGAGATGAATTCCATCGCTGGGATCCTAAAAATCAACGTCCGGAATTATGGAATCTATATAACACACGAGTCAATAAAGGTGAGAGTATCAGAGTCTTTCCTCTTTCCAATTGGACAGAGTTGGATATTTGGCAGTACATTCACCTAGAAAACATTCCGATCGTTCCCCTGTATTTCGCCGATGTGCGTCCAGTTGTGGAACGCGACGGTATTCTGATTCTTGTCGACGATGACCGATTGCAATTAAAAGAAGGCGAAACTCCGATGATGAAGGAAGTTCGCTTTCGAACCTTAGGCTGTTATCCGCTCACGGGTGCCGTGGAGTCGAGTGCTAAAACGCTACCTGAAATCATTCAGGAAATGCTCTTAGCCACGACATCAGAACGTCAGGGACGCGTCATCGACAACGACGAAGAAGGAAGTATGGAAGACAAGAAGAAGGAAGGTTATTTCTAAACCGGAATCACTATGAGTCATCAATCAGATCTTATTGCAACCGATATTAATGCCTACCTTGAGCAACACGAGCGTAAGGAGCTGTTGCGTTTCATTACCTGTGGTAGTGTGGACGACGGCAAAAGTACGCTGATTGGGCGATTGCTTTATGATTCCAAAATGATCTACGAAGATCACCTGGCAAAGCTCAAGAAGGATAGTGCAGTCCATGGTACAACCGGCGGCGATTTCGACCCGGCACTACTGACCGACGGCCTGAAAGCTGAGCGTGAGCAGGGAATTACTATCGATGTTGCCTATCGATACTTCTCAACTCAAAAGAGAAAATTCATTATTGCCGATACTCCCGGGCACGAACAATACACTCGGAATATGGCGACAGGAGCCTCGACAGCAGACCTGGCAATCATTCTGATCGACGCTCGGCATGGCGTTCTGACTCAGACCAAACGCCATAGTTTTATCGTGTCGTTGCTGGGAATTAAGCACGTTCTGGTAGCCATAAATAAAATGGACCTGGTTGAATTTGGCCAGGAACGTTTTGAGGAAATACGTGATGAATACAAGCAATTTGCATCACGCCTGGATATCCCCGATCTGCACTTTATCCCTATTTCGGCTCTGATGGGCGACAATGTGGTCGACCCTAGTGAGAATATGCAATGGTATAACGGTTCGACACTAATGAATTTCCTCGAAACCGTGTATATCGGTTCCGACAAAAACCTGCAGGACTTCCGCTTTCCTGTCCAGTTTGTGCTGCGACCCAATCTCGACTTTCGTGGATTCAGCGGGACGATTTCCTCAGGGATTATCCGCCAGGGCGATGAAGTCATGGTGTTGCCTTCGCGTAAAACCAGCAAAGTCAAAGAGATTGTCACGTTTGACGGGAATCTTGAAGAAGCTCACGCTCCCCTTTCGGTAACACTAACGCTGGAAGATGAGATTGATTGCTCCCGAGGGGACATGATCGTTCGGCCAGGGAACGTTCCAAAACAGCGTCAAAAGCTTGATGCGATGATTGTCTGGATGTCTGAAGAAGCAATGGTGCCTGGAAAACAGTACATGTTTAAGCAGACCACCAAAGTTGCGACAGGTTCGATATCCACATTGCGATACCAAGTGGACGTTAACACGTTGCATCGCCAGGATGCTCCGACCATCAACCTGAATGAAATCGGCCGTGTTTCGCTTTCACTGAGCGAACCTGTGATTTTCGACAGCTACAAAAAGAATCGCGGTACCGGTGCTTTTATCGTCGTGGACCGAATCACCAACGTAACGGTCGCGGCCGGCATGATCATTGATCGGGATAGTGAAGACGAAGCCGATGATCTGTGGAGTGTCGAAAGTGATCAGACTGAAAAGAGAGGTAGTGTAACGGCCGAGGAACGTGAAGCTCGGTTCGGCCAAAAGCCTGTTTCACTCTTAATTACTGGCCTTACCGGTTCCGGAAAAACCTCCGTTGCCTATGCACTGGAACGTCGTTTGTTTGACATGGGGCGATCTTCTGTCGTGCTTGACGGAGTCAATATGCGACGAGGACTGACAAAAGAACTTGGATTTACAGCGGAAGAACGGAGCGAGAATTTACGGCGAAGTTCAGAAGTTGCCAAGCTGATGAATGGAGCTGGCCTTATTTGTATCTGTGCGTTTGTGGCGCCGAGTGAAGAAGTTCGCCAAAAAGCAGCTCAGGCGATTGGCTCGGACCAATTCCTGACAATTCATTTGGATGCTCCGGTAAATATTTGTCGCGAACGGGATGATGACGGAATGTATGCCAAAGCTGATGCCGGTGAGATTTCCAACTTCCCAGGTGTTTCATCCGAGTATGAGCCACCGGTCGATCCCGCCTTGAAACTCAACACTGCTGTGCTATCCGTTGATGAATGCGTTGACAGAATTATCGCATTGTTGGAAGAGAAGGACGCTCTGGCCTAGAGCTTCTTTAAAGCAGACTTAATCGGAATCGGTAATCCTCCCAGTCCCCTCAATGACGCGATTAACAGGATGCCTTGATGGCCTGTTGGAATTGCGAAGTCAGATTCATTTCGAACAGACGTCAGTCCCGTCCATTGTCACGATAAAAGTCGTTCTATCAGACGCCAATAGACGCTAGTTGCGACAGCCCACAATTCTAGCAATCCCTTAGTCTAGCAATCGTAGTAGAGACTGAATTCGTAGGGGTGAGGACGCAGTTGGAGCGCTTCCACCTCCTGTTGTAGCTTGTACTGGATCCAAGTGTCGATGAGATCAGTGGTGAATACATCGTCGCGTAATAGGAAATCATGGTCCTCTTGCAGAGCAGCTAGAGATTGTTCGAGGCTAGCCGGAGTTTGTTCAATGGTAGACACATCTTCGGAAGACATGCCATAAATGTCGGCATCTAGTGGATCGCCGGGGGATAGCTTGTTTTGAATTCCATCAATAGCTGCCATTAAAATGGCAGCGAATGCTAGGTAGGGATTACAGCTTGGATCGGGGCAACGGAACTCGATACGTTTTGCTTTCGGGTTATTACTATACATCGGAATCCGACAAGCGGCCGAGCGGTTGCGTTGTGAATAGGCAAGATTCACGGGAGCTTCGTAACCTGGTACTAATCGTTTGTAGCTGTTAATCGTCGGATTGGTAAATGCGAGTATCGCCCTGGCGTGTCGCAGGATTCCGCCAATGGCATGCAGAGCAGTATCGCTGAGTCCGGCATAATTCGTACCGGCAAACAGGGGTTCATCATCTTTCCAGAGTGAAAGATGGGTGTGCATACCAGAGCCATTGTCACCGAAAATAGGTTTGGGCATAAACGTTGCGGTCTTGTTGTGCTTGTGAGCTACATTTCGCACAACGTATTTATAAATCATGACCTGATCAGCCATAGTGACAAGTTGGTCATATTTAAGATCGATTTCTGCCTGACCGGCCGTGCCTACTTCATGATGTTGGCATTCGACATCAAGACCACAGCGAATCATCGTTCGCATCATCTCGTTACGAATGTCCATCAGATGATCGGTGGGAGGTACCGGGAAATAACCACTCTTGTGTCGAACTTTGTTCCCCAGATTCGGTGACTCGTCGCGTCCTGTATTCCATTCGGCCTCAATCGAATCAATCGAGAAAAATGCCTCATTCGCTGACTGGTTATAGCGAATGTCATCGAAGATAAAGAACTCGGCTTCCGGACCAAAGTAGGCCACATCGGCAATGCCAGTGGCCGTGAGGTAATTGGCTGCCCGGGTGGCTACATGGCGAGGATCCTTGTGATAGTCCTCGCCGGTAATAGGATCCTGAATATTACAAATCAGGTTCAGCGTTGGAAGTTCCGTGAATGGATCGACAAAGGCAGTGTTTGCCTGAGGCAGCATCAACATGTCGCTTTCATTGATCGACTGCCAACCTCGAATACTTGAACCGTCAAATCCCAAGCCATCTTCAAAGACGTCTTCATCCAGTTTCTTGACAGGAATGGTCGTGTGATGCCATGTTCCCAGCAGGTCCACGAATCTTAAGTCGACGGCTTTGACGTCGTTTTCTCGACACAACCTTAGAACTTCTGCAGGAGTCATGGCACCTCTCATTGGATGGGGGGCGAATTGCGAATAGATGGCTAGTTAAGACGCTCGGGAAACTCTAGCTCGCAGCTTGGCAACTACATCCTGAAACTCGAGTCGACGTTCGGTAAAGCCAGCGACAGTTTTTTCTTCATCAGACTTCACGTAGTCCATGATGATGTCTTCTGCTGCCAGAAACTCCGGTGTGATATCTGCAATTTCCGTAACGAGATCGATCGGAATGTTCGTGATACCGTTTGCGTCACCATGGAGTAGATCCCCTTGGTTGACCATCAACCCTCCAACACGGACCGGCAGACCAAGATGCAGCATGTGACAATAGCCGTGCGAAACAATGGTGTTTCCTGTAAACACTGGGTAGCCAAGTGCTTTGACCTGTTCCAAATCTCGACCGCCACCGTTAGTAACTAAACCGGTTGATCCATATGCCTGATAGGTACTACACATGACTTCACCAAAGACAGCAGATACAGCTGGATCATCGATGTCTTCAAAGACGACGACAGCAGGCCCTGGTAGCTCCTCGAATTGAGCGAGTTGGGCTTGGAGACTTCCGTATGCATCGCCTCCGGCAGGTGGGGCATCAGAACGGAAGCATGTCGTGCTGGCATAGCCGATCATCGGTTTCAATTCCGGGAAATTAGCTTTGATTCGACCATCCATATAGCCGGTGTTTCGAGGGCGTACCTCGAAGAGCTCAATGACATTACAAATTGTTGGAGAGTCAAATTCGGTTAGTTTATCTAGTACTTCCTGTGGTACAGCCATCGGCTTACTTCCTCTAAGTGTTGGTCTAAAGCTAAGTTTCCAACCTAGCACTCTTGAATTGCAAACTCAAGTATGGAGGCGGCTGTTAACTGATCGCAATGAGGTACAATGGATGGGGTAAGTATCATTTCGGGTGATGTCAGCAGGCTATGCCTTCCGGCTTGCGGCCCTGTACTACAGGGGTAGGCGGTGGATTTTTATGCAAAGGAGTTACAGCCATGTTCCATTGGGTCATGATTATTGTGCTTAGCACTCTTTCTCTTTCGACGATCCGAGCAAATGAATCTGTTCAAACGATCGATTCTCCGATCGGTACAGGGAAAAAAGAGAACAATGGGGATGCCGGAGATGCTGACCGAATCAATATTGGGCAGCCTTTTGGAGTCGAAGTAGGCCCGAACGGTTCGATGTTCATAACCGAAGTGGAAAACCATCGAGTCCTTGAGTACTCGCCGTCGACAGGCAAGGTCAGTACCGTTGCGGGAACGGGTGTGAAAGGCCTGGCTGGCGATGGTGGGCTAGCGACCGAAGCAGATCTAAATGAACCCTATGAAGTCCGATTTGCGGAAAATGGCGATATGTACTTTGTGGAAATGAAAAACCATCTGGTGAGGAAGGTGGATGCCAAAACTAAAACAATCACAACAGTGGCTGGTACCGGCGTGCAGGGTTATAGCGGAGACCAAGGACCGGCAACTAAAGCGATGTTAAGTAATCCACACAGTATTGCATTAGATGATCATGGCAATCTCTATATTGCAGATATTGGAAATCATCGGATTCGACGAGTCGAATTGAAAACGGGCCTGATTACGTCCATTGCTGGCAGCTCCAAAAGGACCTTGCCTGTGGATGGACAGGTCGCAAAAGGTAATCCTATTCTTGGCCCTCGCGCGCTATACTATCAAAATAACACTCTATGGATTGCTTTGCGTGAAGGACACAGTATCTGGAAATTGGAGTTGGCCAGTGGGCGATTAAAGCATCTCGCTGGAACCGGCTCTAAGGGATATTCCGGTGACGGTGCTGCACCCCTGTCGGCAACCTTTAATGGTCCGAAAGGGATTGTGCTGGACAAACAGGGTCGTATTCTTGTGGTGGACACAGAAAATCAGGTGATCCGTATGATTGACCTCAAACGCAATCAGATTAGTACGGTGGCAGGAAATGGAATTCGTGGTTTTGGAGGAGATCAAGGACCGGCTGTCAGGGCAGCCATGGATCGGCCACACGGTATCGGGATTGATCTTGAAGGGCAGGTTTATGTCGGCGACACCAACAATCACGTCATACGTGTTTTTAGCCTGCCAAAGTGAGCATCCTTAGATTTCCTGCGGTACAATGACGTTTTAATTTTGACGTTTTTCTTAATTCCTACACTGAGGTGAATCGTGTTTAAGTGCTTCCGAATTCTATCGATCTGTGTTGTGGTAACTCTGCTGAGCATCCAGACTCAGATGTCTCTGGCTGAAGATGCTAAAGAACTAAAAGTTGGCATGATTGGATTGGATACGTCACATAGTATTGCATTTACGAAAGTACTGAATGATGCCGCTGCGGCCGATGAGGTTGCAAATTGCAAGGTCACGATTGCCTATCCTTATGGAAGCCGTAAGATCGAATCCAGTTACTCCCGGATTCCAGGTTATACCGAACAGATGAAAGAGATGGGAGTTGAGATTGCTGAGTCAATTGACGAAGTCCTAGCGGAAGTTGATGTCGTGTTACTCGAGACCAATGACGGCAATCCTCATCTAGAACAGGCGATGGCAGTGATTGATGCCGGGAAGCCATTGTTTATCGACAAACCGGTTGCCGGTAGTTTGGCTGACGCGATTGCTATATATCAATACGCGGAACAAAACCAGGTTCCCGTCTTTACTAGCTCGTCCTTGAGATATTCTAAAGGGGCTGTGGAGATTCGTAATGGATCGATCGGCAAAGTTCATGGAGCTGAAACATTCAGCCCGGCTCATCTGGAGCCGTCTCACCCTGATTTGTTTTGGTACGGAATTCATGGCGTGGAAGCTTTGTTTACCGTGATGGGAGCAGGTTGTGAGAGTGTTGTCCGAGTTTCGACCGAAGATACCGAGTTCGTAACAGGGACCTGGAACGGTGGCCGTGTGGGCGCTTTTCGGGGAATTCGAGGTTATAAAGGCGGGTATGGCGGCACAGCCTATGGAGAGAAAGGGATAGCCGAAGTTGGACCCTATCAGGGCTATCGCCCGCTTGTCGTCGATATTGTTGCTTTCTTCAAAACGGGCAAATCACCGGTTGAAGCCAAAGAGTCTTTGGAAATCTACGCTTTTATGGAAGCCGCTGATGAGTCAAAACGTCAGGGTGGAGTTCCTGTTTCCATTGCGGAAGTCATGAAAAAGGCATCTGCCAAAGCCACTCAACGCATCAAAGAATTGCAAGCCAAATAAGCTTCTGTAACTCAGTGACGGACGTTAGTGGAATCTATCGAGCAATTCGTCGATAGTAATAAATAGGCTGACTCGGTTAGTTAGCCTGTCCAGTCGTCTCGTGACGGCACGTGCTTATCGTTTCTTCTTCGCAAGTTGAATCTATGTCCTTTTGGTTTGTTGTTGGCCTGCCGTTTTTATTACTCCCGTTTTGGGTGCGGATTGATCCTAATCAAATCCGCCCTAGAACCGTCGTGGTAATAATCTGTCTGTTCGTGACAGTTGTGTTGGTAGGCTGCTTCTCTGCCGACAACAATGCCCCAGAGGATTTGAAACAAACCGAGGCTGGCAAGCAATCCACTTCAGAGAATCGTGTTACAACCACACCGGTCAATACGGAACGGGCGCCGGTCGTAGAACTGTCTGATAGTTATGCCGGTAGTAATCGATGCCTGACCTGTCATAAGGATGAACACGCATCCTGGGATGAGTCGTTTCATCAAAGCATGACACAGACTCCCACCGAAGAGTCAGTACTGGGTGACTTTGATGATGTGCATCTTGAATTAGATGGGATTGATTATCACCTTGAGCGGGATGAAGCGGGATATTGGGTCAGTACCAACCTCGGAAATGGGCCAACTCGAATGCAGATCAAGCTATTAACCGGTTCGCACCATATGCAGCTATATTGGTTTTCTCTGCCAGACAACATTCCGCCGGAAGGACCTAAACGGATACTGGGCTTGTTACCATTTTCATATCTGGTTTCACAAAACTCCTGGGTTCCACGTCGTTCGACATTTTTGCATCCACCTGTACAGAATGAAACTTTTGAAGTGGGACGATGGAATGCTACTTGTTTGCGTTGTCACACCACTCACCCTAAGGCTGACTACTTTGGTAAAAACAATCCCTTAACCACCGTCGCTGAGTTTGGGATATCTTGTGAAGCATGTCACGGCCCTGGCAAAGAACATGCTGAGTTTTTCGAATCAAATCGAAATCCTGACGGGGGGCCCCATCAAATCGTCAATCCACTGGAGTTGGATCATGTCCGAGCGTCTCACGTATGTGCGAATTGTCATGGTGCCACATCAGTTAAACATCAGGATGATGCTAAGAAGTGGCATACAGAAGGGAATAGTTTTCGCCCCGGTAATGACTTGCTGGAATTTCGCCATTTAATTCGAGCTACGCGGCCTGATGAGGCAATGACGGTTGAATTATTGCAACACGACCCTCAGCTGTTTGAGTCGGTGTTCTGGTCCGATGGAATGGTGCGAGTGACTGGGCGAGAATACTCGGGACTTGTCGAAACGGCTTGTCATACCAAAGGTACTCTCTCTTGCCTGACTTGTCACACGATGCACAATCAGGATGCCGAACAAAGGCCGGTTGATGAACCGTGGAATGACGATCAGCTGCGTATTGGAATGAGGTCCAATAAGGCCTGTTTGAACTGTCATGAACAGTACACCGGAGAGGCTCTGGCTAGTCATACACGACACTTGTCAGAGAGTGAAGGTTCGAAGTGTTACAACTGCCACATGCCTCATACTTCTTATGGCTTGTTAAAAGCAGTACGGTCACATCAAATCAGCAATCCCACGGTTGAGGAAACCTTAAAAGCTGGGCGTCAAAATGCTTGTAATAATTGCCATGTGGACAAGCCTTTGCAGTGGACGGCAGACCATCTGCATCAATGGTATGGGCACGACCAGCAGAGTCTGCCAGATGCACATCAAAAAATTTCATCCGTAGTCTTACATTTGCTTACCGGAGATGCGGGACAGCGTGCATTAGCGGCCTGGGCGTTAAGTTGGGATGCTGCTCAACAGACAGCTGGTAACACTTGGCAGGCAGGAATACTGAGTTACGGTCTCGATGATCCCTATGATGCTGCCAGATGGATGGTCCTTAATAGCCTTAAAAAACTTGACCCGTCCATTAAGAAAGAACTAACGGCACAACTTAGTCCAGATCAGATACGGAGTATCCAAAACCGTATGCTGGAACATATCGAAAAGGAGAAGGCCGAGCAGCGCGTTGTTCGTAAGCCAGACGGCACACTTGATGTGGAGCTATTAAGATTTCTGCTGCAACAACGTAATGGGAGACAGATGTACTTGCAGGAGTGATTTACGACTGTAGTACTGCTAGTACATTCTCGCGATTCACTGGCGAAACGATTCCCTTTTCCGTGACAATTCCGGCGATGAGTTCAGAAGGAGTGACGTCAAACGCAGGATTATAAATGCCGACTCCATCGGGACCGGTCTGTCGACCGAATCCATGCGTGATCTCTTCGTCATTACGAACTTCAATGGGGATAGCCTCTCCTGAATCCAAACTGAGGTCAAACGTATTACTTGGAGCGGCGATGTAAAACGGAATGCCATGGTGTTGGGCTAGTATTGCGAGACTATAGGTACCAATTTTATTAGCAGCATCACCATTGGCTGCGATTCGATCAGCTCCGGTAACCACCGCCTGGATTTTTCCTTCCCGCATTACCTGAGCTGCCATGTTGTCGCAGATGAGAGTGGTGTCAATATTTCGCCGCAACAATTCCCAAGCAGTCAGACGAGCGCCTTGGAGTAAGGGGCGAGTCTCATCCACGAAAATCTTAAGCTGCTTCCCCTGATCCTGAGCTGTAAAGAAAAGCGACAGAGCCGTACCGTATTCACTTGTTGCCAGACCTCCTGCATTACAGTGGGTGAGAACACCCATGCCATCATCTAGCAGGGCAGCTCCATGCCCACCGATGGCATGACACATGGCTCGGTCTTCGTCGTGAATGGCCACCGCTTCCTGCAATAAGGCTGCGGCCACCTCTGTCGGCGATAATCTAGAATCGAGCAGGCGTTGAGCCTGTTCCGACATCCGATCTAATGCCCAGAAGAGATTGACAGCGGTAGGTCGACTGCTGGCCAGATACTCGGTGACTTCTTTTAGCCGTTGTGTGAAATCAGATGGGGAACAAACAGTCAGATCGAGTGTTTGAATTCCGACACATACTCCATAGGCGGCAGCGACTCCAATCGCCGGAGCTCCTCGGACGCGTAGCACTTTGATTGCTTCCCAGACCGCTTCCACACTTGAGCAATCGATAGTTATCAATTCCGTTGGAAGAAGTGTTTGGTCGATGAGAGTGAGGTGACCGGTATGGTCACCCACCCACTGTAGCGTTTGTATTGTTTCAGAGGACATGAGTTTGAGGGGCTTCAGTAAATTCTGTGCTCGGGTTGTCTTGGTTAAGTTTGAAATGCAAATCGATAAAGAAAGCCGAATAGCCCGTCCGAGCTATCCGGCTTCTTGTAGATTTGAATGGAGCTGGGCGAGATTACTTTTCACCCTCAGGCTTCAACTCCGCTTCCTTTTTCAAGTCGGCGTCAATTGCGAGACGAAGTGCCTTGGAGGCTGCTGCAACGGTTTTTTGAGGACCTGTTAATTTGAGGAAGTAATTTCCTTTATCTTTTACCATCAAAACAACAGCCAGCATCTGATAGCCAGGTGTAGGGTTTGTTTGACGGTTAATCGGTGGCCCAATTGGCTTGTTGTAGACACCAGTGATGTCGAGTAGATAGTATTCGCCCTGCTTGGATTCACCCTTGTAGATTTTCTGCTTTTTGCCGCCGGGTTGGAATTGCCCCGACCATCGTTCCAGATTGGCGTTCACACCACCTCCGGCACCACCGAAAAAGTAGACTACCAATTCGGCATCATCTCGATCACCTTCTACTTTAGGAATCGCAAATTGAGCTGTACGTAGATTGTTACTTGCCGGTGATTGCTTCCAGGTGGTAGGGACATTGAGAGTAATGTCCTTGGCCATGACTTTTTTTGTTTTATCAGCTGCTCTCAAGGTCGGGGCAACAAAGAGCAAGGTGAGTACCAGCAAACTGAGATGTTTTGCACGCAACATATTCCAATAATTCCTCTAGCGGTTGTGATGGTAAGCCTGACAGTAAAGTTTGTCAGGGTTGATTTATCCTACTGTGAAAGTATTACGACTGCCACTAAGGAACCAAGTAAAACAAGTGAAAGGGTCGCCAAAACTAAGCTTTTCAGCTTGTTGGAATTCCCATCACTACGACGAATATTATGGTGTGCCAACGTGGATTCTTCCACTTGGAGGTTGGTAAACGATCCACTCGGAACGATCGTAGTCGAGTCGGTTTCTAACGCGATCAAGAAACTGTCATCTTCAAATGGCTCACTAGACTCGAGTATTTGTTGGTTTTGCTGAGGGCGTTCCAACACTGCGACCGCACTAGTTTGTTCCAGAGCAGTGCCATTTTGCTGGTCGACAGAATTTGATTGTTCAGCCAGATCGTCCTTGTTGAATTCAGAAAAGATGGTGGACGCTGTTTGCCAGTAAATCCAGTCATGACGTCGAACTTGAGTTCGGTGATCAATTCGACGCTCGGCAATCCATGAATGCAGAATTTCACCAGAAGCAGGTCCAAATTCCCCACCCTCGGCGGGGCGGACATACCATTTTAAGTCCGGACGTTCGGCAACGCATTGCTCGACCGACATGGGCACGCGTGGTTTATCACCAGCCAGTTCCGCCAGAGTGGAATAGCGTTCTCCCACTTCGGATTCTGTTGGAATTCGAATCCTTGCATCACACTTGGGACAAATTCCACGCTTGCCGCCCAGATAGGATTTGACATTGAGTTTCTTGTCACAACTTGGACAAATAAATCGTATACCCATGGCTTAAATCTAAAGTGCTCGTTTAGGTCGTTTTCTTTGGCGAGTTTATCGTCAGAAGTCCAGATGCGATCGTTGTGTCGCTCGAGACATCCTCATAATTATAGGTTTCAAAACTCACTAAAGCGATTAAAAGCGAGTTTCTTTATTGGGAGTCGCTAGAGTTTATTCGCTTGGGTTTTTGTAAAGGACAGCCTTCAGTAACTCTGGTGAACCTTTGATGGTTGTATCGACGCGTTGATGCCAGTTTCGGTCGGTGGGAACATATTGTTCGTTGAGAGGCCACGGATCGAAGGGAGTGAAGCCCAGTGTGTCGATCAGTTTTTGGCTGTTCAGACTTACATTACCAGCTCGAGGTGGAATTGGGCCAGCATCAATGCGCGGGCAACCTTGCAGGTTATCGGGATTGTAACCGCCGACTCGATTGATGATCTGAGCGATTTGATACAGGCTAAGAGGGCGAGGGCCGCCCGCATGAAAGAGCCCTGGTTGGTCGTGGGTTAACATCCAATGCGTGAGTTTGTTTAAACAGTCGGTGTATTGAGGCGTACGGATTTCATCGTAGTACAAGGTGGCTAGTTTGTTCTTTTTGAATCGAGACTGAATCCAGTCAATCGCTCCGGCGTGCCCGCTGAAGCTAATTCCCATCGGAAGGGAAATTCTCAATATCGTTGCGTCTCCAAATCTCTCGGCCACTATCCCCTCAGCTTGGACCATGGTTTTTCCGTAAACCGTTACCGGATCTGTCGTGTCTTCTTCCGAATATTCGCCAGTACCTGCTCCAGAAAAAACGAGGTCGATCGAAAGGTGGACGAGTCGGACAGGGTGTGGCATCGAATCAATGGCATCAAGTAAATTTTGAATTCCTTCCACGTTGATCCGCTGAGCCATTTCCGGATCAAGCTCACAGGACTTGAGTCGACAGGTTCCCAGCCCACTTAAAACTGATCGGAATTGATACTGTTTGAACAGAGTCTGGAGCTTTGCTTTATTGAGAATGTCGCAACCCTCAATGCCTTCACCCGATAGTGGCCAGTATTCATCCCGACGGATTCCGATTACTTGTCCGGGGTATTTAGCACGGTAGTATTTAAACGCGTTCAATCCGGCGACACCTGCAATGCCAGTTACAAGCAGCGGTAATTCAACTTCGGTCAATGGTGGATATTGGGGCATGGCAATCGGGTTACTTAGAGTCACGCCTTATGGCTGAGGCCATAGATCATTAAGGAATCGGCCATTTTCACTGATCAGTTCACCATCGACGAAGATTTGACCCCCGTTACGTAAGTCACACACCATATCCCAATGAAGGCCAGATTCATTAAGGCCACCCGTCTCTGGATAGGATGCTCCCACGGCGGCATGGAATGTCCCACCGATTTTTTCATCGAACAATGTGTTTTTGGTGTACTCGGTAATGGAGTAATTCGTGCCAATGGCAATCTCTCCTAATACCCGGGCTCCCGGATCCTGATCCAACATGTCAAAAAGGAACTGTTCGCCTTTGGAAGCCTTCGCGTTGACCACCTTTCCGTCTTCAAACGTAAGCTCGATACCATCGCTTTCACGCCCACCATGAACGGCAGGAAAACTATAACAAACCACCCCTTGGGTAGCAGACTCGATCGGTCCGGTGAATACTTCGCCATCGGGGAAGTTCTTTTTGCCATCGCTGTTTAGCCATAATCGTTGGTCGACTCCCAGGGTGAGATCTGTACCTTGAGGAGTGACGAACCGGATTTCTTCTTTCCCGTTTAGGTAGTCTGCGAGACGTTGTTGTCGCACACTGAGTTCTTTCCAAGCAGCAACAGGGTCATCCAAGTGCAATAGCCCAGCTCGGAAAACAAAATCTTCATATTGCCGTAACGACATTTCGGCATCCTGAGCCGAAGCCTGACAGGGAAACTGGGAGCCCGTCCATCTTAGGTCACCGGATGCGCTTCGGCCCAGAAATGTTTCCATGTAGTTTTTACGAGCCTGACTTTTACGCGTTAGTTTGTCTGGCCCGAATCGTGAAAGCGCTTTTGTGTTTTCGCTGCCCCAGAGACTGATGGTGACGTCGATCGTCTCAATTTCGTGTTGGACGATAGGGCTTTGATAACTGATTTGTTCATCTGAACCGTATGCAAAAAGCAATTCTCCGGCAGCGTCTGGTTGCATTAGGACATAAGGATGAGCTCCTGCTTGCAAACACGCTCGGTATAACTCCATCAGCAGTGGTTCGGTTAAAGGGCTTCCCACGAGTCGGACCAAATCTCCTGCCACAACATCAGCAGAATAATTAACCAATACGTCAGCTAATTTGGATAAACGTGTATCCGGCATTTATAGTTCTCCCAGTCTCTTTAATTGATCCACCATCAGAAGCCCTGCGATCGACTTTGCATCACAGATTTGTTTTTCTTTTACCAATTGTAAGGCGGTTTCCCATGGCACAACATAATTGCTGATTAATTCACCTTCTTCTCGAGCCGCTTCACCTGCAGTGAGTCCGGTTGCTAAGTAAAGGTGCATATGTTCGTCGAGTATTCCCGGGGATAGGTAAAAGCTATGAAGGTGCTCAATTGTGTCAGCTCGATACCCGGTTTCTTCGATGAGTTCCCGTTGTGCGGTCACAGCATGTGGTTCATTGGACTCTAGTGTTCCGGCAGGTAATTCCAGCAATTCCATTCCAACGGAGACTCGAAAATTTCGAATCAGGCAGACATGATCATCGCCTACCATCGGAACGATGGTGACTGCCCCAGGGTGCCGAACAACCTGACGCCGTTTTCCAGTCGGGTGCGCGGGATCGGCAGGGAGTTCAACGACATCAAATCGTGCAGTCGATAGAAGTTGCTTTTCTTGATCAGTCATTTTTTATTTAGGGGGATTAGTTGGGAAGGAAATAGATTTGTAAAATCTAGGAAGATATATCTTATCCAACGTCGGGAAAAACTAGGAGGTGGGCATTGGCAAAACAACAGCAGGACAAAGAAGATATTCTGCGAGAGGCCACTGCATTGGTGAACCGAATCGAATTGAAAATCCCTGAAAACTCCAGTTGGGAGGACTCGGTATTTGTTGGCTTTCGACGAGACCAGTCCATTTCGTTCTTTTTCGGGGGCGAGCCAGTTTATCAGTTTAACATTCGAAACCAGTTTCGGCGTGGCTATGATCGCGGTGTGCTCTTGAAAGCAGAGCATGGTCAATTGGTGCAACTCCGGCAAGAGCGGGAAAACGGTAAATTGGTTTTGTTGCGGCGAGTATGGGAAGAAACGGAGACTACGGAGTATCTTGAAAGTGTTCGTATGAATCTCGCCGCACTACGCGATCTGGTTCGACGCAATTTGGTGGAAATCGTAGGAGCCGTTGTAGAGACGGGCACACCCGAAGAATTGCTTCAACAGATTACTCACTGGATCGATCAGCACATGGACTCTATGGAAATTGCTTCGGTGCCAAACGTATCCGGATAGGCCGAATATTAGAGAACGCGAATGATTCCGGAATCTGTCTCAATCACGCTTCCGGAAGTATGTTGCCCACGCTTGACGTAGGCAAGCGCTTGGTTCGTCAGTGTGGAAATCGACCTTATCTTGACTATCGGTTTTCCTTCACTGGTCATGGTGACCCCGGTTTTCGCCTCGGCTTCTGAAATATCGATCCGTGTGAGATACCAGTGGACATTACCCAGAGCGTCGATACGGGCAATCGGCTCCTGACCTAAATAACACCCTTTTGTAAAGCTGATCGCCAATGCGTCTCGATTGACTTCCTGAGCAAATTGCTCGTCGCTGATGTCAGTTCCGTAGAGTGGCGTACCTGCGGCGATTCGAGCTGCCTGAACCTCGTCGTCGCTCAGTGCATGAAGTACTTGCGAGTGCTCATCGCTGACGGAGTTCAGTAGCCAGTAGGAGGCCTGAGTAAACCAATGATTTGGAATGATCGGCCCATGAGGCTGAGCGGTTTCGAGCCAACTTTCAATAGATTCTCCGGTAACGAGTGTTAAGGTGGCAGCGTTCACTAGACTGAGCTCAACGTCTTCGGTGATGATGTAACGCTCTAGGTGAGCAACTAGCTCATCTACTTTATGATTCGCTGTAACTAGCAGAAGTTCATCCGCAGTCTGAAAAACGGTGATGTATCCAAGGCACTTACCTTTGATGTTTGGAACAAACGCCTCGACAGCGGTATTTATCTCAAGCCGTTTTATATCATTGGTACAGAAGTTATGCAGGAAGGCAGCTCGATCCTTCCCTTTAATGGAGATGATTGCCTGACTGTTAGTGGTCCAGATGGAAGGCAATTCAAATGGAGCGGACATAGTGTGGGCTTTCTGATACCAGTTTATTCAACCGTTGCTCGATGGGCATCTCCAACGATCGTGATGGAATCGGCAGAGCTAATCAAATTGTTAACTTGATCGGGCGACTCGATGTGTGCCAGACCAATCGACTCCACATCATCTCCGTCTAAGGAACTTAGAAGGTATAGGTGGTAATCTGTTTTCAAGCGGAGGATTTCCTGAGCGGCTTGAATGTTCACATCAGGTTGTTGACGCAATTGTTCACGTAAGCGATCGGTCGCATCGTTGCTCGAGAGGAATTTGATGGGAGCGGGCAATGGTCCTTCCAGCTCGGAACAAATAACAATCGAACCACCGGGATTGGTTGACTTTGCTAATCCGGACAACGCCCGGGCGAAGTTGTCCCAAGTTTGGTGGTGAGGTGGTCCGGAAATCGAGCCAATGCAAAGATCGGCAGGGGAATGAGGGCGTTGCCAGACCTGTTTCGCGATGGCAGGAACGGTAGTTTGAAGTGTGTAAGTATCGCCAGCCGTAATATTATGAATTTCGTCGTCGTTGGCCGGCGTTACTTTAACTAGGTATTGAACGCCTAGCATGTTTGCAGCTTCAATCGCGTCTCGCGTAAGCGATGCCGCATCTTGCTGAGAACGAAATCGGAGAATCGTTTCCGTTTCAGTGAAGAGTGGAAAGAGATCATGAAAAAAACCGGCATGTCCAAATAGTGAGTCAGGCAGGTTGGAGCAGATCGGTAGGACAACGTCGGCGTCGACGAGTGTTTTGTTGAGTCGTATGGGGTCGCCCTCTACCGTAGCCGTTAGATAGGCCAGGTCCTCAGAGATATCTGGGTTGTGTACTTCCATCGTAAGCGAGGAGAGTAGAAATTCATCTAGCAACGCTTCGAGTTGGTGGATTGCCAGAGCTTCCTGTTCGTTGGCAAAAACGATGGTAATGTCATTGGGAGAAACCGCTGTGGATGTTTGAATATAGTCCAGAATGCAGCTGATGACTTTTGCGACTTGCGGCACTCCTTGGCCCACACTGATCGCTAAAGTGTCTTCAGGGAAGACGATTTCTTTGAAGGCCGGGAAGTGAACAGATGTATCGAGGCTTTTGTGAATCGTCTCATTAAGAGCGTGATCCAGAGACTCGATGGCAATGCTATGAGCCTGAACAGATTGCTCTTCAGTGGGAGTTAAACACAGGGTTTTTGAAGCTCCATAGCGGAGATCAATCGTCATCGTTTGCTTTTCCATTGGGGATTTTGGATTTGGAATACCGCCTTTGATCTTAGCTTGAGGCTATTTTTATTACTAGGGAGCGGTGGTTTAGTGCCGGCGGGAATTCTAAGGGATGCCACTTTCGTTGACGTGATTCGTTTTGCTCATCAATTAAGTCAAGGACTTAAAGTGTTTGGCGGCCTATAATGGGAAGCATCAAATTCGCAGTCTGTTTTGGCATGATTTGCGAAGGATTATGGATAGAGAATGACGGAATAGTCGGAATGTTAAATAGAATTCTCACAGCGATCACTTGTTTCTTTTTAGTAACCAGTACGTTGCTTGCTCAACAGCAGGACACTGGTGATTTTCAGCGGCTTTTACAGTCGGGTGAATACGCTCAGGCACTGCGAAATGCTACTGCGACAGAGGATTTGGCCTTACGTCGACAGCTATTCGCACAAATTGCTCGTCATCAGGCAGCAGAAGGAGTTGGGACCGGAGCATTGGAGTCACTCTCTTTATTACAACAGTTTGGTAATGCCAGTTTGAGTGGTCAGGATTCAGGTTTTCCACCAACGGCTGGAGGCCAGGGCGGTGCCGCAGCTGCAGACTTTGATACGCTGATTGATTTGATCAAAGCGACCGTGGCGCCTGACAGTTGGGATGATTTGGGGGGAGCAGGGACAATTACGCCGTTTCCCGGTGGTATTTATGTAGACCGTGAAGGTTTGATGGTGCGGCTAGATTCCAATCATACCGATCAGCTACAAGGATTCCGGCGAGAACAATTTGAAGGGATGTTTAGTGAGAACGGGCAGGATGTCCGTGATTATTCGTCAATGCGAAAAATATCCCTCGTGCGTCTGCAGAGACAACTTGAATTATTGCAACTGCGCGGCGAGCTGGCTGATGAAGCGATGCAGAATCTAGCGGGGATGTATCGTATTCAGTATGTGTTGGTTTATCCGGAGCAAGGAGATATTGTAATCGCTGGGCCAGCTGGGCCTTGGCAAGAGAATCGGGACGGTCGGGTGGTAAACATAAACAATGGCAGGCCGGTACTGAAATTGGACTATCTGGTCGAGTTGATGAGGAATGCATATTCGGATAACCCAACGTTTGGATGTTCGATTACCCCCAGAGCTGCTCACTTACTCAAAGCCAAGCAGTATCTTGATGCACAGAAGGGGAAAGTGCTGACCCCACGAAATACAGAAGCTTGGTTGGCAGGATTGCGAGACAGTGTTGGAGTTCAGGATGTCGAAGTCTTTGGCACCGATAACCAAACTCAGTTAGCGCGTATCTTGGTTGAAGCGGACCATCATATGAAGTTGGTTGGGTTGGGAGAAGTGCCGGGCATTCCGGGTATGAATAGCTATTTGGATAACCTGGTGGAATCCGATGAACCGGCTCAGGCAGTCAACATGTTGCGTTGGTGGTTTACAACCAACTATCAGGCTTTGCATGCATCGAAAGACGGCTTAGCTTATGAAATTGTCGGACCGGCAGTTAAAGTTTTGAGTGAAAATGAGATAGTTGACAAACTGGGGGATCGTCAGCAAACAGGAAAGTCCGACCCGTTAACTCAGCAGTTTGCCTCGGAGTTCACTAGAAATTATGAGATGCTTGCCGAACGGTATCCGGTGTATCACGAATTGAGAAACATATTTGATTTGGCGGTCATCTCGATGTTGATTAAGTCACAGAATTTGGATCAAAGAATCCGCTGGAATCCGGAATTCTATACGAAGTCATATGGTTATCAAATCAAGCGTGCGCCAGCTCCAACCACCATCGAGTCTGTGATTAGCCATCGTGTTACCAAAGACAGAGTCGTAATTGCGGCGATTAGTGGAGGTGTGGTGATCGACCCTCGGCCAGTAGTCACGTCAGAGAATCTAAAGAGTGATGATTACGGTATTTTGAATGCTGAGTATCTTGGCAATCGAAATTCGACTCTGCACGGTAGGACTTGGTGGTGGGATTAGGCTTTACCGACTCGCGACCTAAGTTCGACTGGTCGTTGCAACCTACCTATATTGCGTATATGCTCTGCATAGCAGTTTTTATATTTGTTACTCGCATTTAAAATTTGTTCAAAGGGCGAAAGTCATGAAACGATATCTCGCATCTGTTTTAGTTTGCTGTGTGTTTGGAGGTTTGGTGGTTGGTCTGAGTTCCGCTCAGGACGGTCCCGTCGATCCGTTTGCACAACGAGAAAAAGACGTTCCTCAGGAGCGTGATGGCGATCGCAGGGAATTGGAACAGGATGTTCACCGCGAAGAGCTAGAAGCTCATGCGAAAGAATTACATGCAGAGATTAAACGAGTACGAGCACAGTTTGAAGATGCTAAAGCTGCGGGCAAAGAAGGGGACTTGCGGGAACTGGGCCAGTATCTCGAAGAACTCCATCTCGAGTTGCGTGAAGTCGACCGTGCTGCGCATGGCGACGGTGATAAGCGACATGATGAGAGGCGAAAGGATGAGAGGCGACATGTAGACGCCGAACGTCCGGAATTGCAGGCACATGTGCGAGAGATTCGCCTAGAGATTGAGCGATTAAAGGAACAGTGGCAGATTGCTCGTAGGGAAGGGAAAGAAGAAAAGGCGCGGGAGTTAGGAAATCATATTGAAGAATTGATGGTAAAGCTGAAGCATCTCGCCGGCGAATTAAATACCGATGAACGTGAAGCAGAGGAAAAACGCGACCAGGATAGAAAGCGTGAGCAGGAAGCCGGGCATCAGGAAGCCAGAAAGCTTGAGGAACATGCCAATGGTATACGTAAAGAGTTAGGAAAACTTGAAGAATTATTCGCAGCCGCCCGCGAAGAGGGGAATGAAGATAAAGCGAGTGAGCTTGAAGGGCACATGCGGGAGTTGATTCAGAAACTCGAACACATAGAGGAGGCTCAGGTTCGAAATCAAGAACGGGAACGTCATACGGATCTTGAAGAGCATCAGGATCGAGAACACGGTGAAGTTCAGGAACGTAAAAAGCTTGAATATTTCCATCAGGTGTTGGTGCAACAGTTGAAGCAAGGCGAGCGACGTCTGGAAGAGGCTCGTGAACGTGGAAACGAAGATCAGGTAGCTGAGTTAGCTGAGCATCAGGAAAACTTATTCCACAAGCTTCGTGAAGTTGAAGCGACGCTTCGTGGCGAGGATCGCCGGGAGCATGCTGGAGAGCGGGTAGAGCATCACGATTCGGAGCATGACCGACGAAGACAGGGGAATGGGAATCTTGAGGAGCGATTAGAGCATCTGCATATCGCGATTGAGCATCTACAAGCAGGCGGGTTTAACGATGTTGCCCGTCACGCGATTGACATTGCGGAGGAAATCAGTCGAGGCTTACATCGTGAAGAACATGCTCATGAAGACCGACATGATGAACATGAAGAAAGGCACGAAGAGATTGGTAGAGAAGAGTTGCTACATAAAGTGCGTCATCTTGAGGAGCAACTGCATCATCTCAATCAAGAAATGGAGCACATTCATCGTGCCTTAGAGCGATTGTCCCGCTAGCGGCAGTTGCTAGTTTTGAATTGATATTCAAATAGAAGAACTCTTTGCTTACACTTTGCAAGCTCAGGGTTCTTTTTTTGTGCGCGATTCCTTGTTGACCTGAGCATCACTAATTCTTACCGGGGGGCTTCAGGTTGGAGCTGGGAGGAGGCTTGTGGTGTACGCACGAGGAGTTTTTTTAAGTCGCAATGGCATTATGTTCGCCGCTCTGTTGTTGGGCAGTGTCGTTGGTCAACAGGCAGTGCATTCACAGGCAGAGCCAAAGTTGGCAAACTCACCAGAGTCGCTGACTCCCTTTATTGTTAAATCGGCGTGGCTGAAGTTTGGCATCTATGACGGGCGTATTTTGGCCAAGGATATCCGTCGCACTCAAAGTCGGTCGTTAACCTTGTACCATGATGAACATGACGCTCAGGAACACTTGGTAGTCCGGACCGTACCAGGACAGTACCGTCTTAAGTATGCCATGATGTTACCGGAGCAAACTCTTCATTTGGAATATGATCTGAGTGGTACATTTGCAATTCGGTGTGAGCAGGATGGTGATTTTATTCAGTTACGACAAACTGGAAATTCGCCCATCAGAGTAAAGTTACAGCGAGCTGGTGAGCAGTTAGAGTATTCTGGTCAACGATTGTGGTTGGTTTTGATGAGGATGCCGGTGGAGGATCGACAGCAATTGATTCGGCTGATGAATAGGCTCTGTCCGCGAACCCATGTTTCGCTGTTGTTTGAAGAGTCACTGGCAGGTTTGTCGCGGTTGAGTTTGACGCCAGTTCAGGTGGATCTGAACAAAGTGCGCGAATTGGTTGCCATGCTGGACGAGAAATCCTATTCGGTGCGACAGCATGCGGATCGTCAGTTACGAGCATTTGGTCGTCCACTGGTGGGTGTGCTAGATAACGTGGATCACTCCACTCTTTCGACAGAACAGAGGACTCGGCTTCGCCTGATCACCAAGGTCTATCAAGTGACACAGCGGGATTCAGTGGAGTCCATTGTTGCGACGCTAAAGTGGAGTCCACAGTGCTGGCAGGCTTTGGCGAAGAAAGCATCTGATCCCTTGATGGCTAAGCATGCGAATATTCGGCTTGCGGAATTGATGGAAGTGGAATTGCAATCGCCGGACTCCAAGGAGTTGCTGGCCAATGATGAAGTATTGTTCCGATTGCGTTAGCATGGTCTCTAGTGATGTTGTTGACAGTGCAATCGGAAAAGGTTTAGTCGTAATAAACTAGTTCTGCTGACGGGTCAATGAGTTCGATTTGATGAGTCTTTAGCCCCTTGGCATGGATGATTGTCGATCGATTTAGTTTGCCCTGTTCGACGATTAAGAATCCGCATTCGTTGTCTTGGCAGTATTCAGCGGTTGCTGTTGGTCCCATGACGTAGAAAGCGGTTGCGAGTGCGTCAGCTTCGGCGGCAGTGTTACAAAGTGCCGTCGCTGAGAGTACTTTTTCTACGGGGTATCCAGTTCTGGGGTCCAGCACGTGTCCGAATCGCTTTCCTTGATGGTAGAAGAACTGATTAGCATCGCCAGATGTTCCCGCTGCCACGGAGTCCAGCCAGAGATGTGCTAGATATTGCTCAGGTACGAGCGGATGGCGGAGTCCGATTTGCCATCCGAGATCCGCCTGGGATTGGTTAATGCGCTGTCCGCGAGCCAGAACCGAGCTTAGTCCGCCGTGGATCAGATAGTTGCTGATGTTATGAGCAACAAAGTGTTGGTGACAACGGTCAAGAGCGTACCCTTTTCCAATACTGCCAAGATTGATTTGGAGTTCCGGACAGTCGAAAGTGACAGAGCCGTCATTGTGTAGAACTAGATGTTGCGAACCGATTTGCTGGAGTGTGGATTCGATTTCGTTTTGGGATGGTACGCGGTGGTCTTTTTGATAGAACCCCCAGAGTTTGGAAAGTGTGGAGGAGGTAATGTCGAAGGCGCCGTTGGTGGCTTTCCAAAGTTCTTTGGACTGTTGAAGCAATTGATAGAGAGTGGGGTGAACCATAACTGGCTGTCGGGCTCCGAGCTGATTTAGTTGAGAGGCACTGGAGTGAGAGCGATAGATGGAGAGGATGTCTTCAATTTCTTCGACGAGATCTAACGCTTCGACTGTGGCTTCAGTTGCGTTATCATGTTCACCGGCATTGAGAAATACTTGGAAATCACAAGCCATTGCTTTGCGAGTGATATGCAGCAGGTACGTATTTGATTTGGCTGATGGATTCGGCGAGCCAGTTGATGGAGTCGCGGAGATTTGATTTTGCAACGCCTTTTGTGCGGCTCTTCCTTTGAGAAACTCCCGTCGATGTGAAGTTGATTTATTCATAGTTGGGAAATAGAGGATCGTCGAGAGTTGCGAGGTTGGTAACGTTTGTGTGGGGTGGAGTAATATACGTGTTAGTTATTATGATAGCGCGAATCGTAGGATGAGTCACTTGTTCTTAGAGTAGTTAGCTCTAATAATGCATAAGAGTGGCAACGAGGTTTGAATGAGACTGAAACGAATGAAACGAACAAGATCGATAACTTGGATTTTGGTGATTGCTTTCATCCTGCCAACGGTTTGGCTTTATGCTCAGGGCAAGCAGCAGATAAAGCGGGCGAAGTTGCCGGATTTCAAGAATCGGCAGGATCTTAAAAACATCTTTTTTGACAATCCACAAGCTCGGCTGAATGGTCCAAGGCAGATCAACACGGCGCCGATGAATACGGCTGGGGCTAATCCCGTAAATCCCACAGACGGTAATAATGGCGGTCCGAGCGTGACTGGTGAATGGGCGAGTTTGATTTCCAATACGACTTTGGAAGATGAGATTAAGGCGACAAAGCTTGAGATTGATAAAGTCGTCGGGATTCCGGGGAAATTTAAGGGGGGCGATTACCAATTTGCGAGGCTGCACTTTTCAACCTTAGCGGCGATGTTTGGTGTGATTGCCGAATACGATGGTGATGTGCGTTGGAAGCAGCAGGCATTGGGAGCTCGCGATGCATTTGGGAAGGTGGCTGCCAACTGCAAGGTCGGGACGGATGCTTCCTATAACGAATCTAAACTGCGTAAAGCGGATTTAGAGGATTTGGTGGGAGGAGCATCTCCTGATTTGAAGCCGAATCCTGATGATTTTACCTGGGGTAAGTTGATGGACCGAGCTCCAATCATGCAGCGATTGGAGATTGCTTTAGAGGAGAGGTTGAAGCCTCAGACATCGGATGCTGGAGCTTTCGAGGACAATGTGGAATCGGTGATGCATGAGGCGGAGCTGGTTGCTGCTATGGCTGAGATCTTAATGAAGCCGGAAATGGAAGACGGAGAAGATGAAGATTATATGAGCTTCTCGAATCGAATGAAGGCAGCGGGGCGTGAGATTGTGGATGCGGTGAAGTTGAATGACGCCGACAGAGCAAGCAAAGCAGTGGGCGAAATCACCAAAGCCTGTGACGAATGCCACGAATTCTACCGTTCCTAGCTTAAATAAGTGCAGCTTAAATAAGTGCCACCCACTCGAATATCCGCTATTTTTGCCGAGAATAGGTGCCACCCACTCTTATTTCGGTCTTCTACTTGATCTAGTGCCATTAGACGCTGTTTTGAAGCATGGAGAACCGTCTGATTTAGGGTGGATTTATTGCGTAAGAGACCCAAAAAGGTGTGGGTGTCAATTTTCTTTTTTCGCCGTTTTTTTCGTTTAGATGTGTATTAAATAGCGTAGCTACACAATGCGGTCTTGAACGAGCTGTTTTTACGAATTCAAGCACTCTATGCGATTGGGTGGCACTGATTGGTCGATATTTTCTGTAGAGGGCTTAAAAACTGCGGGAAACCAAGATTAGGGTTGTGTGAAATGCTGTTTTTTAGGATTCTTCACAGTCCTTAAAAGTCTTAGGTTGACATACGTTTTACGCTTAAAAAACCGCACCAAATGACTGATTGATTTGTATTGAGTGATTAGTCTATACGTCGGGGCTTGCGAGGAACAGATTAGAGAACGCTACTTTTCTTGCTAAGATAAAATGAGCGTATGGGTAATTTGGGAGAGTTGGGTATTATGTGGCGTGGGTTATTTAGTGGCACCAAGGTTCGGCGGCAGCAGAGTCAGCGACGGCAGAAATTTCTTCAGGGCTTGTCATTAGAGAGACTTGAATCTCGACAACTGCTCTATGGGGTCACTGATACACCGCATGGAGCTGCACCAGGCCATGATTTAGGTGATACGATTACAGCCGATGTGCTGATTTATACCAATGGTTCGTTGGTAGATTTACCCGCCAATTTGGGAGTCACCTCAGGAGAAGACTCTGCATTCGTACGAACGTCGGCTGCTGGAAGTACGGTTACCATTTCGCCGGCTGATATTAATGGAGATAGCGAGACTGATACTCCCACCGAATATGTGACACTAGGTGACATCTTTGAAACTTGGCGGACGTCAGCAGGGGATGCTGGGAACAACGCAGCTGCTACGTTTTCAACGTCGGAGTTGATGGGGAATACTACGGACGAAACGAATGCTCTCAGAATGTATGTAAACGGTACGCCCGTTCATTCTTACGACGCTTATGAAATTCATGATAATGATCGAATCGTTCTAACATATGGCTCAGCTGATGTAATCGCGTTAAACAGTAATTACGGTACGCTCATCTTTGAAATGTTACCAGAAGCAGCTCCCAACACGGTAACAAACTTTCTCAACTATGTATCTGATGGCGATTATCAGGATTCGATCATTCACAGATCTGTACCCGGATTTGTGATTCAAGGCGGAGGCTTTACCACTCCAACGACTACAATGACTGCCACAAGTCAATTTTCACCCGTACCTACAGATTCTCCTGTCGTCAATGAATTCGATATATCCAATACACGTGGAACTGTGGCCATGGCCAAACTTGGTGGTGATCCGGATAGTGCCACGAGCCAATGGTTTGTAAATTTAGCTGATAATAGTGCTAATCTCGATGCTCAAAATGGTGGCTTTACTGTATTTGCAAATATCTTGGACATGGCTTCGGCAGATGCTATTGCAAGTTTAGGCCGGCAGAACTTTGGCGGAGCGTTTTCGGATTTGCCAGTGGCATCGGGAAGTCAGCTAGTCACTTTCACCGATGTCATTGCTGATGCTTCAGTTAGTGGTCGTGTTTATATCGATGCCGACGAAGATGGGAATTTCGATTCAGGTACAGAATCGGGTTTAGCCGGATTCACTGTTTACAGTGATGCCGATGGTGATAATGTATTGGATGCTGATGAGTTTTCTGTTCAAACAGCTCCAGATGGAACGTACTTTCTTCGCTTGCCCATGGGTTTACATGAGTTGAAGCAAGTTACTCCAGACCCATACAAACAAATCACACCGAGTGATCCCCCACATATCAATTTGGATTTGTCAGTTGGGCAACAGTTGACATCGGCTGATTTTGGAAACCGAATTGTCGAAGCACCGGTAAGTGTTGATTTAATTGCAAGCAGTGATTCAGGTAGCGATAGCTCGGACAATATTACTAACCACAATAATGTCTCATTACTGACAGCTTTATCTTTTAGCGTGTCTGGTGTAGAAGACGGAGCATTGGTTCGCTTGTTTGCTGGCACAAATGAGATTGGGTCAGCAACGGCTTCTGCTAATCAAGTTGAGATAACGACTGCAGGAAATCTCCGTCTTGATGATGGCGATTTAGAAATTACGGCTACACAGATCTCCGAGGGGGTTGAGAGTTTACCGTCGGCACCATTATCAATCACAATCGACTCATCAGTTGGTGCTTTTGACGCGGGTTTAACAGAAACAATTACCCTTGCTCAAGATTATTCTTTTAACGTCAATAATGCAGAAGAAGGTGATAGTGGGTTTGGGTATGAAGTAATTGACGGTCCAGAAGGGCTGACAGTCCATCCAACAACAGGATTCTTGCAATGGCGTCCTAATGCTAATCAACTTGGACAAAACACGTTTACTGTGCGGGCAACAGATATTGCAGGAAATACGCGAGATCTCGTCGCCAGCCTAGATGTCGATGGTGATGCCTTGGTGGAGTATAGTCTGGAGTTGACTGACACCGATGGTAATGAGATTTCATCAGTCACAGTTGGCGATGATTTTGTATTGCGTGTATTAGTAGAGGATTTAAGAGAGACACCGCGAGGAGCATTTGCAGCTTATTTAGATGTGGTTTGGAGTGATAATCGAGTTGAAGTCACAGGTCCTCTAACTTACGGAACAGCTTTTCCCAATGTACATACGGGAGCCACCTCTGAGAATAATATAATTGATGAAGCGGGGGGAACCGGGGGCTTTAACGAGCTTGGAGGGGGAGAGTTTTTAGTCTTCAGCGTTCCAATGCGAGCTGTTACTGCCGGGAATGCTATGATCTCGGCAGATGCTGCGGACAATAGCCCTCATACGGATACGTTGCTCTTCGGTATCAATAGCGCAGTGGATTCCGATTTAATAATCTATAACTCGGCGGAGTTTCAAGTAGGGCTCGGATTTAGTCCTACAGATGATGCTTATAACTTTGATGAAGATACCTCCGGCCATACGTTGAATGTACTCGCCAATGATGGTGATTCGGCTGATTCACTTACTATTTCATCGGTCTCTACTCCCTCAAACGGCGGTACTGTTACGATTGCCGCTGATGGAAAAAGTGTGGAATATACACCCGCTGCAGATTTCTTTGGTGAAGATGTCTTTACCTATACTGCTGGAGATCAATCGGGTAGTTCTCAAGCGACCGTAACCGTTCAGGTATTTCCTGTTCAGGATCCTCCTATAGCGAATGAAGACATTATCAGTTCGGTGAACGAAGATGACGTTAATGTTTTACTTGATCTGATGAGTAACGACTCTATAGCACCGGATACTGGAGAAACTCTTCAGATTGTTGCCGTAACTCAAGGAGCCGAAGCAGGTGCCGTTTCAATATCTGGGAATGGTCTTCATGTTTTATATACGCCCGACACGGATTTTGTTGGAACTGATACCTTCACCTACACCATCGAAGATAGTAATGGTGGACAAGCGACTGGCAATGTAACTGTGAATGTTCAGGCGGTGAATGATCCTCCGGGTGCCGCTGGAGATACATTTACAGTTGATGAAGATACTATAGACGCGGAATTGGATGTTTTGGCCAATGACACAAGCCAACCGGATGAAGGTGAAACGCTGTCGATAGTTGCTGTTTCTACTCCGACAAACGGAGGTGTTGTAACGATAAGTTCAGATAACAATAACCTCTTATATTCACCCGCTCCGGATTACATTGGGAACGAATCTTTTACCTATACCCTCTCGGATGGTAACGGTGGATCCAGTCAGGCTAATGTCATTGTGACGGTAGTCAATGTCCCGGATGCTCCTACAGCTAATGATGATAGCTATACCGTTATTGTTGATTCTGTGGGTGATGAATTAGATGTGTTAGATAACGACACATCCGCGCCAGATCCAGCCGAAGTTTTGACGGTGACGTCGGTGACGGCTACTGCCGAAGGAGGTTCTGTTCAAATCGTTAATTCCGGAAGCCAATTGGTTTATTCACCTCCTGCAGGTTTTTCTGGTGAAGATACATTCAGTTACACGATTACCGACGAAGACGGTTTAACGGATGATGCTATTGTTACATTGTCCATCAGCGATTATTTACCAGGTGGTTTGTCAGGGCTCGTCTACATCGATGCTGATGCAGACGGAGTCTTCGATTCAGAAGAGCTTCTCCTTGGAGGTATTCAAGTTACGCTGAGTGGAACGGATGTGGATGGTAATGATGTTAGTGCACAAATGTATACTGATTTGAGTGGACGCTATGAATTCTCAGACCTTAAAGCCGGAGATTATACGGTCACTCAGACCCAACCGCGTTATTTGGTAGATGGCGGATTTGTAGGAGCCAGTCCGGACATCACCTTTGATAGTAATTCGTTTAGTGTCACACTTGGATATGGTGAGTCAATTGGTGAAGCGAACTTTACTGAGAAAGGTCGAGAAGCCCAATCCCTTTCGCTACTAGACTTTTTCAATAAGCCGGCAGAACCAACAATGGTGGCCAGCTTTGGCGATGAAATTGCAGAATCCTGGATAGCCATTGGGCCGGAGTGGTCAGCGTATGATGACACCCAAGTGACGTGGGATGGAATAAGTCATTCTTTAGTTATTGATGTTACAGATGTAGATGGCGACACGCAACGAGGCGTGCTTTCTTGGGAGTCGGATAATGATCTGCGGCATGTAGCAGGGCATGAAGATACACCGCTTATCGTCTTGGTCGACAATCCTCAAGATGCAAATTTCACCGTAGTCGTGGACGCCGATGACACTGGGGATAATGGCGATGATGATTCGGGAGATGGAGACGATGGTTTTGAATTGAATCAAGTTCCAGAATTCATGTTAGTGGATACCAATACCACGTCAGATTCTTTTAACACGAGTGTGTCACCAAGAGATCTAAATGGGAATATTTCGGTCTATTATTTTGGTTTAGCCACGTGTAATTATTGTTCAAATCAATTTGGCCATTTAGATACTCTCCAAACCGAATTGGATACAAATTTTGGTGACCTCGGAGTTGAGATCATCGGAGTTAACTTGGCAGGCCGTGAATCCGGCAATTCATCGTTTACTTCTGGGCGAGATATTCCCTGGTTGCAGGATGTTGATGCTGACAATGATGGCGATTCTGATGTCTGGGTGGAATGGGGAGCTCAACTGCGTGATGTAATGATAGTCGATGAACAGAATCAATTGGTTGAGACGATCAATTTGACCTTGTACGATTTGGCTGATACTTCGAATTACGAATCGTTGAGAGACAAAATTATCGGAGCGGATTCTGGGGAAGGTGAATTGATCTTAGAATCCGACTGGCGTGCAGATAGTCAAATCGAAGAAACGATCGATACTCTGGCTCAATTCTTTAATCGGTGACACCCACTCGAAGCTCACGCTCTTAGACTTAATCGAGTGCCACCCATTAATCTCCTATCAATTGATGTAACCAAAAGGTGGGTGTCACCTATTTGATTCTCAATGATGGGTGTCTCCGATTCGAATTCTTCGTAACCGTCCGGATCTACTTGAGAACATGGACGATGTAGAAATCGCGAAGCGTCTTGTACGTTTGTACCCTGGTTTTCAATGCCTTCAAGCCTTGCCAGAAGAGGCTGATGCGGAGCGAGTTCGGGAGTTACTTTCAGATCTTGATGAATTACATCGGCGAAAGTATCTACTAACTGACATCTCAATCTTTATGGCGAGATGGGAGGAAGCTGTCGCCCGAAGAGCAAACAAAGTGGAAGATAAGAAAGGACGGTTTTGGGAGGGGCGATTCCATCGTCAAAAACTTCTCGACACGGCATCCATATTAGCAGCGACTATATACGTCGAGTTAAATCCACTTCTTGCCAATATTGTGGAGCTACCTGAGTATTCCCAGTACACCAGCTTGGTGAAGCGACTAAAGCTTGTACATCTTGCATCTGGACATTCAATGGAGCATTTGATGGATTCTGACAAGCTTGAAGAACAGGCAATGCTTAAGGAAGACGTAGAGAATCAGTCCAGTCCTAAGTTGGTTACGAATGTGTTGGTTTGTGAACAGTTTCTGCCGTTTGGCAGGCACAAATATTTAAAGGTCCTAGATTATGTGTCGAGACGCAAACGACTTGGTAAGTCTTCTACTACTGCGACGGCCGAGAAACTGCTAGTTAGATTAGGTGTAGAGCCAGACCGTTGGCGAAAAACAGCCAGTACTTTTGAAGAGAGCTATCGCCTGTTTGCAGGAAGCCCGGAATTATTATCCCAGACTGCAGTTGAGAAAAAGAAAAGGTGTCTACACGGCATGAGAACTGCTAGGTACGTTTACCACCCAAACTAAGTCTGGTAAAGCGAATCAAATACGACTCTAGCCAACTCAAAATTGGTCAATAACGAAAGGTGACACCCATATTCAATGATTGAGCCCAGTAATGGTCGATTTCAAATGGCATCGTCGGTTGGCCTGTCGTGTTAGTCATATCGACATTGGTATTGATTTGATTACCAGGTTGTACAGCATGTCCCCAATAAATGATTGAATAGCCTAATGAGAAGTCTAACGCATCATTCAAATGTTTAGTGTAGCGTACACTGAATTCAGGTATGGCCGTAAATCGATTACGTGTGAACTCTCCTCGATTGCTATCTCGCACCATCAAGCCATCAAGCGAATTTGTTCCCCCACCCGGATCAGTGATAATTGATGATCCGCTTGTTATGACCGTGTGATCAACTCCCCCAATCCCTACTTTTGCCAAAAAGGAAATAGTGTAATCTCCACCGTCAATGTCAGAAGATAGCCCGAGCAAACCACCATGGAATACGTTTTTAGTTCGAAAGGAATCAGTGACTTCAAGCTGAGTACCAATTGGGATGTTGTTTCGGCCGTCAAGGTTAGTCGAGTCACTTGAGATGCTGATAGACTCGTCGAAGCGACTGAATTGATAGCCGGCGATGAAATTGACTCGAGCGATGCCACTGCTTCTCCAGGGTCGCATGATGTAAACATCTGTGCCAAGCATCTTGGCTGTAGAGCTAATGGTCAACGCTCCGGCTTCGCTACCAGGGTAATTAATAGGTAAAGACTGTGCTTCACCAGCATCAACGTTAAAAAATGGCCGAGTAACAATTCCCTCATCAAAGGAGTGAGTCGAACCAGCATCGAACATGGAGTAAAACCGAGCTCCTAACGCCGCGTCTGTACCTGGGAGCCATTTTCCAAAATCGACGCGAATCCCAGGAGTAGATTCATCGTTGAGCGTATTGCTTCCCATCAAATTTGATGTTGAAGGAAGTCCATTCACACCAGCATTTTCAATAGGCGTCCCAAGTTCACTGGTCGTCGCCAAGACTGGAGAATTGGTTCCGCGTCGCCAGGATATGAGGTAATCTACGCGAGCCCAGCGGCCTACTTGATCCGTGTCCCATTGTTCATACCCACGAAAGAGTTTAAGACGGTTTTCGAATAGATCTAAATCGATGTCACGTAGGCGTGTAGGTTGAGCATATTCTTCAGAAGCGTCGGTAGAGGTCGTTGTCGTTACGGCGTTATCGCCTTCGACGGTATCCACTGTTTCATCATCAATATTGTCGTTATCATTTTCCAGCGACAGAATAGACTCCGTCAATTCTGCTTCTGATGGAGCTAGATCGATTGTCTGCGGGGCAGCATTCTGAATAGTTAATTCTGGAAGATCAGTGTCCTGGCCACTTAAGGAAGAGCCAATAAACAGAATCGTCAAAGCGATTATGGTGCCAAGATGTCTAAAGTACAACGTTTTAACCCAATTAATAGTCCGTGTGGCTAAGTATCGGAATAGGGTCAGATAGTAACGATTATGCCGGTATTGTGGAATACTGATTCCCACATTGACCGATTGGTGACACGTAATTGGAATTTAGAATTGCCTAATTCACGAGATACCGGTTAAAATAGAGAAAATAAGCTATTTACCGTCGTTTTGGGGATATTTAACGGTCACCATGAATTGAGTGTGCCGATTCCTTTAATGAGGAAGTATGCAGGAGATTGGTAAAATGATTAATTCGCGTTTTGTGTTAGCCATTGTTTGTGGCTTGTCTGTTCTTACAGTGGATTTTGTTTCGGCACAGTCGAAGTCGAAGAAGGATCCGATATTCAAGAAGCCTTTACTATTTCGTCGGGCCAAAGAGTACCAGCGTGAGCAACTCAAGCAGGAACTTAAAGGCGAATTGTATTCCGAGCTATCCGACAAGTTAGACGAAGATGTTGCAGTCGCTACTGAAACACTTCGAAAAGCCACTGAAGCAAAAGTTGCATCTGAAAGTAAAAAGCTGCAGAATCAGGCTAAAACGCATCAACAGCGGCTAACTGCTAATGCCAAAGCTTTGGCTGCTCAGTTATCAGCTGATGCCAATAGCCGAGCGGTAGAATTGTCAAAGCAGCACGCTGCTGCAGTCAAGGTAATAACCGAGCAAGGTAAAGCCATCGCAGAAGCTAATGCAAAGTTTAAGAAGGAACTTAATTTGGCCCACGAAGATGCGATGACAAAACTGGCTCAGGAAAACACCCGAGCACGTAAGCGACTTGTCGCCGCCTTTAAGAAACTCAATGATGAATTTGAGCTCGCTTCCAAAGAACAGGCTCGGGCAAACGAGAAAATGATCGCGGATTTGACTAAGACTAACGCAACAGGGTTAGCAGAGAAAGTTGACGAACTAGCAAAGGCTCTTGCTAAACAAAACGACGAGTTTGCTGCCAATTTAGCAAAGAAACTAGCTACAGATAATCAAAGTGTCATAGCAACAACGAAAGCTGATTTGGAACAGGCTTTTGCCGACTTAACAACTGAAGTTAAGAGCCAGGTCGATGAAGCTGTTGCTCAACTTACTGCGCAGCAAGCTGAACCAGAGCCAGCACCAGAACCAGCACCGATTCCGGAAGAGCAGGATGCAGTGCCTACCACGCCTGTAATCCCTCAGGATGAGAGTAACGAAGACGAATAGTCTTTCAAATCGTAAGAGATTAATTAGAAAAAGAGCGAGTCTTTAAACTCGCTCTTTTTTTATGAAGGTCGTAACGCACCTGGCCAGATTCTACTGTTAGCTTCACCTGCTACAACGACTCCTTTTAGATTCCAATCCATGTATGCATGTACATCTGCGGAGCAGTACCTAAGAGTTAGTCCGCATCGGCGACGATCAGAATCGTTGGCATTACTGCCGTGTAACAAGAGGTCGCTATGAATGGACATTTGGCCGGCGCGTAAGGCATTGTCGACAGGGGCAGAACCATATGCCAACGCATCTTCAACGGTCTGATTCAGCACATTATTCTCTTCTAAACTACTTTCGGTCCATTCAAGATGGCCATGTAAATGAGACTGAGGGATAAAACGCATACATGCGTTTTCAGTGTCGGCATCATCTATCGCCAGCCACACTGTGGTGGTTTTGGATGGAGTGAGCGGCCAATAGCTGGCATCCTGATGCCAGGATACAGCTTTGCCGTCATGGGGCATCTTGCAAAAGAAGTGGGTCCCCCAGCCTATAACGTTCTCTCCAAGTATATCTTTTACGTAACTAACGATTGTCGGATGCTTCAGTAGGTCATACACTCTAGCGTGTTTGAAGTGAGCCGTACTGATGGAATAGCTATCACCTCCAGAGGACATTACATCGGCGAGTAACTCGTCAAAATAAGCCCGTAAATCCTCGGCTTCTTCAGCGTCAAACACGTCAAGATTAGAGATATAACCCTCTTTGTTGTAATTCTCTACCTGCTGTTTCGAAAGTGTCTTGGCGACATTGACATCTGCTGGGAAAAATTTCAATTCCCTGTCAATCTCTTCGATTGAATCGTATTGAGGAATAATGTCGAAATCGGGGTCCGTCTGATTCATGTCTCAAATCCAGTAGTGCAACAATTAGATAGCATATTATAGTAATTCAAATTGTGAATGAACGTCGAAAGCCAATTTGAAACAAATAGGAGTCTGTAAAAGTGGGTTGCACCTGATTCTAACCATGAATTGTAGGAAGTTGAGCGAGTGGGTGTCACCGTTTTTGGTAGAATAAGTAGACAATCAGACCTGTTGTTTTTCGGAGATTTAATTGTGTTTTATAGGCTCAGCCTACTTTTGGTGTTTCTTACGGTGGGTGTCACCGATTCCCTTCTGGCGGACGATCTGGAGGTATTCCCCACAGATGTCGCATTGCGATACAGTACGGATTTGCAAAGGCTCGTAGCAGTTCTGCATACCGAGAAGGGAAGCCGGGAAGTTACGACAGATGTCACTTATGACATAGCCAATTCAGATATCGTTGAAGTCGGTTCTGATGGCGTTTTGCATCCAAGAGGGAATGGAAATACGACGATTACTGTCCAAATCGGAGAAATCCAAAAACAGATTAGAGTGGGTGTCACCGATTTTGAGCTGGATGGGCCGGTGAGTTTTGAGTTGCATATACAGCCGATTCTAGCTGCACGGGGATGTAGTACCGGACCTTGTCACGGAAAAGCTCGGGGACAAAATGGATTTCAGTTGTCGCTCTTGGGGTTTGACTCAGACTTTGATTTTAACGCTCTGACCAGAGAAGCTCGTGGACGTCGAATCTTCCCAGCCTCTCCCAAAGAAAGTCTGTTACTCAAGAAAGGGGCAGGTCATGTGCCTCATGGCGGAGGAATACGTCTGCCGGATGACAGCCACGACTACCAGACGATCAAACGCTGGATTGAAACAGGAGCTCCACGCAGTATCGATCAAGAACCTGTCTTGGAGAGCGTTGAGATATTCCCGACAGATCGAGTGATGGTCCCCAGTGAAACACAGCAATTGGTTGTGATCGCGTCATATTCCGATGGAACACAAAGAGATGTTACCGGACAGAGTGCATTTCAATCCAATGAAAGCGTAGTAGTGGGTGTCACCGATGAGGGAGTGATTAAGTCTGGGCCAATTCCTGGAGAAGCAACAATCATGGCCAGGTTTATGGGCGCGATTGCAACTTGCCGAGTGTTGATCCCGCTGGAAGGTGAAGTGCCGGATGAATACTACACCGAATTGCCTCGTAAAAATTTCATTGACTCAAAAGTATGGGATAAGTTGCAACTGCTTGGCATCACAGCCTCACAACCAGCTAGCGACTCGAAAATCGTTCGCCGTCTCTACATCGACATCATCGGCCGCTTGCCCACTCCCGAAGAAACTCAACAATATATAAGTGATACCCACCCTGAAAAACTAGACAAGTTGGTGGACTGGCTGCTCGAACAGCCGGAATATGCTGATCACTGGGCGAATAAATGGACGGACCTCCTGCGGCCAAACCCCTATCGCGTTGGAATCAAAGCAGTCCTTAACTATGACAACTGGATTAGGGAAGCCTTTCGGGAAAACCGACCTTATGATGAATTTGTGCGAGGGCTGGTTACTGCAGAAGGCTCAACCTTCAGAAACGGAGCATCGACACTGTTTCGAGACCGCCGATCACCTGATGAAGTGACCACGCTTGTCAGTCAACTTTTCCTTGGGATACGTTTAGACTGTGCCAAATGTCATCACCATCCATTTGAACGATGGAGCCAAGAGGATTTCTATTCCTTCGCAGCGTTTTTCGCTCGAGTCGGAAGAAAAGGGACAGGGCTTTCGCCACCCATCTCAGGAAGCGAAGAAGTAATCATGGAAGCCAAAAGCGGGAGTGTGTCGCACCCACTCACCGGTGAAGTGCTTTCTCCCAAACCACTCTACGGTGCCATTGAATTCACCGAAGAAGAATTGCAAAGTGATTACTCGATGCGAGGTAAGCTGGCTGACTGGATGGTTGCTTCAGACAATGAGTACTTTGGTAAAGTGATGGCGAATCGAGTTTGGGCCGACATGATGGGGCGAGGTTTAGTCGAGCCGGTCGATGACTTGCGAGCCACGAATCCTGCCACTAACGAACCTTTACTCGAAGCACTTGGGCAGTACTTCGCCGACAATGAATACAACATTAAGAAACTTATTGGAGTCATTGCGAAGTCATATGTTTATTCACTCAGTTCAGAACCAACCGATCGTAATTTAGCTGACACTCGGAATTATTCTCGGCACTATCGTGTTCGTCTACGAGCCGAAGTACTGCTTGATGCGATTTCGGACATTACTGAAATGCCTAACAGCTTTTCAGCGATGCCCTACGGTTCAAGGTCGAACCAAATCTGGACTCATCGTGTGAGTAGCCTCTTTCTTGACACATTCGGTCGCCCGGATCCCAATCAGGACCCCCCTTGTGAACGTACTCCGGATTCGACGGTCACGCAGATTCTTCACTTAATGAACTCACCAGAGCTCCACGCCAAAGTCACGAATGATTCGAATGCGATTGCAAAAATAATTGACGATCAGAAGGCCGAACCGGCAGAAGTTATCAAGCGAATTTACTTACTTTGCTATAGCCGTGAACCGGATGCGGAAGAACTGGCGATCTGCCAGAAAATCTTTGACGATAATCAGGAGAAGCCGAAAAACGCTGCTTCTTATATTCTTTGGGCCTTAATGAACACGCCTGAATTTACCTTGAAAGACTAAAGTGACGATGCGAGTTATTCAATTTTGGTTAGCGTTTGTCCTGGGTGCGTTAGGGACCTGCAGTCTACTCCACGCGGCTGCTCCGACGGTAATATCGCTATATCCAGCTGGGCTTCAACAGGGGACCAGTACTAAGATTACGTTGTCGGGATCCTGGACTGCTTGGCCGATCAAAATCGATGGAGAATTAGTGGAAGGTCTTTCGGTAAACGTGTTAGAGGAGGCAGGTTCAATTGAAATACAGGCCGCCGATAGTGTTCCCGCCGGGCCGTACTATTTTCGCATCTACGACGCGGAAGGAGCCAGTAACCTCATTCCATTTGTCGTGGACAGTGTTCCAGAGCTTCAGGAAAAAGAGCCAAATGCAAAACCAGGAGAATGGAGTACGATTGCGTTGCCCGCTGTGATGAATGGGCGTCTCAAGGAGTCCGGTGATGTGGATGTGTTTGGTATCGCGATGGAAGCAGGCGAAACAGTCTCGCTTGTCGTTACCGCGAATACCTTGCTGGGTTCGCCGATGGACGGGATCCTTCAATTAGCTGATGATCGAGGATTTACTGTTGCTCAAAACGATGATGAGCGAAATATCGATCCCCAGTTAACCTTTACCGCGACTAAATCCGGAACGTATCAGGTTAGATTATTCGCTTTTCCTACCACACCAAATTCGACAATTGGTTTCTCAGCCGCCTCAACTTACGTATACCGGCTGACTGCAGCCAAAGGTAAGTTTTTAGACTTCTGTCTCCCTCTTGCCCAAAACTCAGGACTCACATCGGTGACTCCGGTTGGAGCAGGTTTTGATGGTTCAGCATTGGAAGCAGTCGTGTCTGCCAATGGCCATCTGTCTCTCCCAGGCGTTCCGGGCTCGGTTGCAGTGGCGAATTTCGAGGGAAACGTTGCCGTGTTATCGAGTGATAGTAGTGAAAAGGCGCCCGTCGATGTTGCAACTCCGGTTAGTCTGAGTGGCGTATTGCAAAGCCGTGAAGAAACGCATGTGGTGAAATTGAAGGAGCAGAAGCAAGGAACGACATTGGCCATCAAGGCGTTTGCCAGAACGATCGGTTTTCCTACGGATCCACTCATTCAGATCATTGACGCTGAAGGGAAGGTTCTCTCGACTCAAGATGATAAAAGTCGAAATGAACGGGATCCCGAATTCAGTTACAAGGTGCCGGCCGATGGTGATTATATGTTAAGTATTCGAGATTTGCACAGGCAGGGCGGAGCTCGATTTGCTTACCGTGTAGATATTAAAGTGGAGACTCCACAAGTATCGATCACCGTTGCTCAAGGTGAATTTATTAAGACCAAAGATAATCTGGAAATTCCCGTGACCGTCCTTCGTAGCGGTGGTTTTAACAAGGTTGTCGACGTTGCCGTTCAGGGATTGCCGGAGGGACTTACTGCAGAAGTGGTTAAATCGGAGGCCAGTGGCGATTCTGCGAAGGCGGTAAAGCTAGTTGTGAAGGGGGAACCTCAAGTGTTCTCAGGTTCCATCACTATCAGCGGGACTTTTGAAGATGGTGCCGTAGAAGCTACGTACCTGCTTAAGAACTCCACCGATATTCAAAAGCGAATTTGGCTAACCGTGTTGCCACCAGCGAGTGAATAATCGACATTCTTATCGCATGGCTCTAGCTGTGCATGATGATGCCACCATCGACATTAACCGTCTGCCCAGTCACATTTTTCGCTGCTTTTGAGGCAAGGAAGACAGCCATTTTTCCAATGTCACTAGGCTCTTGCCAGCGACCAAGTGGACAGATCGTGCTTATCTTTTCTCCTGCCCAGTCTTCATAAGACTTTTTATCAGCCTCATCCTGCCGTTCGTTCCAGGCTGCCCAGACGCTCTTATTCAAAGTCGTTTGGATCATTCCCGGACTAATCGCATTGGCTCGAACGTTGTAGGATGCGAAGTCTTTTGCCACCACCTGCATGAAATTAACAATAGCCGCTTTTGCTGCACTGTATGGCGGATCGGTCTGCGATCCCATTTGGGCAGCAATGGATGCAATGAATAACAATGAGCCTTCTCCACATTGTTGCATGTGAGGGGCGAAAGCGTGCGCAACATTGACGGCGCCCATGAGATTGACTTCCAGGACAAATGGCCAATCGGCAGGCTCCATCTCCCAGAATGGAAAACCGTACTTGTTGGAGCCGACACCAGCCGCATACACGATGTGATTAAGTCGATCGGTATGCTCCTGTATGTTGGAGGCGAGTTGTTTGACCGCTTGATAATCTGTCGCATCCAGAACGACGCCGGAGATTCTACCGGTTGCAGTTTCCGCCATTATAGAGGCCACTTCTGTGACCTGAGGATCGATGTCAGCCAGTACTACGTCAGTACCTTCTTTAGCAAATTCCAACCCGATGGCGTGGCCAATGCCTTTGGCACCCCCAACGATCAATACGCCGTTATCATTGATGTCTAAGTCCATAGTGTTCGTAAATCCAAAGCTTTCAGGTTATTCGGTGGATGGAGGAGGGACGCAGAGTTCAATCGTATGACCATCAGGGTCATGCAGGAATAATTGTTGGGCACCATCAGGTCTCACACGCCGAGGGTAGTGTTCTACACCTAAGGCATCTAAATGCGTTTCCCAGGCATCGATATCGTCCACCATGAGCGCGAAATGGTTGCCGCGTGGATGCCCGTTTACCTGTTCATCACGGTTCCCGATGATATGCAGTTCCTGAACCTCTCCGAGCAAATACCACGCTCCTGGAAAATCAAAGGCAGGACGAGGCAGTGCCTGTAGTTGCATGACATTGGAGTAAAATTCGCATGTGCGTTCTACGTCTTCGACATGAATGGCAACATGGTTTAATTCGAGTGTTTTCATGATGATACCCAGAGAGGTTGGTAAGATTGGACTGGTTGAATTGTTTGTTGAGCTATCTAAAGTCTGATGACAAATAGTCAATGCTCAGATCGCATTCGCCGTCCTTAACCATAAAGCTTAGTGGCTTCTGCCGCGCCCAATTTGCGAGCGCGAATGCGCCCGCCACTGAGCTTTTCACCATTGGGGTCTACATAGACACGTCCACTGGAACCTCCATTTAACCCCAATACATGAATATTGAAAATGTACCCTTCGTCCGATTCCGCTTTGAACCAGTGTACATTGTCTTTGACTTGCGTGACCGTCGAGCATTCCCCCGGCTTAAACTTACTGTCGATTGTTGGCTTAATGATCATATGAGAAGCCGTATCTTCAAGACGATCATAGTGTTTCCCCAGGAAGTCACCCTTCATAATCAGAAAGGCAGTGGCCATATTGTTATGCCCGTGCGGAACAACACTTTGTCCTTTCTTGAGCTTAAAAATCTGATGGCCAAAAACTAAATTAGTTGGGAGGCCTTCCACTTCTGGGAACTTGAAGTGAATAGGGCGTTCTCCTTTTTCGCGGAACGGTGTCGATGAAATCCGGCCACTGAAATTCACGAATTTCATCAAGTCTTTAAGGTCAGCCTGAACAAAGAGTTTCTCGCATTGCGCCTTCCACTGTAGTTGTGTAAGTTTCTTTCCTTTCAGATCCTGTCCAAGTTCATGAATGTCTTTGAGCCATTGGGCTGCGACTGGTTTGATTTCCGAACCAAACAACTCATTGTTGAACAGAGTACTCAACAGTGAATAGGTAACGAGTGATTCGACTGTACCTTTGGCAAAATCGCGACGATTTAATTCAGTCATGAGCTTACTCCTGAAGCAATATAGAGATGTTTGATGTCAGTCTTTGTCGTGTAGGGGGTTAGTCCCACTCACCAAATTCCACTTCAATCACCATTTCTTTGGGATCACTGGAATAGACAAACCGTATAGGGCCGAGCGGTGCATCCTTAAGAACCTTTTGGAATTCTTCCGCTGTCTTTACTTCCACGAGGTGCAAATTAGTAACGACATGCCCCTTTCGCAAACCAGCTTTATACAAAGCACAGTCTTCCGGGATTTCTTCTACGACTACGCCGGCGATATGTGGTTTTACGCGGGCTTTTACAATGGAATCTTCCGTTTTGTTATAGGCCGCCGTTTGAGGGACTCCAATTCGGGTAATGGATACTTTGGATTTATCACCTGGGCGATGCTCACTGATGATCGTACGTAGGTCATTAAAGTCTTTAACCGTACGATCATCGAAAGCCGTGATGATATCACCGACTATTAATCCTGCCTTAAATGCTCCGGTATTGGGTTGCACGCTTTCGATATAACAGGCCGCGGGAGGTTGACGGCAGCCGACGCCCAAAAATGCGCCCAGACGGAAGTCTAACTCTGCCTTGACTGCTTGCTGTAGCCGCAGAGCTCCCTCCTTTGTTCCCTTTGTCCCGTATAGCTTCACATAGGCTAACTTCTTAAGTGGATGGAGAGAATCGAATCCACTGTCTGTCAGTGGGCAGTATCGGATATCCAAATTCGTTAAGGATGTGAGCTTGGCAATATACTTCGCGGACTCGTCAGTTAAAGGACAACGTTTGACTACGAGTGAAGTGAGTTTTCTCATTCGCGAAATAATCTCAAACCACTGAGCATCGAGTTCTAGCTCCTCAACCAGCAATTCCTCGGCAGAGGCCACCCAAGGCAGCATATAGAGGTCTTCGGCTTCTCCTCTCCATCCGCTGTCGAGATGGATTTGTTGAACATATTTCGAGTCGGCACCGACTCGAGTGTAGACCCGATTATAGCGAGCCCCGAGTTTAGTTAGGCCTCGGATGGCATCCGCCTCTCGGACAATATTTATGCGATCTAAAGCAGAAGCCGCTTGTCGAGCAATTCGGAGGTGATTTGAGTTTGCTAGCGTTTCGAGTGATTGTCTAGGAACACCGTTGGCACGAAAGCCTTGTTTGTCAGAAAGCGTTAGCTCGGAAAGAATGTGTAGAGAGCGAGTGATCCCTTCAAAATTCTGTTGTTCCAGTTGTTTTACTATCTCCGGAATGACGGCCGTACCATGATCGATCAGGTTCAACATGGCTTGTTCACGGTCAATGAATCGTCTGCTTGATAGCTGTTTCACCTCGTCTGCGAGGTTGGGTGGAGCTTGTTGGCCCAACGCTTGTTGATAATAGCCGACACCCAGGTAGCTACCAAAGAAAATGGCAGCAACAAGTGAGTAATGAACGGCAGTGCGGGATAGTGAGTTCATATAGCTAATCGAGAGGCAGGTGTTTCAACCAAATCTAATCTCATTTTAGCAAAAATCGAACTTGAGTGCGGTTCGAATCACTTGGCTTATCCAGCCAGACGCCGCTCGGCCTGATGCAGATAGGCATTCATTTCTGGGTCGTTATACATCCGAAATTGTTGATAGGATCGGTGTCGCTTCCGGCCGGCAAAGATATCATCCAGTAGGATTTGTAGGGATTGTGAAATGTCGTCAATCTGTAGCATACAAATCGCCAATTCCTGTTGACGCACCTGACGATTGCCAGCCAACTCAGTTTCATCTTGCTGTCCGTCTTCCAGCGTCTTTAGATCCAACAGTAGATTACACAGACGTTCAAATGCCAGCCCAGGAGTTTCTGTGTTGAGGGAATTTGAACTGACGCACTCGACCTTCAATTCCTGCAGTTGATCGCTGATCCAATCGTCAATTCGATTGACCCAGGCTTGAATACCGTCTGGTGAATAGTCGTAAGAGCCATTATGGCGAAGCATCCAGTGAGCATGGTATTGCTGACTAACAATACTCTCGAGGCCTTCTGATTCTCCGTCCGTGAGCGTCTTCCCATTCATCAACACATTATGAATTTCGGAACAATGCTGAAGTACTTCAGAAACTTTAATCATGAGGAGGATTTCACCAGTCATTTAGGGATTCGCTTGGCTATCGATAATCTATGGGAAGGGCCGAATTGAAAACAAGATTAGTTTGATCGATTAAGGGCAATTGTCCTGACTAACCCGAATGTCCTATGATGAGTGCATTGGAATTCACTAAAGGAGTTTGATACCACGTGAATAACTTAATCAAGGTAATTAGTTGGCCTTTTCTGCTACTTGCATTTTCCATGGTGCTAGGCTGTCCTGGAGCGGGAGAATCGACGGATGAAAACAGTGACGTTGCGAATGTACGGCGTAATATCATCCTGCAGTATGTGCGTCAGGGGCGGTTGACTCCTGTCATGCGGGAAAAACTGCTCACTCTAACAACACAACAAGCACTCACAGATTATGCTCAGCAACAAGATGCGGCTTATTTAGAGAGCCTTCCTATTGATGGCAATCTTGCGATGGACGTGCTTAACAACGTTGTGGGGATTGGTCCGAGATTCAGTGGTTCAGAAGGTATGCTCCAACAGCAGAAGATGCTGAAAGCCATTTTTGAAGAGCATGGCGGATTGGTAGAATATCAACGATTTAAGGCGAAGAATCCTATTTCCCAGCAAGGAGTGGAAGTCGTCGACATGGCCAATATGATTGTGCGTTGGTTCCCAGAAAGAAAGCAACGCATTGTCCTTTGTGCTCACTATGATACCCGACCGTTTCCGGACAACGATCCGGACCCTCAAAAGCGACGTGGGATTTTCGTCGGTGCCAATGATGGTGGTAGTGGTGTTGCCGTTCTGTGTGCTCTGGCAGCGAAAATGAGTAAATGTAAATCCGGTTATGGCATCGATATGGTTCTTTTTGATGGAGAAGAGCTTGTATACAACAGCACGCGAGACCCGTTCTTTTTAGGATCCACTCACTTCGCACAGCAATATGTTATCGATAAGCCTGAGTATAAATATGTCGCTGGCATTCTATTAGATATGGTCGCCGATGCTAACTTGCAGATTTATCAGGAAGTTAACTCACGCAGATTGGCTCCCAAAGTTGTACAACAGGTGTGGGCAACTGCTAAACGCCTGGGGATTTCAGAATTTCGAGCGAGTGCGAGACACGAAGTGAGAGATGATCATCTTCCACTTAATCAAATTGCCGGAATTCCGACGATTGATATCATCGACTTTGATTACCCTAGTCCTCAAATTCGTCAGACGTATTGGCATACCACAGAGGATACAGCAGATAAGTGCTCAGCAATTTCGATGGCTCATGTAGGTTGGGTCGTTTGGGAGTGGATGAACAACCAGAAGTAGAAGCCTCCAAAGGCATTGTCAGCGAGAATGACGAGATAAGAGACAGCAGGATAGCAGGACGACAGCATGAATTTTGAAATAGCACTTTATCCCGGTGATGGCATTGGCCCAGATGTTTTGGAGCAAGCAGTACGTGTCATGCACCTGATTGGTGAACGGCATTCATTGACTTTTCAGACCAAGACGCTGGACTGGGGGTATGAATACTGGAAACAGCACGGTACGGTTGTTCCGGATGGATTTTTAGACGAAATCAGAGATGTAGACTCAATCTTACTAGGGGCAGTTGGCTGGCCGGATGCGATTCCCGATCATGTCACTTTGTCTCCACTCGTGCAAATCCGGCAGGCTTTTGACCAATTCGCATGCGTCCGCCCGGCAAACTTATTCCCAGGTTTAACGAGTGTGCTTTCGGGACGAGCGGCTGAGGATATTGACTTTGTCGTCATCCGTGAAAACTCAGAAGGCGAGTACATCGACAACGGTGGTCGGTTTAAGCAAGGGACGCCAGACGAAGTTGCCGTGCAAACTGCCGTCCATACACGTAAAGGTGTTGAGCGGATATTACGTTTCGCCTTTGAAACTGCCCGTAAACGTCGTAATAAACTTACTATGGCCACTAAGTCCAATGCTCAGAAATATTCCTATGTCATGTGGGATGATATTCTTGATGAACTCAAGTCGGAGTATCCAGAGGTGGAGGCAGAACGGATGCATTGCGATGCTGCCGTTATGAACCTAGTTCGCTGGCCCGACCGATTTGATGTGATCGTGGCGTCCAATCTCTTTGGAGACTTGCTCACAGACCTGGGAGGGATTCTTGGCGGAGGGCTTGGACTTGCACCTAGCTCCAATGAAAATCCGACGAAAGAGTTTCCATCCATGTTTGAACCGGTTCATGGATCGGCGCCGGATATTGCTGGGCAGGGTATTGCCAATCCGGTCGCAGCCATTTTAAGTTTAGCGATGATGTTCGAACATTTAGATTGCCCGAAAGCAGCTGAAGATGTGCGTCAGGCAGTGGCAGCCGCGTTAGCAGGCGGTGCGAAGACTCCAGATTTGGGCGGAAAACTAACCACAGCAGAAATGGGTGATGCTGTTCTAGCTCATCTCTAATCGTTTTTCGTGGCTCAGTTTTGGTAAAGTTTGCGGATTTTACCGAATATAACGAGTCCTCTATCCCGATATTTTGAATAGATTCGTGTCTGTTAGATGCGAATTGGTGAGGTTACACTCAGTTTGAAATCAATCCGGGGGGATATCATGCTCAGAGTTTGGCATGGAGTTGGACGTATTTTTCTTGTTTTCTGTACAGCACCGTTGTTATTGGGTTGCTGTAGTACCTGTCCTTCTCTGAGTGGGCGACATGCCGATGAGCTATTTGTTGGTGAGACTGTCATTCCACCACAGGGCATCAAAAGTTCAACGGCAAAGCATCTAAATGGTGCTCTAAAGCAAAAGATGGAAGCACGGGGAATGGCGTCGGGTTGCGGCGAGTTCTTTTGGAGTAGTTGGTACAACGATGGCCCCGAAGATGTGTTGTATCCTCAGACGGTATCCATAGAAGAAGAGGTGACTTGTTCGGTCAAGCCGACACGTGCAGGGACATCCAAGGCGGCTCATCGGATTATTCAGGGGCGTCCCAATATTCGTACCGCGAGCATAAATCAGAATAATGAAATCTAGTAGTCGGGAATGTATGATGCGGTTGAAGCGTCAGTAATCAGCCGCGCCTGCCGACTCAATGTTCTTTGCAGAGACGGGAGCAAATGTCCAAAACAGGAATTGATCTATTTCTGGATCTCTTGTCAGACCATGGTGTGAAATACATCTTTGGCAACCCAGGTTCTACAGAACTTCCACTTAATGACGCGCTGACTCGCGATTCCCGACTCAAATACATTCTCGGGCTTCAAGAGGTTCCGGTCATGGCGATGGCCGACGGGTATAGTATGGCTTCCGGCTCATTGGGAGTCGTCAATCTTCATGTATGCCCTGGGCTCGGCAATGCAATGGGGATGCTGTACAACGCATTTCGCGAAGGCACATCGTTGCTTGTGACCGCCGGTCAACAGGATCGTCGTTTGTATTTTGATGAACCGATTCTTGGCGGCGAAATGGTCGAGGTGACTCGCCCTTGGACGAAGTGGTCTGTAGAGGTTTCACGAGTAGAAGATTTGCCAGCAGCCGTCCGAAGAGCAGCTCAGATCGCTTTAACACCACCAACGGGTCCTGTCTTTATGTCGCTACCAGTCGATGTACAAATGGAACCGGTGGAAGAATTGGAATTAGACATGTCGCCGATCCGAGTGCCTGACACTCGAGTTCGTCCGCCTATTCGGGCCATCGAGCGAGCCGTTGAGTTGCTTGCTTCGGCACGGAATCCCGCGATCCTGGCGGGTAGTCGGGTAACAGAAAGAGGTGCGAACCAAGCGCTCGTGGAATTAGCAGAGGCCGTTGGTGCTCCGGTCTTTACCGAATCTGGTACTACGCACGGACGTTTGCCATTTCCGTCAAATCATCCACTCTACGGTCAAGGACTAGCTCCCTGGGCACCCGAAATTCATAAGCGACTCAAGGAATTTGATGTGCTCTTTGTTACCGGAATGGATCTCTTTCGCTTGTATATCTATTACACTCCAAATCAAGCTATTCCACGGCATTGCAAAGTCATCCACTTGGATGAAAACCCGGCAGAGATCGGTAAGAATTTTCCTGTTGAGGTTGGCTTGATCGGTGATACTCGGGAGGGACTGACTGGCATTACAAATAGCCTGAAAAACCATATGAGTCTTGAACAACAGCGTGTCATTGAGGACAGGAGCGATCATTGGCAAACTAGGCATGATGAAGCCAGAACTTCGCTACGGACACAGATTGACTCAGAACGGACTGTTGCTCCGCTGACTCCGTTGTGTTTTATGGAGGCGATCGGTCGTGTACTTCCTGAAAATGTTGCTGTGATCGAAGAGGCTGTAACCACAACAAATACGACACTCGAACGATTGGGATATTTAAAGGATCCCGAGGGATATTTTGGCCATCGTGGATGGGGACTTGGATGGGGTTTAGGCGTCACCATCGGTGCCCAATTAGCTTGGCCTAATAAGCACGTCGTTGGCATTCTTGGCGAAGGCGCGATTATGTACGGAATCCAAGGTTTATGGACGGCAGTGAAATATCAGATTCCAGCCACAATCGTCGTTGCCAATAACGCTCAATACAACATTCTCAAAATCTGTGCCCAGGGGATGAATTTACCCGGTGCGATGCAGGGGGACTATGAAGGGATGGATTTAGTTGGTCCCGAGTATGATTTGGTTGCTATTGCGAATTCGATGGGAATGCGAGCGACGCGGGTCAACACGGCAGACGAATTAAGTGATGCAATCCAGGAGTCTCTGGCGATATCGGAGCCTATGTTAATTGACACTCCGATAACACGAGAGACTGGAAAGAAACTGAATTACGGTTAGGTGTTACTACGACTAGGTAGGCGTTACTTAAAGTCGCCTGCCGTCACGATGATGAGTTTTTCGGGATTAATATATTTCCGAATGGCAGCATTGACCTGCTCGGGGGTCAACGCTTTCATTTGGTCTTCCAGATCCTTCGTCGATTGAATATCACGATCTGCGGCGAGAAGACTCCCAAGAATTCCCGCGATTCCACTATCCGTCGATCGGGAAACCGCGCTGCTTTGTAAGCGGGAGTCGACAGCCTTGGTGACTTCGTCCTGCGTGACGCCGTCCTTAATCAGCTTTTCGATTTCCTCGTTGATAACACTAACTACCTTATCTGAGTTGGCTGGGTTCGAGATGGCATAGATCATGATCCGGCCATGTCCTTCTTTGGTGTAGGTGCGATACATCGAGCCGACCGTATAGGAAAGTCCTTCCTGTTGTCGTACGCGATCAGCCAGACGAGATGAAAGTGAGCCACCACCCAGAACGTGATTGCCGACGACTAGAGCGGGATAATCAGGGTGTAAGCGTCCTACAGGAATCTGATGGGCTGAAATGTAAAACGCATTTTTCTTATCAGGTGTGACAATGGTTTCATGGCCGCCTTTGACGTCCAGGAATGGCGTGTTACCGATTCGCTGATAAGAAACGTTTGAAGTAAGAGTTTTCACGGAGTCCTGAATTAGAGGAGTGATTTCCTCAATGTCAAAGTCACCTACTGCCACTAGTTCGCCTGATTGGTTGCCAATTTGCTGTTCGTAGAGTTTTACGACGTCTTCAAGTGTCACGCTTTTTAGTCGCTCAATCTGTTGTTCTACGGGTAAAGTTGCACGGATATCGTCCGCGGGGTAGGGCGTCATTTTTCGAGCAAGGAGATTCATCGCGAGTGTTTGAGGTTCGCTCTTGGAGGCTTCCAAGCTAGTAATCCGCTGCTGCAGCATCACCTGTAATTCCTCTTCAGGGAATGAAGGCGATTCAATGATTTCCTTGGCTAACGCTAGTACTTGAGGGAGCGTTTTACGTTTGGCGAGAATCGAAATGTCTAGTGCCCCGGCGCTGCTGGAAAAGCTCAAAGTAGCTCCCAGACCATCCAATTCGTCCTGAATCTGTTGATGTGTTTTGTCCTTGGTTCCACGAAGCATAAGTGGTCCGATATAGCTAGCCGCATTATCAAGACCTTTAAGGCTCTCCTGATTGCCAAAGTTTAGACTGAGGTTAAGCACGACCTGCTCTCCTCGGCTTTTCTTTGGCAGCAGAGCTGCTTGGACGCCTGTTTTCAGTGTTGTGAGTGAAGTACGTTTTTCGATGTTTTCGAGGGTAGATTCAAAACGTTCACCTTGAGCAATTGCTTCACGGCCCTGATAGCCCTCGACCATTGCAGCAATGTTACCGGTTTCAGGGATGGCGACATAGCTTGGTTCATCGGTCGGGATAAACATACCTATTGTGCGGTTTTCGGCACGAGTATACTGCTGAGCAACACGCTGGACATCTTCGGGTGTGACGGCATCGATCCTGTCGCGGTATAGGAAGAAGAGTCGCCAATCTCCCTGTGCAGCCCAGTCACTCAAGTCGACAGCAATTCTACTGGTGTCATTGAGCGACTGTTCACGTTGCTTTTGAATTTGCTGAATCACTCGTTTAACTTCCTCTTCGGTGACTCCGTCCTGTGCGACCTTTTCAATTTCGGAGAGCATCACATCACGGACCTTACCGATATTTTCTTTCTCAGTCGCCTGACTGTAAAAGAGCATGACGCCTGGGTCATGGAGAGCAAATGTTCCACCTGTGATGCTTGATGCGAGTTTCGTTTCTACAAGCGTTTTGTAAAGGCGTCCTGCAGGTTCTGTGGACAGGATATAGCTGAATACGTCGACCGCGGCGAAGTCTGGATGAGCTGACGCGGGGACATGGTAGAGGACACCGGCGATACCGACTTCACCGACGCGTCGCAAGTTGACAATACGTTCACCGTCCTGTGGAGGTTCAATAGTATAAGTGCGTTCAAGTTTCCGAGTTGGAGCTGGGATTTTTCCGAAGAATTCTTCTAAGTACTCCAGGGCCTTTTCTTTATCAAATCGGCCAGCTACGACAACCATTGTGTTATCGGGTTGGTAGTACTTTTTGTAGAAGGCTCTTAACCGTGGTAGCGGCACAAGTTCAATGTCGCTTTTGTTTCCGATTGTGGACTTGCCGTAATTGTGCCAGTCAAATGCGGCGGATTGCATGCGTTGCATTAGCACTCGGCTCGGATTGTTTTCACCACGTTCAAACTCACTTCGGACAACTGAGAATTCTGACTGCAGATCTTCACCTTTGATGTAGCTGTTTATCATGCGATCGGATTCCAACTGGAGTGCAAGCTTCAGATTTTCATCGCTCGCAGGAAGTGTTTCGTAGTAGTTTGTCCGATCGAGCCAGGTGGTGCCATTAAAGCGGGCTCCTTTTTCGTTAAGTAAGGCAGGGATGTTGTTAAAGGTAGGAGTTCCTTTGAAGAGCATGTGTTCGAGCAAGTGGGCCATTCCGGCTTCGCCGTATCCTTCGTGGCGGGAGCCTACGAAAACGGTCATGTTGATTGTGACAGTCGAGGCTGAATCATCTGGATAGAGCAGGATTTGAAGGCCGTTATCCAATTGATAGGACGTAATGCCTTCAATTGTGACAAGCTCTTTTATTTCAGCTTTAGCGAAAGGGATAAATCCGAACAGGAGCGCGATGGAAAGGTACGCAGTGTGTTTGATGATGCAATTCATCTCTGGATTCCTGGAGAGGTTAATGAGAGCCAATTAGTCAAATCAGTAATGAATTGTAATGTATTACAGCCGAATGTGAGGGGGCTTAATGCTCGAATGAGTTAATATCAAGCCAGAAGAAAAATTCACTATAAGGTTGAATTCCGTCGTCCATATCTCGAGTCTCAAATTCGGTTTGAAACCCCAGTTTTTCGAAGAATCGATGGGCTCGCTCAAACCGGGTATCCGACCAAAATTCAACTCGTTTGAAGCCGGCGTCTCGGGCCCAATGGATTGCCCAAAGCATCAATGCTGTTCCTAGACCTGTGCCCCGGAGGTCGTTTTGTAGATAGAGTCGTCGAAAGGTGCAAAGACCGGATTGTAAGTCGAGTGGAACGACGGCATGAGTTCCTACTACACTTCCATCCTCATCCTGAATCGCGATGAATTCCCCCAGTTTTCCTCGGTAGTTACGTTCAATATCAAGCAGGTCACTGTCGTCTCCTTCAAGTACGATGGTATCGCCATATTCCTGATAGCAGGTATCGATCAACGCAACAATCTGTGATTGGTTGGCGTTCGTAGCAGAAAGAACGGTGAATTGCGGGAAATCAGAGAAAGTCATAGAACAGCAGGTATCGAGTCTTTTAACCGAGTAGCTTTAGCATCGGTGATCCTTCGTTGAGCGTCGGTCGCTCTGGTCGACCCTGATGATGATAAACCAGTTCCATATTATCGATACCCAGCAGGTAGAGGATCGTAGTGTGCAGGTCTTTGATATGCATGCGATCTTCGACTGCATGCAGTCCTACTTCATCGGTCGAACCAATCACTTGTCCACCCTTGACTCCACCTCCGGCCATGAACATGGTGAAGCCGTATGCGTTATGATCACGGCCTGTCCCCTTCTCGCTCATAGGAGTTCGACCAAATTCGCCTCCCCAGATCACAAGAGTATCCTCCAGCAGACCTCGACGTTTGAGATCTTTGATCAGTCCGGCAACCGGTTTGTCACTCGCTTTGCAGTTCTTTGTGTGATTGGCTTCGATGTTTTGATGAGCATCCCATTTGCTGCCACAGCCATGATAAAGTTGCACAAATCGAACGCCGCGTTCTACTAATCGCCGAGCGAGCAGACAATTTTTTCCAAAGTCCTTGGTTGCATCGTCATTCATGCCATAGAGTGTTTTCGTTTCCTGCGTTTCAGACGAAAGATCGACTGCCTCTGGTGCTGCCTGTTGCATTCGATAGGCAAGTTCAAAACTCTCGATTCGAGCTTCTAGCTCACTTTGTTCTTTACTTAGTTTCTCAGCATGCTGGCGATTGATTTGCGAAAGCAAGTCGAGCTTGCTCTGCTGCCTTACCGGAGTAATTGCTCCGGCAGGTGTCAGGTTTTTGATTGGCGGATCTTCATTGTAAAGAGCCGTCCCCTGATAGACAGCGGGCATGAACCCGGCGCTCCAGTTTCGGGATTTATTGAATACGCGATTGGGAACATCTTCGATAACGACAAATCCGGGAAGATTGCTATTTTCTGTACCGAGTCCGTAACTGACCCAACTCCCTAACGACGGGCGACCACCACGGATGGAACAGGTGTTCATTTGGCAGACGCCATTGGAATGGTTGAGGCCGTTACCATGCAATGAACGAATCACTGCGATGTCATCGACACAGGTAGCAATATGTGGAAGCCAGTCAGAAACCCAAGTTCCCGCCTCTCCATGTTGTTTCCACTTTCGTAGGTCCGCAAGCAGTGGAGCATTGTATTCACCCATCGGAGTGATAATCGGACCGAATGAATCTGGTAGGGGTTGGCCTGCAAGCTCTCTAAGTTTTGGCTTGGGATCAAACAAATCCATCGCGCTGGGGCCACCTTCCATGAAGAGAAAGATGACGTTTTTGGCTGTCGGGACTCGATGAGGTGTTTCCCCGCCGAGCAGCTTCTCCTGATGGAGCAGCCCGGAAAGTGCAATCGAGCCAAAGCCAGCTCCCGCGGTAGCAAGCATTTGGCGTCGTGTTTGAAAGAGATTTGGATTCATATCTTAAGTATAACTAGATGGTCGATATGATTCCTCCCCCATTCGGTGACTGGCGAAAACCAGCAGAAGGTATACTTAGTCGACGTAAATAAACTCGTTCGAACAAAGAAGGACATGACAGTAGTCTTTCCAGTGAACGGCTAGTTCACTGGACTGTGTTAAATACTCCGATGCTATCTGCCATTCCTTGTCGGTTACGTTTCGCCCAAAGAGTTTTAAATAGAGTTGATTCACTGCAGAGTTGAGTGAATCAACTTTGGGCATGGTGTCAGCTGCCAGTTTAGCCGCTCGTTGTAATATCCAATCGTTGTTGAATACTAGCAATGCCTGGTTAGGCGTTGTTGTGGTCATACGTTCGGGAGTGCTCAAGATGTTATCGGTACCATCAAATGCCATTAGCAGTGGATTTGGTTTATTACGAACTACTTTGATGTAAATTGATCGCCGTGGAGCAGATGCTTCAACAGGGGCGCCGAAGGATCGACGATCAAGTTCGCCGGAGGCGGCAAGTAGATTGTCTCGAATTTGTTCTGCATCCAGTCTGCGAATATTGGCTCGCCACAGCAGACTATTGTCTCCATCCACCGATCGTGCTTTAGGAGCAATAGGATTTAGAGCAGACTGACGGTAGGTACTGGAGTTCAGGATCAAGCGGTGGATATATTTGAGGCTCCAGTCGTTAGCAACGAATTGCGTCGCCAGATGGTCAAGTAAATCCGGATGTGTAGGACGTGATCCTAAGATTCCAAAATCGCTGGGGGTGGCAACGATTCCGTGTCCAAAGTAATGTTGCCAAATCCGATTGACCATCACTCGGCTTGTGAGTGGATTCTCCGGGCTGGCCAGCCAATTGGCTAACGCAGTCCTGCGACCTGTCGTACTACCACGATCGGATGGTGAAATCGGAGTATCTTCCGGGTCAAGAATGCTCAAGACACCAGGGTTAACCGCTTGATCTGAATCCTGAATCAAGGTCCGGGGAGGAGTCGCACTTACATCCGTCACGGTTGGAATAACTTCAAGCGGTGAGGGCTTTAGTTCTTCAAATTCCTTGAGTTGAGTTTGGAGATTGTCCCATTTTTCCTTTTGGGAATCCTTGAAGTGAGTGTCCCATTTGATTTTGGCAATTTGGTCATTGACCTGTAAATCTGCGAGATAGGCGAGTTGTTGTTGATATGGAGTTCTTTCCGAAGCATCCATGAATAGGAAAGGCCGGACATCGAGAGGGAATTTTGAATACTGTGCATCACGCGAAGACTTCAGCTTCGGCCCCTGCATTGTTTCAATTTGCTGCCGGATTTCAGTCGTCGCCAATTCCCATTTCTCCAGTTTGGCTTGGTACTCTGCGACTTGCTCCGGAGTGGCTATTGGAACGGAATTGATGGGTAGTAAAGGAGAGAAGAAAGCCTGCAGTCGGAAGTAATCGGCTTGCAGGATCGGATCAAATTTATGGTCATGGCACCGTGCACAGCTCATTCCCATGCCTAAAAATGTGTCACCCGTTACATCGGTAATATCGTTGAGAATGATGGACCATTGAGACTTCGCGTCACGCTGATTGTATTCGTAAATCCAGTGTCTTAGATAGCCGGTGGCAATTTGTGCCTCGAGATTATCAGGATCGATTTCATCACCTGCAATCTGTTCTGTTATGAACTGATTGTAGGGTTTGTCCTGTTGAAAAGCTTTGATGACATAGTCACGATATCGCCAGGCATTTTTACGGTAGCCATCGGAGTTGTAGCCATCGGATTCGGCATATCGTACAAGATCCATCCAGAACCGAGCCCAGCGTTCGCCATATTGCGGACTATCGAGAAGTCGAGTGACGATCGATTGATAATGCTCGTCACTTGGATCCTCCGAAAAAGCCTGAACAACATCCGAGGGAGGTGCTAAGCCGGTTATATCCAGATAGACTCGCCGCAGTAGTTTTTCCGGAGTAGCTAATGGAGCAGGGGTGATTTGCTTTGCTTGCAATCGCTTTAGAATGAATTGGTCGATGTCATTCGCCACCCAGTCTGACTGGATGGTTGGTACAGGAGGTGGTTTTAATTCTTGAAACGACCAAAACTCCCGTTGCTCGCTGGTGAAACTCAACGCGCGCTGTTGGGAAAGAGGAATCTCCGTTTTCGGCCAAACCGCGCCTGACTCGATCCAGACCTTTAGGTTTTTGATGTCCTGAGCAGGCAGTTTTCCCTTTGGTGGCATTTCCAAACCGTCGTATTGGACAGCAGCCATGAGAAGACTTTCTTCCGGTTTACCTGGTACAACCGCGGCACCTGAGTCCCCTCCCTTGAGAAGGTGTGAAAGTGAGTCAACACGGAGATTACTCTTTTGTTTTTGTTCCCCATGACATTCATAGCAATTACGAATGAGCAATGGACGAATCTTCTCTTCAAAGAACCTTGTCTGGTTAGCAGTCGGAGTTTGTGCAGCTAATCCAACTGTACATAGCATGGCTGCTGGAAGGCAGAGAGCGAAAATAGTTTGGTACAAACAACGCATGTCGGATCCGTAGATCAAAAAATAACTCCATCATTCTATCGCAGATGCGGCGAAGTTGACCACTCCCGACATGAAGAATCCCACGTGCCTACCAAATAGAATGGGTATGGTTTACTCACTAAACGCTTTATTCTCTTTAGGAATGACTCCTCCACCCATATAGATTTCGGTTTGGGGATGAGCTTCTTTCCATTCCCCCCAAGTTGTAACGATATAGGGGTAATCCGGAACGGGCGTTTCTTCGGCAGAGTGTTTGAATTCGTTACTTTCGTAATAAAAGAACATTTCTTTGTCCTTCCAGCCACCCAGTCCCATATTCAGATATTCGCCCCGTAAAGTTGACGTGAATACTCTCGCTCGTTCATGGATATCACAATAGGTAACAGTGATGGGCACTTCTTCAATCAAATCATTAACAACCTTGGATCCGAAGGAATCGAAAGCGTTTGCTAAATAGGCCCGGTGGTTATTTCCAACCGTCACACCAATAATGCGTTCACTGTCACTAAGATTGGCCGCCTCGGCTTTGTGAATGGTTGGGGAAATCAGGCCTGGGAGGACCATCGGAGTATCGGCTGGAGCACGTTTCCCATTAATGATGGTTGGCCCCATGTTTTCGGGGATGCGAATTTGTATTTTTTTTCCATCCTGAGCCACGGTGGCGGCAAGGATGATCACTCCGGTGCAGATCACGATGATAAAGAACGCAGCAAAATACCAAACTGCCCGTGATTCTTCGTCATCCAAATCCTCGTAATCATAATCGTCATCTTCCGCTTCATCAGCAAACAGAGGACTGAGCTTCTTGTCATCCTGTTGTTGAGCCTCCGAACTTGAATCCGAATTTTCTTGCGGATCTCCAAGAGTTCTAGATTCTTCCTCATTTAGTTCTTCATCGAGTTCTGATTGGTCGTTGGATTTGTTCATGGTGAGTTGCTCAGGTGATAGCCATTAGTTTTGTGGCTTGGTTTGAGGGAGTACAGGTGTGTTAGGAGTAGTCGTTTGCGGGAGAACCGGCGCAGTCCCAGGTGTGTTTCCGGTGGTATTTGGAAGCACGGGTGTCTGTGGTTTGAGAGGGACCTGGATCGGAGCCTGCTCATCCACCGTGCCTCCGCTTTGTTCAAGGATAATACGATTAATGTTTTTAGCGGCCTCTTCGTTCATCGGATCCAGTTGGAGCACAGCCTGATACCAAATAACGGCTAATTCTGGCTTGTCGATTTCTTCAGCAAGTTGCCCTAATTCAAATCTCATTTCGATATTGGTAGGCTCGGCAATGGCATCAGTATTCAATTTTGAAAACCGTTCTCGTTTTTGGCGCAATTCGTCAGATAGAGCGATGTACTTTTCGGCATTTTTACTGTCACCGACGCCTCGGTACGCTTCAGCTAGTTTATACATCAATTGGTCATCTTTAGGATTTGATTCCAGTCCCTTCAGGATCGTACCAATCGCCTGATTATATTGCTTGTCTTGTACCTGAATTGTCCCGGTTAGGAGAATCGCATCACGTTGAAACGGATCCATTTCAAGTGACCTTTGAAGTTGTTCCAGAGCAATGCCAAGGTCGCCAAGATTGTAATCGCACTCTGCGCGGAGTGCCAAAACATTTGCTTTAACCGTCACCAATTCGAGATACCGCTTGGCTTCTTGGTATTCACGTAATTTGAGACTGATTTTTCCTAGCCCCACAAGTACTTCTTCCCGATATTCAGGCCACGGGTCCTTTTCAAGGCAAGTAAGGTAGGCCGTTTTGGCATCCTCCCACTGTTCGTAGTCCTGTTGAATGGACCCCATGAAGCGATAGATTTGGGCGTTGTCAGGGGCGATTTGAGTGACTTGTTGTGCTGCCTCCATGGCGTGTTGCATATTCCCTTGATCGTAATGCAAAGCTGCCATGAGTTGATAAGCAGGTAGACACTTGACTTCCAAGTTTTCACCAATTTGGATAGCTGTTTGCAGATAGTCGATGGCCGAGGCATAGTCTTTTTGCTTGAATGCCATCTCGCCGGCAATGTAATAAATGTAAGCAGTGATTGTCTCGTCGTCAGAATCCTCTAGCTTCTGAATGGACTCTGCAGCCGCCTGTGTATCGTCGGCCATAGCCTGAGTGAAGGCAGTCAACAAAGTGATCTGTTCTTCCGGGGCTCCCAATTGTTGCAGTGCATTACGATGCATTAATACATCCGGAGTATGGCGTGTGTGCATGGCCTCGATTGCCTGACGAAAGTGCTCGTTGGCAGACAATTTACCCTGAGTTCCGACATTGATTCCTTGCGTCCTCTTGTCGATGAGTAATATCGAAGCGACGACTAGAATTAGGATGGCCAGAACGGTCGCTAGTGAGGCATTACGTCCGAGCAGGACTTCGGCACCAGTCAATTCGGGATCCGTATTTTGATTTTCAGTATTCATGGTTTTAGCTTTGTTCGAATTCTCGAAATTGAGACGTATTAATTGGTGGCCTGGATTACCGTGAGTGCCTGGTCTGTGGGTATGTCGTCTATTTCCTGTATTTGTCCATCAGGCCACTGGATGACGAGACTGTTAATGGAAGTGTCAGCGGGCAAACTCCAGTACATGCGTGGATCACTTTGTGATAGGTAACTTGCGCCTCCTCTGGTAAGACGAATGAAATCACCAGCGGAGGTTTTTAATGTCAGAATACTGCCGACGGCATCACGGTTGGTAGACCGGCCGATGAGTTTGACTCTGACGTTAATTCCAGTTTGTTCGGTAGTGTTCTCAACGATGGCAGCTGGCTCTACATTATTACTGAAGATGAAATCCGCGTCTCCGTCATCATCAAGGTCTCCTAAGGCCAGTCCTCGTCCCATATGACCTTTTCCCATGTAGCCATCGTCGTCGAACTTCTTGCGGACCATTTTGCGATAGTCGTTGGATTCGTTTTTCTCGTTGACCAATAAAACGGGTAGTTGTAACAACCTTCCTGAACGGGGGTAATTGATAACGTGGCCATTGGTTACCAAAATATCTTCGTCGCCGTCGTAATCGAAGTCATAATAAAGTGATCCGAAGCCAACAAAAAGGCCGCCGAGTGACGTGACGCCGGTACGGTCGGAGACGTATGTAAACATTGCTTGACCATCATTGCGATAAAGTGCAAATGCTTCTTGTTCATAATTCGCCACCCAAATATCGGGTTTGCCATCCAGATTGTAATCGCCTACATCGATTCCCATGCTTCCGTTAGAGTTTCCAAGGCCGTCGAACGCGACTGAGTGGAGAGTACCTCGTTCCTCAAACTGGCCGGTTCCGTCATTCACGTAGAGAAAGTTGGCAACGGTATCGTTGGCAACGTAAATGTCCACATCTCCATCCAGATCATAATCGGCACTCATTACGCCCAGTCCTTTTCCCAGATTGGTGAGATTGGCAAACTCACGAGCGTTATAAAACGTGCCATCTCCGTTGGAATAGTAGATGTTGTCCGGTAGTGGTTCAAACTCCTTGGGCGGGCAGATCTCTCGTTGTGAGGGAGTTGGTCCATCACAATACGGGTGGTTGTCGAACGACCAGTTCACATAATTGCAGACGTACAAATCAAGGTATCCGTCTCCGTTGTAATCAGACCAGGCTCCGCTACTGCTCCAGAGTGTATTGTCTAAGCCTGCTGGCTCATGGATTTCCAAGAAAGTTCCATCGCCCTGATTGTGAAACAGTAATAAGCCGTCCCAACCGGTTAAGACGAAGTCTGGAAATCCGTCATTGTCAAAGTCGCCAACCTGACAGCCATGCGTATACAAACTTTGAATATCGGTGTAGCTCAGCTTGGCAACATCTTCGAATTGAGTGTCGCCTTGATTGCTATACAATGCTCCGGGAAGCCCCGTGATTTTCTGCTTTTCAGTTCCTTCGTATTTACCTCCCCCAGGGAAGAACAGGTCCAAAGTGCCATTGAGGTCATAGTCGAGCACGGCGACACCCCCACCGAGTGATTCCAAAATGCTGTTATTGCCGGCGTCCCGCCCATTACGGTAGGTGAAATCGATGCCGGTGTCCTGAGTGATTTCCTTGAGCTTTATATTCTGTCCGACCTGTTCATTTCCAAGATTTTCTTCGTTACTTAGGTCCGGCAGCAGGTCTCCAGCGGCTGAACCTTTGCTGACGGGCGTGTCAACGTTGTCAATAGTTGTTAGTTTTTCGAATGGATCATCTTCACTGCAACCACTTAGCATCGTCAGTGCTGTTGAGATGAAAAGTATTGCGGAAAGAGTGGGTAGTTTGTTTGTCATGGATTTCATGGGTAAGTAAATAGATTTGGATGTGAGCAAAGAAAAGCTCAATTAGACTCCGTTGAATTGGCGTCTGAGGTGTTATTGTTAACGGGAGGAATTGGCTCGATCACAGATTGCGATTCTTGTTGAATATGAGATTTGGCTTTGGCTACTTCATTGCTGAATCGATCGAGTTGTTTCTGTAGAGCGGGGTCATCTTTGACTTTGACTTGATAATACCGTTGCATGAACTCGAGGGTAGGCAAGTAAAGTGGATCAAGTTGATATGCCGAACGCATCCAAATCATCGCTTCCTGTTCGGAACCATAAGTCCAAAATTTTTCAGCGATCGCGAGCCTCGTATCTATACTGTCTTTCCCACTGGTGATTTTCTGAGCGAGTTCATTAGCATCAGCCAGATTCTCTTTAACCTCTTCCACAAAATCGAAGTGTTCCTGCGCTTCATTCAGCTTGCCAATACTTCGTAAGCCAATTGCCATCATGTGCCGAGCATCCGTATTGCGCGGATCTTTTTCGATGACGGGTTTGAGAGTAGAGATACCTTCTTCTGGACGTTTGGTTTCGACCAGAATTCGTCCCAATTCGATAGCTGCAGCTTGATGGTTCGGGTATTCACTGGTAACGACCCGCAGGATTTGTTCTGCCTGGCTGTCTTTACCAAGCATTCGCAGGCAATGCGCTTGTGCCGTATAGGAGTCAACCCGGAATTCCGGCGCGTTTTCGGCCATCTTCAGGTATTGAATCGCTCGTTCGGTATCTTTCAATGTTAGTAATACGTCGGCGATGTCGAGCGCTGCCTGATAATACTCGGGATCGATCTCTAATGCTCGTCGGTATGCCTCTTCCGCGAGTTTGTGATTAAACAGAGATTTTTGAATGACACCTTCGAGGAAGTGAGGGCGAGCATCTTCTGGAAAGTCATTTTGCCAGGCGTCGGCTAACTGCAAGGCTGCATCATGCTGTTGGAATTGTAGGTATCCAATAATGTAGGCTTCACAGATTTCCCGTTCATCCCCCCGAGGGTCATTGAGCAGGTCGGGGAGTCGAGATTCGGCCAATTCCAGATTCGCAGTTTGAGCTGCTGCTAAGATTCGTTCACGTTGGATCATGACAGGGTCAAATCCCGCAGCCTGAGCTTCTTCGAGAAATTGATTCATTTTGTCATAGTCACCACGACGTCTTTCGAGCCGCGCGGTCAAAAAATTGATCTGAGCTTTGTTGGTGAATGGAAAAGCTCGTAGAGAGTCGACATGTTTGCGTGCCAACTTTAAGTTGTGTTCACGTAACGCAGATTGAGTCTTGGTAATGTGATATTCAGGGTAACCTATGACTAGGGCAATGATTCCCAACGCGAGTATGCTCGCAACGATCACTAATTTCGTAAGATTGCGGGGCTCCTTACGAGTTGTGTTACTGGATTGAGTTTGAGTGACTGAGTCGTCTTCGTCGGTCGATATTACTGGCGATACGTTGTCAAGCTCGTCCTGTTCGACTTTTGAATTCTCTTCTGACATGTGGCAATTCGTTTTGAGTGGTAGTTGGTCCGTTTGCCGGAATAAATAGGCCTTATTGGTGAAATACCCAGAGCGCGTACATCTATCTAAAACATACGCTACTGATATAGGTGTGATACGATTGAAGCTTCGCTTTTGGTCGATTCCTACAGTGGAATAATCGAATTATTCCACCAAATCGATATATCCGAGCGCGGATTAATTGCGGTGTCTTCAAATTGAGCGGTCGCAATATCTAAATCACCATCGCCGTCAAAGTCTGCCACGACGACTGTGGCATGGTTACAGTTTCCCGTTTCGATACTATGTGGCACGAATTCACCTTGTTCAGTTTGTTCGATCCAAATTAATGAATCAAATTGATTCGTGGAAACCCCCTCCAGTGGCCGGCTGATGAGGCTGCTGCAAACAACGTCCTGATCTCCATCGTTGTCTAGGTCTCCGGCAACCGCTCGGTGAATACCCGGCAAGTTACCTAGCACGTGGGTTTGCCATGTTCCGTCGCCAAGGTTTTCAATCCAATGAGCGGAATGGTAGGGAACGATGTAGAAAGTGTCGAAAATATCACCATTGGTGTAAAGGACATCCATGTCACCGTCGCGATCAAAATCAACCAGGTCAATTCCAGTGGATCCCCATGCCGGACTATTGGCGGAAAAGATATTTTGCTGACGGAATGTTCCGTCTCCGCGGTTAATGAATAGCTCGACAGATTCGTGCTCCTGGCTAATAACGGAAACGAAATCAAGATGACCATCATGGTTTATGTCGATTGTTGGAACGTGAATCACCCCATGACGATCGTCAATCCGGTGGCGGTCATATTGCGGTATTCCATTTTCCTGCCCTGACTGGGTCAACATCCAAACGTTACCGGTCGCTCGCCAGCCGAATTCGGCAACGATTAGGTCGATTTGTCCATCTTGATTGAAATCTCCGGCCTGAATGTCGGTCACTCGACCAAGATCGTCGACAAGAATATCCACTTTGAATGACCCATCATCGGAGCCTCGTAGCCAAACAACACTTCCCTTTTGATGATCCTCAGGCAGGAAACTCCCCAAATCAGCAATTAGGAAATCGGCGACACCATCTTGGTCTAAATCGCAAAGGGTGCTATGCGAAGGGTTGATTAGTTGGGCTTGTCTGCCATAGGACATTTGTTGTCCATCAAATGTCATTTCGACTACCAGTCCGCTCTTCATTTCACATGCGAGTAGTAGCGACTCGTCTAATAGTTCTGTACTTGAGGAATCGTACCATGTGAGATTGGCTATACCAGGAGGGGGTTGGTCATAGTTGGGAGGGGCGACGGTATGTTTGGTTTCGATAAACTCCAACCTTGGAGAGTTGTTTACGGGGATTGGGGAAGGAATGGCGATAGCATCCGGCGCCAGCGTTCTGTAATATTCGACAACTTCCCCCTTTTGAGGAATTCTGAGGTCGTTGCGTCCAGACTCTTCATACATTTGGAACATGAGTTGGATTTCTGAAAACCAACCATCCTTGGGAATTGCAGAGGGCGGCGGAGTGGTGTGGCAGTCACCACAAAAATGCTCAACTTCAGCTTTGACGCGTTTCAGGTCGAACTGCGAGTTTTCCAGTTCGGGAGAATTGGTGGCAAAGTCAATAGATAGAAGAGCGTCGTCTTTGCTATCGCAACCACTCATAAAACCTAAACACAATACGCTGCAAACAACCACCAGGTGAATAAATGTGTTGAGCCGACGATTTAATTTAATATGGTCGTGCATGAATTTGAACTATTTGGGTTTAATGACTAAAAAGTTGTGAGCGGCCAGCGATGAATTGGAGTGAGTTGTAATGAGTACTGCAATTACTCTAGCAATATTGATTCGTTGGGCAAATGTAAGCCCGTAGGTTTTGCCTCATACGCTATTAAATACGTTAACAATCGGAACGTTGGTTTAAATTTCCCTCCCAGACAAAGAAAAATGCAGACAAAACTACAAATTAGTCATTTTTTACCTGTCTGAGGTGATATGTTTTTGATGAACCTACGCGCCATTCATTTAGTGGTGCTTCTAATTACAGTTTGTTTATAAGAACGATATTTCGCGATGCCTAAAACAATTCAGTCCATCATTATCCTTGCATTCATAAGTACCGGGCTCCTTGCTCAGGATGCAACCTTGGAGTATCCAGTAGGAATCGCAGCCACGTCAGCCAAAATTTATGTTGCCGATCGTCAGCTCCCTGGTATTTGGGAAATAGTGGATGGGAAGCCGCAAGTGTACCACCAAGCGGCCAAGAAATTTGGCACTCCATTGAATGCCATTCGTTGTTTAGCCATCGACACAAATGGGAGTTTGCTGGCTGGGGACAGTGCGACGCGGGAAGTATATCGATTCAATGCAGAAGGGAAAGCAGAGGCCCTAACCGGAGGTGATATTGGGATTCCGATGGGAATAGCCGTTGCGGCCGACGGCACGATTTATGTGGCTGACTTAGAGCTTCACAGAGTAGTCACGATAGATGCCGAAGGCGAAGTTGCGGAATTTGCCAAAGTTCAAGGTCCTTCAGGCCTCAGTTTTGACAAAAGTGGAATACTCTATGTAGCCACTCGAAGTGCAGATCGCTTGGTTAAGATAGATGCCGGCGGTGAAGTAACAGCTGTCGAGGGGGCGAATGAAATTCGTTTTGCTCAGGATGTAGCAGTCGATGGTAATGGACGTGTTCTTGTCACAGATGGCTACGGGAAATCTATTTGGAATTTTGCTGGTGGAGCGAACAAAGTATTAGAAGGTGAGCCATTGGTACACCCTGTTGGAATTACCGTTTCACCTTTAGGAATCTATCTTGTCGATCCTCGCGGATTGGGAGTTCTGAAACTGGATGCCGATATGGCTTCTAAAGTTCTAAGTGAGTAGTAGAGTAGGATTAACGGATGTATTAAGGATGGAACGCGGGGATTTCCGCGACTTCTTTCCCATCGATCATCTCCTGAACAAATGAAGCGACGTTGTTTACTGCCAATTCAATGAGCGCCTTTCCATTTTCAGCTGTGGCATAAAGTGGTTCCTTATCTTCTTGGTCCTGCATGGCGGCGTGTCGGACATTTTCGGGGAATGCGGCCATTGCAAACGCGGTTTCAAATTCCTGTGCGTGACCGGGGAAGCGATTGGTTTCCAGATAAGGTTCGGCTTCAGCTGGGGAAATGAAGTCCCAATAAGATTTGAAGTGCAAATTGATTTCCAGCCGTTGCAGGAATTGTCCCCACATTCCCTGACACGGAGCGATGTTTCCACCGTGACCGTTGAGGACCAGGATGTTGGTAAACCCGGCATCGTGCATGGAACGGATCGTATCAAAAAGGACGCTTAGCCAACTGCCGGGCAGGGCGGTAAGCGTTCCAATATGTCGCATGTGGTGCTCGCTGATCCCAATGTTCATGGAGGGAGCTACGAGGACCTGCGGGGCTAATTGACAGGCGATGGCCGTGCTGAGGTGCATAATACTTGCATAGTCATGCTCCATAGCCAGGTGTTCTAAGTGTTGTTCCGTTGCGGCGACTGGGATAATACAGGCTTTTAACTCCCCGGACTGCATACGTTCACGAAATTCACGACGTGTGTGTTTGCCTAGTAAAGCTTTGTTTGGATATTCAATTGACATGGTACAGGTGTCTAAAAGGTTGGGATCAGGAGGTGGCGTTTATTCGACTTCAGTGTCCGCGATAACGGCATCGTCAATAGCATGCGCCATTTGAAGTGTTTCCTTGATTGCTTTACGCATCAATTCTATTTCATTAGTGCCGGTGTATTGGCTGGTAGTCAGGTAAGCACTGTAGAGACGCGACGCGGCAGCAAGCAAGTGCCCCTCTGATTCCTGCAATTGCATGTAGGATTTGCTCATCGGTGGGCCTTTATGTAAAGGAAGAACGGGAGTTTGTAGGGTGATTTGAACCAGTCGTCGGATATGTCACAGTGAGCCATCGTGGCCTTGGAGCGGCGTAGCGTCGAACAACCTCCACCATTCTAGCGATTAGCCGGACGACTTGCAGAGTGCATCGAACATTTGGGAAACTAATGTTGGGCAAACTTGGGACAACCGTTGAGACAAATCCCGCGAGACAAATCCCGCGAGACAAATATAGACGCCTGCTTTTACACGACTTCTAACACGAGTATCATACCCTGTAGCATGATGGTTGGTTTGTGTTATTACAAAACCATGGTGTTGAGCTTTGAAAAACGAGATTGATAAGGATTGGTTTTTATGACCGAGATGCGTACAGAACGAGATTCGATGGGAGATGTGCAGGTTCCAGCGAATGCATATTATGGTGCTCAAACACAGCGAGCTGTCGAAAATTTCCCAGTATCGGGATGGTCGCTTGCACCAGGACTAATCCATGCGATGGGTGTCGTGAAATATGCTTGTGGTGTCGCTAATCGAGATCTAGGGAAATTGACCGATACAGGAAAAAATCGTCTCGACGACTCGCAGATCGATGCGATGCTCGCCGCATGCCGTGAAGTATCGGAAGGCAAGTTGGATGCGGAGTTTCCTGTCGATGTTTTTCAAACAGGCTCTGGAACATCCAGCAACATGAATGTGAACGAAGTAATCTCCAATCGGGCCATTGAAATTCATGGCGGAGATCGGTTTGCGGCAGAGAAAGTCATTCATCCGAACGACCATGTTAATATGGGACAGAGTACCAACGACACATTCCCCACAGCCATTCATGTTGCGGTGGGTGTCGCGATTGAACAACAGTTGATTCCAGCTTTGACTCGCATGGCCGAAGCGTTAAGGCAAAAGGCTGAGCAGTGGGATCAAATAATTAAAATAGGTCGTACCCATCTAATGGATGCTACGCCGCTACGTTTGGGGCAGGAAATTGGAGGATTTGCTCGTCAGATTGAATTGTCCATTAAGCGGGCGACTCAGGCGCGGGACGCTGTGCTTGAATTACCGGTTGGAGGTACAGCTGTCGGCTCGGGGATTAACACGCATCCAGAATTCGGAAGCCGGGTGGCAGCAGTGGTTGCTGAAGAGACAGGACTCGATTTTATTGAAGCCGTCGACCATTTCGAAGCCAATGCACAAAGAGATGGTTTGGTAGATAGTCATGGTGGGCTGACGACCATTGCCAATACGCTGTTTAATGTGGCCAATAATATCCGCTGGTTAGGTTCCGGCCCTCGCTGTGGTTTCTTTGAATTGAAATTGCCCAGTCGTCAACCTGGTAGCTCAATCATGCCGGGGAAAGTAAATCCCGTTATGTGCGAAAGTATGATGCAGGTGGCTGCTCGGGTGATAGGCAATGGCCAGACGATCACCATGAGTGGAGCAGCAGGAGGGAATTTCCAGCTCAATATTATGATGCCTGTCATGGGGCACGTAACGCTTGAGAGTGTTCAGTTATTGAGTTCATCGGTCGAGTCCTTTATCGACTTCCTCATCGAAGATATGGAAGCTAACGAAGAGGCTTGCAATGGTGCGGTTGAACAGAGCCTTTCGATGGTTACGAGTCTGAATCCATACATTGGGTACGAAAAGGCTTCTAAGTTGGCAAAGGAAGCGTTTGCCAGTGGTGAGACGATTCGTGAGTTGTGTCAATCACAAGAGATTCTCCCTGAGGAGCAACTGACCGAAGCGCTCGATCCGATGCGGATGACGGAGCCTCAGGAGTAGATTTGGTTTGCGAATTTTTGTGCAGGTCATCCTGATGCGAGGTTGCCATCTGCTGGGATGATCTCGAAGGCTGTGAAGGTATAATTACCAAAAGAATGGGGGGGATTTGGCTCGAACCCCCCCGCTTTTCAGGTATTTTTTTCAAACACCTGACATTTGGCCTTTCGTCGTAGCTGATTTGTTTTATCATTACCAACTTAATCTCATGATGCGATAATTTTATGCGCATTTGCCGCTGGCGAAGTGGTAAGGTTGGATGACAACAAAAGTCGATAATCTGGCGAGTTGCCAGACTATATATAAGAAACATTGACAAGTTTGTTTATACATTAGGTTGGAATCAGCAAATGAAGCTGGAAGATGTCAGAAACATTGGAATCTCGGCACATATTGACTCGGGAAAAACGACTTTAAGTGAGCGTATCCTTTTTTACAGTGGTCGAATTCACAAAGTACAAGAAGTACGTGGTGAAGGCGATGGTGCAACCATGGACCACATGGAATTGGAAAAGGAACGAGGTATTACGATTACCAGTGCTGCCACCACTGTGGAGTGGGAAGGTAAGACGGTCAATCTGATCGATACCCCTGGTCACGTTGACTTTACAGTGGAAGTTGAACGAAGTTTGCGTGTGCTCGACGGAGCTGTGCTGGTTCTTTGTGCTGTGGGTGGTGTTCAGGCTCAGTCACTGACCGTGGACCGACAGATGAAGCGATATAAAGTGCCTCGTCTGGCATTCATCAATAAGATGGACCGTACAGGAGCGGAACCTCATCGCGTTTGTGAAGAGATTGCTGACAAGTTGGGCGACTCTCCAATTCTCATGCAACTGCCAATCGGCGAAGGAGACGATTTTGAAGGGGTTATCGACCTGATCAAAATGAAGGCTCTGTACTTTGATGGCTCCAACGGTGAAACCGTACGTGAAGAAGATATCCCTGCGGACTTACAGGACGAAGCAAATAAATTCCGTGCTGAGATGATCGAAAGCATCTCCATGGGTAGCGAAGAGATGATGGAATTAGTTCTCGAAGGTGAAGATCCAAGCGAGGACATGATTCACAATACGCTACGTACGATTGTTCTTAACCGTGAAGCGACTCCTGTATTTATGGGTACGGCATTCAAGAACAAAGGGGTTCAGCCTTTGTTAGACGCGGTCAACCGCTACCTGCCATCTCCTAAGGATCGTTCCGTTGAAGCTAATAAAGCTGGTGACGAGGAAGAAAAACTAGCTCTCGAGCCCGATCCAAGTAAGCCATTTGTTGGCATGGCCTTCAAAATCGTTGAAGATCCGTTTGGCCAGTTAACCTTTACTCGTATCTACCAAGGTACGATTCGTAAGGGAGAAACCTACATTAACCAACGTACCGGTCGAAAAGATCGTTTCTCTCGAATTGTGCGAATGCACTCTGAAAAACGAGAGGAAATTGATGAAGCAACGGCTGGTGATATTGTTGCTGTGATGGGAATCGACTGTGCCAGTGGGGATACTTACTGTGATGAACAGAAGTATTGCACTCTGGAAAATATCTTTGTTGCAGATCCAGTGATCACCATGGCCGTCAATGTGCCGAATCGTAGTGATGCAGACAAGCTTGGCAAGGCCTTGCAGCGTTTCCGTAAAGAAGATCCAACATTCCATGTCAGTACAGATGAAGAGACCAACGAAGTCTTGATTGCTGGAATGGGTGAATTACATCTGGAAGTTTACATCGAACGTATTCGACGAGAATATGGAGTCGAAGTGGAAGTCGGAGCTCCTAAGGTAAGTTATCGTGAAGCCCCAACCGTAGCTCGTGAATTTAACTACAAGCACAAGAAGCAGACGGGTGGTTCAGGGCAGTTTGCTCATATCGTTGGTTCACTCGAACCTATGGAAGTCGATGGCGACGAGACTTTTGAATTTGAAGAAAATATTGTTGGGGGACGTATTCCTAAACAGTACATTCCTTCGGTTGAAAAAGGATTCCGTGAAGCTTGTAATCGTGGACCTTTGGCTCGTTATCCCGTAGTGGGCGTTAAAGTGACTCTGGATGATGGTTCATACCATGAAGTGGATAGTTCGGACAAAGCATTCCAGACGGCGGCAGGTGGCTGTTTCCGCGAAACATTTGTTCAAGCGAAACCAGCGATCCTTGAGCCGATGATGAAGATGGAAGTAGAAGTCCCTGAAGACTTCCAGGGATCTGTCGTGGGTGACTTGATTAGCCGTCGTGGATTGGTAAACAATACCGAAGCACGTGAAGGAGTATCGACGATTCTGGCGGAAGTACCTCTGGTAGAGACTTTTGGTTATGCAACGGACTTACGTTCGATGACTAAAGGCCAGGGAACATTCTCTATGGAACTGTCCAAGTACATGAAAGTCCCAGCGACTGTTCAGCAGGAGATCATCAAGACTCGTGCAGAAGAGTACGCCAATCGTAAGTAAGCCTCAGGCATTACGATCACAAGGTATTAAAAAACTCCGCTGTATAAAACAGCGGAGTTTTTTTGTGGAGTTGGGGGCAACCTGCTTCATGGGAGTTGGCCTGTCTTTATATGAAGAGCTTTAGACGTTAAAGATGGTCTCGACATTACCGCGTAGTATGCGTTTTCCAAAATCAACAGCTCGTTCTTCACTCCAGCCTCGATCTACGACGTATCGTTCAGCGAGGACTTTGGCCAGAACACGCTTGTACATGGCGAATTTAGGGAGTGCGAATTCAAGTTTGTACATGTCGCTGTAATAACCAATTTGCTTGGTTTGTGGTACGGCTTCCAGTCGGGCTGCTGTGTCGTGCTCGATGAAGGTCGGTGTATTACTGTACCACCAGTGTCCGTTGGTAATCACGTTTGGGAAAATCCACGAATAACTGGCCAGTTCCTGATTGGTTACACTTGCGAGGACAGAGACCGGAAATTTTACTGCAGGAAAGGCATTGAACAGATCAGCGTACTGAATCAGCGAGACTCGGCTGTCGTATAGATCCATTCCCTGATAGACGCCGCCTGGATAGACCGAGCGATTAACGCCAATCATCAGGTCAAACGGTAGTCTGAATTCGTCGCATAATTCTGCAAGTTTCCAGAAGACCCAACAGGCCATGGATTCTTTGTGCTCCGGTGCCGCCTGCTCCCCGTTGGTCTGGATTTGTTCCAACGCCGTTTCTGCTTCCCCGTAATTCACTTCGCGGGGAACAAACCATGGAGGTAAGGAGATGGCACAAGCCTTAGCATTCTCGCGGGTGAAGTGAGTAAACAAGTGTTCTAAACACTGAGTCAAACTTCCCAAGTTCTCAATCGAGATATTGGTGCAGACTTCAAGGCGTTCCCGGACGGAATCTTTTGCCAAATGAAATACTAAGTCATCGGTTCTTAAACAGGGGATGTAGACAGAGGTATCAAATCCTTCCAATGGATCATCAAAATCATTGGTAAGGAAAACGGCTTCCAGGCCCGATTGGGCAAGTACTTGTTGAGCCCAGTCAGGTTCGTCCATCTTTGCCTGGGCATCGTCGTAGACTTGTTCCCAGTTTGAACCATCAATAATATCGCCTTCAAAACCAAAGAACTGCTGGCACATTTCAATCAACCAGCTGTATTGGATGGTGTTTTGGATAGGTTCGAGATTATTAAGCAGCAGACCTACTTTTTCCCGGGGAGTAATTTCCGGTGCTTCAATCTGTTTCTGTGGCAGTCCGGCAGAGTGAGCTAATTCTGTGTAATAATGGTAGCCAAGAATTTCAGACAGATTGGTCGACGCGGGACTCAGAGCATCGATGTGGGTGTGGGGGTCGATAAGGACTAGACTATCGAGTTGTTCGAATAGTCGATTCCGAAGATCCGTAGACATGGTTTTATAAACCTAAGTTGAGTGTGGTGAAATGAGACTAGCCATTGAGGGCAAATCTCAATGTACCTCAGGAATCCATGCGAAGTAAGGCTAGCAAATCATCGGTTGTGAATTGGATTCAATTTGCCAGCGAGTTAAAATGGAAAGCTGTTTGAGAGTTAATTCCAATCAGGATGTTTGAGTTTATGCGAAAGCCTATTTCATTAAAGAACCCCAGTCTTTACCTGATTCCAGTTTGTGTCTGGCTGACAGTTTTGACGGGGTCGATTCGCGGTCAGGAAGAACAAGGTCAGAAGATTGACTTTGCCAAGAATATTCAACCCATTTTGCGTGCGAGTTGTTACTCATGTCATGGGCAGGATGCTCAGGAAGGTGGCTTACGATTGGATAACCGCGCCAGAGCATTGGTTGGTGGCGATAACGGCAAAGCCATTGTCCCAGGTGATGTGGATAAGGGGTTACTTCTGACTCTCATAAAAGGGGCAGATGAAGATCTGGGACGGATGCCGCCCGAAGGTGAAGGGACTCCGTTAACGGAAAACCAAATTACATTGATTGAAAATTGGATTGCTCAGGGCGCTTCATGGCCCGATTCGGCCGATATCGCAATTGCCTCAAATCATTGGTCGTTCCAGACTCTGGAACAACCGGAATTACCGCCTGTAAAACAACAGGATTGGATCAAGACGCCGATCGATCAGTTTGTCTTAGCTCGCTTAGAAGAGAAGGGGATAACCCCTTCAGCCCGAGCATCTCGAAGCACTTTGATACGTCGAGTTTATTTAGATTTGTTGGGATTACTTCCTTCGGCTCAGGAGGTGGAGGAATATCTGAATGATCAACGCATCGATGCCTATCAGCAAATGGTGGAGCGAGCGTTGAAATCACCACACTACGGTGAACGTTGGGGACGTCATTGGCTGGACCTAGCTCGTTATGCGGATAGTGATGGTTATGAAAAAGACCGAGCACGTCCCCACGCTTGGCGATATCGGGACTGGGTGATTAATTCATTGAATGCAGACATGCCCTTTGACCAGTTCACGATTGCTCAAATTGCAGGTGACATGCTAGCTGAAGCATCCGTCAGTGATCGTGTTGCGAGTGGTTTCCATCGTAATACATTACACAACACAGAAGGTGGAACGGATCGCGAAGAGGATCGTGTAAAGAAGACGGTTGATCGTACTAACACCTTTGGCACAGTTTGGCTCGGGCTAACTGTTGGTTGTGCTCAGTGTCACAGCCACAAGTATGATCCAATCAGCCATCGGGAATACTATCAGCTGTATTCGTTTTTTAACAGCATCAACGAACAGGACGTATCAGCTCCGACCTTAGCGGAATCAGCATCTTATGAATCGCAAAAAAAGCAGCACGACCAGGCCCACGAGAAACTGGTCGCCGCTCGGGTGAAATATGAAGCCGAGCAATTACCGGCAGCCTTGGAGAAATGGTTGGAAGTTGATGCAAATTTGGTTTATCAATGGAGGCCGATGGACGTCACAGCGATTCAAGGTAAGCATGCAGCGACATTTAAAACACTTGAAGACGGTTCCATACTGGCCGAAGGAGAAAACGTCCGGTCCGATATTTATACGATTGACGGCAGGGCACAAAAGTTGACTGGAATTCGTCTTGAGGTTCTACCTGATGATCGACTTCCCAAAAAAGGGCCAGGACGCGCAGAAAACGGCAACTTCGTTTTGACTGACGTAAAAATACTTGCTCGAAAGGCTGATAGCGAGGATGAATTCCAATCGTTGAATATTGGCAGTGCCCTTGCGGATTTTTCACAAAGCAATTGGGAGATTGCCAAAGCAATCAATGAAGATCTCGCGGATGGCTGGGCTGTATCTCCGGAAATCGGAAAACGGCACGTCGCTGTATTCCAGTTGGAAGAACCGATCGCTTTAGAAGGTGGAGTTGAATTTCGAGTGATACTTAATCAGCAATATGAAACCGGAACCACGCATAATCTCGGCCGTTTTAGGTTGAGTCATGCTGATTTTGATGGAGTATTGACACTGGAAGGTACGCCTGCGGAGGTTCTGGGGGCGATTCAAGCGGAGACTCGCAACGAACAGCAAACAAATACTCTGCTGTCGTACTACAAACAATTGGATGAGGCGTATCAACAATTAGTTTCTGCAGAAAAAGAACATGCAGACAAAGCACCGGCAATGCCTGGTACCAAGGCGCAAAGTGTCGTTGAATTAGCAACGCCACGTGAGGCTCACATCCATTTGCGAGGTAACTTTCTAACTAAGGGTGAGAAGGTTGAAACCAAAGGGCTTGATGTTCTTCCCGAGGTCGCTACTGAAGGTGATAGTTTGACTCGATTGGATCTCGCTCATTGGACGGTGTCTCCGGATAATCCTTTGACGGCACGAGTGACCGTTAATCGTGTTTGGCAGCGTTACTTCGGAAGGGGAATTGTTGAAACCAGTGACGACTTTGGGGTGCAGGGTGCTGAGCCGACGCATCCGTTGTTGCTTGACTGGCTGGCAGTTGACTTTCGCGACAACGGTTGGAGTCTAAAGAAATTACATCGAATTATTCTGAATAGCTCTGTGTACCAGCAAACATCTGCTCACCGTAAGGAGCTTGCCGAAACTGATCCTGAAAACGAACTACTGGCTCGACAGTATCGTTCTCGAGTGGAAGCCGAAATCATTCGGGATTTGGCATTGGATGCGAGTGGTCTGTTTGTGGAAACAGTCGGTGGCCCGAGTGTTCGTCCTCCACAACCCGCAGAGTATTCGGCATTAACGTATGCCAACAGTGCCAAGTGGCAAACAAGCGAGGGGGATAATCGGTATCGTCGCGGTATGTACACGTTTTTCCAACGTACAAGCCCGTACCCAATGTTGATGACGTTTGATGCACCAGATTCGAATGTGTGTATCGCAAAACGTTCACGGAGTAATACGCCATTGCAGGCTTTAACGATCTGGAATGACGTCGTCTTTACCGAATGTGCTCAGAACTTGGGGAGGCGAATTGTTACCGAAGTTGAAGCGAGTGGGAAAGTAGAGAACGACATTCAGCGTCGTATTTATCATGCCTTCCTGACATGTCTTGCCAGACGCCCTACGCGTCATGAAATGACGATTGTGAGCAAGTTCTATCAGACTCAGTTGGAGCAATTGTCGAAGGATGACCAAGGAGCCAAGGAGGTGCTTGGTGAAAGTCCGGTGCCGGAAGCTGCCAGTCTGGCGGAGACTGCCTCATGGGTCGCTGTGGCTCGTGCCCTTTTAAACACAGATGAGTTTATTACCAAAGAGTAAGCTTTATTTCACACCGTGATGTGGATTGAATTATGAACGTGAATAACGAATTGAAACAACAGAGTCGACGTGATTTTTTTACTTCGTCTGCCAGTGGACTGGGTGGAGTTGCTCTAGCCTCATTATTGCAAGGTGATGGTGTGCTTAGGGGGGATGAAGCCAACCCGCTGACTCCCAAATTTGGGCATTTTGCTCCAAAGGCTAAACGATGTGTCTTTGTGTTTCTCGCCGGAGCACCTAGCCATGTGGATCTCTACGACCCCAAGCCAGTGTTGCAAGAACGCCATGGTCAGGGCTTGCCTAAAGAGTTAACCGACAAAGTGCGATTTGCCTTCATCAAGAAAGAAAGTGCCATCTTGATGGGAAGTGACCGGAAGTTTCGTCCGTATGGTGAATGTGGTACGGAATTTTGCGATCTGTTACCGAACATCGGCTCTTGCGCGGATGACATCGCTTTGGTTCGTTCGATGCATACTGACGCATTCAATCATCATCCGGCCCAGTTAATGATGACCACAGGCGTCCCACGGTTTGGTAGACCTAGTATGGGGTCGTGGCTTACTTATGGATTAGGTTGTGAAACGAACGACCTGCCAGCCTATGTCGTTTTGTCAGCTGGCCGGGGAAGCTCTGGCGGAGTTTCGAATTGGACTAGCGGGTTTTTGCCTTCGACTTACGAAGGCGTCGTTTTTAGGGGAGACGGAGAGCCTGTCTTAAATCTAAATAATCCCAAGGGTTATACGCGTAATATGCAGCAGGATTCATTAGGGCTGATCAATTCGCTTAACCGAGTGCGTTTGGAAAAGCAGCAGGACACAGAAATCGCAAGTCGAATCAACTCCTACGAACTTGCATTTCGCATGCAAAAAGCCGCTCCGGAACTAATTGACGTGACCTCTGAGAGTCAGGAGACGTTGGATCTGTATGGTGTGGACCGTAAGGAGCCTGCGAATTCGAATTTCCGTGGAGGCGGGGCGAATGTTTACGGCCAGTTCTCGCGCAACTGTCTGCTCGCACGTCGATTGCTGGAACGCGGCGTACGTTTTGTGACGCTGATGCATGCTTCTTGGGATCATCACAGTAACTTAAGTGCGGAAATTTCCTACAACGCCGGGATGTTAGACCAACCCGTGGCAGGTTTGCTCAAAGACCTCAAGAGACGGGGAATGCTAGACGATACCTTGGTTATTTGTGCCGGAGAATTTGGCCGCACGCCCTTGGGGGAAAATCGGGGTGGCAATAAACAGAATACTGGCCGCGACCATCATCCTTATGCTTATAGCCTTTGGATGGCCGGAGGAGGAATTAAAGGTGGACAAGTCATCGGCAAGACAGACGACATCGGCTGGGCTCCAGTGGAAGATGCAGTCCACGTCAATGACTTCCATGCGACAACGCTGAAACTGTTTGGTTTTGACCACCACCGGCTAGTTCATGAATTCAAAGGACTGAATGTTCGACTGACCGATCAGGGCGGTAAAGTGGTTGAGAAGTTAATCGGTTAAGTGGTCAAAGGTGGTGGTGAATTGATGAAGTTTTCAATCAACGTATCCGCTACGGATCTGGCACCTTCTTCTGCTGCCTTGATCCACCAGCTTTGTAGGCGGGCGCGGCGAATGACTCCCTTTTCCAACTGAAGATCCAGCAGCGTGTGCTGCCATTGGATTTTGCCCGGCGTTTGTGAATAAGACGAGCTGGTGACATCGGTGGGATGAGCAATTTCCAAATAGTATAGGTCGTCGACGAATTCGACGAGCAAGGCCTGAGGGGTTTCTAGTGGTTCGGCAGTTTGCCAGTGATTTTCACTGTTTCGCATCATCGCCGACTGATAGTGAGAGATCTCAGTAACGCTATGGATTGGGCAACGGCTGTCCAATAGATCAGTTTGTAAAGAGACGATGGTTTCCAGACCGATGGCCTGTGAATATTCCTGACTTCGCCGATAGATTTGCGGCGAAGCAGGCCGCAGATCGTTCGACGCATACGAAGTAATTAGATCCTTGCCACGCTGATAGGATTCTATTAGGACTTCGGATTCTAGCCCCATTTTTAACAGCGAAAAGGTTGCCTCTGAGCAACGGTGTTGATGTGCGGTTACTTCTCGGATCCCTGCCTGAGGCGAACTCAGATCTACCGAACATTGTAAGTTGTCGGTTGTCAGGAAAGCCTTCGGTTGCTCAAGAGTCCACATGGTGAATTGTTCAATGAATAGAGGGTCGGCTAGAGATGAAATTCAGAATTGAATTATGTTTGAAACGACGGATTGTATCAAGGAGCCCTTCGTGTGCCTTAAGGCAGTTCTTCCGTTGAAACAGTTTAATTGCCGGTAGGATTCATGCGTCGATGGCCGAATGGAGGCTATTGCATCATTGGGAATTTCGGCTCTGAACTACATGCAATGATTAGCAGGCAGTAATGGTATGCAGGCAAAAAAATAACCCCGCCGAATGCTAATGCATTACGGCGGGGCCGGAACAGAGAAGAGGCCAATTGTTATCGCGATTTATAATGGAAGTCATAAGCATGACTGGGGAATTCCATAACTGGTTTTACAGTTTCGCGTAACAAAGGAATCTAATGTGATAATAACAAGTGCCATTCGAATGTCCAGTTTTAAGTCTGAAAAATACGTCATCGTATTTGGGCTTCGGGCATCTAGTACGTGATGAGAACATTGGAATAACAGTATTTAGATGGCAATGTCTGATGAAGGAAACTTGGGGTATATTGGACAGTTAGTCGAAATGCTGAATTGAACATGCAGCAGGAAGGTCGCCTGTAGAAGGCGTCTACTGTGGTAGGTCATCCAAGCATTTGCCAGAGTTACATGGCAGTAGGAACGTAGTATCCAAGATAGGTTTGATAATGAGTTTAGAGACACTAGCAACCCAAGCGGCAAGAGAAGCAGGCATTCTATTGGCTCAAATGCAAGATGCTATTAATCCCAGAGAAAAAGCGCCGAAGGATTTGGTGACTGAAGCCGATGTTGCGTCTCAAAAGAAGATCCTGGAGATCCTTGCCGAAGAACGCCCCACCGACTACTTTCTTGGCGAAGAAGATTTGACCGAAGAGACCGATCTGCCCGGTCAGGATCGCATTGTAAGTGCTTCGACTGACTTGTCTCAATTGGAGTATTGTTGGGTGATTGACCCGCTAGACGGGACAGCCAATTACGTCCACAAACTCCAAACCTATAGTGTTTCAATAGCCTTATTGCATTATGGCGATCCCGTTGTGGCAGCCGTCTATGATCCCGTCATGGACGCTATGTATAGCGCTACTCAAGGCAAGGGAGCTCGAATCAACGGTCAGCCCATTGCTCATAGTGGATGTGAACAACTGGACCGCTCCTTAATCGCGGCGAGTTTTTCAGCCGGTGTGGAACGAGGGTCACAGGAACTTGATCGATGGGTAGAAATGCTTTATGAGTGCCAGGCATTACGTAGGCTCGGTTCGGCGGCTCTTAATCTTTGCTATGTTGCCCAAGGTGGACTCGATGGTTACTGGGCTACGAGTGTAAAGATCTGGGATATCGCTGCTGGTGTGTTGATAGTTAGGGAAGCTGGGGGAACTATAACGGCTATGGACGGAACGTCGTTGAAGATTCAGGAAGCCAAGTTTATTGCGGCTGCGACTCAGAGCCTGCATGAACAGATGTTTGAAGTCTTAAGTCGTGTATAAACCGCTTGGGATTCAGTATTTCTCATTGATTAGTCGACAGTCCGATTTAAAATAAAAAGGCCCATCTTCGGTGGGTCTTTTCTCATATCAATTTACTCGGATCGGCCAATGCAAGATTGGATTGCTCAAAGCGACAGAGCGCTAAGGTTTGGCGCAAGAGTTATGCTTGTCGGGTCGGCGAGTCTTGCACATCGATGTCCACGCTTTTGGGCATTGATAGTTTTGTTTATTTTTACTCTGCCGATCTATGCTCAGCCAAATGCCGAGACATCGGCGGTGGAAACTGGCGAGATCGGGCAAGTGCGAAAGGCCCCAACGGAGATTGTTCTGCTGCGGGACAAGAATGGCAATCTGGTCAAAGTTGCGACCAACCTGTCGCTGGAAGAGTATTTACGAATCTATAACCAGCAGAACGATGTGGAGGACCAGAATGCTCCTCCCGACTTTGCAATCGAACAGGCGGTTTACACGGGGCGAGCCACTCAAACGCATCTTAACTTCACAGGAGAATTTAGGATTCAACTGGTTCAGGCCACTCAGGATCAATGGGTGAAGATTCCTTTGAGCTTATCAAAGTGCGTTATGAACTCTGCGCCGAAGTATTCCGGAAACGGAGAGTTCTTTGTTACCTGGGATAAGCAATTGGGGCATGTAGTTTGGTTGAAGGGGGCTGTTAATAGTCAGCATGTTCTTACGCTGAATCTGACTCGTCCATTGCGACAGTCTGGGCAGATCACCGAGTTGATGCTCTCGCTTCCTGCAGCTCGTAGTCAGTTTCGACAGTTAATCGTGCCGTTGGGTAAGGCTCGACCAGTGGCTGGTGAATTGGATGTCAAAGTTACTTCTCCATCTAATGTCACGACTTCGTTTGCCTTTGATTTTCAAACAAGTGATCTGGTATTCGGTTGGAGTGATTCCAGCTTAGCCATGATTCAACCTCTGAATCGATTAGAGGCGCAGGTCGATACTGCATTTACAGTTCTTCAAAATCGTAATATTAGCGCGACATCAACGATCACGGTGAATGCACTGAATGGTGAAATATCTAACTTTGAAGTGGATTTGCCACCGAGAATGCAGTTGCTGGATCTTCCTAGTCAATCCTATCGTGTCACTCGTGTGAGCAGAGCAGAAGCAGAGAATCCGATTGAGCGTCAACGGATCCGAGTTAGTGTCATTCGACCAGAGAAAGAATTTGTGCTGACGCTTCAGGCAGAAATACCTCGAGCATCGATTGATTCCTTGGAATTGGATCAGTCGTTTACAGGGTTTGAAGTCGTCAATGCGATTAAACAGTCAGGAACGTTGATAGTCAGTACCACTTCGAACTGGGATGTGGTTTGGCAAGCCAGTGGCGATATTCGGCGGACGCCAAGAGAATTGGAATCTATGGCAACGAATTCAGGCGTCCGTCAGGTTGCTTTCGAATTCTACAATACCGCTTACACTATCGTTGGAACTTTGCAGGAACGAGAAAATCAGCTTCGTATCGTGCCTCGGTACTTGCTTGAAGTTTCCCCGACTCAGCTGCGAATGACGAGCAGGCTACGATGTTTATATACCGGTGCAGGACAGTACCAGATTCTAGGAGACTGGGCTGGATGGGAATTAGATCAGGTATTTCGCAGCCGGGAAGGCGTCTTGGAGTTGGTTGATACTGAATTAGTCGACGGTAATCTACAGTTTCCGTTGGTTAGTTCCGAATCCGAGACACGCGGGGAAGTCGAGCTTGTTATTCGGGCACGCAGAGAACTTCCAGATTCTCAAGAAGGGGAATCGCAGTTATTGGATCTTTTGATTCCTCAAGTGAAGGTAACCAGTGCTGAGAATGCGAGAATAACTTACGGTGCTCAGACCGTCCTGTTACAACCCGCCGATAACGTCGAAATTATTCCGGATCTGGAAGGCAGCGTCGGACTGCTGGCTGCAGCAGTTGGGGATGCAGAGTTACCGGATCTATCCAGTTATCAACAACAGCCGTTAGTTTACCTCTCTCAACCTAATCTGGAGGAAGGCTCGCCCGTCAAAATCGCAGGGTCGGTCAAGATTCGAAAACGAAGTGTCCTGGTTGCTTCAACAACGAAGATCCAGTTGGAAGAAAAATATGCTTCGTTTGAACAGCGATTGGATTATCAAGTAGCCTACGAACCGGTGCGGCAGTTGATGCTAACAGTGCCAGGCATTATTCGCCGACCTGAGAATTTGCGTATCTTCCTTCAGGCGACAGACATACAGTCGGAAGATACCGCCGGAAGTAGTGTGTTGCCATGGAGCATCATTCCTCGTTCAGAGAATACGGGAACCGGTAGTGAGCCGCTGGAAATCGAAAACATTTCCGTGGACTTGTTAGCGGAATATACAGGGGCTCTACGCATCATACTTAAGTATCAGGAACAGCTTCCTTTATTGATGGCGGACTCCTCTCAGCGTGTCAATTTTCTGTTAGTGTCACCAGCGGTTGAGGATGTAAGGCTTGTCCAAAATGACGTCACCATTAATACCCAAGACATCTTCGTCAGTGAACCAGCGGATGATTTGTGGCAGGTAGTTCGAGGCGTTGCTTCAGAGGAATCCAGTGGCGACCGTTTGAGATTGCAGGCGTCTGGTGCGACGACAAGTTTACCCGTGCAGATGCGGATGCGACGTGATATCAGTCGTACTTCTACTTTGATTCAACGCCGTTGGGTGCAAACGGCATTACTCAATGAGCAATGCCGTGAACGACTGGCATTTAAAATACGGACTAACGAATCCGATTTAAGAATTCAATTTCCACCGCGCGGGGTGGACCCGTCGACCTTGATTGTTGCGATCAATAATCAGCGAGTTCCGGTGGATCTGGTTGTGCTGGATTCACAGCAGGAATTAACCATCCGATTGGCTTCCTCCAACGTGGAGTCAGATTATCGAGTTGAGCTTTGGTACATGAGGAGTGGTTTTGATTCTCAACAATTGAGCCTGCCATTACCAACGGTCGTCAATTCCAAAATGAGTGGTTCAACGTACTGGCAGATCGTTACGACCAATTCTAAGCATTTACTTGGCACACCCCGGGGCTGGACTCCGGAGTATGACTGGTCTTGGTCAGGTCTGTATTGGTTCAGAGCATCCGCATTGGAGCAATCCGACTTAGAACAATGGGTTGGTGCGTCGACTCAATTAGCTTTGCCTGAAAACACGAATCAGTACTTGCTTTCAACGGTTGGAGAGGAGGATACTCTTTCGGCCTCTATCACGAGCCGGTCAACATTATTGCTATGGATTTCTGGAATGGTGCTTGGTATCGGACTGATTATTTTGAAGTTACCTGTACTGCAGCATCCGATGGTGATTTTTTCAGTTGGCATTGTAAGTGCGTTGGTGGCTGTTTGGGTGCCGGAATTAATGTTGTTGGTCATGCAGGCTGCTTTTCTTGGGATAGCACTAGTCGTTGTTGCTCGCATTTTGGACTGGATTATTTCCGGTCCCCGAATCCAAACCACGGCTATACAACGTGGTAATTACGCTCAGGACACGAATTCTGAAGCTATTGCATTACTAAAGCTTGATTCTTCCCGGGCCACTGTTGAGAAGGAAAAAAAACTCGACGACTCCCAACAGCAGGAGGCCTAATCATGCTACGGCTTCCCGTTCTCATTTTTAATCGTTCACGGACCTCCTTGGTAGTGATTCTACTGGTCATCGCCGGTCTGAATTCAAATGTCTGGAGCCAGCAGCCTATACCCACACCGGAAGATTTACTCTATCGCCAGGTCAAGGTGGAAGAAGGTGACCTAGATGAGGTGCTGGCCGGTACGATTCCGGTGCTGCGTAGTCAGTTTAATCTGATGGTCGGAGCGATCAACAGTCAGACCCGCCAGCAGTTAGAAGAATTACCGGACTATCGACAAGGGGGGTATATCCGTCAGGCTTTGTACTACGGAGCTTTTCAGGGGGGGCAAATTGTAAATGGGCAAGCGGTCCTTGGTATCGAGGCCCAACAAGATGCTGTGGGCTTGATTCCGTTATCGCCGTTGTCACTAGCACTCAATTCACCTCAATGGGTCACCCCAGTGGAAGACGGTAATGGAGAGAATCGAGCAGCCATTACAGGGACAACAGACCGTAACACGCCAGTGCTTAAAATTTCCGAGTCCGGAGAACTGATATTCAATTGGAGTTTGAGCGGTTCATCGATCGTAGAGAATGAACGTAAGTTTAGTTTTGAAATTCCTCAAAGTGAATCGAGCTATCTGGTATTGGATTTACCATCGGAGTTGCTGTTGCACTCTACACAGGGGATTGTCTGGTTACCCGAAGGAGAAAATGTCCGGCTACCGGTTGACGGTCTACCTGAACTTTCCGCAGACCATTCACGTTGGATTGTTCAGTTGGGGAGTCAGGCAAGAACGATCCTGACAGTCCATTCGGATCAAGGTAATTCAGTAAATGAAAATGGTCTTTTTTACCGCCAGAATTTTCAATACTCCATAAATCCAGAGGGAATAGGAGTTCAAAGTCAATTGACTTTGGAATCCGTTGAGGAGAGTCGACAGCAGATCGTGTTAACGTTGGCCCCTGAGTTGGAGTTGATCCGTGTAAGTCACGAAGGAACAGAACTCGCACTTTCACGACAAGATGAATCGGTCAATCGATGGACGGTCGGACTAAATCCTGATACAGGCACGATCGAGTTAGATATCGAGGCCTTCGCGCGAGTCTTTCCGTTGCAACCTCAGGTTCTTCCCAGTATTGCAGTTGATCAGGGAATTTGGAGACAAGGGCAAGTTGCGTTAGAAATCTCCAATCAACTGGAACTCTATCGGTTTGATATACAAGGGGCGATAGAGAGTCGGGTAGAGACGATCGGCACTAGGAAACGCCGAATCCTCGAGATGTACGAACCGACCCCTCAGTTAGTGGTAGTTACTGGTCATCGCGAGGTCGAATTACACATTTCCCAGGTGTCGCGATACGAACTGGATTTCAATCAATTGAATCTGCAGTCTGAACTTCGATTAACGGCGGCGACCGAGGCTGTTAACCAACTTCACTTTGAATTGGTTAATGACTGGAGAATAACCTCGGTGACAGTCGGTGGTGGAGGCAGGGAAGGCCAACGTATTGAACAATATGCTCCTAAATTGTCATCGGTCGTTTCGAACGGAATCGTCCTGCAACAAATTGATTTTTCAGAGGGAATAAAACCAGAGGCCGATGTCACTTTGGTAATGAGTTTTGAGCGATCGCTTTCAGGTGGGCAAGTGAACGGAAATTCTCTGCAGTGCATGAAATTTCCCAATCAACCCGAATCTCCACTTCAACAGAAGCAAGTGGTTTTACAACAACACTTGCTGGGGCTTACGGCGAAGCAACCCCGAATTTTGGCTATTTCTGGTGCGGATGCGGCTCGGAATGGGCAATTGCCACCGAGCAATGAACAAGTCCTCGAGCAGGCATTGTTACGTGATGTCGGAACGGTGTTTCAAGGCACGCAATACCTACAGGGGTTACAGATTTCTTCGGTAGTAGCCACTCAGTCATTTGATTCGAATGTCCAAACGGTGGTGGAGGTTGGAGAAGTGGTCGTCGAAACCACTAGACTGCAAATCACACCGGTAGGCACACCGGTCAGGAAAGTAGAGGTCCTAAGCACTGGTTTAACAGATATTGGCGTCCAGTGGACACTAAAGGGCACTCAGCAAGAAACCACTCAATCGGATGGAATCTTTAACGTTGTCACGTCCGAATTGGATGGGGGGCAACGATGGGTGATTGAGTTAGTGGAGCCGACAGTAACCGAATTTGAATTGGTGGCGACCAGAAAATTCAATCCTACGCAACTTGTACGTCTTCCTCTCTACCGAATTCCAGACGCGAAAGCGTTCGAAGCAACGATCGAAGTTGGCTGGGGGGCCACTGTAGAGGTGGAAATCAGTCGCGAGCCCACTATGGAACGCATCCTGCCGCAGGGTACGGTCCCTATCTCCGGTTCTTATCGAAAGGCTTACCAATATACGGTGCCGGTTGGGACGCCACCACAGGTTAGCATTTCCTCGATGGAAGACCCCTTGGAGCATTTTGTTTGGAACGCTCATGTTCATTCCAAGTATTTAATTCATGGCTTTAGTAGTCATGAGGTGCGGTATCTGGTTGAGCGACATGGACAACAGGATTTACAAGTGGATCTGCCGGACGATGTCAATTTAGAGAGTGTCTGGCTAGGAGATCAGCGTATACAGCTTGCATCAATTCGTAGTTCGGAGTCTCCTAATTCGCTGTTCATTCCGGTGAATGCAGACCAGAGGTTTTCGAAAATTAGGATACGTTTTACATCCAGTGCACAGCCACTTGGTTTTAAAACATTACTTGAAAAACCATTGCCCGAGGTAAGAGCAAAGACGCTACAGTCTTATTGGTCGGTGGCTGTCCCACCGGGGTTTGAGTTAGCGAATCACTCGACAGATTATTCAATTGCCGCGCGTCTTTTAGGGCCATGGTTACAACGCAACTCATCATCTGGTGACCAAACTGAATCTCGGCAATTTAAGCAGTACGTTGCGAAAGACTCGGCTCAGATGACGATCCGGTCACTAGTGGAACGAGCGGCTTCGATGGGGCAGGCAGTGAATGAAAACAGGACATTGAGTTGGGCACAGTGGTTATACAACGTGGATCTGCTACTGGCAGAGGAACTCAATTCAACCCAACTCGCGGTCGATTTTGTTGCGTTGGAGGCGGTGGGGATCAATCCATTGACCCAACTCAATTCGGATGTCAGTGGGACGTCAGGAACTTCGGCGATCCAATGGCTTCGGGACTTCGGGTTGGCATTCGTTCTGGACTCAGATCGACTGATACTTACATCAGATCGTTGGCTTGACGAAAAATCAACAATTATAGGGCAGATTGTTGTCATTGAAGATCGGTTACGCCCAGTCCTTGAAACGTACGAACTCGCAGGCGGGTCAGTTGTGACGCTGGAGGATTGGGTATTAGGCCGTCGGGTCTTGTCCTTGTTGTCTCAACAGGAGGTCAAGCAACTTCACGAAACGCTTAAGCAGGATTTAATGTGGACCTATGATTCCGGTGTTGAGCAGCCTCAGCAAGGTGTTTCGTTGGTGGTTTACAACAAGTCGTCGTTAATTTCCGCCGCCTGGTCAAGCCTGCTTGTGTGGATTGGTGTACTGTTATGGCTTTGCCGTCGAAACTGGAGATTGGCATTTGTTTTACCGCCCCTCACTGCATGTTTGGCATTATTTGTTAATAAAGAATTTGTGGAATTTGGTTCGCAGGGATTTGTGGCTTCCCTTTGTGTGACTGTCTATACGGTATTTGATCGTTTGGTAACCAGCTTTAAGATTCGTCAGGTAAGTCAGGAGTTTGAATTTGAGCTACAGGCACGGCCAAATTTTTTGACATCATTGCTATTCACATTACTCCTGTTTGGCGGATCATCTTATGTGACTGCCTATCAACCGCCCGCTATTCTACAGCCAGATAATCAGGAAGAGCAGCAAGCGAGATCAACGGATGCAACCAACGATGACGAACGCCAGAGGACATTGATTCATTCGGTGTATCTTCCGATTAATGAAGAAGGCAAAGATGTCGGAGAGTATTTATATCTAGCGGATGAATTCTATCAGTCATTACGAAAATGGTATGCCGATGTTGACCGAACATCAGAAGCTTGGATGATTACGTCGGCAAACTATCAGGTTCTTTGGGAACCTCGGGAGAACAATGAAAACATAGTTATTCCCTCAGTACAGATTCAATATGACATTGAGTTGGGAGAAGGACTGCAGAGAGTTACTCTTCCGTTTAGTAGTGACGAATGTTCGGTTAGAACAATTCGAGTGAATGAGTTAGATGCTGATTTTCAATGGCTTCCTAATGCAGGGGGCTTACAAGTCCTCACGGATCAGGAAGGTAACGTGGAGTTAAAGTTAGAAGTTTTGCCAGTGATTGACTCTCAGGACGGCATAGGTCGATTTGAATTGACTATCCCAGGCGTTCCTGAGGCTGTCCTTGAAACGTCACCATTGTCTGACGAACATAAGATCTTACTTAGCGGAATTCATGGACAGACGCGAGTAGATCCATTGACGAAGCGTCTGGCGGCAGCGTTGGGGGGCACGGAACAAGTCGGAGTGGTTTGGGCGATGGCAGATGTTGAAATTGCTGGCGTTTCCGTACTTGAGTCCAGTGAATATTATTGGCTAAAAATCGCTCCTCATTCAGTCGTAATGGACGTGCTCTTGCAGGTGGAGGTGGTTGCTGGGAGGACACAACAGTTTAGTCTCAACGTAGATCCACGGCTCAGATTGTTGCCGATCCGATCGGGGCAGATCATTTCGGAAGCCCCACGAATTCGCTATGGCGATTTGAAAACCCTTTACTTTACATTACAACGGCCAGTTTCCACCAATTTTGAAGTACAACTGTCGTTCTATCTCGAGGATGTATCCGGGATTGGCAATGTTCCTGTCCCGGAAATCACCCCCGTCGTACAAAGGCGACGGGAACGATGGTTGGCGTTAAGCGTGAAAGAAGATTTGACCTGGCACAGCTCTCTCCAGCCGGTCGAGGCCGAGGGAAATGAATTGTTTTCCAAGTGGGGTACACCGGATCAGCCGCCTCAGGCAATTTACTCATTAAGCGAGGAACTACTGGCATTAGAAGAGCCTATTACAACGCTGCCACGAGTCGTGAAGACCGAGGTGGCACAGACCAATAGTGTTGTTGTCGATTCGAGGGAATTACTGACGCTATACCATGCGGAATTACTGATCGAAGATGGCCAATCTTTTCAACAGAGATACCGCGTCCCTGAAGGGAGCATCATCGAGTCCTTCACACTACAACAGGATGGAGCCATCCTGCCTGCCAGAATTCAGTTTGACCAAAAGGGCATCTTGACGGCATTTACCGATGCAGGAGTTACTGGTGAGGTGACGGTGGAGGTTAGAAGCCGACTTCCTTTGCGTACTGAAGTTGTGAAGGTGCCGGTGATTACCCATGAAAACGGTATTGTGATTGATGAAAAAATATCGGTGATTCAGCGTTCGGACGTCATCGTTGAGCTTGAAGGGCAAGATTCAAAACCGGTGGTAACAGGCGGATATGTTGAAAGTCTGGCAGGGCGTTTATTAACCGAATTCGATTCTGCGACCGAAGCCAACTCCAGCACGCTTAGAGTCCGGCCTAATGAAGTGGAATTACGAGGGGCAGCTAGTGGTGGGTTGGTGGAAATAGAAGGGCAGTGGCGATATGTGCTTCAGGCTGACTTGTCAGTGGCAGCGGGGATAGTCAGTGAATTGCAACTTCTATTAAAGGACATACAATTCGAGAGTGCGGAGGTCCAACAGGGAGATTACTTACTCGATCTCAATCAATATGCAGCTGGGGACTATTTGGTTACGCTGCGTCCCAAGCAGCTTCAGAATGAATTGATATCGTTTCAAATTGCTTTTGAGCTGGAGCAGTCTGACGGAATTCTGACCGTGCCGGAGTTTTCGTTTGTGGCATCGGAGGCAAGTAATATTCAGCATTTCTTTTTTGCTCCACTGCAGTTAGAGGGGCAGCAACAAATTGAGTGGGATGGTGTTGGGGCTCAGCGGATTACGCAATGGTCTACTGAAGTGATCCCCGATGAGGTGAAGCAGCAATCGCATGCTGTATTTCTCGGTATGGGAAATACGGATATTCGTTCACGTGGATTTGTACAATCCGCGACACAGCTTCAAGTCGAAGTGGCAAGCTATGAATTGGCTGTGATTGACAAGAATCATATTGTTGGACTGGCTAGATTTGACGTGTTGCCTACGCGTGGATCTGACCTATCTCTCGTGTGGCCGGAAATGTGGGTGCTCGAGGGAGCCTCTATTCAGGGCACGTCGGTGGTTGCCCAGCAACGTGATTTACAGTCCACGTCGAGTGAATCCAATACCCGAGTTGTCATTCCTTTGTTGTCCGACGGTCAAATACAACAGGTCGATATCGTATTTACTCTGGTCAGCGGTCGAAAGCTTGCCGCGGGATCTAACCTACTGCAATTGCCTGTCCCAGAAAACGAAGTCGGTGAGTCGAATATTACGATACAGGCTGCTGACACCGATTATGCCTCGTTGGAATTTGCAAGCGACAACGTTGAAGCCGGCTCGTTGGAGATGTTGCTTCAGCAGGAAGTCGCCTGGGCTACTGAACTTGTAAACAACCGCCTTTCTGGCGACTTTGAAGTTGAGCAGTCATTGTTGGCTGAACAGCAATATTGGCAGTCTTATCAGGATCGCTTGCAGGTATTGACCGACGTGGAGTCACAAACTGAGTCGAATCTCACATTAACAGGGTTACCCGAAGCCGGATTTGGCTACCGTGACTTTCAGGTGTTACAGACGCCAGGGATTCGTTTAACCGGCCATACGTCCGGAGTTCTATCTCAAGTGCTTGTCCGCGCCGAATTGCACTCGTCGGTTAGTCAAATCTGGAAGCCACTTGGTGTAGTTTTTGCCATAGCGGTGAGTTGTGGGGTGGTTTATTTCCTGACCGAACAGGGCTGGCTCGCCAATTGGATTAGCCAGGCACCCATGAGTCCATTAGTGCTTTTAGGAGTACTTTGGTGGACTTTTCTTGCTCCCGCGGTCATCGGCCTGGTTTTGATACTCATGGGAATAACCGGACTGATTCTACCGGATCGTCGATTTATCAAAGTGCGATTCGATTGGGTTCGGGAATCTCATCAACAGCCTTCAAATCAAAAGTGAGATTGGTCGAAGTTAGTATTGGCAAGAATCGATGGATGTGTTAATTTTTTGTTGCCTCAAAGAGAGAGGATACGTCAAAAAAGAAGTATCAAATCTGGAAGAGGTAAATCTGTAATCGACAGGGAAAGGGCTGCCAGGGAAGGATGCTCTCACCGACAGATGAAACGGGAATGCAGAATAATTGCCGGCACTGGAAGGAGTCCAATATGGCGGCAGGGCCAACTCAGAATACGGGAATTCACATTCGTTGGATGATTCGAAGGGACATGACCGATGTCCTTAATATCGAAACCGAGAGTTTTGAATTTCCTTGGACGGAAGAAGATTTTGTGCGGTGCCTGCGGCAACGCAACTGCATCGGCATGGTCGCCGAACAGGATGATGAAATCGTTGGTTTTATGATCTATGAACTCCATAAAACACGCCTCCATATTCTTAACTTTGCCGTCCATTCGGGACACCGTCGTGAAGGGGTGGGCAATTTGATGGTTGAGAAGCTAAAAAGTAAGCTTTCAACTCAACGGCGAAATCGAATCGTTCTTGAGGTACGCGAAACGAACCTGGACGCCCAGCTCTTTTTCCAACAGCAGGATTTTCTGGCACTATCGGTGCTTCGTGATTTCTATGACGATACTGTCGAAGATGCTTATCTCATGCAGCATCGATTTGTGGATCAACAGGTTGAAGAACCTGTCAATCGGATTACTCGCTTGGCTGGTTAGTAGGCGGCTGACTGGATTACCCGCAAACTGCCTTTGTAACTTCGTGATTTTCAAGGGCTGAACTGTGTTCTCCCGACGATGTCTCTTAACCCTGTTTCCTGATTCAGTTTATGTTGTTTAGTGCATAGCCGATTCTAAAAAGGGTAATTTTATGCTGGCGTGATTATAATTGAGCTGAGCATGATCTCGCTTGTGTAGAGCGTGAATTGATAAGAACGACACCTGGAAGAAGAGACAGTTTGTGCAACAGGATTCCGCGTTTCTCCTGGTAGATATAGTGCTAGTTCTGGCGGCCTTATTACCGCTTTGGTTGGCCATTGGCTATACTGTCCGATCACCACTCAACTTCCTGCAAGTCTTGCTTTGGATGCCGGCTGCAATGTTTACGGCGTTTTTATGGCGTTCCCGTTTATATGGACGGATCCCGGAAGATATTGACGGCGCAATCCTTATAAGCAACCACCGTAGCAGCGCAGATCCCTTCTTCATGCAGATGGCTTCGCGTCGTCCTATTGGCTGGATGATTGCCAGAGAATTCGCCTCGGGCCCGCTGATCCGTCACCTCATGAATATATTAGATGTAATTACTGCAGGACGTCGAGGTGTGGATACGGCCGCTACCAAGCGTGTTATCAGGGAAGCTAAGGCAGGACGTCTGATTTGTATGTTTCCCGAAGGAAGATTGAATACGACTGAGCAATTTATGCAGTCTTGTAGGCCGGGAGCTATTATGGTGGCCATTCGAGCGGGTGTACCGGTCATCCCATGTTATTTACACAATCTACCGTTTAGCAACGTCATTGCTCAGCCTTTTTATACTCCTGCCAGAGTCTCTCTTTTTGTCGGAGAACCAATCGATGTCGTCAAGCTCGCCAATGGTCAAACAGACAAGGCGACTTTACAGAGAGTGACGATCCATTGTCTAAAGGAGATTGCCAGGTTAGCTGGTATACACGACTGGGAACCGGAAATGGCAGGCAAGAACTGGCTTAAAAACCATACGCCTTAATTTACAAGTATCGCCTGAATTTGCTCTTCGACATCGTCTAAAGCCGCTTTGATTTGGGGCGGGGACTGGCAAGACGCAAGTACCGTTAATATGGGATGGCCCGCTTCAATTTTGGTGTCTGCAAAAGGCAAGTCAGAAAGCTTCACTCCTTGATCTGCTGCTAACCGTGTTAGTCGGCGGTGCTTGTGATCATCAATATGACATGATTCCTGAGCATAGATGATGAGCTTCCCACTGTTTGGCGAATTACTTACTTGTTTCAGAGCGGTATGCTCACCTGTGAAGGATTCGATGTGATATTGCAATAGAGGTGCTTGCCAGCAAGGTTCGAGCAATTCCATGGTAGCGGTGTAGCGTGGATTGACCTCTAAGATATAGATCTCTCCATCGTTGGTGAGGATGAAATCGACTCCCAATAAACCATATAATTTGAGCCTTCGGAGGAGAGTCCCAAGGCGTTCGAGCGATGTGACTTGATTTTCTTCCAGTGTACCTGTCACTGCACCGCAAAACTGAAAACAGTTATCTCGATTGAATTGTTCTGTAAAACCTAGCAAAGTGGTCTGTTCAGCCCGAACCAGAAAGCTGGCGCTCATCGTGATACCAGCAACAAATTGTTGTAAATAAAAGCCGGCAGGAATGGAGTGTCCGAAGGTATAGGGTTGAATATTCAGTCCGGCGGCGGATAGGAGTGGCTTGACTAACCAGTTGCCTTCCAGTCCATTGTTTGCTGGAGACGTCATGGCGATGGCAGGTGTATTAAATCCTTCTTCAGCTAGGATGCGTTGTAAGGATTCAGGAGATCGTACATTGGCGATGGCTTCCTCAGTCGGAGCGAAGACGGGGGCCACCGTTCGTAAGCTCTGGACTACACTGGGGTGATTCTCTAAGGCACCAGTAAAGCAAATCGCATCCGGATTGTATTTACGTACCACGTTATAGATGCCATGCGGGTAATCTGAAAGTGTTTGCCCTTCAGCGACCTTTCTGGTATCCGAATCTCCAAACAGATCGATTGCTGTGACCGTGTAGCCAGCTGCATGAGCTGATTCGGCAGCGGGACGTACACAGGCGCCGACAAGCAGGACGTGAGAGATATTAATATTAGTCATGCTGATTGGTTGTATCGAACCTGAAGTTACTGTCAAATAAAGTTTGACGATTAAAGCACCTTTTGTCAGCTGGTAAGAATCAATTTACTGTTATGAATTCCTTAATTCGGTAGGGGTTCTTGTAATTGGCCCAGAGTGTGCTATTTTCACTTCAGAGCGTTAGTTTTAGGTTTTCTCAGAATAAACGGAGATTCATCCATGTCGATGTATGTCGGTGAAGCACTCGTTGGCGATGGCAACGAAATTGCACATATTGATTTGTTAATTGGTAGTAAAGATGGCCCTGTAGGCGATGCATTTGCAAATGCTTTGGCTCGTCAAAGTGAAGGTCACAATAACTTGCTTGCTGTTTTAGAGCCAAATTTGGCTGTAAAACCAAGTACCGTAATGATTACTAAGGTAACAATCAAAGGTATGAAGCAAGCAGTTCAAATGTTTGGTCCAGCTCAGGCTGCTGTTGCTGAAGCTGTGGCAGATGCTGTGAAGGAAGGCGCGATCGCCGCTGATCAAGCAGAAGATTTGGTTATCGTATGTGGAGTCTTTATCCACCCGGCAGCTGAAAGTGATGAATTGATCTATAAGTACAACTACGAAGCGACTTTGCAGGCGATTCGCAATGCAATGACCGGAGATCCTTCTGTTCAGAAGATGCTCGATGGACGTGATGGCGCTGCTCACCCGTTTAAGGGATGCTAGTAGTACTTACGATTCAGGCGATTTAAAACGCTTGATCTGTATGAATCAAACGAAAATACCCTGTTGATATTCAGCAGGGTGTTTTTGTGCGCACTAGAGGCCGGTAGTGTAGCATTCGAAAGAACTTCCATGGAATAATTTCAGAGTCTCCGATTCAGTCAATTGGCTGATTAGATAAAATGGGAGTTGAGCATTGAAAGAAATCCCAATTAAGGAAACTGTTGCCCTATGAGCAAACAGAGAATACTAATTCAATTAGATAGTGATAAACATGCCAGCGTGTTTGATGGAGTGGTTGCAGTGGATTCCGGCGTGGATCACTTATTCCAATACAGCCAAGTTTCTGTGGATGATGTGGAAGGTCTGGTACATGGAGCGATGTTTACCCGAGGCCCGCAGGATCTTCATCAAACGGCGGTGTTTGTTGGCGGTTCAGATGTAGCAACTGGAGAAGCATTGGCCGAAGCGGCGACGAATTGCTTTTTTGGTCCAATGCGTGTCAGTGTCATGATGGATTCAAACGGGGCAAACACCACAGCCGCAGCGGCTGTGCTGGCGGCGGCCAGAGAGATGAATCTGAATGGGGTTGAAGCTCTTGTGTTGGCAGGAACGGGGCCTGTGGGCTTGCGAGCTGGACGATTGTTGGCAGCGCAGGGAGCTCGCGTAAAACTTGGGTCGAGATCTTTGGAACGAGCCCAACAGGCTGCCGCTGCCATTCAAAGTCAGGTTGACGGTTCCGAAGTCCAGGGCATCGCCACAGCAACGGGTGAGGAAACATTGCTTGCTGCCAAAGACGCTGAGGTGATTATTGCGGCAGGGGCTGCAGGAATTCAGTTGATTTCAAAGTCCGTTTGGGAACAATGTGAGCAGTTGAAAGTGTTGATTGACTTAAACGCAGTTCCTCCTCTGGGTATCGAAGGTGTCGATGTGATGGATAAAGCGAAAGCAGATGGGCAACAAATTCTATATGGAGCTATTGGAGTGGGCGGTACAAAAATGAAGATTCATAAAGCCGCCATAGCGAGCCTATTTGAAAGCAATGAGCAAGTTTTGGATGCTGAAGAGATTTATTCTATTGGGGAATCATTAGAGTCTTAAGGGCAGGACTCGTAGCCGATTTATTGTGCATTCATGAATTTACTTACATTTCAATGTCCGGTGTGTGACGGTGTTTTCCGAGCAGACGATTCTGCGACGGAGGTGGCCTGCCCACATTGCCATGAAATCATTGAATTGATTGGTGACGAAACGGGTCCACAGCAGAGTCAAACAACGACTGCATCGCAAGTCGAAATGACGGTTACACGTAATGCAACTCTCTCTCCATTGTTGCCTCCGGGATTTCGGAAGAAGACAAAGTCCAGGGAACCAGCCCAGAAAGCAAGCGATCCCGAAGAGATTCCGCTGGCTCCACCTGTGCTCCCTGCTACGGAGCCGGGAATTGACGAGCTTGCGATAGTAAACGAGCTACCAGCTTTCAATGCTGTAGAAGACATGAATGCCCCTGTTCCTCCATCTGAGCCAGTTTCGCAGCCCCTTGTTGTCGAGGACTCAACCGTTGCTGAAACACCGTTTTCGGGGATATCTGAATCTCAGCCGGACGCGATGGATGCATTGCCAGAAATCTATGATCACAACGAGGTAGCTGATCCAAATCTTAACGAGAATGTGACTACAGTCTCTGAATTAGATACTCTAGTCGAATTTGGAGCAGATATTTTAGATGACGAATCTGAGGCGTCATTGACGGATGAGTCTGCGGGCTTTGAAAATGCAGTGTTTCCTGTTGACTTAGAGAGGAAGGAGATCCAGGAAGTCCGGACCGAAGTAGAAATCTCTGTCGATTTCGAGGAAGTTTCAAGCGGGAAGATTGACGCCATTCCTGGCCAACAAGAGAGTTTAGTTGAAACGTTAGCTGAGCCTTCTGAGCTGAGTGTAGTTAGTAGTGCACCGACAGACACCAGTGAAGAGGATGTTATTGGCGAGGAATCTGCTGAGAAATCAGATCTGGAAAGCCCCGAACCTCCCGATGAACGCGACAAGCAAGATGGCGGTTCGCCTGCTGGCGTCGAACCGGACTTGGAACTGCCTGAAGATCTCTTAGGCGACTTAGACGACCCATCGGATAGTGATTTACTACCACCTTCAATCGATGGAATGTCCGTATTGCCTCAGAAGCCTGTTGGTCTACCGACTCCGTCAATTGATACCGGTGAGATTCTGTCGCAATCTCAGGTAGAAGAACCGAGTATTACGATTAGAGTCGAAGAAAATATTCAGACGGTAGGTTATGGAAACAATAAAATTGAGTTGCTCAGTCGTACATCAGACGAAAAGGAGCAATTCCAAAAGAACAAGAACATTATTGTGTGGGTGATAGGTGCACTGATGATCGTATTGACGATGATCATAATGTTGAACTTGTAATTTAGCCGCGACTGAATCCCATATAGAAACTAAACACTTGCTTGTCATCGGTGTCAGCTTGGTGGATTGGGAATCCAAAATCGAGGGCAAACGGCGCTTGGGACATAAATGGCATGGAGATTCTTAGTCCTGCCCCCACGACTACGCGGAAGTTTTCCGCATGAACGCTGTAGTCCTGCTCTACTGTTCCAAAGTCTGTGAAGACTACCCCTTTAAGCATATCGTCGGCTGTGAAGGGAAATAGATACTGCAACGTGCCGAGGAAGCGTTGGTGTCCACCAACACGTACTCCATTTTCTTTGGGAGAAGCTCCACGGAATTCAAACCCACGCATTGTCGAATATCCACCGGCAAAATAGTGGTCATATAGCGGAGTGTCTTCGCCGGTGATGTCATACTGTAGTCGCCATGAGAATGTATGTCGTCCAGAGCCATCCGCACGTTCACGTATTAGATAATATTTGCGGTATTCAATACTTCCCCGGGGGTAAACATAATCCCCGAGAATTTGTTCGAAGGATGTGTTGAAGTAATACCCTTCGGTCGCAAGAAATGGGGTATCGCGGGTGTCGTGACTGAGTCCGACTTTGAGACCAACGAGATCGTTGTGTCCCAGGGCATCATCCAAATCGTCAACCCCTGTGATAGAGGGATCTGTGATCTTAATTCGTTCCAAACGGGCACTTAAATTGACGCTTAAGTCAGGGTTTAAGCGATAGCCAAATCCGAACCGACCTCCAGCTCGTTTTTCATCCCAGTCGCGATAAATTCGGTCATACATAAATGCGCTAGTGTTCAGGCTTACCTTCGTATCCCGAAAGTAAGGGTCCGAGTATTGCAGCATGTATCTTTCCCAGAATTCACCAGGCATAGCTTCGAGGCGAAATCCTTGGCCTCCACCTCGGAATGCCCGTCCCTCTGCAAAATCTTCCCAGCTATCAGGTACAGCATGATAATCGAAGTTTCGTTCATCGATTACGATTTGTCCTGTTACACCAGCATCGGAATTGACGCCCACGCCGAACATGAAACGGCCGGTTCGGCCCTCTTCCACGTAAACGTCGAAGGGAATTGAATTCATGGTGGCATTAGGATCAAAAAGCGGTCTCACCGAGTTGTCATTTGGGGCAAGTTCCTCTTCGGCTTGAGCTAATTGCAACTGGTCATCGACACGTAAGACTTTGGAAGGATTGGATAGTTCAACGAAGTCGGCGTTGGTGACGGGACTTTGACCCCGGATAATAGTGGCATCAGAGGCCGGAGTGTGAAGAGCAGAGTCGTCAAATTGTGGGATGAGGGATTCGTCGGGGGTTGTTTGCAATTCTATGGCAGCTTGCCTCGTCGTTTTGCTTTCGTTTGCTGGGGTACTCGTCTGAGGCTGAGATACCTCTCGTCTGTCTTCCGAGGCGTTGCTGACAACTGAATGCTGAGCATCTGATTCGGTTAGTTGCTTGAGGGTTCGCTGTTTGCCCGAGATCTGTTCAACTGCAGTTGGATTGGACGCCAAATTGGATGTACAACCAGTTAGCACACCGGCAAGCGTGAAGCTGACCAGAGCAAGCATTGTTTTAGAATTACGTAGTATTTGAAAGGTCATTGGGTTATCGGTTGGTAATCCATGTTGCAGGTTTTGGCGGGAGCTGAAATGCGGAGGTGCGATCGACTTGCTGGATATTTGGTCGTTCCGGACTCTGCCCTCGGATCGAATCCGTTGTTGGTCCGGTAGCGGCCTTTGGGTTAGGAGCTGGTGGCAGCCCGGAATCTTCCGGACTATTCGTTTCAATTTCTTCAGTGCGTACGACGATGGTTGGGGGCGATCCCATCATGGCTCCATCGTTAAACAAAGAGCTGTGTCGCAAACGCCGTTCACTTGAACGCATTTCCTGATTACTGGCCAGATCACCGGGGATAAGTGAGAGTCGGTTTAAGACGACTGAATTTTTAGTGTGTGGTGCAATTCCTGAAATGTGGACAGCGATTTCCCCCACTTTGAATTGTTCGCCTTCGTCGACAGAAAAGACCAACTCCAATTCTCCTGGCGTCTCCTGAAAGCGGATGTCGGTAGTGATGGTTGAGTAGATATATCCGAGTTTCCCGTAGATTTCTCGCAGAGCGTCGAGGTCTTCATTTAGCTGGCCACGTAGAAAGTAGTCTCCGGACCGAGTGGAGATAAGTTGGTTGAGTGACTCGGAGGAGACGTGCTGATTTCCTTCGACTCGCATCGCTGTGATACGGTAACGCGGCCCTTCATTTACGATGAACCGGAGTGTGACCCAATGCCCTGATTCGTCATAGTCGATCTGGCGGCCAACGGTCGCCTGGAAGTACCCTAGATTTCTGTAGTAGGCTACAAGTTTCTCCATATCGCTTTCCACACGAGTTGGAATATAGTCGCCGCCAATGATCCAGTTGGTCAATTTAGCTTTGGATTCGAATAGTGTCAGGAGTCTGGCATCCTGTGCGAGATGAGGGTTATTGCCAACCACTTGGATAGCGGCGATCTTTTCTCTCGGGCCTTCGTTTACGTAGAACACCACATTTCGTTCACCAGGCTGAAGTCCTTCCAGTACCGACACGTGAGCTTTGGGGAATCCGTGTTCGTGATACAATTCCTCAATTTTCCGTTTCGCATCTTCGATGGAGAACAGATCCAGAGCATCACCAGCTTTGAGGTCTGTCTCTTTGGTTAGTTTCTTGTCCAAGTACATGCGATTGCCGATGTAGCGAACGGTCGCAATCGTGGGGCGTTCAAAGAGTTCAAACGTAAGGTGCAGCCCGAGATTGGATTGTTTGATTAGCAAACGCACGTCGCGGATAAGTCCCGTGCCGTATAAGGATCGCACATCCTCCTGAATCACGGTTGCATCGAACGATCGGTCAATTCGAGTCTTAATCGTACCGTAAAGTCGCTCGCCGGTGAGGAATTGATTTCCTTTGAATTCGATAGAGGCAACAGGAAGGCCGTGATACTGTAGGTGCTTTTTCTTTTCTTCTTTTTGCAGTTCGTCTACCGTTTTAGGGGAACTGTCCTGAGCAGGACCACGAGTACCTGGTGTACCTGGTTGTCGATTTAGGCTTTGTGTACGAGGGGGGCGTCCTGTATTGGGGAATATTCCACTTGCTTGTTGCACTTGTCCGGTCGATCCAGGGCGGAATGCAGGATTACCAATAAGAGGTTGCTGAGCCAGCAGAGTGGGGCACAGGAACAGGCACATCAGGCAGGTTCCAAGACGCTGCAGATAAGATTCATTCATTCGAGGATGGCGCTTATTTGTCATACAAGTGGTGCTATAGTCGAAAGAAACGTTAAAAGTTCGATGTGATTAGTCGGATTATTGGCTTCCAGAGAAATGCGTAGTCAGCGCGCACGTAAGACGCCGGAAGTTACGCGAAAATAACGCAAAACAGAGGTTGGCGGCAATACAGATTTGAGCCGCAAGCAGGGGGAAGTCTGCAAAAAAATAGAGGAGTTGTTTAAAAAACGACCGAGTTTAGAAAGGGTCGCCTCCAGCAACACCGGATTCTGCACCAGAATTAAAATCATCGAAGGCCTGCAGTCGTTCGGGGGCCTTATCCACGAAGCGTGTAAAGTCTTTTTGCCATAGGACTTCAATTTCCCCTACCGGACCATTTCTTTGTTTGGCGATGATGATTTCAGCCAGGCCAGCGAATTGCTCTGCATCTTCACCTCGACGATAATATTCTTCGCGGTGGATAAACATGACCACATCGGCATCCTGTTCAATAGCACCCGATTCACGTAAATGGCTTAGCTTTGGACGATGGTCAGCCGATCCTTCAGCCTGCCGATTCAGCTGCGCCAAGCAAAGGACGGGCACCTTGAGGTCACGTGCCAGCCCTTTGAGTCGTCGAGCGATACGAGCCACTTGTTCCTGACGCGGGTCACGGGCATTGTCTGGTTCAATCAGCTGCAGGTAGTCGATGACGATTAATCCGAGGTGCCCATTATGCGTGCGTTGGATTCGTCTGGCTGCGGAAGCAATTTCGCTCACAGTTCGTGTTGGGGAATCATCGACATAGAGAGGGGCGTTGGCCAGTTCACCAGCTTTTTCGACTAACTTGGCACGATCTTCGTTGGAGATAGTACCATTTCGCATCTTATGCCCATTCACTCGGGCAGCACTACAGAGCAATCTGTCACAGAGTTCCAATTGAGACATTTCGAGGCTAATAAAGAGAACAGGAGCTTTTCCGAGGTGGACGACATTTTCGGCGATGTTCATTGCCAAAGCTGTTTTGCCCATCGATGGCCGTGCGGCAAGAATCAGCAGTTCGTTGGCATGAAAGCCTCCCATCATACGGTCAAGTTCGGTAAAGTGCGTTTCGACTCCATCCTCGGTTTGTTCGCCGCTCATACGAGCTTCCATCCGGTCCATCGCCTTATGGAGGATTTCGTCCAGCTTGGAAACACTTTGGCCTCCTCTGGCATCGGCGATGCTATAAACCTTTTGCTCGGCCTGACTTAACAACGCGCGGCAGTCCACGGCCTGTTCGTATGCTTCTCTGAGAATCTCCGTACCAACGTTGATGAGCGAGCGATAGATTGCTTTTTCGCGAACGATTTCCCCGTAGTAGACGGCATGGGCTGCATTCGGAACGGCGGCACCCAATTCGGCCAGATATTTGGTGCCACCGATCAATTCATAAAGGCTTTGAGACTTTAGCTCAGCAACTAAGAGCATCGCGTCAATCTTTTTGGCATTGTCATGCATTTCAAGCATGACCTGATATAGTTTGCTGTTAGCTTCATCAAAGAAGTCATCCTTGCGGACAACTAGCAAGACTTCATCCATGATGTCTGGCTTAAGCAGGATACTCCCCAAAACACCTCGTTCTGCATCCAGATCATAAGGCGGCTGGCGTTGCAGAATATCTGAGGTTTGTTCAATGGCTGCGCTTCGTTTCTTGGGGGCAGTTGCCATAACGTATGAGGTCGTCGCGAGGAGTTGGGTAGTGATGAGATTGGATTCCCCATTGTACCTGATTAGGGAATGGGGAGAATACTTTGGAATCGTAGCTAAGTAAAAAAGCCCTACCCGCAAAGTTGCTTGATTCAAGCAGGAGTGCGGGCAGGACTGATGTTTGCAGGGTGGTCGAAGTCGACTACCTAGTGTTTATTCGTCCCCAGCTGGTGGGACGACCCAAACTTTGAGTTCAGCAAGTTCGATATCCTGATGCAATCGAATCTTAACAGGGAATAGGCCATGTTCTTTGATTTGGCCATCGAGTAGAACATGTTCGTTGTTGACCTGAATGTCTTTACCACGTAGGCCTTCCACGATTTCGGCAACGCCAACACTACCGTAGAGTACGCCTTCTTCATTAGCCTTGGATTCGATCGTGACGCTTTCTTCGTTGATCTTATCAGCGATTTCACGCAATCCGGCCAGACGAGCTTCCTGCTGTGCTCGGATTTTGGCACGGTGCTTTTCGACCATGCGTTTATGGTGTTCGTTTGCAACCGTTGCCAGTCCCTGAGGGATGAGGTAGTTGTTTGCAAAACCAGGCTTCACTTCGACGATGTCGCCTGAGTGCCCCAGGTTATCGACGGACTGGATTAGTAGTAGTTCAACGCCACCGTTGGGGCCCTTGGGGAGTCGCTTATAAGTTCGTTTCTTTTCCGAGCTTCTTGGCATGAGTTTATGTCACTTCAAAAAGGTAGTAATCGTTTGGTTTCGTTAAAATGGGATATCGTCATCTGCTGGCGGCATTCCCTGTTGTGCTGGGGGATCGTTGTAAAACCCACCAGGTCCATTGTCTTGTTGTGGAGGTACTTGTTGGCTGGTGTTTCCACCATAATTGCTTCCACCACCGTATTGTGCTCCACCTGTATTGTAAGAGCCTCCAGATCCTTGGGAACTGGAACCTCCGTTGCCGCCATTTCCACCACCACGAGGAAGCATCTGCATCCTTTCGCCGGTGACTCGCAGGCGACTGCGGCGTTGTCCGGTTTGTTTGTCGTCCCATTGGTCTAGGCGAAGTCGGCCTTCCACCATGACTCCGGAACCTTTTCCAAGGTATTGGTCGGCAACTTCAGCAGTACGTCCCCATAGGGTTACATCCACGAAAGTTGTTTCTTCCTGCCACTGACCATCCTGGCCTCGTCTGCGGTCATTCACAGCCAGTGTAATTTCAGTGACTGCGGTTTGGTTACCTGTGTACTTTAATTCGACATCCCGCGTCAGGTTACCCATCAGGATTACTTTATTAAAGCTTGCCATTTGCCAACACTCCTTTGTTAAATTCCCAGCGTTTTGATGACTCGATGCCAATTCGGCGCAGTTTATCAGAGCAAAACACCAAGGGCAAGCAAATCAAAGTGATTATCAGATTGCCGCCAGGGACAATTATCACGTTGATTGCTCAGGTCGTTACAGCTTATTCTGCTGCAACTTCTTCGGTTGCTTCTGATGACTCTTGTTCCGGCTCTTCTACCGTGGATTCACCTTTCGCATGGGCGATCAGGTGATCGACCAGACGAGGATCAATTTTCAGAGTCAGGCTTCGCATGACGTTATCGTTGAGCTGATTTGCTCGTTCGTATTCAGTCAGCTTGGTGCCTTCCAGACGCAGGTAAGTCAACCAATAGGTTCCTTTACGGTTCCCGTTGATTGGGTAAGCCAGTTTCTGCTCACTCCACAATCTTGAGACAAGGATTTCTCCGCCAAGAGAGCTTGCCGCATTGTTAATTGACTCCTGAACCCCGTGCGGGTCACGAGCGTATCGATTGGAATCGAGTATGAACATGCATTCGTATACGTTTGCAGCCAATGTAAAATCTCCTAGTACTACATCACACGAATTCGGGTTTACGCCAGCCCGGACTTCAAATTTGTCGTTAGGTTTCGTGCGAGTTCGTATTTTGTTTTCGGTTGTATTGATTCATGCAGAATTCAATTCCCTGCTGAACCCAATCTGCCACGGCTCCGGACGCAGAATCGACGACTTGTTTTATGTCAGGCAGTTCCGCTTTGGTGAATTTGCTTAACACATAGTCTGCCGTATCCCACTGGGGAGGTGGCTGGCCGACGCCGATTCGCAATCTGGGGATTTCCTGTTTTCCCAGTTTGTTAATGATGTCTTTGAGGCCGTTTTGACCTCCGGAAGACCCTTGAGGTCGAAACCTCATCATGCCAACCGGAAGGCTAATGTCATCACAGATGACGAGTATGTCCCTAGGGGACAATTTGTAAAAATCGCTTGCGGGCCGAACACTTCGACCGCTCGCATTCATGTACGTCATAGGACAGAGTAACAGTCCCTTTTCCGTACCAAATTGTGTCTCAACCACTTCGCCTTCAAATCGAGCTTTTGGTTTGCTCGACCCGTGACGTCTGGCAAGTTCTGCCAGAATCTGCCAACCCACGTTGTGTCGGGTGTCCTGATATTTCTTTCCGGGATTTCCCAGTCCAACGATCAGTTTCATGGCACTTGGGCAAGGTGATTAAATTGTAATATCTTAACGAGGCGTGAAACGATTACTCGTCTCCACCACTTTCTTCTGTTTCGTTACTTCCAGCATCATCAGTAACAGTAGCTTCTTCAGCAGGAGTTTCAGAAGCGGCTACTGCGCCACAGGTAACTACCACTGTACTTGGGTCACTTAGGAGGCTTACTTTTTCAGGAAGTTCAATATCGCCCAAACTGATGCTGTCCCCGTCGTTAAGAGAGGAAATATTAGCGACAAGGCCGTTGGGTATGTTCATCGCTGGTACGACAGCTGTCGTCGTACGAATGATCTGATTGATGGAAGCTCTGGCATCTCCGGTTAAAGAGATCGTCAAGTCGACTTCAATCATGGCATTAGCATCCATCCGAGTTAAATCGACGTGCAGAACGGTACTGCCAAGGGCATCCCACTGAAGTTCCTGAATCTGAGCACTCTCTGTGCTGGCCCCTTCAAGTTGAATGTAGGGTTGGTTGTTTCGAACGGCTGAGTTGACCTGAGATTCCGGGATCGACAGGTGAACAACGTCCTTACCCTGTCCATACAGAATCGCAGGTACCATGCCTGCCCGACGTAAACGACGAGTATTGGCTGAACCGGTTAATTCACGTGCTTCTGCTTGAAACAATTCCGCCATGGAATTCTTCCTCTTTTTAACTGATGTTTATTTGGTGATTGATTTGTTTGGGATCTTAAACTTATCCATAATTCAATAACCTAACACCTATTTTTAGGTGTGAGATTGAAATCTTAAGATCGCTGCTATTCCAAGGCTAAAACTCTGGAACAACCCCTCTATAGACTTTATATAGGGGTCAAACAGATTATTTTGCCATAAAGACTGTGGATTACAAGGCCTAATGCAATGTTAGCACCCCACAGAAACCAAGATTTTTATGAGCTTCTAGGCGGCAGGCAAATTGCTTGAATTCTCGAGTGAAAACCCAGGTGAGATTTCGGTATGCCGGAGGAAATAGTTAGTCGTTAGAGCGAAAAACCGCCACGATGTCATCGACGGGAACGACAAAAAGCTGATTGTCGTGCTCGAATTCTACCGGAATGGCGTCTTTGGGATGAAAAAGAACTTTATCGTATTGTTTGAGCGGCATTTCATCATCGTTTTCAACGACGGCGGAAATGGCGACAATCCGCCCTGTAATGGTAGGGATTTCAGCCGCATCGGGAAGAGCGATACCTCCACGGGTTTCACGTTTTGGCTCGTCCTTGCGAACTAAAATACGAGCTCCGATCGGTTCTACGGTTTCATACGTCTTTCGTTTTGCCATCGTGATCAAGCTACTCCGGTACTTCTAAGGTTTCGTGGATTTCCGAGGGACTAAAATTTAATAAAGAGGGTTGAGGGTTTTGGCGTAAGGGAAGATTTTAAGTTGACACTAATTGCATCGTAGGAAATCTTTGCTACCACCTATCTATTGTCGCCAAACGATCGTTAGGGTTCATAGCTCGCAAAGATATCACTAATGGACTGGTCATGATGGACGCGTTTGATGGCCTCTGCCAGTAAAGGAGCGACCGTCAATTGCTTGATTTTACTAACCTTACTTGCTTCCCCCAACGGGATGGTGTCTGTCACTACCACACTGGTGATTGGTGAGTCTTCGAGGCGTTCTAATGCTGGTCCGCAGAAGACACCGTGAGTGGCAGCCACATGGATCTCACTTGCTCCGGCAGCCTTTACGAGCTCGGCCGCTCCGCAAATACTTCCCGCCGTACTGATCATATCGTCGAACATAAGTGCGACTCGGCCTTCGATGGGACCTCCGATTAAGTTTTCCTGTGTCGTTTCCAATGCGCTAGCGCGTCGTTTGTCGACAATCGCCAGCTTGCCACCTAGTCGACGCACGTGGCCAATCGCTCGCTTGATACTTCCTTCATCCGGGCTGACTACGGCAAGATTGTCTTCCTGAATTCCCTGGTCGATAAAGTACTTGTTCAGGACAGGAGCTGCATAGAGGTGATCTACCGGCACATCAAAGAACCCCTGAATCTGTGCTGCATGTAGATCCATCGCCAGAACACGATCCGCGCCGGCTCGGGTAATCAGGTTGGCACATAGCTTGGCTGCAATGGCAACTCGCCCTTCGTCTTTCCGATCCGAACGAGCATAGCCAAAATAAGGAATGACTGCAGTGATTCGTGAGGCACTGGCCCGTTTGCAGCTGTCGATCATGATCAATAGCTCCATCAGATTGTCGTTTACTGAAGGACTGGTGGGTTGAATAAGAAAGACATCCCTGCCACGCACATCTTCTTCGATTTTGCAGTGGCGTTCTCCGTCAGGAAACGTACTTAGTGTGATCTGCCCCAGAGGCAGGTGTAGAAATCCACAAATATCCTCGGCCAATTGAGGATTGGCACCACCACTAAATATCTTCAATTCGCGCATTTAGTAACCTAGCTTTCTCATCTCGTCTTCCACCAGTTGCAGTTGCGTTTGGGTATTTACGCTAAGTGCCTCACAAGGTTGAAGTACGGCTTTTGCATCCACTGATTCCCCCCGAGTTAGTAAGATCGCTGGGCAATCGGTAAGGTAGTACTCGTTTTGAGTGTTGTTGGTCTGTAGTTGACTCAGAGACCATTGTAAGTGATCCGAATCAAAAACGTAGGTACTCATGTTGACTTCGTTGATCTGGCGTTGTGCTTCCGTGGCATCCTTGTGTTCAACAATGCCGACGAATTGTCCTGCTTGGTCACGTACAATTCGTCCTAGTCCTTCAGGGGCATCACTCAGTAAGGATCCTAGAACGCATGCAAGAGTTTGTTCCTGCTGATAGGCTAGTAAAGCCTTAATCGAGTTGGGCTGGATCAACGGTGAGTCTCCTGTGACGATGACGACGGGACCTTGATGCTGAGCTAACTCTTCATGGCACATTTGCACGGCGTGACCGGTTCCCAAGCGTTGATGCTGAGTGACGAAGACAATATCTGGTTCACCTTCGAATTCAGCACGGACCAAATCTTCCCTAAACCCGACAACCAACACAAGTTTGGTCACCTGAGCATTTCGTAATGCCTCGACGACGTGCCGGACCATCGGTTTTCCGCATACAGGAAACAGTACCTTGGGCAGCTCCGAATTCATCCTGGTTCCCTGACCTGCAGCCAATATGATTGCCAGTGTTTCTCCAGAGGAAACGGCGGTGGCGTTTTGATTTGCAGCGGTTTCGGACATAGCTAAACGAGGTATTTCTCGTTGGCCTTCCATGATGGACGGAGATAGGAAAAGGTCAGGGGCTCAAGGCATCCACGTGTAACAATATCATGCCACGAATAGAACATTCATTCTAGGGGCTATCAGTTTTGCCTCCCGTAAAAATTACGCTATCTCCTCAGACGTGAAAATCTCTTCGTTGACACTGTGAATAGTCTAGGTCTAGAATGGCCTGTTTCCCCTGTACCGAAGGCCTTCGGTACAGGGGTTTATTCCCTGCCAACCCATAGCCTGGTTGCTCAAAAAGAACACAAGCCCCCCGACCGAGTCATTTGGGTCACATACAAACTATGCAAGACGCGATTCAAAAAGCAGATACACTCATTGAAGCATTGGGCTGGATACGCCAATTTCGTGGAAAGACCACGGTGATTAAACTTGGCGGCAGCATCATGAAGGATGAAGATGCGCTGCGACATGTTTTGGTGGATATCGTTTTCATGGAAACCGTGGGCATGCGGCCCGTTTTGGTTCATGGTGGAGGTGCGGCCATCAGCGCTGCGATGGACCAAGCAGGGATTGCTCCTAATTTCATTCATGGGCGTCGCGTGACAGATCAAAAAACGCTGGAAATCGTTGAAAGCGTCCTGGCGGGTCAAGTGAACCAGCGTTTGGCCGAGTTAATCGAGGAGATTGGCGGCCGGGCGATGACACTCAACTTTGAAAGCACTCCGGTCCTGATCGGTGAAAAACTTGACCTACATGTCGCTGGCGAGTCTGTGGATCTCGGATATGTTGGTCGCGTTACTGAAGTGGAACGAGCAGTTATTGAGAATCTCTGTTATGCAGGTACGATCCCGGTAATTCCATCAATGTGCCTTGATAATCAGGGGCAGAAATACAATGTGAATGCGGATACAGCAGCCACCACCGTTGCTCAACTGCTAGGCGCGGACAAGCTGGTGTTTCTTAGTGATGTCAATGGTGTTCGGCGTGATAAGGAAGATGAATCAACGCTGATTAATTCACTTTCCGCAACGGAAGCACGTGAGCTAATTGCTTCGGGCGTGATCGATAGTGGCATGATTCCCAAAGTGGAAGCTTGCCTAGAAACGCTCGACCGCGGAGTTCAGAAAGTCCATATTATTGATGGTCGTATTCGGCATTCACTGTTACTAGAGATTTACACGAGTTCCGGGGTTGGAACGCAAATTACAAAATGATCGGTTTTAGCCCATTCCGGCTGAAGCGAGCCTAACAGACCGACCGACTTCTAGTTATTTCCAATTATTTCGATACTATTAAGAAAACGAGAGGACCTGTGCCATGGATAATTCATTCCTTAGCTCAGCAGATACAGTCGATTTATTCCGACAATATGTAGTGCCCAATTACGGTCGCTATAGTGTGAATCTCGTTCGCGGTGAAGGCTCCTATATTTGGGATGCCGAAGGAAATAAATACCTCGATCTGTTTCCCGGTTGGGGGTGCAACCTGCTTGGGCATTGTCCGGAGCCGGTAGTAAGAGCTGTACAAAAACAGGTGGAAACTCTTATTCATGTACCCAATTCATGGCATCTGGAAGTTCAGGGGAAATGGGCGCAACTGTTGAGTGATCGAAGTTTTGGTGGGCAGGCCTTTTTCTGCAATTCCGGAGCTGAAGCGAATGAAGCGGCTATTAAACTAGCGAGGCTGCATCATGGACCCTCTCGTTACAAAATAATCACCTTCGAAGGTGGGTTTCATGGTCGAAGTTTGGCTACCACGACAGCGACCGCGCAACCTAAATACCATGAAGGGCTGGGACCACTTGTCGCAGGATTTAGCTATGCACCTTACGGTAATTTGGATGCCGTAAAGGAACTGATTGATGACGAAACTTGTGCGATCATGATTGAGCCGATCCAGGGGGAAGGCGGAGTGCGTATTCCTCCAGAAGGATTTCTACAGGGATTGAGACAACTCGCCGATGAAAATGATCTGCTGCTCATCTTTGACGAAGTGCAGACAGGTTGTGGGCGAACAGGTAAATGGTTTGGCTATCAGTATTTCGATGTGAATCCGGATGTGATGACGCTGGCCAAGAGTCTTTGTGGTGGTGTTGCGGGTGGCGCTATGCTAACTACCGCTGAAATAGCCCCTAGTTTGCGACCGGGTATGCATGCTGCCACGTTCGGGGGGAACCCAATTGCTTCGGCCGCTGGAATTGCCACACTTCAGATGATTGAACAAGAGAACCTCCTGAACAACGTGAGTGTGCTGGCTGATCTCTTTAAGACGCGGTTTTCGGAACTCCAAAAGGAGTGCCAGTGGATCAAAGAAGTGCGTGTTGCCGGAATGATGGTTGGCGTTGAATTGGAAGTGGAGGGAGCTTCGGTGGTACAGCAGTGCCTGGATCGGAATCTCCTTGTCAACTGCACTCAGGGCAATGTGATTCGCCTCTTACCTGCAATGAATTTATCAGTGGAACAAGCCAATCAAGGAGTGGATGTTTTGTCCGAAGTACTCCGCGAACTTCGAGCCTAGTTTTCTCTTTCAAGATTTCATAACCGGTCTGATAGGAACCGGTCTGATGTAGTCGCGTTTGTATTGCAAGCGTATCTAAAGGTATTAAAAGATGAGACATTTACTTTCTTTATTTGATCTAACAACAGACGAAATTAAACAAATACTTACATACTCATTACAGCTCAAGGCTGAGTTGGCTGAAGGTAATCGTCATTCAGTGTTGGCGAGTCACAACTTAGCCCTGCTGTTTGAAAAGCCTTCACTCCGTACTCGGGTTAGTTTTGAATCCGGAATCAGTCAGTTAGGTGGGCATGCGTTATTCTTAGGCCAGGAAGTGGGATGGGGAAAGCGTGAGTCGGTCAAGGATTTCAGCGAAGTGCTAAGTCAGTATGTGGATGTGATTGCGTGTCGAAGTTATAAACACTCAACGCTCGAACAGTTGGTGGAATATTCCACCGTTCCTGTTATTAATGCATTAACCGATTATTCTCATCCCTGTCAGGCTCTGGCGGATGTATTGACGATCCAAGAAGAATTTGAATCGCTTGAAAATCGTCATTTGGTATTCGTTGGCGACGCCAACAATGTATCCCGGTCTTTGGCGATCGCCTGTGGCAAGCTTGGTCTGAAATTTACGCTGGCCGGACCAGCGGCCTATCAGTTTACTGATCAAGAGAAGACTGAGATCGAATCAGGTTGTACCGTCGCTAACTTTGAGCAAACAGAAGATGCTGTAGGGGCTGTGGCTTCCGCCGACGCCATCTATACGGATGTCTGGGCCAGTATGGGGCAGGAAAAAGAGCAGAAACAACGCGAACAGGACTTTGCAGATTATCAGGTCAACGAATCGCTTATGGCCGCTGCCCCGGAGCATGCGATTTTCCTACATTGTCTACCCGCGAAGCGAGGGCAAGAAGTGACGGACGCAGTGATGGACGGTGCTCAAAGTCGAGTTGTGGCTCAGGCTGGAAATCGGATGCATGCTCAGAAGGGGCTGTTGGTTTGGTTGCTAAACAAACAGCTTTAAGTATCTAATTTGAGGAGCGTCTGAAGCCTAGGCTTTAAGAGCGTCCTTTTGAATACGTGTGAGCTGCCGAATTCCCTTTTTGGCCAGACCTAGTAAATCCGCGAGCTGAGTTTCACTGAATGTGCTTTCTTCGCCCGTTCCCTGAATCTCGACAAATTGTCCTTTTCCTGTCATGACTACGTTCATGTCGACTTCGGCCGCGTAATCTAGTTCATAGTCCAGATCCAGATAGGCCTTGCCTTCGACAATACCAACACTCACTGCAGCTAGGCTGTCACGAAGCGGTGATTTTTTTGGGTTAGGCAATTCAGATTGAAAGCTGCGAATGGCATCGACCACGGCGATGTAGGCTCCGGTAATACTGGCAGTTCGAGTCCCACCGTCGGCCTGTAGCACATCACAATCGATGGCGATGGACCGTTCTCCTAGTGCCTCCAGATCGGCCACTGCACGAATGCTCCTGCCAATAAGGCGTTGGATTTCGGTTGTGCGACCGTCGACTTTTTTCCGGTCTCGGCGTTTCCGGGGACTGGTACTAGAAGGCAACATGTTGTACTCGGCTGTGATCCAACCCTTGCCTTTACCCTCCATCCATGGCGGGACAGAGTCTTCGACGCTGGCAGTACAAAGCACGACGGTTTCACCGGCTGAAAAGAGTACACTTCCAGGTGCCTTATTGGTGAAATGCCTTTGGACTTTAATCTCTCGAAGTTGATTTGCTCGGCGAGCCTTGGCTTTGGCCATGTCGGTTCCTGATCGGCGTAGAAGTTTTATATGTAGTTGACTGAACGAGAACGGCACAGGCCCTGATGAGTCCTGTGCCGAGGTTTTCTTGATTGTGTAGATAGTCGTTGGTTAGCAGTGGACGGATTACATTGGGAATCCACCCTCGCCACCTGCATTGGGGTCCATCATACCGCCCATGCCACCATCCATGCCACCATCCATGCCACCCATCATGCCGCCACCGTTGTTTTCAGTTGGTGCATCGGGTTGGTAGTTATAGCGTTCCCACAATTTGGTGTCATCGATTTCATTTTGAACGGTGAAATTACCGTCTTTGTCGAACAGTACAAATTCACCAGGGGCAAAAATTGCATTGTCCTTAGAAAACATCTTTTCGTAGTTAGTACCTTTGAACAGTTCTTCTCCACCACGTAGGTCGGCAATGATTACGTCGGTATTAAAGTTAAATTGAGGCAGGGCATTAATGACTTCGGTGATTGGATGTCCGTATTCGGCATCTGCTGTGAAGTTCAAGATGGCTCCTCGATTGACGGTGCGATCAAATGGAACATCAACGGCACGTTTGGTGTCAAATACGATTGGCTTAATGATGCCACTAGGTTCAGAATCAATATACATGGAGCCGTTCGGAGCACGTGTTTCCCGCGGGGCTGTAACAGAGCCAGCTGCAATTTGAGTTGGATCTGGTACCGTAATTGCCTCACTTGGTGTACTCCATTCGGTTTTACGGAACCAGACGTTACCATTAGCATCATTCTCTCGAAGGCCTTTGACGCGTGCTAATGCATCGGCATTTAGTGCCTGATCTGATGGGGCATTATGGTCACGATATTCGTCTTCAGGATTTGTGTTAGGACGGTTGGGGTCTTCGATCCAAAGTTGAACGCGATATCGGTAGGTGCGGCCAATTTTTGCAGAGAAGTCAAAGAAACGGACCATCTTGTAGTCAGGGATATTAGCGGACATCATGCCACCCATATCTCCGCCCATGCCGCCCATCATACCGCCCATGCCGCCCATCATGCCGCCCATGCCGCCCATCATGCCGCCCATGTCGCCCATACCGCCGGCCATGTCACCCATGCCGCCCATACCGCCGGCCATGTCACCCATGCCGCCCATGCCACCAGCCATATTTCCATTACCGGCCGCTGCATTGTTGTTTTTAGGCTTGCGCCCGCTACCTGGGATATTGTTGTCGACCGGTGCTTCGTTCTCATCCTCCGGATTGGCTTCGGCAACGTTGTCTTCTTCGGCAGGAGCTTGTCCGGTCAGTGGAATTTCCGGGTGTCGTAGAATGTCATTAATATCTCGTAGCATCACGGGAGGGCAGCTCAGTGAGATGTATTCGTTGAGGTGCGTCTCATCTACGATTTCAGTCGCTGCCCCAAACCATCGATCTGCTGCGCGATTGTGTTCACGCGTACTAAGAAGGTATTCCCAGTTGTATTCTCCTTCGGCTTGCTGCAAGTCGTCAGTAATGTCAACTCGTTCTACAGTCATGAAAATGTAGTCAGGGCGATCACGCATGGCATCGTAGCCGGAACGCATGGCCAATGCTCGTTCGTATTCGTCAAACTGTTTTTTGAATGGCACCAATGCTGTCACGCCGACAATCGTCTGAGCTACTGCCACAGGTGTACCTTTCGGACCGTCATCGGCAGCAGGCATTCCGCCACCACCTTCGGAACCTCCGGCCATACCAGCCATGTCACCCATGCCGCCAGCCATGTCACCCATGCCGCCCATACCGCCGGCCATGTCCCCCATGCCGCCCATCATGCCGCCCATGGCTCCACCGCCACCACCGTTTGGACGATAGCCGAGGATTTGCCCTCGATCGGCTCGTAGGCGTCTAATCGTGCCACCGGTGTTGGCGTCGCCGCCCATTCCACCCATCATGCCACCCATTTCTCCGCCCATGCCACCCATGCCGGGCATGCCGGCCATGTCGCCGCCACCATCCATACCCGGGATGCCGCCGCCTGCGAATGGATCATTGTTGTTTCGCTTGGGACGCGTTGGACGAGGTTTTTCTTCTTCGACTTTCTGAATCGCTGGTTCGTCAGCTTCGGTTGGATCAACAGCACCTTCAGGCAGCACGTAAGCAACCGGGCCTGTAAGTGCGTTTACCCGTAAATCAGTGGCAGCGTAGATTTCAGGGTCCTCACGTTTCTTGGTGTTTCGATTAACAGGAGGACTCAGAAGGCGGGACATGCTGTAGTCGGCCGCATTAATGTTGATCTCACCTGCCGCAGCACGCTGTTCAAACGGCTGTTCCAAATCAGCTGTGTAGAGTTCTTTTTCCTGCTCCCAGTCACCATTGCTAATCGCACTGTTGGCGGCTGTAATCTGAGTTTGGAGTTCCTCGGGGGTTTTGGAGAAGTTATTGCCCATCGCATCTTTTCCCGCATTGAGCCCGGAATATATTAGGTAACCCGAGGCTAATACGGCCAACGTCAGCGCAATTTTTTCTCCGTAAAGGACAATCGGATTGTCGGTAACCTGCTTACCCTTGCGCCCTTGCCCTGACGAACTCTTCTTGGATTTCGTCGGCTTTTCCGGTTTAGGAGCATCCGGGTCCGCGGTGAGATCGTCTTCACCTGTCGCTGCCAGAACAGCATTCATAATTGCTTCTGCTTCAGCGTCTTTTTTCTTTTTACGTCCGAATACCATTTCTATGGTTCTCCACCCGAATTTGCTCGGGTCTGTTTGTCATTAAACTGAAAAATTTTTTGTTCGTTAAAATTATAGGCGGACTTATTCAGCACCGGCATCCAAAGGTTCGCCTTGCCCTGGGGCTGGTCCATTTCCACCGTTGTCGGCACCAGCCGGTTGGTCGTCAGGGTTGATTCCCAACGCCAATGGATTTGGTGGGTTGTAAATATTAACAATCCCGTATACTTCGACTTCCTGATGATAGGGATGCTCAGATGCTTGTACGACCGCAGTACCTCCCATACCACCTTCCATGCCGCCCATCATGCCGCCCATGGCTCCACCCATGCCACCATCGGTACCACCCATGGCTCCACCCATGCCGCCTTCCATGCCAGCACCGCCTTCCATGCCTCCGGTGCCACCGGCTGCAGCTCCACCTTTGTTTATCCCACTTTCTCCACCGATTCGCACCTGAAGTACTTCAATACTTAGTTCTGCATTGCCACATTCCGCTAGGAACTGTGACAAATACCTCATGTCCAATTTAAGGCGGATTCGTGTTGGGTATCGTTTGGCGATAGCCAGTTCGGGTTTGGGAGTCCTGGCTTCGGGGTCCAGTGCGTCTCGCAAAGCGGTGACTTGCAGTGGTTGGTATTTGTCATCCACGTATCGCAAATCGCCGGGATCATCAGAGGCTACCAGATTGCCTTTTTCACCATTGCCGCCACTATTATCAGAGGAGCCCGAGGAATTTTCACCTCCCTCAGGAGCCATGGTACCCATTTGCTGCATCATGTCCATTCCGCCGATACCACCATCATCGCCTCCGGCTTCACCAGCAACAATTTTACCGCCACTGAGTATGGACTCTTTGGCTAGGTCGACACCGCTGGGACCCAATAGGTCACCGTTTTTAGCCAGGTCGATGCCGATAATTTCAGTGACTTTAGCGTTGTAGGCAGCTTCTGCCTCTTTGTTCAGGTTTTCAATAATGCTCAGCCACTGTTGGAGTACCCAGAGGTCTTCCTGGGTATAAAGGATGGACAGCGTCGAGGGCGTTTCGGTAAATGTAAACCGAGCATCCAGAGCCTTTTGGTTATTCTCTTCCCATACAACCATACGCGAAGGCACTTCCTGTTGGACCGTTGGGTTGCCACCTCCGGTAGGATCTCCTCCGGTTGTTTCACCACCAAATCCACCGACGGCTCCACCAAAGCCTTCGCCTTCGATTTGGGGTTCTCCCCAAGCAGCATCGATGCGTGAGGCCAATTTAGGCATGTACTCCTTCACGAAATCAGCGTAATTGGTTCTGGCAATACGGTTGACTTCCACAGATACATCTTTGTTGTTTGGGTTGATGACTCCGCCTGCAGTTACCTTGAGTTCAATTGGGGTTAGAGGAATGAATTGGTTTGCAGTTACCTGAGGGAGTTCGCCTTCCGCAGTAGGCCAGTTGAAAGCAGTCTTTTGAGTAGTGTATTTAGCTTCCCAAGTTCTGTGGATGTCGAACTTCACCTGAGTCATGATTTCTTCCATCCCGTCTTGGAAGTCATCATTGGGATGATTATTCTCGTTGACCGATTTGATCTTACCGAGATCACTGAACACAGAATTGATACTACTGGTTTGTTGGGTACGTTGAACGTTAAGCTGACCTACGGCAAGAAACCAGAGGACACCGACGGTCACTGTTACAATGCTGGAAACAATCCAGAACAGATATTTTTTTGCGTCTGCCATGTTAAAAATCTCTTTAGGCTGGAATCCACTACCTTAAAGGGAAGGTCATTGGATTCTCGGAGTGTGATTTCCGTTGTCTTATTCTTTTGTTTTGATTTAAATGCCGGCTGGGGGCCCGTCAGGACCGTCTATCGGAGGCCCATCAGGGCTACCATTTTGATCGCCATTGAGTCGCGCTGCTTCCTCGGCTTGCTTTTCTCTTTCAAGTCGAGCCGCCTCATCTGCTTCTGCTTTGAGACGATAGCGTTCACTCACTTCATTCGGTTCCCACATGAATTGGACTGTAAAGGAATACTTATTTGCAATGTATTCCTTCTCTTGTTCGGCAGCGTTGCCTCCGGCATTTCCATCGGTACCACCTTCGGTCGTATTGCCTCCAAAACCGCTGGCTGGATCGGTGCCGGCACCGGTACCACCGGCTGGGTCACCGCCGAAGCCACCAGCGGCTCCACCAAAGCCATTGTTGTTACCTGAGGCACCGATCTTAACTTCGCCTTCATTTTTGGCATTAACGAGTACGACGTACTTGATGCCCATTTGTTCCATGCTGAATGGTGTGACGCCAAATGGAGTGGGCATCGTAAGAACGGAATGTCTTAGGCGTTCGAGCAGAGCATATTGAACGTGGCTCTTGAAACCGGTTTCGTTGTTGTTGTTGAAATAGTGGTAGCCCTTAAGCTGAACCACCCAAGCACCATCTTCAGGTGGGGTGAAGTCATCACTTCCACTATCACCACTTCCTCCGGAGGATCGGCCACCGCCACCGTTGTTGTCCGCGGCTTCCGCTGCGGCTTTAGCAATGCGATCTGCTTCATAATCTCTTAGGAATTCCACGTAAGCTTGATTGTTTTGAATGAAACTGGGGTTGTTGGCAATGCTGTCTAGCCAGGTCTGTCGATCCTGATCTGTTTCCTCTTTGTCGGCGGTATATATAGGACTGTTTTTTTCCCACCAAGCTTTAAGGTCTTCTTCGGTGAAATAGGCATTGTCGACGGATTCAATGTAGATGTCAGGTCGATCTTTGAAATCGACAACATCCGGATCTCGCCATTGCGTCTGTTCGCCAGGCAGGACAGAATTGATCGATCCGATTAATTCGAGCCACATTACCTGACGGTCACCGTTACCGATCATCTGCTTGCCGAAGTTCAGCAGATCGTCGTATTCCTTTTGGATCTTTTCATAGTCCTGTTTGTTTTTGGTCGATTTTGAACTGGCGGACTTAGCATTGGCAAGTTCGGCTTCCCAAGGTCCATCCATCGTGGCACCACTGCTGTCGTGAGCCACTCTATTCCAATGGGTGTAATTCAGGAAGTAATTGAAAGTAAAGGCAACCAGTAACAATGAGACGGCGGCGACCACCCAGGGTTTCTTTGAATCGACTAGGCGATCAAACAGTAATTCCCGAGGCAGCAAATTTGTTTGCAGTTGTGCCAGCCCGAGTGTTTGTAGGCAGAGTCCATAACAATTGCCATAGGCAAGAACATTGTTACGGAATGTTGGACTGGCTGTGACGCTGGAGCCTTTGAGTCGATTCCATGTTTCCAGATCAACTAATTCCAATTCCAGCTTCTTGCCAACAAAAGACCGAAGTCCGGGAAGCTTGGCGGTATTGCCTAAAACGACAAGACCATTAATCGTGGCTTTACGATCGATGCCTTCAAAGAATTTCAGAGACCGTTGAACTTCCGTTCCCAGGCTGTCATAAACACTACGCATTGCCTGAAAGACGCGTTTGGGATCCGGAGCTTCACGAGCATTACGTTTTAAGTGTTCGGCTTTGGCAAAAGTTAGTTTGAGTTGTTGCGTCATTTGCCGGGTGAAGTGGTTACCGCCGATGGGAATACTGCGGTGCCAAACTCGGAACCCATTGGTAATGATCATGTCGGTCGTTTCTGTTCCGATCGACAAGACCATATAGCTGGCTGGAGGTGAATCCGAGTCAAATGCATCCGGGTCGGGGCAGTTATCCAGCAAGTCATAAGTGATGCAGTTATAGATCGCCATGGGGGCTAACTGAATCGCATCCAACTTCAGGTCAGCATTGTCAAACGGACGCATCTCACGGACCACTTGGTCACGTTTCATCGCGAACAGTCCGATCTCGGCTTCCGTGATTAGTCCTTCAAGCTCCGTGCCACCACCCATCTGCTGGTAATCCCAGACGACTTCGGAGAGTTCAAATGGGATTTGCTGGCGAGCCTCAAATTCAACGATGTCTCGTAATTTCTTCTGTTCGATTGGCGGTGGCTTGAAGAATTTAGCAAGACCTGCCTGGCCTGAAACGGAGACGGCAACCCGCTCATCGTTAATATCGTTGCGTTCTTTGAGTTGTTCCAGAGCATCAGCGATTAACGCCTCTGGATCTGCATCCGGTTGGCTTAGAATTTTTGGGTACTCAATGTAGTCGACTTGTGTTGCGACGACTTCACCGTCCTGTATCTCACAACGCATCGCTTTGAGCGCACATTGCCCGATATCAACTCCCCAAACTCCCGGATTCGTTTTTGTGGCCATTAGGACCCTTTCCAAAACTTCAAACCAAACAGAGTGCAAATCAGCTGTTTGGAATTTATTCGGATTTATATGTCTATTTAACTAGTTTGTACCAACCAAGGATTCTTCCTGGCGGCGCGCAGTACGTTAATAACTGTATCGACCAGAAACAGGGATGAATCTGGTGTTAGTTTGATTAGGATACTACACCTCCTACAGTCGTCATGTCCATCACAACTTGGTGTAATCACATAGCTCCCAATGGACTAATTATAGCGATTACAACGAGTTTGTCGTGGTTTGCGAAGACCTTTGCCTTTAGCAGTTGCTAGATAAGTCTATATATGAATGATTCCGCAGTAATACGTTTGGACAGAATTCAACCGCTAAAAGTTCCCTGATACCTCTGTGTTCCCTACTAATAATCTAGTGAAGTACTGGTTTTAGTGTCAATCATTTTCAGCCTCTGGAATCTCATGTTTTGCCCTATCTAGCTCCTGCAAAAAAACCACATGGCAGTGATTGTAAGTAAATCAAGTGAAATCACCGTACCACGTATGGCGGAGGAGGCCAGATAAGCAAATAATGCAATAAAGTACGTTGCAATAAGTACGTTGGGTGAACGACAATTTGGTACTGAGTCGTTGTTCTCAGCAAAGGCATACATTACCGAGCTTTCATAGTGGCTCATCCTCCTTTTGTTATGGTTGTTTATCGATGCCCTACAAAGAACTTTCCATCCTACTTTCCTGTCATAGTTTGGAGGATTTTCCGACCTACCATGAAGGAGATGAAGCTGCGAGTTTGTTGGCAGGATGGACGGGACTCTGGCATCCTTTTCTGATTCACGAGTCGCGGGGGATTATCAAGTGGCACAGAGTCGACGATCCACCGGAAGAGCTTTTAGACAAGTTGATCGTTGTCCCCTTGGCCAGCGCCGATAATTTACAAACCGGCTATCTGCAACGAGCAGAAGACGCGGGAGCTCGCGTCATCAGTCGGCAAACCTGTCGGCAGGAAGTAATCTGCCAGGCACTGGAAGGGCATGATGTCCCTGAAATCGCGCAGGATCTAGTCGATGATTTTCTGGCTCTAGGATACTTTTATCTGCAAATCGAACTGTTAACTAGGCAGATGCGATACGCCAGTAATTTGGATGAGATCCACTTTGAAAACACTGTCTGCGATGCAGCTCGATTAGCCGTCGAAGGAGATCATGTTCAGGCCACCGAAAAAATTCAGTCCGCCTTTGACTTGTTGTCGACCGAACGAGACCACTATTATTCCGTGGATGCCTATCTGGTTGATATCAACATGATGGCGGAAACCACCTTAGGGGGGATGTTGCAAGAGGAGTTGCATGAGACGCCTCCCACTAATCTGTTACTGGCCCCTGCACTCTACCAGTCACTGATGAACTCACACCCAGAATCCGCCCGGCTAATTCGCCAGCGTCTGGAAAATGAGTCGTTGAGCATTCTTTGTTGTGAGCAGGATAGTATTCCTAACGCACTACTGCCAGCCGAAGCGGTAAGAGCCTCACTACTTGCAGGCGTTCAATCTTTCGAAGCGGCATTTGGGAAACCGCCTCAGGTTTATGGAAGAAGAGATTTTGGCCTGACAGCCAATCACCCTCAGTTGCTCAGTCAACTCGGCTTTACGGCAGCACTTCATGTCCTACTTGGGGAAGGGAGTTATCCTGAAAGTTCTCAGGCCAAAACGCGTTGGGAAGGTCAGGACAATACCCAATTGGATTGCATTGCTCGTATACCCTTAAACGCGAATCGACATGAGACTTTTTTGGGGCTTTCTAATCGTCTGGGAGAGACGATGGATATGGACCATGTTGCTACCCTCTGCCTGGCTCACTGGCCAGGACAGATACTACCTTGGTACGAGGATATCCGTCGTGCATCTAAGTACACCAATGCCTTGGGGCGTTTTGTCACCTTGGAAGAGTACTTTCGTGACACCGATCTTCCCGGGATGAATGAGAAATTCGAAGGAGATCAATACAAGGCGCCGTATCTAAAACAGGCGATGATTAAAGGCGTTGCCAATCCAATTTCACGCTGCAGTCGTTACTGGCGTCTGCATAGTCGTCTGGAGTTATTGAACGGGGCCAGCCTCATGTTAGGGTTGATGGGAGCGGAATTCGATACGTTGGCTAGTCAAATCCGTCAGACTCAGGAAAACTTGTTTTCCATTAGTGCTGCGTTTGCAGAGGACTCGACGGAAGAGCAGTTATCTCAAGTTGAATCGTCAGTGGATTCGCTTACTTTAGGCATGCGAGAGAAACTCTCAGCAGCAGTTCCTCGAGACGGGGAACCACAGCCGGGAACGATCGTCTTTAATCCTTATGGGGTGACCCGAAGGTTTCAGCTGAACGAGGTGGAGCTCGAGCAGATTCCGCTGATTGAAAAACCCGTTTATGCGGCGGCGAGTGCGGAAACTGGGAAGCAGGTTGTCGTCGATACACCGTCGATTGGGTTTACGTGGTTGTCGGCGGGCAAGAAGAGGGAAAAGAGTGCCGCAGTCATTGCCGATAAAAACGTACTCAAGAACGATTTCTTTGAAGTTATGATCAATGAAACCACCGGAGGAATTCAATCGATTAATTCCTACGATGCTCCGCGTCACAACCGTGGCTCTTTTCAACTAGCTTATCGACGTCCAGTGCGAAAGAAATCCGGGCGTCCTGCGGAGCCTGACGATCTGGCAAATTACTCCGTCATGGCAGCTGATTCTGTTGACGTGACTGCTGCCAGTTCCGTTTATGGTGAAATTACTGTCCAGGGCCGAATTATGAGCCGGCAGGGAGACGTCCTCTCGAATTACACTCAGGTTGTTTCTCTGCACCGAGGCTCGCGGATTGTCGGCCTCGATATCGAGTTGGATATTCAGGAACAACCAAAAAACAACCCATGGAATTCTTACTACTGTCTCAGGTACGCCTGGGATAACGAGGCAGCAAGTGTATATCGTTCAGTCAACGATGTGCGACAGCGAGCTTCAGGAAGCCGTCTGGAAGCTCCTCAGTACTTGGAAGTTGAATCAGATAAACGCACGGCATTGTTGACAGGGGGATTACCGTTTCACCGTCGAGTGGGGCGACGATTTCTGGATTCAATCTTGGTGGTCCATGGGGAGGCGACCAGGAAATTCCAACTCGGTATCGGGATGGACCTCCCGCAGCCAGTCCATGATGCTCGGCAATTTGGCATTCCTCCACTCTGGGGTAATGAGACGGCCGCTCCACCTGCAGGCCAATCCTCCAGTTCATTACTGCACGTCGATGCTCGTAATGTACTGGTGACACACTGGGAAGCATTAATCGAACAGGGGCAATGTGTCGGATTTAAGGCCCGCCTGCTGGAAACAGCAGGCCGTGCTGTCAGAGTTCGTTTAACCAGTTGCCGTCAGGTCAGTCAGGCGTTTCAATCCAAGTTAGGCGGCGAAAAGATTGCTGATTGCAACCTCGACCAAGGCCGTGTGATTCTGGAACTGACAGCCAGCGAATGGGTCGATTTAGAGGCTCGGTTTTAACAGCCGCTGGTCTGGAAAGGAAATTTGATTTCACCCATGATTGTTACCATCGATGGCCCGGCGGGTGCTGGAAAAAGCACTGTGGCTCGTAAGCTGGCCGCTAAACTAGGATTTGATTTTCTCGATACCGGCGCGATGTATCGATGTGTTGCTTTGTCAGGAAGTCGGCAAAATGTCGACTGGGGTGATGAAGCGGCTTTAGGTGAAATTGCGCGCAGTCTCCCATTAGAGTTTGATGGAGCTCGCGTATTGCTAGGCGATGAAGATGTGAGTGCGGCCATTCGTACACCGGAAGTAACAGCCATTATTCACTATGCGGCCGATAATCTGATGGTGCGAGAAGCTATGGTTGACTTGCAGCGTAAATTGGCAGCCGAAGACAATGTGGTCACGGAAGGACGCGATCAAGGGACCGTTGCATTTCCTCAGGCCGAGTGCAAATTCTTTTTGTCGGCTAGCGCTGAGGAACGAGCGCGGCGTCGCGTTGAACAGTTACGTCAAAATGGAAAGCAGGCGTCTCTCGAAGAAGTATTGGAGCAGCAGACAGTGCGAGACGAGCAGGATGAAGCGCGTGAAGTCGGTGGGCTCAAAGCAGCAGAAGATGCACTCTATGTCATTACCGATGGAATGAAACCCTTCGAAGTCGTCGAGCATCTGGAACGATTAGTTCGCATTCGCATGTAACATGGTATAGTACTCACAGTTTACGTCTCGCTGGCATTGTCAGAGAGACGGTGGCTGAGCGATCCCCAGTGAAATCAATATCAGACAGGAAACAGTACCACGTTTATGGCGGACTCAAGCACAGCTCGGAAGCCTCTGGTTAAATATACCTTCTATGCGTTCTTTAGGTATCTATTTCGCTTGGCCGGCCTGCTGTTGTTTAAATATCACTGCATTGGAAGGCATTACCTCCCCAGGTCCGGAGGGGCGATTATTTGTGCAAATCATCAGAGTCACCTGGACCCACCGTTAGTTGGTATGGCTCCTTCCCGACACTGTATTTATCTGGCTCGCAAAACGCTTTTTAATAATCCCTTGTTTGGATTTATTATCTCCAATCTGGATGCCATTCCATTGAACCGTGATGGGATGGGGATCGAAGGGATTAAAGCCACGCTTCGTAAGCTACGAGCGGGTGAAGCGGTGGTCATGTTTCCGGAGGGAACGAGGACGAAGACTGGCGAACTTCAACCTTTGAAAAGTGGGTTCATTACTTTAGCCCGGAGGTCGAAAGTTCCGTTAGTTCCCTGCGGATTTGTGGGGGCTTATCAATGCCTCCCTAAAGGTGGGAAACTACCTCAGTTCGAGCGTATTCGCTGCGTCTATGGTCCTCCGATTTCAGCGGAACAGGTTGCCGAGCTGGATGACGAAGCGTTGATCGACTTGCTTACAGAACGGATGCAGGAGTGCATTGCTCAGGCTGAAATTAGTCGGGCTGGCTAGGAGTTATTTTTCCATCCGCCGGGCAATGACGTCATGGTGCAACGGTGTGATCTTTACGTTGCTTGCCAGTTCTGTGAGCAAAATGTCGTGACGTTGCTGCTTAGGAGCCGAGAAAGAAAACTGAAGAACAAAGGCCCCCACCTGCACACCATGTCCAGAGTAGACTGGTGGCCAAAAATCCTCTCCTCGAGTAGCCAAAGTCCTGGCAAGCATTCGTGTGGCTCGCCCCGAAAACCCACCGATAACCATTTCCATCCGGCCTAATGCTTCACGGTGAATGTAGAAAACCATGGCGGCATCTTCCGTCTTTTCATTCCATTTGCAAATATCCCAGGAACCGTCCTGCTTTTCAAACATGATCCCAGGTGTCTTGGGGAATTCACTGGCCGATAAACGTGTGCCTGCCATGCAGGATTCCGGTTTGAGATCGTCATCGCGATACCGTAGCATGATCGGGCACCCGCGTGCCGTACCTGCCTCAACTTGCGACTGATCTTTAAAAGGTTCGCAATTGAAAGTCGTTGCCATGATGTGTTCAACAACCGGATTACTCTTTACAGAGCCTAATCCGATTAGCCCACGATCGGAACTGAATTGGGTAAAGGCATCATACACTTCCGCACTACGCCGAAAGACTTCGGCCTGATCCTGCTCACTGGGGCTCCACACAAGAGATTGCTGCAACGATTCCGGATGTGGAATCGGCGCCGCTTCGTTCATTTTGGAGGTGCCTCCCAGCGAAGAGATACCGTTGAGTAACTCGCCAATCAGAAGTGAGTCAGAGGCGACTAGCCAAGCGCCATGTGGGCCATCTCCATCATCCTGGAATCTCCGAATACCACAGCAAATTTCGATCCTTTGACGGCGGGCCAGCATTTCCCAAAAATTCTCGGCTTCCACCGCGAATAAAGCACCTGGCAGTTGATCAGCTGTGGCGTATCCGTGTTCGACGAGATAATCACAAAGGCGAGAAAGCGCCTTGAGAGGGATGTATTTGACTTCGTTTTTTAGTAACGCGGATACCTGATGACGGTCTAACCCAGTGTATTCAACAATCGCCTTCACGGTTCCGGGGCGTTTACGAGGGTCGGGGACGTGGCCGAGAATTTCGGCAAGACGAAAGGAATATTGCATGAAAGTGCTCGGAACAAGGAAGGACCAACGACGAATTCGAAAAGCTTAGACTTAGGTATTCTAACCAACACGGGACGTATAGTGTTGCTTCCTACTACCGTTAGGCAGCATTAGTGGTGGGAACTTCGTCATTGATGCTGATTTCAGTAGTCTCAGCTTTGTCATCAATGAGCGACAGAATCCCCGTTTGTGCGCTCCAGATAACCTGTAATTCAGCACAGAAAAAACGTCGTCCGCTATAACAGCCATCGGCTAGCACAATGACTTCCTGCATTCCTGCAGTTGGATCCGCCCCGTTCTCTAGAAAGAAGTCGATGGCATGAGCTCGGATAGTTTCAGATGATTCCATGGGTAAGCAATGGCTGACATTGAGATAATTCAACAGGCAATAGGGATTTCGGTAAGTATGGAGTTCTACGTTGACTGTTTCATTCTTTACAGGAACAGATCTTCCAAATCCCCCAAATTGCCATGTGCCTCGTTTGTCACGCTTTTATAGTCATAGACGAGCAGGCAAGGGGGGATAAAAGAGTGGAGAGCATTTCACTGCCTCCATATGTGTGCTCATATATTGACGTTCTACCTCGCTCAAGGTAGCCAGAGACACAGAGCATAAAAAAACGCCTTCCGAGAATTCACTTAGAAGACGTTTGGTTTGAGAAGCGGATGGGCTGGGATTCGAACCCAGGGTACGCGTCAACGTACAGTAGTTTTCAAGACTACCGCCTTCGACCACTCGGCCACCCATCCTGTGAGGCTTGCAGGCGAACCTGCCGCTCGTTGTGTTGTTATCGGCTGATTTGATAAAAAAATCAAGCAGGGGAAAGAGTGAAAATTCAAATCACCTACGGGAGTCCAAAATGGATTCCACCATGCTTTAGCGGGCTTGGTAGCGATGGGTTGGAACGGGTCTTCCAGGCCGGAAACTCTGTGTTTCACCAAATTCCGCATTCCCGCCTACTTGGGCTACTGCAGCATGTACACATTCATGCACCAGTTTTGTCAGAATTTCTGGATCCATTGCGACCCGGGCATTCACAATCAGATCGGCTTTACATAATTCTTGCTGGCTGGCGAGTGAAATTTGGGCCGGTGTGTCACTGCTGATTAGATTGGCGACGGCATGGGCTGCATCGCCTACGCCGATCGTCTTTAAATGGGCGGTCTCTGCGTTGATCGCTTCTAGTGCAATGCGTAATCGTTCGATGATATCTAATAGCAATCCGTCCAAGTCAAAGGGCGAATCGGCCTGCACCTGAAGACTGCTGTTGAGCCACCCCAGTTCCGCTTCGCCTTCGGCATAGATATCATAATCGAGCTCTAGTATGCGGGAGCCGAATTCTCCTTGCTGATCGATCATCGATACCAACTGTTCCATCCCTTCGCCCGTTTTGGCGGAGATTTTGACGACTGGGATATCCGGGTGTTTGGTCATTAACAGAGATTCTAATTCGCTGACTTCGTCAATAGAAAGTTCGTCGATTCGATTGACGATCAGGAAATCAGCTTCCTCAAGCTGTTTTTCGAAAATGTAAGCCGCCTTCGGGGAAAATCCAGCATTGGCTTCTCCCTTGAGGATCCGGCGTCCGTGACTTGGCTTGAGAATGACTCCGTAAGGAGCCACTTCGAATTCATTTTGATGTAGATGCTTTAATGGTTGGACGACCGTGGCAACTAGGTCAGTACAACTGCCGACTGGTTCGGCGATGATCACATCGGGATGTTGATCCTGGCTAAGCTTAGAGGTGGTGGCGGTCAATTCGTTGAAATGGCAGCAGAAACAGGCACCTGCTACTTCACCAACTTCGAACCCTTGATTGCGAAGTGTATGGGTATCGACTAGGTCCGAGGCCTGGTCATTGGTGACGATTCCCACTTTCAATCCCTGAGATTGATACATAGCAGCCAGTCGACCGATCGTCGTTGTCTTACCGGCGCCTAAAAAACCGCCGATCATGACAAATCGCATTTTGTTCATCGTTTTGACTCCTGCTAAATGGCGAGGAAAAATACTATTCGGCCTGTGTGGCAGCGTCGAGCATTTCCAAAAACGTTTTCATTAATGGGGCATTGTCATGCCAGGTGCGAGCGGAGACGATATTTCCGTCGACGACCGTTTCCTGATTAACGTAGATCCCGCCTCCCTGCTCAGCATCCATGGCACATTTGGCGACCGTGGTAACATTGCGGCCGTTGATAATACCAGCCGAAGTGAGGATTTCTACACCATGGCAAACGCTGGCTATAGGTTTCCCGGCATCGTGAATTGCCTTGACGACTCGATTTAAATCCTGATCGTATCGAATATATTCCGGCGCTCGTCCACCCGAGATAAAGACTCCAGCATAGTCATCCGGATTCATGTCCTTAAAGGCGACATCCGCTTTGATGAAATAAGCAGGACGTTCCTGAGTAATATCCCAGGGAATGCTCGAATCCGGTGGGATTTCGTGCAGTACAGTGTGATAGAGGCGAGCTTCAGGGCCGGCAACAACGACTTCGTAGCCAGCTTCCTGCAGACGGAAGAAAGGGTAGAACGTGTCGAGTGCTTCTGTGGCATCTCCCAGTGGCATTAATACTTTTGCCATGATTCACCTGTAGTTAATGAATGTTGTGTGTATTCCATGTTGATTTGACAGTCGGCTGCTCTCGCCGTGATCTGCCTTGCGATTAATTATGGCATAAAAAAAAGGTCGTGAATACCAACGGGTATTCACGACCTTGTCGTTGACATGAAGTCTTCCACGTCCGAGTAACAACGACTTAGATGTTGTAACCGTTGTGGTATTCTTTTCGAACAATGTGAGCGACTTCAGGTGCGTTTGTAGGCACCATATTCTTCGCATCCCATTCGATCTTCTTGCCGTCTGCATAGACAGCCAGATTGCCGAGAAGAATGGTCTCGGTTAGAGGACCGGCGTAGTTCGGGAAGTTCGAAATCGGAGCAGGTCCACCTTTGATGGCATTTGCCAATTCGGTGAAGTGTCCTGGGGATTCCGGGAATTCGACTTCCTGATCGATATCACCAATCAGTGTGAAATCATCACCTTGCAGAACACCAGTATGCCGTGCGTCCTGACCGTAGTCGCCAGGTGAGAAGAAGGAACCCTTATCTCCAACCACGAGCGAACCGGTGTTTAATAGGCGAGCATAAGCTTTGGTGTCAGCTACGATTTCTTTTCCGTTTTTGTCCTTGAACTGGCTTCGTTTTGGGAACAAAGACCGGTCTGGTTTTTCACCACCGTCATACCAGTACATTGTTAGTGCTTCTCGTCCCTTGTAAGCAGGGAATTCAAAGGTGATTTTGCACTTGGCAGGATAGGTCTCTTTGTTGTGACCACTGGTTTCAGCTACCACGCTGGTGGGATCAAACAGATCGAGCCCCATAAATGGCATGTTCAGAGTGTGGCAGGCCATATCGCCAAGTGCACCGGTACCAAAGTCCCACCAGCCACGCCATTTGAATGGAGTATAGGAAGGATGGTATGGGCGATGTTTTGCTGGGCCTAGGAATTCTGGCCAGTGAATATGTTCCGGAATCGCGGGAGTATCTGTTGGTCGTCCACCGCCTTGAGGCCAAACCGGACGATTGGTCCAAACATGCACTTCCTTGACAGCACCAACTACACCAGCACGCAGTAGAGCAGCACTTCGACGAAGGTTGCTCGAGGCCGTACCCTGATTACCCATCTGAGTCTGAACGCCTGCTTCCTTGGCAAGTTCACCCAGATGGCGAGCTTCCTGGATCGTGTGTGTCAAAGGCTTTTGAGTAAAAGTATGCTTCTTGGCTTTGAGGGCAAGGGCGGCAGCAGGGGCATGGTTATGATCAGGTGTGCTAACCGTTACACCGTCAAAGCTGTCAGCAGCTTCTTCGAACATCTTACGATAGTCATGAAACTTCTTGGCTTTAGGCCATTTGTCTGCAGCTTTATTAAGGTTGCCGTCGTCAATATCACAGATGGCGACGATTTCACCGTGACGGGCCGCATCGTTGGAATCGCTGGTACCTTTACCACCAACACCGACACATGCCCAGCGGATAACTTCATTAGCGGACGTGCTGGCTTTGAGTTCTACTCCGCTGGTAGCAAAAAATCCTGTGCTGGCCGCGGCAGTAAGTTTCATAAAGTCACGTCGTTGTTGACGTTTAGTCATTCGAATAGCTCCTTCGAATACTCGATATAGATTAATTAATTATTGATAGAGGGGAATTTAATAAAGGTTACACGCTATTTGTCGCAAGTTCAATTTGAGCGAATAAAAAAACTACAATGGCAGGCGACGTTTGACGTGGTAGGCTGAATTGGAAATCCCTCAAGAAAGGCATCGCTACTATGAGTCACTTATTGGTGATTGGCTCAATCAATCTGGATCTGGTCCTCGAGGCTCAACAGCTTCCGACTCCCGGTGAGACAGTGCTGGGAGGGATGTTCTCGCAGGTCAACGGCGGTAAAGGCGCTAACCAAGCGGTTGCTGCAGCTCGTGGCGGGGACAGCGATGTGGTCTTCATAGCTGCTGTGGGTAACGACGATTTTGGTCGTCAGGTCCTGCAGGCTTATGAGGAGGAGGCGAGGCTGAGTACAAAATTAATTCAAACTAAGTCAGGAGTTTCTACGGGGGTTGCCGCGATCTTAGTGGATCAGCAAGCTGAAAATATGATCTGTGTAGCTCCTGGTGCCAACGCGCAATTGACCTCGGAGGATGTAGAGCGACTCGATGATGTTTGGTTTGACGACGCCCGGGTGTTGCTCGCTTCCATGGAAGTGCCACTGGCCTCAATCGAACAGGCTGTCATTCGTGCCAAGCAGGGAGGAGCCATGGTCGTGGTAAATCCAGCACCGGTTGTAGCTCAACTACCTGAGCAGATGTTTTTGGCGCAGGTGGATATTTTGACTCCTAACGAACATGAGGCATCCCAATTGTCAGGCGTTAGAGTTGTGGATGTGGAGTCTGCGAGAGTGGCGGCAGCAGAAATTCGCGACAAGTATTCTATTCCTGTTGTTATCGTGACATTAGGGGCAGACGGAGTTGTAGTGGATTCCCCTGATAGCAGTCTGCACGTACAGGCTCCTAAAGTTGATGCCGTGGATACGACGGCGGCAGGCGACTGTTTCAATGGAGTCCTCGCGACGCAGTTAGCCGCTGGTGTGCCATTACAGCAAGCGGTCTCACTTGCAGTACAGGCTGCGAGTATCAGCGTGACTCGCCGAGGTGCTCAAACATCACTTCCACAACGGAACGAATTCAATAAATTGTAGGACATGTTTTTGCTAGTATTTTTAGCTGTATTGCCCCGTGAATCCTAGCGAGAGTAAAATGGGGGCTTGGCTACCTAGCTTGTCTCTATCTCCTTTAATCCCGTGTTCCTGCATTTATGACTTCAGGTCCTAAAAATATTGCCATCCTCGGTTCGACCGGAAGCATAGGACGCTCCACATTGGACGTTGTTCGAGCGTGTTGTGATCGGCTTCGAATTGTCGGGATTACTGGACATGCCAATCTGGAGCTATTAAGTAGACAGGCTCAGGAATTTCAGCCCGCGGTTACCGTAGTTTCTGATCCGCAAAAAGCAGCCACCTTCCAGCTTGCTGGATGTCCAGAGACAACGGTGCTTTCCGGGCAGGCTGGGATTTGTGAACTCGTGACTCGAGAGGATGTCGATCTGGTGGTGTCGGCGATTGTCGGTAGTGCCGGTCTACGAGGTACGTGGGCGGCGATTGAAGCGGGCAAGACAATTGCTCTAGCAAATAAAGAAACCTTGGTAACAGCCGGCCCACTGGTGATGCAGCTTGCCAGTGATTGCGGCGTGGATATTTTGCCGGTTGATAGTGAACATAGCGCTATTTTTCAAGCGTTGAAAAGCGGTCGTGGGAAAGAAGTTTCACGAGTCGTGTTGACAGCCAGTGGCGGCCCTTTTCGAAACCACAGTGCAGAACGGTTGGGAGATGTCACGATCGAAGATGCGTTGGCACATCCAACCTGGGATATGGGGCCAAAGATAACCGTGGACTCAGCGACGATGATGAACAAAGCATTGGAGATTATCGAAGCCCGTTGGTTATTTGGATTGTCAATCGATAAAATCGACGTCGTGGTGCATCCGCAGTCCATCGTCCACTCGATGGTGGAGTATTGTGACGGTAGTATCTTGGCTCAAATGAGTCCCCCGGATATGAAGCTCCCAATCCAATATGCGATGTCCTATCCGGAGCGTTGGGAAGGTCCTGCTGAAAAAATCGATTTGACTCAGGCCTTTCACTGCGAGTTTCATCCACCTGATTATGAGCGGTTTCCGGCATTGTTACTGGGTCGCGAAGTTGCCGAGCGTGGCGGAAGTTGTGGGGCAGTATTAAATGCCGCAAACGAATCAGCGGTTGCTGGATTTCTAGCTGGGCGGTTAAAATTCACTGAAATCGTCGCGGCTTGCCGGGATGTTTTAAATTATCATGACTACGACCCGAACCCAAATCTGGAGCAACTCATTGCTTTAGATCAGTGGGCTCGAGAGGAGATATTACGTTGGAAACCTTAATTGCCGCCTCGTTTGACGGGTTTTTGGCTGGTGCCTGGAACATAGGAAAAGTTCTGGCAGGGCTGGGGTTTGTTATTTTTGTTCATGAGCTCGGGCACTTCTTAGTGGCCAAAGCTTGCGGAGTTCAATGTGACAAATTTTATGTCGGATTCGATGTGCCCATGAGAATCGGTCGGCTGAGAATTCCTAGTGCTCTTTTTAAATTCCAGTGGGGCGAGACAGAGTACGGAGTGGGGACTATTCCGCTCGGTGGCTATGTCAAAATGCTGGGGCAGGATGATAATCCGAACATGGCCGAAGAAGAGGCCGCACGCATTAAGACGGTTAATGAGGATGGTGAGGAAGTTCTCAATCCTCGTAGTTACCCTGCTAAAAATGTACCGCAGCGAATGGCAATCATTTCGGCCGGTGTGATCATGAATCTTATTTTTGGGATTCTGATGGCAGCAGCAGCCTACAAAATAGGAACTCCCATTCAACCAGCGGCGGTCGGCGGAGTCACTTACGGATCGCAGGCGTGGAAAGCTGGTTGGGAGCCTGGTTATGACCTAATTGGATTTGGGGATGGCGAGGAGGATAGCCGTTTCTATCGCTACACTTGGGATTTGAGATATGCGGTCATCGGCGCCGGCATGGATGGCGATCAACCGGTTAGTTTTCGAGTATTAGATCAGCAGCGTAAACACAAAGTCAGCGATGTAGTTCCTGTTCAAGTCAGTAACGAGTCCAATCATCGTGCCATCGGAATTACGAGTGCCATCAACAGTACGGTCCTACTTAATACAGTAAACGCTGAAAATAGTGAATTGATGCTATTGCCAGGGGATGAGGTGATAGAAGTCGCTGGTGTTCTTGTTGACTACGACGATGTAGGTCCTGAAGAGTCAAGGCAGCGTCTAGGGTGGATTGTCAGAGAGGCATTTGCCAGAAATCCTTCTGAGTCAGTTGAAGTCAAGGTCATACGAGCAGGTCAGGAAGTTTCACTGTCGGTGGAACCGGTTGCGATGCAAGCTCCAGACTTTGTGTTGGGGATAGGTCCCATTACTGCCTTTCAAGAAGGGAGTTTGGGAGAGTCTTTAGGGTTCCGTCTGGGGGATGCGATCCAATCGATCAACGGGGAAGATTTAAGTAATGTCGGAGCAGTCCAGTTACCCCAATATCTTGCTCAATTCGATGGTCAGGATGTGTCCTTTGGTGTTTCAAGGCAGGACGGCGAAGCAATAACGACTGTCGAAATCGTTGTTCCAGACTATCAAAGTGCATTGACCTACGAAACATCTCAGACGCCCAACGCGTTGGGAGCTTTGACTTCACTTGGAATTGCTTACTCGAGCAATAATCTGGTTACCGCTTCACAGCATGCAGTTATTAAAGTCGGAGACGAATTGGTGGCCATGCAGTTAGCCAAACGGGAAGGCAGTACGGGAGAAGTGGGGGCCCGAGTGCTCAATGAGAAAAACCTTTCGCAATATTTGTCATGGTTTTTCCTCCATTCCAATGCACAATCGGAAAGCCCCGATTTGGAAATGCAGCTGAAGTTTAAGCGTCAGGGTAACGACGAACTGATCGTGGTGACGCCTGAATGGAATGAAATCGAAGGACGTTTTCGAGCATCCCGAGGAGTTATCTTTAGACCCCTTCAGCGAGTGCATCAGGCTGCTGGGTGGGGAGAGGCCATACAGTTGGGGTGGACTCGTACGAAACAAGATTTGCAACGCGTCGGGCAAACGTTGGGGTGGATTGCTGATGGGACGGCCTCTGTAAAAGACCTCGGTGGTCCTGTGATGATTCTCAAAGTCGCAAAAGACGAAGCTGCGGTCGATGTTACTCGACTGTTGTTATTTCTCACGATGCTGAGTGCCAACCTTGCGATTCTTAATTTTCTGCCGATCCCAGTATTGGATGGCGGGCACTTCGTCTTCCTGACTATCGAATTAATAACACGCAAACCCGTCAGCGAGAGAATTCAGGGCTCCCTTTCCGTCTTGTTCCTGTTCCTGCTTCTCGGTTTCATGCTGTTTATTGTTTCGAACGACATTCTAAAATTGTGGTTCTAAGATTGTGGTTCAAGGTTTTTGACCGGCTTTTCCTTGGATTGACTGGAAGGTACTCGAATGCTGGCTGAATCAGTTCAAGTTGTGCTGTTTGATGCGGTTGGGACAGTCATTTACCCTCAACCGTCCATTGCAGATGCCTACGTGGATATTGGCAGCCGATTCATCGAGGACTTGGATCCAGATGAAGTCTTAAGACGTTTTAAATTAGTGTTTTCCAGAGTCTTTAGTGCAGAGAATGCACAGTCACCGGTTACCGAGTCCTCGACGGTAGAGTCCTGGCGACAGGTGGTTGAAGGCACGTTTCCTGAATTCGAGGATGCTGAAGGGGCATTGTTTCAGCAGTTGTGGGACCATTTCGCAGATAGTCGTTCATGGGGAGTCTATGAGGATGTTGCCGAATGTTTTACTCGTATTCGGTCTCAGGGAATACAGATAGGAATTGCTTCCAATTTTGACAGTCGATTGGAGCGAATTGTGAATCTCGATCCAGTGCTTAGGCAGGCAGAGTATGTTTTTCATTCTGCTCAGTTGGGATGGAATAAACCGGCAGTCGGATTTTGTGATGGAATCGGGAAGCGACTAGGGCTTCAGCCGAATCAGATCGTCCTCGTTGGGGATCGACTCGACAATGATATACAACCCGCATTGGCAGCGGGTTGGCAGGGAATCTGGATTGACCGCGAGGAAGTTGGGCCAGCGGCACCGGTACCTAAGGGAGTTCAGAGAATCGTAACGCTTAACGAACTTTCCTGAGACCGTGTTTCGTCAGAACTCGGAAGAAACTTATGCCGCATCACGATGGTCTGCGTGTGCGGTAAGCTTGCCAGCTTTCAACGCGACTACAGTGATTTTGTTTTTACGGGCGTACTCAATCACATCTGCTTCATTGATGATAATGGTGTGACCTGCTTCCACCGCCAAGCAGCTTCCTCCGGCATCCTTAATGGACTCCAGTGTACCGACGCCGATGGCAGGTACATCAAACCGACTATCCTGTTGTGGTTTTGCCACTTTGATGACAGTAAATCCGCCCTGTTTACAGAGTTCGCCAGCGCGTTGGATACATAGGTCTGTTCCTTCCACTGCTTCGACTGCTAGTACGGCCTGATTTTTTACGACCACCGTTTGGCCGACGTCGAGGCCACCCATCTGTTTGGCTAGCTGCCAGCCAAATGAAATGTCCAACTGTTGTGATTTTGAGATCTTGGAGCCGGTGAGATTGCCTTCTTGCACGAGTAACTCCGGGGCAAAGTGGGTGGCGGGTAATACGGAAATTCCATGGCGCTCAAATAGATTAACAAAGGCGAGCAGGAATGTGTCGTCTTTGCGATCTTTTTTCTTGGTGATCATAAAGTCCCAAAACATTCGCAAGGTTGCGCGGTCTGGAATGTAATCCAACCAGGCAAATTTCCGAAAGTATTGAACCTTGTGAATCTTTCCGGCAAATGTAATGTGCTGCACTTGGTGTTGTTTGAAAAAGCGAATGGCCATTCCGACTTTTGCAATCGGGCCCATGGTAAAGGCATCGCACTCCTGGGCGAATGCTGGGTCCGCATGTCCTTTGATACCAACGCCAATAACCTTATAGCCTTGTCGCTTAAGACTTCTGGCCACGATGACTGGATATTCTCCCCAGCCTGCCATCAGCCCAACCGCTTTGGCATTCAATCGTGATTCTGAGGTAAGAGCAGGAATTTCACTCACGTTAAGCGGCATCCTGTTGGGTCGATTTATCAGCTGAATCAGAGGTCGTCTGATCCTCTTGCTGGCTAGCGAGTTGCTTTTCCAGTTTTTTGAGTCGTTTAATCATGTCAGGCACTTTCGATAGTGCGGCGGCTTCACGCATGGCCTGTTTGAAATCACGAGCCGGAGTCCCAAAATAGTTGCCTTTAGAGATGTTGCCAATGATTCCACTCTGAGCTCCAACCATGGTCCCAGGTTCAATGTGAACGTGATCCGCAACTCCAGCCTGACCTCCCATCACAACGTAGTCTCCCGTCGTGGTACTTCCGGCAATTCCAACTTGAGCACAGATCAGGTTATGTTTTCCAATCTGGCAGTTGTGCCCGATTTGAACAAGATTGTCGAGTTTGGTGCCTTGCCCGATCGTAGTGCTGGCAAATGTTCCTCGATCCACACAGGCATTCGCTCCGACCTCTACTTCGTCTTCCAGCACAACATAGCCAAGCTGGTCGGAAAGTAAGTGTTTACCGGAAGAAGAGTCATAGCCAAAGCCATAGGCACCCAGTTTGCATCCGGCGTGAAGGATACATCGGTTACCAATTTGGGTGTTGTCGTAAATAACGACGTTGGGAAAGATGATGACCTGCTCCCCAATCGTCGTTCCGTCCATGACGACGGAGTTATCCAATACGCAGGTATGATCGCCTATAGTGACGTTGTCTCCGATCACCACTCCTGCTCCGATCGTAATATCCTCTCCCAAGGTAGCGGTCGAACTAACCGTGGCGGTAGGGTGAATTCCTTTAGCCGGTGGCTTCATCATGTTTCGGAAGAGACGGACAATCTTCGCAAACGCGTCGACAGGATCTTGCACTCGAAGCGTCATTTTTACGCCGGTTGGAGTTTCGGTAATCTTGGAATCATTCAGTGGCGGAGCGTCGGTGTAGACAATTGCCGCGGTCACTTCCGAAGCACAGAATTCCTTGAAGTGCTTTTCGTCACTGACAAGTGTTAACCAATTGGGCCGGCACTCGCGAATCGTTCCAGCATCGAGGATCAGGAAGTCCGGATCTCCATCTAGCTCGGCTGAAGTAAGTTCAGCAATTTCGCCTAGCGATAGTGATTTGGCTGACATTGAATTCGGATTCCTTTCCGAAAGGTATGTGATTTGGTCGAGATGACATTTATGTTGTTTGTACCACTCAAATATCTCAACGATAATCTAGCGAAATTGATGATTTGCTCCAATATGAACCGAGTGAAATGTCCCAAAATGAAGGGATGAACGCCTGCTTTTTGAAAACATTTCCGCAAGGGTAAGTTGGGCCGGATCTGTTACAATGAGCCCTCTGTAGTTTGCTGTTCATAACCGTTTAGGTGTTCTGATGCGTATTATTCGTTTTTGCTTTCTATTGTTTCTATTTAGCTTTGTTGGATTACTATCGGCTCAGGCTGAGGATTGGCCTCAGTGGCGTGGGCCGACAAGCGATGGTGTTTGGCATGAACAGGGGATCCTCACCAAATTTGACTCTCCAGAGATTCCGCTGAAATGGAAAGTTCCAGTTGGGTCGGGGTATAGTGCCCCAACGGTGGCGTCTGGGCGCGTTTACTTAACGGATCGTGTACTAGAGCCAGTACCTTCCGAACGAGTATTGTGTTTCGATGAGCAGACTGGAGAAACCATTTGGGAATTCTCATACGAATGTAATTACGAAATCGGATACACAGCAGGTCCACGAGCGGCTGTTACTGTCCGAGACGGGAAAGCATATGCACTCGGAGCTATGGGGAACTTTCTTTGCTTTGACGCTAAAGCTGGCAATATCTTGTGGCAACACGACCTCAATGCAGAATATGACATTCAAATGCCCATTTGGGGAATTGCCGGGTCACCGTTAGTGGTCGAAGAAACGGTAATTGTGCAGTTAGGGGGCAAGCAGGCAACAGTTGCTGGATTTGATATTGAGACAGGTAAAGCTCGCTGGACGGCTCTGAAAGATCGAGCATGCTATGCCTCCCCGATCTTGATTAAGCAGGCAGATAAACAAGTCGTGGTGGTTTGGACGGGAGATTCAGTCGCGGGCCTCGCACCACAGACAGGTGAGGTTTATTGGAGACATATTTGGCCACCGAGTCGGATGCCCATTGGCGTCGCAACGCCTGTGAAGTCGGGGAATCAACTGTTCCTTACGAGTTTTTATGATGGCTGTTTGCTACTGGATCTTGCTCAGGACAAACCTGGTGTGAAGAAGGTTTGGCAGCGAACTGGTGAGGATGAACGTCATACTGATGGCATTCATTCGATCATCAGCACACCCATTGTATTAGGCAAGCACGTCTATGGCGTTGATAGTTATGGTGAGTTGCGTTGTCTGGACTTAAAGACAGGTGACCGAGTGTGGGAAGATCAGACTGCCACTCCTCGAGCTCGCTGGAGTACGATTCACTTCGTGAAGAATGGTGAAAATATCTGGATGTTCAATGAACGAGGCGAGTTAGTGATTGGACGTCTTTCGCCAAAGGGCTTAATTGAAATTAGCCGAGCCAAATTGATTGACCCGACTGAAGATCAGTTGCGTCAACGAGGGGGAGTCTGCTGGAGTCATCCCGCCTATGCCAACAAACATGTATTTGCCCGTAGCGATAAGTATCTGGTCTGTGCCAGCCTCGCAGCCAAAAAATAACTCTTTCAAAATGAGTTAAATTGGGGGTGGTCAAGGTGTCGATTCTCGGTGTAGAATCCTAGTTTACGCAGGCGCAATTCCTGCACACTGTAACTAATACTCATTAATAATGCTGGAAGGTAGGCACGAACACCGTGGTCAAAGTAATCGTTCGCGACAAAGAGACGATTCAGGAAGCTGTACGTCGTTTTGGTAAGTTAGTAATGCGAAGTGGTCTTAAGAAAGAGATGCGTCGCCGTAAGTTCTACGAAAAACCAAGTGATATTAAACGACGAGCCCGACTACGTGCAGAACGCCGAGCTCAGAAATCTCGCCTCAGCTAAACACTAGCTAGTAACATAAAAAAATACAAAAGGCCGTTCCTTTTAGGACGGCCTTTTTTTATGAACTTAGTTGAATCAGGATAGCGTCGCAATGCAGTTGAGACGCATTTGGCAACTATTTCTTTTTGTTCGTGAGTGCTGCAGCTTGACGAGTAAAAAAGAACATTGCAAGAGCAGCGACTAACGCAGTGCCAATCAATGCGACAGTGGTCGTATTACTGGTCTCGTTTAAAGGCTTGAGGCTGAATGCCTGATCAGTAAGAACCGGAAGTGCCCCTATCATGACTCCGGTGAGCAGGGCAAGTAATGGATTTCGGAAATGAGTTAAGAACCACTTCAAGACTCGGCTGAACAGGATTAGTCCGATTCCCGCTCCGAAGGCAAATATTGCCAAACGAAGGATTGCCTCCGTTTGCGTTTGTTCGTTGAAAATAGCCTTTGGGAGTCGTACGACGTGATCGTAAACCCCCAGAAGCATTAGTATCATGGAGCCGCTAATGCCGGGAAGGATCATGGCACAGATAGCGATACTTGCGCAAATGAATAGATAAAGTTTGTCAGGCTCGAAATCTGTGGGAGTCCCGTTGGGATCCTGTAGCTGATTCAGTAAAAGAGCTGTAACAAATCCGATTACGATAAATACGGCAACCTGTAGTTTGGCCGCAGAGGAATTTGTTTTGATCGTCTCGATCACCAGATAGGCAGAAATCGCGATCATGCCAAAGAACGCTGCAAATGTAAACTGACGGCTTACGGGGGCATCGAGGAGTGTTGAGGCTAGAGCTGACATGCAAAGAATACCAGCTAAAATACCGGGGATCAGAGACAACAGGAAGTCAAGATTAATGTGTCGGCCGGCCTGAGTAAATTGACCTCGCCGGATGGTGTTCAGAAGCCTGGCGTCAAATCGCGTGATGGTAGTAATCAGTTGATCATAGATTCCCATCACTAAGGCAATCGTACCACCCGAAACTCCGGGAACGACGTCAGCAACTCCCATAAAGACTCCTTTACCTGCATTCACAAGAAAGTCGACGGGGTTTTTGATTTTTACGGAATGGCCGTCTTTTGACACTTTAGCTCTCGATATTGAAAGTTTTCGCCAGAATTTTTTTCTGTTGTATTAGCGTTGTTAATAACCCTGTTTTTAGCGGGGTTTCTTTTATTTGTCCTTTGGAATCATCGGCACGAACGGGTGGGTTTACGATATTTTTTTTGACGCGATTACGGTGAGCGATACAATTTTTAGTAGGTCAATTGTTGCGGTTGATCGGTGGTCTGACTTATTTTGCGAGGAGGATCTCCGCTAAAGAGGACTAGATATCCCGAGCCGCTGACCGATGTAAGCGTAATTAAGAAGGTGGTTTTACCACCGTTAGTATATTTGCTTACTTCCTTCAGCGTTGCTTATCACTCCTCTTTGTTGTCATCAGTTGACTGCGCCTTGTCACGGAATCAGATCCAAGGTGTTGTTTTTTTAACTTAGAGATGACGCATCATGTTTATTCGGCAGGATGGCCCCGAACTCGAGGTATTGGCTCCGGCCAAGATTAACCTCTTTTTGGAGGTCACTGGGAAACGCGACGACGGGTTTCACGACCTGGATATGTTGATGGTGCCTGTCGCTCTGTATGACACATTGAAACTGATCCAACAACAATCTCCTGAAATCTCGCTGACTTCTCGGTGGGCCTTCGGCTTAGAGTCACAACCGGCTCTTCCACCGGCACATGAAAATCTTGTGATTCAGGCGTTGGAGTTGTTTCAACAGCATTTGCAAGAAAAGCACGGGAAGTCGTTTGGGCTATCAGTTGATCTGGTCAAGCGAATTCCTGCTGCTGCCGGTTTAGGTGGTGCTTCAAGTGATGCAGCCGCTGCATTGGTCGGTGCAAATCGGCTCAACGGTAACTTGCTGAGTTTAGAGGAGCTGATATTCATGGCAGCCCAGGTGGGTAGTGATGTTCCCTTCTTTCTCTATCAATCTCCGGCTCGTTGTCAGGGGCGTGGCGAAAAAGTGACTCCTGTTTCCAGTCCGCAGCCCCTGCCGGTGGTGTTGGTGAAGCCCACAGCCGGTTTGTCGACACCTTCCGTCTTTGGGAGAGTGGCTGAATTTGGATTTGAGGACCGTCAATCGATCGACGACATGCTTCAGGTATTTACCAGTGGAGATTTATCTGGTGTTGGTCGTGCCCTGCATAACAGACTACTCGAACCTGCACTGGCGGTCTTGCCGGAGTTGCAAGGGGTGGTGCATCTTCTTCAGGACTTTGATGTCGCTGGATTCCAAATGACTGGCAGTGGTAGCACTTTCTTTATGATTTGCCGCCATGCTAACCAAGCTAAAAACCTTGCTGCCAGGCTTCGTCAAATGAAGCTGGGAGCAGTTATAGATACATACACAATTGGACAGCCTTTCGGTTGTGCAGCTTAGGACGACAATTTAGCAGATTGAAAAACTCTATCCGTAGGGTAGGGATGGACCGTTTTGCGGGTGTCGCGTCTAGGAGTGATATTATCGTTGTGTTTGGCTTAGGGAGTAAGGGCCATGGAAATTACAGAAGTTCGTGTCAAGCTTGTGGAAGATACAGATGATCGTCTGCAGGCATTTTGCAGTATCACTTTTGACAACAGCTTTGTTGTTCGGGATTTGAAAGTCATTGAAGGGACTAATGGCCCTTTTGTTGCCATGCCGAGTCGTAAGATGACAGCTCACTGTCCACGTTGTCACTCTAAGAATCACACCCGAGCATCCTACTGCAACCAGTGTGGCAGCAAACTTAAGCACCACGTGGCACGGGAAAATCAGGATGGCCGATCCAAACTCTACGCAGACATTGCTCACCCGATCAATTCGGAATGTCGCGAGATGATTCAAAAGAACGTATTGGAAGAGTACAAAGCTGAATTGGAACGCTCTCGTGAACCCGGCTATTCCAGTCGCTACGACGAGGGTTTTTCGCCGGGAAATGCTAAGTCTGGCGGGCCTCATCTGGAAAACCGTCCTGAAAATCAGGCAACGCCGGCGGGCGAAGAGCAAAAGAACTTTGGGGCCGGGATTTTTGACAATTAGTCATTTAATCATTTAGCCAGTTGATCGATCAGTTACTTAATCGGATGCGCCGGCTACTGTTGGTAATAATTCAGGAACAAACGATTCGACAATCAGTGAACCAAAGATCATGGTGAATGCTAATATAGCCATGATTCCGAGTCCCCCTACATACTTGCGACGCATAAAGGCCCAGATCATGTTGTAGCCAGGAATGGCACTGGCAAGGAACGCTTGCGTCTTGTCGTTGTCCTTGAAGGCCCATGTGGCAATCGAAATGTGGCAAATCACGTAGTATACAAGGCCGATATAAAATTCAATGGTGCAGTAAGAACCGATCCCTTTGTACAAGGCGTAGTAGGCTTCGTCAGTGACCGGGCGTTGTTCTTTAGGCGTATCACCGGCGTTGCCCAAAATGATTAAGTCGACTTGAGCTCGGGATACGTGGACGACTCCAGAGCTTGGTACCCATCCGCTTGGCCCGGAATTCGTCTGATCTGGCAACGGGTTGAATCGGAAGAATCCATTTTGTTCATCAAGCTTATAAACGAACGTGCCGGGCTTGGCTTTCTGCGTCATCGTACTGCCAGCAGAACTGTTAGCATCTTTTTTGGGTTTTGAAGGCGTCGCAGAAATTTCGGCTTCAGAAACTAACAGGTAGAGATCGTCCTTTTTAGTAGGGTTGATTTCTGCGGCTTCTGCTAATTGTGTCACTCCATTTCCACGCATTGTGGCGATTTTGAGAGTTTCTCCGCTAAGCGAGAACCACGTTAGTGAAAACATGGCCAGTCCCAGTCCAAAAGAGATCACGTTAAAGAAGACAAACAGCCAAAACCAATACGGTAGTCCTCCTTCTGCGTTAATCTCAAGCAGCTCTTTTTCCATCATCTGAGCTGCATGATCCAACTGCTCATTGCCGTAGGAGCGATGAGTGTAGGTGGCCGCACCAAACGCTTTCTTCTGTTTCTTTTCATCCCCACCCATAAGTGAGCCTGTTTCGACGTTATAGCCGCAGGCAATACAGATGATCCCACCAACGGGGATTTCTGCGTCCAGACAGTGAGGGCAGGGGATACCTCCAGATCCGGCTTTGATACCCAAACCTTCTAATGCTCCTCCCAATCCTGTATTGGCAGCAGCCGGAGCGGCGGCGGGGACTATGAGTGGATTGCTACATTGCGGGCAATTGACTTGTTGACCGGCATAATGGTCGGGGGCATCTACCTGATAACCACATTGGCATGAGACCGGGATCGGCATGAAGTGACCTTTGCAATAAGCTGATTTGAGAACAAACGACTCAGAGAGTAAGGGGACTCGATAAATACGCTCTATGAAGTATACATTGTGCAAAATGACAGTAAGAAATCAATCAGAAGAATGTAGGAGAGGGAGATGTTTTGAATAGAGTGGCCTGCAATCTTACCATTTTGGCAGGTTCGCTCACCCAGTTTACCTGATTCTGTCAATTTGGCAGAAAACTGAAAAGGAAGGAACGCTTAAAAATCTAAAAAACTAATACTCCCCCATAGATAAACGCTCTTTTTTGACTTATCTTAAATCCTTTACGGCATGTCTTGGATGGCCATCTGTGTGTATTCACAGTTTTGGCACGGGACTTGCGAATGAGTAAACAATCCAATCGGTCGAGTAACACTCTGATTTGATTGGAATTAACAAGAATAAGACTAACCAGCGAATCGTTAAAATGATTCGTGCTTGCCAGAAACAAGCATTGATTCCGGAGGTAAGGGACACAGATGGCAAAATTGCAACCATTAGGTGACCGTATTGTTGTAAAGCGTGATGAATCCGAAGAGGTAACAGCTGGAGGGATCGTTCTGCCTGATTCAGCCAAAGATGCTCCTGCTAGGGGTACTGTTGTAAGCGTTGGAGACGGCGTCATGACCAGCGATGGATCAAAGATTCCACTTCAGCTTAGTTCTGGCGACCGTATTATTTTCAGTAGCTATGCTGGCGAAGCGATCAGCGTTGACGACCAAGAGTTGTTGTTAATGCGTGAATCCGACGTCCTGGCTGTCATCGAATAGAGTAAACCAATTCTGAGGCGTGGTTGCTTTGACGGCTTCTGCTCAGACTAGATAATAAACAACTAAGGGAGAGTTTGTCTCATGGCTAAGATCATTGCATTTGATCAGGAAGCTCGCGAAGCAATTCGTCGTGGTGTTTCTAAGTTGGCTCGAGCTGTAAAGGTTACGCTGGGGCCCAAAGGCCGTAACGTTATTTTGCAAAAGAGTTTCGGGTCGCCAACGGTTACCAAAGACGGTGTGAGCGTTGCGAAAGAAATTGACCTCGAAGACGTCTACGAAAACATGGGCGCTCGGATGGTGCGAGAAGTTGCCAGCAAGACAAGTGATGTCGCTGGTGACGGTACGACGACAGCGACCGTGATGGCTGAAGCAATCTTTACAGAAGGATTGAAAGCAGTTGTTGCTGGTGTGAACCCGATTCAAATGAAACAGGGTATCGAGAAGGCTGTCGAAGACATTACTGCTCAATTGCAGAAAATGTCGATCAAGATCAAAGACCGAGCTGAAATGGCAAACGTTGCCGCGATTGCTTCTAACAACGATCGTGAGATTGGTGACTTGCTCGCTGGTGCCATGGAACAGGTTGGTAAAGATGGTGTGATCACCGTAGATGAAGGTAAGAGCCTGTCCACGGAAGTGGAGTGGGTAGAAGGGATGCAGTTTGATCGTGGCTATCTCTCACCTTACTTCGTAACCGATCCAAACACGATGGAAGCAGTACTGGAGGATGCCTATGTGCTGGTCTTCGAAAAGAAAATCAGCAACATCAAAGATCTTGTTCCTCTACTTGAGCAAGTGGCACAGCAGGGTAAACCGCTGTTGATCGTTGCTGAAGATGTTGAAGGGGAAGCACTCTCTACTTTGGTTATCAACCGCTTGCGAGGTTCTTTCGCTTGTGTAGCAGTCAAGGCTCCAGGTTATGGTGACCGTCGTAAGGCCATGATGGAAGATATTGCGATCCTGACAGGTGGTACAGCGATCTTCGAAACGCTTGGAATCAAATTGGATTCACTAAAGCTAACTGATCTGGGACGAGCCAAGAATATCATCGTCGATAAAGACAATACGACCCTGATTGAAGGATCTGGTAAGAAAGGCGATATCAAAGCTCGTATCGAGCAACTACGCCGTGAAATTGATAATTCTACCAGTGATTATGATCGTGAAAAATTGGAAGAACGTTTAGCAAAGCTTTCCGGGGGAGTCGCCAAAGTAAATGTTGGTGCAGCAACCGAAAGCGAAATGAAAGAGCGTAAAGCTCGTGTTGAAGACGCTTTGCACGCGACCCGTGCAGCAGCTTCAGAAGGTATCCTGCCCGGTGGCGGTGTTGCTGTTCTGCGAGCATCCTCCAAGGTTAAAGTTCCCGCGGATCTGACTAGTGATGAAAAGATTGGTTTCGAAATTGTATTGCGAGCTGTACGAGCTCCACTCCACACAATTGCGACGAATGCTGGTCAGGATGGTGGTATCGTTTGTGAAAAAGTTCTCAATGAAAAAGGGAACTTTGGTTACAACGCTTTAACCGACGAGTATGAAGATCTGGTTGCAGCCGGGGTGATTGACCCGACGAAAGTAACTCGTACTGGCTTGGCAAATGCCGCGAGCGTTGCGACATTGTTGCTAACCAGTGATGCTCTAGTGGCTGAGAAGCCAGAGGGGCATAAAGATAGTAGCGGTGGCGACTACGATCTGTATTAAGCTAGAACTATCTAAAATACAAAAACCCTTGTATTTACTGAGATGTAGATGCAGGGGTTTTTTTATTAAATAATTGCCTCTTTGCAGGTCTGACCAAGTGGTTCAGAATAGTGTTTTAACCAACCTCTACCTTGAATAGGGACCGGACTGACGGTGGAAAAACAAAATCCATTTGTGCGTTTCATGTTGCTCTTTGGCATCATGCTGATCGTAACTCAACTTTCGATGCGTTGGTTAGGATGGGGGCCTGAGGTTCCACCGGTGGAACCCCAGGAGGAGCAGGATATTGAAGAGGTGGTTTCTGAGGGTAGTCTGCTCGTTGGTGATGCGGACGAGCAAGTCATTGCGATCGGTTCTTATGACCCGGAGAAAAAGGAAAAGTTTCTTGCCTACTTTAATTCGCAAGGGGCATCTTTGGATCGTGTCGAGTTGGTGGAACGTAATGATTCGAATGAACTTCAATATGCTGTGATCGAATTCCGCCATGGTTACCTAGGATACCTTGCGCCGCTCGAATCCGAAGACAGTGCTGAGGGACTGGAAGTCCGCGTAGTGGGCGATGGTACACCGGCTCAGCTTGCTGGGATTCAGGTCGGTGACCGATTGACCCATCTTGATGGCAAATTGATTGGAACGATTGAGGAGTTGGAAGACGAGTTACGATTAACGGAATCTGGTCAACAAGTCGAATTGAAAGTGCAACGACAGGGGGAAGAACTTGTTCTGACTGCAAAATTGGAAGATAAACCACTGACCGTCATCGATCCCGATCCTTATCCGCATTTCTTCGATGGAGTTGGTGAAAACGATGAATTAGCCCACTCGCTGCTCACCGAATTAATTGCGATCAATGACCAGGCGATACGAAATCAAAATGCGATAAAATTGCCAGCACTTGCTAGAAGCAATTGGACTCTGAAATCCGTTGACGAACGATCAGTGACGTTTGCGATTACTTTAGAAAATGGCGTTTACGAAACGGGTGATTCGGAACAGTCTCAAGAGGAAACTGTCCGGCCGTTTTTAGGGGCGATTGAAATCACGAAGACGTTTACTCTTGCCGATGTAGCCGGCGATCATGCCTATCATTTGGATTTGGATTTGGGTTTCTCTAATCACAGTGATCAGATTCAACGATTGGCAGTGAGGCAGCATGGTCCAAATAGTATTGTCAATGAAACATGGTGGACTTCAACCGGGAAAACTCCCGATGTTAAATGGAGCCTGAATGACGAAGAGGACGAAATCAGGGCAGCCAGCATTCGTGACCAGGCTGAGGAGAATCCGGAGAATCCAACCAAATCGATGTGGCGGATTGGAGACAAGGAACCAACGCTTGACTACGTAATCACCGACTCGCAGTTCTTTGCCGCCGGATTTGTTGGCTTCGATGGAAATGCTGGTATTGGTCTGCCGGTTCATGATTTCCATACTGAATTGGGGCAATTGATCGACGGAGGTGGAATCGACGGAGGTGGAGCGTCCGCAAATTCTATCCTCATCCCTAATACTTCTTTTTTTGTCGATAGTAAAGAAATTGAAATTGGCGCTCGACAGTCAGTCGAACAGAAATTACGTGTGTTTGTGGGGCCTAAAGGAGATGAGTTGCTGGCCTCCTACGGGATGAACAATGTCATTGAATATGGCTGGTTCCGCGCGATCGCACGGACGCTGAGTTCAGTCATGCATGGCTTTCAGGCTCTCGTCGGAAACTACGGAGTGGCCATTATTATGTTGACGATTTTAGTTCGAGGTTGCATGCATCCTTTAAGTCGTAAGCAGGTAAGGGGGACCCAGATGATGGGGTTCCTAAAGCCTCAGATGGAGAAGATCAATGAAAAATTCAAAGATGACCCTCGTCAGAAAACGATGAAGACGCAGGAGTTGTTTGCCAAGTATGGCTACAACCCCTTGAGTGGTTGTTTTCCTGTTTTCATACAGATGCCGATCTTCTTTGGTTTGTATCGCAGTATTATGGTGGATGTGGAATTGCGCGGTGAAGCGTTAATCCCTGGATTAGATTGGTGCACTAATCTCGCGGGTCCGGATATGTTGGTTTACTTTGGAGAGTCCTCTTGGCTCTTCGACCGTGGAGGGATGTTCGGGCCTTACTTCAACCTGCTTCCCATCGTGACCGTTGTCCTGTTCCTGTTACAGATGATGATTTTTACGCCGCCTGCCACGGACGACAAGCAGAAAATGGCGCAACGCATGATAAAGTTAATGCCGATTATGATGTTGTTTTTTTTCTATCGAGTCGCTAGTGGGTTGTGTATTTACTTTATTGCTTCCAGTACCTGGGGGATTCTTGAGCGTAAAATGTTACCCAAGATCAAGGATCCTGATGCCTATCTGGAGCAACTTGCAGAGGCCAGACGTTCCAAGAAACGTAAGCCTGGGTTCATGCAGCGTATGATGGCAATGGCCGAAGACACTCAACGAGGACAGGCCAAAGCAGCGAACGGCGATAGTGAACGTCGAAAGCAGCTCGATAGCTTGCGTGGCGGACGGCGTCGGCGATAGAAATTTGTTAAAGAGTATATTGCTCGAGGCCTTTGTGAATCGCTCTGTAGAGGTCGTTTAGATTTGTTTGATTCGGAAGATACAATCTGTGCGATTGCCTCGGCGGCAGGTCAATCTCAACGCGGGATCGTAAGGATTAGCGGGCCGCAGGCAGCAAACTGCCTTGTTTCCTTATTCTCCGATTCCGCAGATATGGGTGCCCTTGCGGGAATTACAGATCCGACGGTAATCGATGTAAAAGTTAAGATTGCCGATTTTCCACCCTCTGCAGCCCGGCTCTATTTCTGGCCGGATTCACGTAGTTACACCCGCCAAACTTCGGCGGAATTGCATTTGCCAGGGGCAGCACCGCTTTTACAGGCCACACTCAATCAGTTATGCCAGGGGGAAGCTGCCAAGGCCCGGATTGCTGAACCGGGCGAATTTACCATGCGGGCATTCCTGGCTGGGAGGCTCGATTTAACTCAGGCGGAAGCAGTATTGGGTGTGATTGATGCGGCAGATCAGCAGGAGTTATCAGTAGCATTGTCCCAACTGGCAGGAGGACTCAATAGAAAACTACAATCTTTGCGAGATCAGATGATCGAATTGCTGGCTCACCTGGAAGCAGGCCTGGACTTTGTTGAAGAGGATATTGAGTTTATCTCGCAGCAGCAACTGACTAGTCAGGTGGGAGCAGTATCCGAGCAGTTGCAAGTGATTCTGAACCAACTGGATAGTCGGTTGGTGCAGCGAAATCAGGTTCGTGTTCTGCTGTGTGGGCTTCCGAATGTGGGTAAAAGTAGCCTGCTTAATGCGTTAGTTGATGAAGATGCAGCTCTCGTATCAGAGGTGGCAGGTACAACCAGAGATTATGTGGCCAGACAGCTGAAGATTGGCGAGGTGGATTGCACGCTAATTGATACGGCAGGTGTCGAGTTAACTTGGGAGCAACTTTCAGAGATAGATCAGGATGCACAGGAAATGACTTCTCAGCAGGCAGCAATGTCACACGTGGAAGTGTTGTGCATCGATGGAAGTCGGCAGGGACTTGCTCCGTGGGAGTCCGAACAGTTAAGTCGTGTCCCAAGCGGGGTGCGGATTGTGGTGAGTACCAAAAGTGATTTGCCCGAGTTTCGTCGTTTGGCAGTTGCTGATGTGGAGACGTCACATACGAAAGCCGGTGTTGGTGGATTGCGTGATCACCTGCAAAGCGTACTTTCACAGCAGGCAACTGAAGGGCCAGTCGTCCAACAAACAGCGGCTCGCTGTATTGACAGTCTGACGACAGCCACCGAAAGTGTGCGACGGGCGTTAGCCTTGTGCGAGCAACAGTGGGTGGAAGAACTCATTGCTGCTGAATTAAGAACAGCCCTGAATCAACTCGGCTTGGTGATTGGGGAAGTCTATACCGATGATATTCTTGATCGGATATTCTCCACATTCTGTATCGGTAAATAATTTGGCGTCAATTCGAGTTTTCAGACGATGAGGTTACGTGTTCGACTCTTCGTGTTTTTCTTCGGCGGCGCTTTTGCGGAAGTAGTCCGGCATGAGTTCTAAAGGAGAATCCAGTGGTTTGCTTTGTCGGGCCAGTTTAGCAACACTGATTGCTTTGGGAGCCCACTGAGATTTATCTTCCAATTTGACATGTTCAGGCAGATGGTCTTTAAGCTTGGCAAGCACGGGGCCCGAGACTTTCATAGCATCCGGTAACTCTTCTACCCACTGTTGATCGTCGATAATGGTCACTTCATCGATCGGGGTAGGAATCTGACCTTCCTGAATTGTGTAGCGTCTGCGAAATACGGAATTACGCTGTGCGTCCATGACGACTTCCACACTCTCGGAGCTTTTGGCTTGCAGAGCGATGGCGTCGAGCGTATTGATTCCCACCACTGGGGTGTCGAGTGCATATCCCAGCGTCTTGGCTGTGACGATGCCAACTCGTAAACCAGTAAAAGAGCCTGGTCCGGTCGTGACGGCAATCAAGTCGATGGAGCTGAGAGGCCATTGATGACTGGCACAAACAGCTTTGATTTCCGGAGCGAGGCTGGCTGCGGATCTTTTGTCAGCAGGAAGGGTATGGTGAAATTCGATGGACTCGTCGTCAAGCAGAGCGATTGATCCCTGACGTTGTGTTGTTTCAATGGCGAGGATTCGCAAGGTGTCTGTCTCGGAATTAATAAGCGGAAATTGATAGTTTTGCATGTAATTCAAAACGAATGCATATAATCATAAGGACTTTGCCTATCTGTGGTAGATATGTTTATAAGTTTGCCACACAATAGGAAAAATGACTTCAGTTTTTTTGTTTAGGTTGCACCTGTGAAATACGCAATCATTAGCGATATCCATGCCAATTATGAGGCTCTTCAAGTCGTGCTGGCAGATATTCAGGAGCAGGGAATTACGCGTATACTCTGCCTCGGGGATATTGTGGGCTATGGTCCCAATCCTCGCGAGTGCCTTGATGCTGTTATGCGGCGTTGTGAGATCACCATACTCGGAAATCACGATGAAGCGACTCAGTTCGACCCGGACGGATTCAATCCGGTTGCTTTACAGGCTGTGTACTGGACACGTGATCAACTTGAGCAATCCGCTGGTAATACCGTGCAGCGAAATCGCCGCTGGGATTTCTTAGGTGAATTACCACGTATGCACGTGGAAGGTGAAGTTATGTTTGTGCATGGTAGTGCTCGTGAGCCTACCAACGAATATGTGTTTCCGGAAGATGTTTATAAACGTCCCAAGCTAGAGTCCATTTTCGACCGTGTGACTCAGTACTGCTTTCAAGGGCATACGCATATTCCCGGCGTGTTCACTCACGACTTTGATTTTATTGCTCCGGACGAGTGTGATTATGAATATCAGCTTGGAGCCAATAAAGCCTTGATTAATGTGGGAAGCGTTGGGCAACCCCGAGACGAAGATAACCGAAGTAGTTATGTCCTATTTGATCCTGACACTAAGCTTGTCCAATTTCGTCGTCTGAGCTATCCCTACGATGAAACTGCTCGTAAAATCTATAGTGTTGACGAATTACATAATTCTCTGGGTGACCGTTTAAGAGCGGGACGTTAGAGAAAACCACAGACGAATATCTACGACAGACAGGTAAGCACTTGAGACGGGCAGTAGTCAGTGACATTCATGGAAATCTCATCGCACTTCAGAAAGTGCTGGAGGATATTCAGAGTCAAAACATTGATGAGATCTTTTGCTTAGGGGATGTGATCGGCTACGGCCCCAGTCCTCGCGAGTGTATCGATGAAGTCCGACAGTTTGCTCTCTGTATTCTGGGAAACCATGATCAAGCTGCTCTGTTTGACCCGGAAGGGTTTTCTAGTACGGCCGAGCGAGCGATTTTTTGGACTAGAAAACAGCTTGAGTTTGATTCGTCGGACTCTGAACAAGCCAAGCAACGCTGGAGATTTCTAGCGGAATTGCCGCGGACTCACCAAGTGGATGAATTTCTCTTTGTTCACGGGAGTGCCAGAAATCCCATCAATGAATATATCTTTCCTGAAGACGTATATAATCGCCGGAAGATTGAAAAGGTATTTAGCTTGATTCCGAAGTATTGCTTTCAGGGACACACTCATGTACCTGGGGTATTTACAGAGGACTTCGAATTCTTAACACTAGCTCAGCTGGACAATCTTTACGAACTAGGTGATCAAAAGGTCATGATCAATGTTGGCAGCGTAGGACAACCTCGGGATGGGGATTCAAGAAGTTGTTATGTGGTCCTGGATGACGAACAACGTACCGTTGAGTTTCGTCGGGTTGCCTATCCGATAGCCGATACGGCAAATCAGATTTATGCCATCGATGAACTAGATAATTTTCTTGGCGACCGCTTGCATGATGGCAAGTGATTCAGGGGCTTGGTTTAAATAGTTCTTAAGAGAGATTGAGAGTCTCTTAAATGCTAGCCAGTACCGACTCGGCAGCAGAAATGGTGTTCTGAATATCGTCTTCGGTGTGAGCAGCCGACACAAACAATGCTTCGTATTGGCTACAGGGCATGTAAATTCCCTTGCGAATCAGTCCCCAGAAGTACTGTCCAAACTTTTCGGTATCACTGGCGGACGCATCTTCCCAGCAGTTTACCGGGCCTGGATTGAAGAATAGCGTCATCATGCTGCCAACACGCTGAACACAGCAGGTTTGTCCGGCAGATTGTGCAGCGGTAGCCAAGCCTGAGGCAAGCTTTTCGGAAAGTGTGTCCAGTTTGTCATAGGGAGAGTTGTCTCGTAATTCCCGTAGTGTCGCACTTCCCGCCGCACAGGCAATCGGATTGCCACTGAGCGTGCCGGCTTGGAAGACCTGACCGGCAGGTAAGACGTGGTTCATGATGTCAGCGCGGCCACCATAGGCTCCAATCGGCATGCCGCCTCCCACGATTTTCCCAAGTGTTGTCAGATCCGGTGTGATATTCCAAAGAGACTGAGCTCCTCCATAGGCTACTCGAAATCCCGTCATGACCTCGTCGAAAATCAGCAGCGCTCCGCTGGCGGTCGTGCATTCGCGCAATGTTTGTAAGAATTCCGAGCTTGGGATGACACACCCCATATTTCCGACCACGGGCTCAAAGATGACTCCGGCAATACGATCTCCATGTTCCGCAAAAGCTTGTTTGACGCCCTCGCTATCATTGTAGGTGAGGATGAGCGTATCCTGACTTGTACCAGCCGTGACTCCGGGGGAATTCGGGACCGCTAGTGTGGCGGCGCTACTACCGGCAGCCACTAGCAGACTATCGACATGGCCATGATAATTTCCGGCAAATTTGACAATGACATCTCGCTGGGTATATCCACGTGCCAATCGAATGGCACTCATCGTCGCTTCGGTACCGGAATTTACGAGGCGTACTTTTTCCACGGATTCAACGGCATCAATGATCAGCGTCGCGAGTTCATTTTCACCTTCAGTGGGAGCGCCAAAACTAAACCCTTTTTCTAATGCGTCCTGCACTGCCTTCAGCACATTTGGGTGTTTGTGTCCCAAAATCATGGGACCCCAAGATTGGATATAATCGATGAGGCGATTACCGTCCACGTCAAAGATATAGGGGCCTTCACCCCGATCGATAATCAATGGAGTGCCTCCCACTGACCCGAAGGCACGAGCGGGACTATTGACGCCACCGGGCATCAGTGTTTGAGCAGTTTCAAAAATCTGTTGGCTTTTATCGTACGTCATGTTTGTCGAGTGTATGAAAGTGAGAAGGATCGAAGGTGGATTTTAAGTTGTTATTCGGCCTTAAGAGCAGACCCGTCGAGCGATGTCTTTTGCCCAGTAGGTCAGTATGATATCGGCACCGGCTCGATGTATGGCTGTCATGGTTTCGTCGACTACGCGAGCTTCATCAATCCAGCCATTCGCAGCGGCAGCCTTCACCATACTATACTCACCCGATACGTTGTAGGCGGCCAACGGGATCCCCGGATGTTGTTGAGCGACACGGGTGATAATGTCGAGATAGGCGAGGGCTGGCTTGACCATCAGCATATCAGCTCCTTCCTGTACATCTAGCTCCACTTCCCGCAGAGCTTGCTCGGCTAAGGCAGAGGGATCCATTTGGTAGGTTCGGCGGTCGCCGAAACAGGGAGCACTTTCTGCGGCGTCGCGAAAGGGTCCGTAGTAACTGCTGGCGTACTTGGCGGCGTAGCTCATGATCGGGATATGATTGTATCCCGCTTCATCCAGTGCAGAGCGGATAGCCTGGACCATCCCGTCCATCATGCCGCTTGGAGCAATGATGTCTGCTCCTTGCTCTGCGTGAGTAACAGCTTGCTGTCCGAGTAATTTCAAAGTGGGATCATTGGATACGTCTGTGATCCCGGCTTGTTCATGGAGGATACCGCAGTGCCCGTGATCGGTGTACTCGCACATACAAAGATCTGTCAAAACTAAAATCTCCGGTATGGCTGCTTTCACTTCTGCGACGGCCCGTTGCACGATCCCACTTTGATGCAATGCATCACTGCCTTGGTCGTCCTTTTTATCCGGGATACCAAACAAAATAATACCGCCGATTCCCAGATCACGTGCCTGTTTTGCCTCTTCGACTAACTCGTCAATGGACAATTGGAATTGCCCCGGCATTGAACTTATTTCCTGCCGGATCTTGGTACCTGTGCGTACAAAGAGAGGCAGAATCAGTGAACCGGGGTGTAAACGAGTGTGTCGGGTTAAATTGCGTACACCGGCGTTATAACGCAATCGTCTTAAACGAAGGGTTGGAAAGGATGGGGTAGCGTTCATGTTCGTTGAACTTTTCGTTAAAGGTGGTACTTTGCCGTCTAGGTATACACAACTTCTGGTATACCTCTTATATTATGGAACGCGTTTAAGCCCGTGGGCATCTTTTTACAATTGTAAAATAGGCTTAATTACTGAATTTTATTGTGCTTGAGTTAGGTGTAACCTTTCGCCTGATTCGACATTGTTTAAGTCTGTTTGCATATTTGGTTATCGGGATTTATTTGCATGTTTGGCCTTCTAAACATTAATAAACCGGCAGGTTGGACGTCACGCGATGTGGTCAATCGAGTTCAGCGTATTGTACGGCCGGTCAAAACTGGACATGCAGGTACGTTAGATCCTCTAGCGACTGGTGTACTGATCGTACCGGTCGGACGAGCCACGCGGCTCACCGAATACATTCATACAGTCTCTAAGACCTATGTTGCTAAGTTTGAGTTAGGGAAGACGAGTGATACCGAGGATTCAGAAGGTGACGTTAAGCTGCATGAAGTTGACCACATTCCAGAGAACAGGGTTGTGGAACGAGTCGTCGCGGGGTTCCTTGGTAAGCAACAGCAACGCCCTCCAGTTTATTCAGCCCTACGAGTGAATGGAAAGCGAGCTTATCAACTTGCCCGGCAAGGTGAGCAAGTGGAATTGGCACCACGGGAAATAGATATTTTTCAGATTGCTGTTCGCCATTATGAGTATCCAGAGTTGATAGTGGAGGTCGAATGTAGCAGTGGCACCTACATTCGTTCGCTGGGTCGAGATATCGGCGAATTATTGAATACAGGCGCGGTGATGACGGCTTTGGAACGGACGGCGATCGGGTCATGGACTGTGGAAGAGGCAGTGGCACCAGATTTTGATACGCCTCAAGATGTGAATAATTCATTGTTGAATCCCGTGTCATTGCTCGGGAATTATGAACAACTGGTGTTAAATGAACAGCAGCAGGGCGAGTTAATGCATGGGCGGAGAATTAGTTTGCAAGACTCGGATGCCGAGGAGGTTCTAGGGATTTCTCAAGACGGTGAACTGTTGACAGTGCTTAACCGAGTGGAACAGTCTGACTTCTTTAAGCCGGTGAAAAATTTCTTTCCGTCGTAGACTCCACGGCACTTAGGCGTGACGTACAACGCTTTGCATTGGTCGTTTCCAGGTAGAGATTCCGTATAACCGTCAGAAATGTCAAAGTTAAAGGGGCTGCCCTCATCAGGTTGTAACAAAAAAAACGATAAAGATAGCTCAAATTTTTTTCTCAAAATTTGCTTCCACCTTAGTCGAAGGTAAGACTTAGGTATCCCTATACCTTTAGAAAACTAAATATACCTGCCGACAAACGGACTAACACGGCAAGTATTCTCAGGCATGGAAGCTGACACCCATCGTTACCTACTATTCGTGGTGTCCATGTTAGAACGAGATATAAAACGAGATTTGCTAGCGTTAACTTTGTGCGCCGGAACCGTCTTTCTGGCGACGGCAATGCTGACCTATCACCCCAGTGATCCTCTGGACAAACTCATTACGCCATTAAATCATCTGTATCAGGCTGATTTGGTGGAATATCCGCAAAGCACCTACATTCAAAATGCGTGCGGAAAGCTGGGTGCGCTGTCAGCCGACATTCTCTTTAGCTTGACTGGCTTTGGTGCCTATTACTTTTTGTTATCACTAGCCGTCGTTGATGTCGCACTATTGCGACGACGTTCTGTGGATGCACCGGCGATTCGTCTGGCGGGGTGGCTTATCTCACTCTGTGGCGTTTGTACCTGCTTAGCCTTGACCATTCCTACACTGACGCCAGGTCCGGTTATGGGAAGTGGTGGGGTTCTGGGCGTGTCCTTTAGCACGTTTCTACAGGTTTCCTTTGCGATTACCGGCGGCTTAATTTTTGCTTTGAGTTTGGTCTTTGGTGGTTTGATGCTGGCAACCGACTACATGGTAGTGAATTGGGTGGCTCGGTCCTTACGGCTAGTCCTCAAGACCATTAAAGCGACGCTATTCGGTACTTTTCGGTTTCTGTCGGCACGTCGTGAGCAAAGAGCAGAGCGTAAAGCAGCTCGCGTTTTAGATGTGGTCGCTATCGAAGAGGAAGACTTGGAGGAATTCGAAGCAATTGATGTTTATGACGAAGAGCATCAGGAAGGACAAGTTGCGGGGCCGGAAATTCGAATTGGAGGCCGTCGAATCGCGAAAGAATCGGTCGTGCTGAAAGACGAATTAGAAGATGAGCTGGAAGATGAATCTGAAATACTGGAAGCGGATGAACCTGCGCCGGTACGGAAAAAACGCAAACGTCGCAAATTGCCGCGTCCACACTTCAAGTCTCGTAAAACAGCGGAGCCCCCGATTGTGGAGCCAACTCCAACCCGTGTGATTGGTAAATCCGCTACGCCGTTGGACGAAGAAAAAACGGAACGCGAACAACTCATTGAATCACTGGATTCGGCATCTGATTCTGCTGAGCAATTTGCAGGGTACGAAGTGCCTAGTAATCAACTACTGGAACGTCGTGCGATGGTCGATTTTGAATCGCAGGAGCAGGAAGTCCGACAGAACGCTCGTATCTTGGAGAAGACGTTTAAAGAATTTGGTTTCAATGTCAAAGTGGTTGATATCGAAACCGGACCCGTTATTGCCCAGTATGAAATCGAACTGGAAGCCGGCTTGCGATTGAGCAAAATTACAAGTCTTAGTGACGACATTGCGATTGCGTTACGTGTGCCAAGTGTTCGAATTGTGGCACCCATCCCCGGAAAGAATTCCGTAGGAATCGAAGTTCCCAATGGTGAACAGCAGTTGGTCCGCATGCGCGAGGTGATTGAGGACTCCAATGACAACGCTAAGAAGATGGCAATCCCTATCTATCTTGGAAAGGATGTATCGGGCAACCCGATTGCCGTAGATTTATGCAAGATGCCTCACTTGCTCATTGCCGGGCGGACAGGGTCTGGTAAATCGGTCTGCTTGCACACAATTGTGTCTTCGATTTTGATGGCTCGCCGGCCGGATGAGGTCCGATTGTTGATGATCGATCCGAAGATGGTGGAATTATCTGTTTATGGGAAATTACCGCATCTCATGCACCCAGTGGTGACTGATATGAAGAAAGCGGAAGCGATTTTGGCATGGGCAGTGGAAAAAATGGAAGATCGCTATCGCTTGCTCGCTCAAACCGGAGTCCGACATGTCTCCAGTTTTAACGAGTTGGGTGAAGAGACGATTCGAGAGCGATTGGGAACGAAGATTGCCACGATGGACGAAGTGCCCACGCATATGCCGTATATCGTTATCGTAGCCGACGAATTAGCAGACTTGATGATGACAGCGGGTAAAGACGTTGAACAACATATTATTCGCTTAGCGCAAAAGAGTCGTGCCGTAGGGATTCACTTGGTACTGGCGACACAAAAGCCAACGGTGGATGTGATTACCGGTTTGATTAAGTCAAACCTGCCGGCCCGTTTGGCGTTCCAAGTCGCAAGTCGTACTGATAGTCGAGTGGTATTGGACGAGATGGGAGCAGAGAAACTTCTCGGAAATGGAGATATGCTGTTTCTCTGGCCGGGAACCAGTACGCTCGTACGTGGTCAGGGAACGTTCCTGTCTGACCCTGAAATTGAACGTGTTGTTGAGCAGTGTACTGTGGTCGAACAAGACTTTGAGCATGAATTAGTCAACTTGAAAGTTGATCAGGAAGGCGAGATTGATGCGGAGGCGATTCGCAAACGAGATGACTTGTACGAAAGTGCGATCGAAGTTGTCCTTCGAGAAGGTCGAGGAAGTTGTTCGCTCCTGCAACGCGCTCTCGGGATTGGATATGGTCGAGCAGCAAGAATGATCGATTACATGGCTGAGGATGGGATTGTCGGTCAGCATAATGGATCGAGTGCACGTGAAATTCTGATGAGTATGGAAGACTGGGAACTGATTAAAGATAGTGGTGGTCAATCCGTGGCAGTCGCTGACGAAGAGTCCGCCGACACAAAATATGCAGACGAAGAATATGCAGAGGATGAGTTTCTTGAAGAGGGAGAGTATCTCGAAGCCGACGACGATTCGGAGTACGAATATGAAGAAGAGGCTGAGGCTGATGCGGGTGATGAAGACGACTGGGAAGAAGAAGGCCTAGACGAGGAATCAGCCGAAGAACCAGCTGCAGATGAATACGAAGAATATGAAGAATACGAAGAAGCAACGGATGGCGACTTGGAAGACAATGAAGACGTAGAGTACGTCTATGTGGATGAAGAAGTTGAAGACTATGAAGATCAGGAGGATGAAGAGGAAGTGTTAGAACCGACGCTTTCGTTGGTCAAAGCTCGAAAAAAAGCTGCGGTTGCAGCCAACGGGGCAAATGAGGAAGATTTGTGGGATGAATATGAAGACGATGATTCCTGGGCTGATGAAGTCGACGAGGAATTAGACTCTTAGTACCCCGCCTGCTCAAAAGGAACGCAGCTTTGATTTTTGACAGATTGACAAACGCTTCCAATTACTTCTCGGTCACCCCATTGATCCAAAAAGGATTTGAATTCCTCCGACGTACCGATCTAGCATCTTTGGAGGACGGTGTTCACGAAATCCAGGGACGTGACGTCTATGCGATTATTGCTCGTGGAGATGGTGTCGGACGCGAGCGTGCCATGCTTGAAGCCCATCGCAAGTACCTTGACATCCAGTACGTGATTGACGGGACGGACGTCATGGGCTGGTTAGAGCGGGATTTTGTCGGGCGGGTGAAGGATGCCTATGATGCTGAAAAGGATCTGGAATTCTTCTATGATCGACCGGAGAGCTGGGTTCGAGTGCCACAAGGTAGCTTTGCGGTTTTTCTCCCTCAGGACATCCATGCACCACTGGCTACCACGCAATACGTGCACAAAGCAGTGGTCAAAGTGAAGGTGTCCTAATCAACCGCTTGTTGGTTGACAGTTTTGATGATTGCACCTAATCTGAAACTCAGTGCAATAATGCACTTTTATTTTTACCCGTGGGAATACCGCGACCGATTGAGCCACGCCTGAATGAGCTGCGACCGAATGAGCCAAATTCGCAATATTGAAATTGTCAATGTTATCGCGGCCGGAATGATGATTCCGGTTCGAGTGGTCAGCGATGTCATTATTTCGACCTAAATGCAGGACAACGGGCAAAATAGAAAAAAACAACACAAGCCCTGAGACCTGCAAACGGTCTCGGGGTTTTTTAATGACAGTCTAGTGTCAGGAAACCAATGACAGTGAAGACAATTCAGATTTACGATACAACGCTGCGTGATGGGACTCAGGGTGAAGGTGTCAGTTTGTCGCTCGAAGACAAACTTCAAATTGCCCGGCGTCTGGACGAGATCGGTGTTGATTATATCGAGGGTGGTTATCCACTTTCGAACGAGAAAGACGAGCAATTCTTTCAACAGGTCCAGGAGCTCGGACTGAAGCACGCCAAAGTTTGTGCGTTTGGTATGACGCGTCGTCGCGGCGTGGAGGCTGCCGAAGATCCAGGTATGCTGGCATTGAGGGATAGTGGGGCACCGGTGTGTACCGTCGTTGGTAAGACCTGGGATTTCCATGTGACCGAAGTATTGCGAGTGAGTCTGGAAGAAAATCTTCAGATGATCGCAGACAGCGTGCGTTTCCTGGTCGATGAAGGACGTGAAGTTATTTACGATGCCGAGCATTTCTTTGATGGCTGGAAGGCAAATCCGGAATATGGTCGTCAGACAATTCGAGCAGCAGCTGAAGCTGGCGCAACATTGGTAGCGTTGTGTGATACCAATGGTGGCTCCTTGCCGGAAGAAATTGCAGAGTTGACCAAAGCGGCAGTTGAAGCTGTAAGTGAATTCGAGGTGTCAGTGGGAATTCACTGTCACAACGACAGTGAATTGGCCATTGCTAATTCACTGGCCGGTGTGGACGCCGGAGCCATACAAGTACAGGGGACCATCAATGGGATTGGCGAACGATGTGGCAATGCCGACTTGATATCCGTGATTGCTAATCTGGCGTTTAAGAAGACTGGTTATCAGGTACTTGGTGGGGCCAACCTGGAACATCTCACCGAACTGTCACGATTTGTTTACGAAACGGCGAATATGAATTTGCGTAATGGTCAGCCTTTTGTTGGTCGTAGTGCATTTGCTCACAAGGGTGGTATGCATGCTCATGCGGTTGCAAAAGCGGCGAGCACCTATGAACACCTGGATCCCGCGTTGGTGGGGAATGAACGTCGGATTTTAATCAGTGAATTGTCCGGCCGAAGCAATGTGAAGGCACTTTCGTCCGAATACAATCTGCCGGACGACGATCAACTCATGCGAGAAATTCTGGCGGAAGTAGTACGTCTTGAAAACGAAGGGTATCAGTTTGAAGCGGCGAAGGCATCCTTTGCCTTGCTGGTGCAACGGTGTGCAGGAACTTATGAGTCGCATTTTGATCGCATTAAATACCATGTGGAAGTGAGCGTACAAGGTGACGGAACGGTTACCAATGAAGCAACGGTCAAAGTAGCGGTTGGTGATCAAATCCGCCATGAAGTGGCAGAAGGGGATGGGCCCGTTAATGCCTTAGATGCGGCAATTCGGAAAGCTCTGAGCGATACTTACCCGGAATTGCAGAAGATGCATCTGGTCGACTACAAAGTACGTGTGGTAAACTCGGACGCCGGCACGGCAGCCCGCATTCGAGTCTTTATTGATTGTAAAGACGATCATGATGTATGGGGTACTGTCGGCGTGAGTGAAAACATCATTGAAGCGAGTTGGATGGCGCTAGTGGATGCGATCGAATACAAGCTTGGCAAAGATGAGAAATAACAGGCTGAATTTGTAGCTATGCCTGTCAGAGAAATTGAAACATAACAGAGAAAAAACAACGAACTAATGGGTTTTGAATTTTCGGCTGAGTCGCTTCCTACCAGTTTTGACTTTAAGCAAGCGAGTGAACGCATTTTTAATCACTGGGTGGAGGCCGGGTATTTTCATGGAAATCCCGAATCTGAGAAGCCAGCCTTTTCGATCGTGATTCCTCCCCCCAATGTAACCGGCGCTCTGCATCTTGGACACGCATTGAATAATACGCTCCAGGATATCCTTGCGCGAATGCGGCGAATGCAAGGGTATGAAACGCTGTGGATGCCGGGTACCGATCATGCCGGTATTGCGACTCAGGCTGTCGTTGAACGAAGACTCAAGGAAGAGGAAAACAAGACACGACACGACTTGGGACGAGAGGCGTTGGTCGATCGTATTTGGGAGTGGAAAGGGCAATACGAAAAGCGAATCCTGTCTCAGTTAAAACAGCTGGGGTCCAGTTGTGACTGGGCTCGAACCCGATTTACACTCGATGACATCTGTGCTCGCGCAGTACGCACAACGTTTTTTGATCTGTTTCAGAAGAAGTACATTTATCGTGGTAAGCGATTGGTCAACTGGGATACATTTCTGCAGACAGCCGTGAGTGATGACGAAGTCTTTCATGCAGTTGTGGATGGGCACTTCTGGCATTTTCAATATCCAGTGGTTGATCCACAGCCAGGTGAACCGACTCATGTGACGGTGGCTACCACTCGGCCCGAGACCATGCTTGGCGATACCGCAGTGGCTGTCCATCCGGATCCGGAACGAGCATTAAATAAGGTGCAAGCCGAGCTCGAGTCAAAACTGGCTGACGCGAATGAAGTGGAAAGTGAATCACTTCAGGAACAACTTGAGGCTTTGGCTCAGCGGAGAGAGACGGTGTTGCCGGGGTTAATACAACTTCGGGACATGGCGTTGGCCGGTCGCAGAATCCTGCTACCGCTGGCGGAACGTGAAATTCTCTTGGTAGCCGATGAATGGGCTAAGCCAGAAATGGGGAGTGGTTGTGTAAAAATTACCCCTGCACATGACCCCAACGATTACGAAGTTGGGCAACGGTGTGGTCTGGAAAAGATTAATATCTTAAGACCCGATGGAACACTCAATGTCAATGCGGGAGCCTATCAGGGACTGACAATTAAAGAAGCGCGAAAACGCGTCGTTGAAGACCTGGAAACAGCCGGTCTGATGGTACAGGTTGAGGACCGGGAAATTGACCTGGCTCACTCGGATCGTAGTAAAACGCCCATCGAGCCCTACTTGGCAGACCAGTGGTTTGTGCGAATGCAGGAACTGGCTCAATCTGCGATGGATGCCGTATCGGATGAGCGGGTTCAGATTTTCCCGACTCGTTACCGGAAAGGCTATTTGGATTGGCTCGGTGAAAAACGAGATTGGCCGGTTAGCCGGCAGCTTTGGTGGGGACACCAGATTCCGATTTGGTCATATGCCTGTCAGGATCAGGAAGACCTGGATGCTCAGATTACCCGTTTGGAAGACGACGCGGATGTGCAATCCGGACAAGCATCTTTTCAAGTGGAATTAACGGCGCAGTTGAATGAGCAGAGTCGAGTGGTGGGGGATGACGCCAGTGATACCTTCGCGGTGATTCATGTTTGTATCAATGATGAAAACGAAGCTCTGGAAAGTCGCTTTGCCGAATTGGGATACATCAGAGAAGATGACGTGCTGGATACGTGGTTTAGCTCGGCATTATGGCCCCACAGTACTCTGGGGTGGCCGGAAAAAACCGCTGAGTTAGAGAAGTTTTATCCTACGAGTACTCTGATCACAAGTCGGGATATCATCACGCTGTGGGTGGCGAGAATGGTTCTGATGGGACTTAATAACATGGGAGAAATCCCGTTTAGTGAAGTCTTTATCCATCCCAAAATTCTCGATGGGTACGGTGAGACCATGTCCAAAAGTAAAGGGAATGGAGTCGATCCATTGGACGTGATTGATAAATTTGGGCCGGATGCATTGCGTTTTGGATTGGCTTATCTGACAACCGAAACTCAGGATGTTCGTATGCCGGTGCAGTTTGAATGCCCGCATTGTAAAAGCCTGATGGATCAGACGAAGAAAAATCGTGAACTTCCTCGGGTTACCTGCAAACAGTGTGGAAAAGAGTTTAAGACGCAGTGGGCACGTAAGGAAGAAGACCTAGCTCTTCCCTCCGGTCCGGTCGTTAGTGAACGATTTGAAGTGGCTCGTAACTTCTGTACCAAACTATGGAATGCCTCTCGGTTTACCTTGTTGAACTTATCAGGTTTTGAAGCAGCGGTTGTGGCAGAGGATGAACTTGCGTTCGAAGATCGGTGGTTACTCAGTCGACTGTCATCGGTGACCAACGAAGTCACTGAGAAACTGAATCGATACGGTTATGCGGAAGCTGCTCGTGCGATCTATGATTTTGCCTGGGATGAATTTTGCAGCTTCTACATTGAAATGACCAAATCCAGAATGCAGGATGAGCAGTCACGACCTATTGCTCAGCGTGTCACTGCTTATGCTTTGGATCAGTTATTGAGATTGCTGCATCCCATGATCCCCTTTGTGACGGAAGAGGTCTGGGGGCTTCTCGCTCAGATTGCTCCGCAACGTGGTTTGACGGCCATCGAGCCTGCAGCGGAGTCCATTATGCTTGCAGCCTGGCCGGAAGTAGATAAGCAAAGAATTGACTCAGTTATCGAACAACAGTTTTCGTTTTTTCAGGATGTGTTACGTGCGATTCGTGAAATTAGGAGCCGCCAGAATATTGCTCCGAAACAGGAAGTTGAATTTTCGATCGCCTGCAGCGATGAGATCGTGGAATTACTAAAACCCATGGATGCATATTTTCAGTCCATGGCAAACGCTCGAAGTGTGGCCTGGGGGCAGGATGTAAAACCTCCCGCAAACAGCGCCAATGTTCGAATCGAAGCTATTGAAGTATTTGTTGATCTGAAAAACTTTATCGATGTCGATGCGGAAATCGATCGGAATGAAAAGCTGTTAGAGAAACTCAAAGGCCAGATACTCGGGAAGCAGAAAAAGCTGTCCAATGAAAACTTTGTAGCTCGGGCTCCTGAGGAAGTCGTTCAGCGAGAACGCGACGGTCTGATGCAACTTGAGGAAGAAGTGACTTCCGTGGAAAAAGCATTGAATGTGTTGCGTGGCCAGCAATAAGAACCGTCCAGTCAACGTATAATGACTAGGGTCCCACAAACAGGCGTGCGATTAAGAATTTCCTTTTCGGAGTGCTGGGCAAATGCCAGTAGAACTAAAGCTCTCACGAATCATCATCAGCGATATCAATGACCATCAGGTGATCTATCTGAGGGAAGTGGATGGTGAACGTACGTTTCCCATTCTCATTGGTATCTTCGAGGCCTCGAGTATTGAACGTCGAGTGAAAGACTTTAAAGCCCCTCGTCCATTGACGCACGATTTACTTTGTAGCGTAGTGGATGCCCTAGGAGGTGAGTTAGATAGTGTCCTGATCTCTGAAGTGCAGGGGCACACCTATTTTGCGAGGTTGCGTGTCAAGGTAGATGGACAGGTGATTGATGTAGATTCGCGTCCCTCTGACGCAATCGCAGTTGCCGTGACCTGTGATCCTCCGCTGCCCATCTTTATTGAAGAAGATGTATTGGCTGAAGCAGTAGACGGGTAGATAGGTTAAATGTTAACCTGTCGCCCCATGACATCTTCAAAGGCTTGAGTCAGAGCTTTTAGGCCGGAGTCGCCCTGGCTATCATCGACCACGACGTTGACACGTACTTCACTCGTGTTGATCATTTCAATGTTCATCCCTGCTTCTGCCAAGCTCTGGAACATCCGGATGGCGACGCCAGTATGGCTTCGCAGTCCGATCCCGGAAACACTGAGCTTCGCCACTGCCGGGTTACTTGCGACTTCCTGAAATGAAACTTCAGATTGCATGTCTTGAAGAACGTCTAGTGTGCGTTGATGGTCTTCGCGTTGGACCGTAAAACTCAGACTTGCAAATTCCGAGTCATCCAGATAACTCTGAATGATCATGTCGACAATGATGTTTTCCTGAGCCACTGTTTCAAAGATCGTGGCTGCAATACCTGGCGTGTCTGGTACTCCGTGAATGGAGATACTTGCCTGAGTTGAATCCAGTGCAATATCGGTGATGGCAAGTTCTTCCATCCCTTGTAGTTTGTTGGCAGCCGCGGCAGGGTCGGCGGCTGGCGTAGCCTGAGGTGATTCAGCAGGGACGGCGTCAGATGAAGTGGCATCCAGTTCGAAAGTTTGATGAACAGCATTGATAGCTTCCAACGCCTGATCGCGGTCGACGAGTACCGATATCTTTATTTGGCTGGTGGTGATCATATGGATGTTAATGCTCTTGTCGGATAATGCTCGGAACATGCGGTCTGAGACTCCGGATTGTTCCGCCATACCGATTCCGACGACGGAAATCTTGGAGACATTATCCCGGCTAGTAATATTCTGAATGCCGAGTTGCTCGGCTATGGGTTGCACGGCCTCCAGTGTAGGTGCGAGTTCCGCAGACGGAACGGTGAAGGAAATGTTTGAGATTCCACCCACGCCGGCGTCCTGCACGATCATGTCGACGGTGATGTTGGCTCGGGCAATCGCGCTGAAAATGGCATTGCTGGTACCGGGTTTGTCAGGCACTCCGCTGAGTGTAATCCGCGCTTCATCCATGGTTACTGCAGCACCACTGACTCCTCGAGTCGGGTCTTCGGAGACGGTGGAGATGATCGTTCCGGTGGTATCCTCCTGGCTGCTGCGTACGTGAACTGGCACATTGAATTTTTTGGCAAATTCGATACTGCGGCTATGCATGACACCGGCGCCTAAACTGGCCATTTCCAGCATCTCATCATAGCTGGTGTGCGTGACCTTACGGGCCGTGGAAACCACTCGAGGGTCGGCGGTGTAGACTCCATCGACATCGGTATAGATTTCACAACTTGCGCCCAGGACTGCGGCTAGAGAAACGGCCGTGGTATCACTACCTCCACGGCCGAGCGTGGTGATGTTGAACTCTTCGTCGATTCCCTGAAAACCAGCAGCGATGACGATGTTGCCATCATCGAGTAATTTCTGCATGCGATCGGTGGAGATCGAGATAATACGGGCTTTCCCAAACACGTTATCGGTGCGGATTCCGATCTGGGCGCCAGTGAGACTGACGGCTTTGTGCCCTAAAGACATAATCGCCATGGCTGTCAAAGCGACGCTTACCTGTTCACCTGTGGAAAGCAGCATATCCATTTCACGAGCGGGCGGGCGGTCCATTAGTTCGTGAGCCAGACTGACAAGCACATCTGTGTTTTTTCCCATGGCGCTGACTACCATGACAACCTGATGGCCTTCCTGTTGTGCTTTAATGGCTTTCTTTGCAGCCGATAGTATCTTCTCGGTCGTGGCGACGCTCGTACCGCCAAATTTCTGAACAATAATGGACATGTTGAGTTTTGTGTTCACTAAGGAAATAGGGAAAGAGGTGAGGAAAGACCTGACTAACCAAGGAAATACTTCATGACTTCATGGCCATTTGGATACTGGAGCGCAGAGGCATTTGCCTGATCTTCGTCATAACTGGTTTGGTCGTCTGGTGAGACATCGGTGCCAGTAATGGCAAACGGGACGATTCCGTGGCTGTGCGTTTTGGTGCGAATCGGAGTCGGATGGTCTGGCGAAACAAGCACGCGGTATTCGCCACGAGATTTTAATTCGGCCACCAAGGGGCCCACGATATGCGTGTCGATTTCTTCCAAGGCTTTAATCTTGGCTTCCGCATCTCCTTCGTGAGAAGCTTCATCGGTTGCTTCGACATGCACACAGATAATGTCGGTGGAGTCCAATGCGTCAATGGCCGCCTGTCCCTTTCCGGCATAATTCGTATCGGTGTAACCGGTGGCACCTTCCACTTCGATTCGATCCCAGTCGATTAGGGCGGCGATTCCTCGGAGAAGATCCACTGCTGTGATCATCTTGCCACGTTTTCCGTACACGTCCAGGAAGTCTGGCAGTTGTGGCGTAATGCCTAGTCCCCAGAGCCAGACATTAGTCGCGGGCAGTTTGCCGTTGGCAATGCGAGCTTGATTGACCGGATGGTCTGCGAATAGCTCGACACTCTTGCTCATTAACTGGCTCAGAAGATCACTTCCCGGCCCTCGGGGGAAATCATGAATCACGGTGTTGTCAGTCAGGTCGTGAGGAGGCGTCGTGCGGGTGTCGTTACTGAATGGTGCTTGAGCCTGTTCACCGCGGTAAATCAGGAGATTTCGATAACTAACGCCGGGAATGAATTCGAGGATATCGCTGCCGAGTTCCTGTTGCACGGTTTCCAGTAACGCCACAGCCTCTTGGTCGGTGATGTGGTCGGCTGTGAAGTCCCTCATAACCTGATCTTGAACAGTCACCAGATTACAACGAATGCCCCAGTCTTTCGGGCCAAGCTCGATCCCCTGAGCTGCTGCCTCCAGGGGGGCTCGGCCTGAGAAATATTCATTAGGGTCAAATCCAAGCAGAGACATGTTAGCTACGGCGGAGCCTGCTGGGAGATGGGGAGGCACATGATTGGCAGCCCCGATGACGCCACTTTGAACAACGGCGTCCATATTCGGAATATGGGCTGCCTGAAGCGGAGTCTTGCCTCCAAGACTTTCCTGAGGTTCATCGGCACATCCATCAGGGATGATGATCGCATATTTCATGGTTTTAGCCTAAGGGCGTACAAAGGTGTAATTTAAAGAACTTTATAGACGACTGCCTGGGATTCAATGTTGTCCGATTGAGTGAATTCTGACACGGACTGGATGATCGATCCGTGCGTGGTCTCGTGGCTCATAATCACCAACGGTACCGTTTCACTTGAACTCCCGTTTTCTCGTTTATGCTGAATAATGGAAGCGATCGAAACTCCGTTGTTTCCCAAGATACCAGTTATTTCGGCCATTACGCCCGGTTTATCTATAACTTGCATCCTCAAATAATATCGGTCTACAGTATGGTTTGCATCAGCCATTGAGATAGGGCGATTGCTTTCAGACCATAATTCCAGGTTATTAAATGTAATTTGGCTTCTGCCCACCACCGTATCGATGATGTCGGCGACGACTGCGGAAGCGGTCGGCATTTGCCCAGCTCCCTGACCATGAAAAAACACGGGGCCGACAGCATCTCCGCGGACTCGTACAGCGTTAAAAGCATCTTGTACTTCGGCAAGTGGGTTACCCTTCTTGATGAGTGTCGGACTCACGCTCATCTCCACTTCACCATCGACAAGATTGGCAACAGCAAGGAGTTTGATTCGATAACCAAGTCGGTCAGCAAAGTGAATGTCGGCAATATCCAGCGTGTCGATTCCCATACAGGGAATGCGTTCCCAATCCTCACGAACTCCAAACGCAAGTTGACTCAGGATCGATAGTTTCTGTGTGGTGTCAGCTCCGTTGACATCCAGCGTGGGATCCGCTTCGGCATATCCTCGTTTCTGAGCTTCTTGGAGGATGTCGTCGTAACTGGCGCCGGTTTTCTGCATTTGCGTGATAATGAAATTGCAAGTGCCGTTGAGAATGCCTCTCAGGGATGTAATTTGGTTCCCCGTGAGACACTGCCCAATGTTGGTAATGATTGGAATGCCGCCGGCTACTGAAGCTTCGAAGGCGATGCATCGTCCGAGCTGTCGGGCTTTGTCAAATAGCTCCGGACCGTGGACTGCTAGTAACGCTTTGTTGGCTGTGATTATATCTTTTCCGGATTCCAGAAGTTGCAGCATGATCGAGCGAGCCGGCTCGATGCCACCGATGAGTTGGGCTACGACTGAGATTTCGGAATCGTTGATTACATCATCAAGCTTGTCTGTCAGTACGCCTTCGGGAATTTCCACATCACGTGGTTTGGTGATGTCACGAACGACTACTTTGTCCAGCCACGGAATACGGCCGGCGTGTCGAGCTGTTCTGTCACCGTGGTCGAGTAGCAATTTGGCAACACCCGTACCTACTGTGCCCATGCCGATGATGGCTATTTTTGTTCTTTCCATTACTTCCCTGTTCAATCTGACAATCAATCTCAAGGGCCTATGGCGCTGCTGGTATCCGCTACCAATGCAGATAAACGAGGCGAATACTCTGGGATTGATCCCTCATAGGTTTATTGAGGTGAATCCGTTAAACTCATAGGTGACTTAATTCAAGGCACCGCATATGTAGGTCATACTAGGTCGACAGTAAAAATTGGTCAAGGAGAGCCGATTTGCCTTAGATCGCTGCCTCTGAAAGCGGTTTCTGAGGTGTTAGTAGCAGGGAATTAATGGTATCAGTTGATCGGCATGTTTGGCCGATTGCATTGAATTGCGAAAAGGAAATTCACTATGGATGAGGCGTCAAAAGAATTCTTGGTTAAGCTCTTAGAGACTCCGGGGCCGTCAGGTTACGAAGAGCGGGTTCAACAGGTGGTTCGGGACTACGCAGCAGGATTTGCCGATGAAGTCACGACAGATGTTCATGGAAATGTGATTTGTGCCATTAACCCGGATGCTGATACGAAGCTGATGTTTGCCGGCCATTGTGACCAAATTGGCATGCTCGTATCCCACATTGATGACAAAGGGTTTGTTTACGCTCAGACTATCGGTGGCTGGGATCCCCAGCAATTGATCGGTCAACGCATGGTCATCTGGTCCGCAACCGGACCGGTGCATGCAGTGATTTCCCGTAAGCCGATTCATTTGTTGACGGATGTTGAACGAAAACAGGTAGTTAAGCTTACCGATATGTGGTTGGATATCGGTGCCAATAGTAAAGAAGATGCAGAGGCATTGATTGAGGTTGGAGATCCGGTGACTTTAAGCCTGGGAATGCAGGAGATGTTAAACGGGTTGGCTAACGCACCCTGTATGGATAACCGTACCGGTGTCTGGGTGGTGATTGAAGCACTGCGCCGAGCCAAGGATCGTTATCCAACTTGCGGTGTCTACGCTGTTTCCACGGTCCAGGAAGAGATCGGATTGCGGGGAGCACGTACCAGCGCGTATGGGATTGACCCCACCGCTGCCATCGCTGTGGATGTCACGCATGCCACTGATTGTCCGACTATTGATAAGAAGCAGCAAGGAGATATTAAGCTGGGCGGAGGCCCAGCAGTTTATCGCGGTCCGAACTGTAATCCTTTGGTGGTCGAAAAACTGCGTGATGTTGCGGCACAGGATCAAATTCCATATCAACTTGCAGCCATTGGGCGTGGAGCATCGAATGATGCGAACGTGTTGCAGTTAAATCGTAGCGGAGTTGCGACAGGTTTAGTGACAATCCCGAACCGATACATGCATAGTGCAGTGGAGACGATTTCTTTGGATGACATCGATCATGCCGCGTCACTGTTAGCCGGCTTCGCAGCGGGATATTCTGCAGAGGATGATTTTACTCCTCGGGTGAGCTAGCGTTCGACAAAACGGCCAAGGCTAATTTTTACCTTCCTTCATTTTCGTAATGAATCTGCAGGGCTTAGGTTGTCATTCTTTTTATAGCTTTGTCTATTGTTCTCTCGATTTCTCGCTGCTGCTTGAGTAGCTGAGGTTTGTGGTTCCCTTACGTGCCAAGCTCCGGCTGACGTTGTTTCTCTGTCAAACTGACATATCTAAAAGAGCTGTCCCCATTGCGCTGCCATATTGGCACTTGGGTCTGGGAGCTGATGATTTGAGCATTCTTAGGTGGTGACAGGGCAATTCGGCAACTTTGGTTTGTGAAATGCCGTAAAGTAAGTGAAAAGGGGTGAATAATAAGCATCTGTGTGCTTGTCTCGGAGCTGTTTCTGGCATATTTTGGATACTTTGGCACGCGTGTTGCGTTGTCCA
>CEUM01011366.1_pt1 | contig 149319 bp, 102 predicted proteins | sample 356421 | NCBI WGS metagenome assembly CEUM01 (sample SAMEA2622716, study PRJEB7988) | marine metagenome | biome: marine biome (ENVO:00000447); feature: surface water layer (ENVO:00002042); material: "saline water (ENVO:00002010), including plankton (ENVO:xxxxxxxx)" | depth 5 m
CTCCGAATAACGGCTCCGAGGTACCAGTTATAACGACTGTGTCAGACATGCGTGGTTTTGCGATACGAATCTGGCTTGCTTTAATTTTGCCCACTTCACTAGATCGCCCCCTAGGGGATAAAATTAACGGTAGCAGGATGGATTCTCTATTAAGACCTTTGGCAAACGTCTTGCCGAAGATGCTTCCAATTAAACTTTTGGTACTCGATCGAGATGAATGGCCCCGACGCCAGCTGGATGACAAAAATATCGTTGTCCTGTTTTGCTTTTAGTTATGCCATCGCGATGATTTTGGAAATCTCGCGCCTGTTTTTCCGTGCGCCCGTTCGAATTCTAATCATCATCGGTCTCACCATTGCCGGTATCTTCGCCCACACAGTTTATCTGTGGCTTAAATTCCAAAAGGATTTTAGTGGTGGAACGCCAATGTCCAGCTGGTATGACTGGTGCTTAATGGTTTCACTCGCCGTCGCGATCACTTACGCAATTATTGCCATCAAGAAAAATGAAAATTCTGTTGGCCTCTTTTTCCTTCCTCTGATCTTATTACTGATTCTGGTTGCACTGTTTGTCAAAAATCAGGAAGCGTTTACTCAATCCGAAGCGACTAATGTTTGGGCTGTCACACATGGTATCTCATTGCTGTTAGGCACTTCGGCCATGATTGTCGCCTTCATCGCCGGCGTGATGTACTTAGTTCATGCTTTCCGTTTGAAGAAGAAGCTTCCACCTCGCAGCGGCTTCCGCTTGCCGAGCTTGGAATGGCTACAACAGTGCAATCGCCAATCGCTGTTTTATGCAACGGGGCTCATTGCTGCCGGGCTTGTATCCGGTGTTATCATGAATGTCCTCAAGAGCACAGAAAACCAGGCGGGAATCCCCTGGAGCGACTCCGTCATTATTTCCTCTGGAGTGTTACTGGTTTGGCTAGTTACCGTCACCGTTTTCGAAGCCGTTTACAAACCAGCCAGGCAGGGTAGAAAAATCGCTTATTTGACCTTAGCCAGTTTTGTATTTTTGGCGCTCGTCCTTAGTTTTGTGTTTATGGCCGAACATGCGAGTCAGGCCGATAGCGTGTCTGCACTTCGGGAGGTGTTGTCATGAAACTACAAATGATCGGATGTAGCCACCACCACACCGACGTCGCTTTCCGCGAGAAGCTTGCGTTCCAACCAAATCAGGTGGTTGAAGCGTTGGCTAAAATGCGAACTGTCTTTCCTCAGACGGAAGCGGTGTTATTGTCCACCTGTAATCGAGTAGAAATTTACGCCGCGGCTGAAAACGAAGAAGACTGCCCTAGCGCCCAACAACTAATTAATTTTGTTGCAAACTATCATGGGCTGGATGTCGCTGAGATTGCCACGGACTTACGTTCGCTCGATGGCGAGGATGCAGTCCACCACCTATTTACCACCGCTGCCAGCCTCGACAGCATGGTCATTGGCGAGGCGCAAATCCTCTCCCAGGTAAAGCAGGCATATGACATGGCCAACGAGGGGGAAAACACCGGGCCACTTACACACTCGTCATTCCAGGCGGCAATGCGAGTTGCCAAGCGCGTTCAAACCGAGACCGAGATTCATCGTAAGCGTGTAAGCATTCCCTCTGTAGCCGTAGCCGATTACGCGAGTCAGTTTTTCGAACGTTTTGATGACAAAGTCATTTTGGTTATCGGTGCTGGCGAGATGGGAGAAGAAACTCTCCAGTATCTGATCGATAAAAACGCTCAGGACGTGCGAATCATTAATCGCAATCACCAACGAGCGATTGATCTGGCTCAACGAACCACTGGCAAGGCCGTTGAGTGGGACAACCTTAATGACCTGCTTGTAGAAGCGGATCTCATCGTAAGTGCTACTGGCGCCACTGAGCCTATTGTCACCGCTGAGGCCTTTCAGGCGATTTCCGAACGTCGCTTCCAAAAACCACTTTTTATCCTCGACCTCGCTGTTCCTCGGGATATTGATCCGAAACTATCTGACTTTGTGGGTATCTATCTGTATTCCATTGACGATCTCCAACAGGTTTGCGATCGCAATCGTAAAGCACGTGAACGTGAATGGCCCAAAGCAGAACAGATCATCGAAGAAGAAGTCTCTCGGTTTATGACCGATCTTTACCGTCGCGTCACCGGGCCCTGGATTGGTCGGCTCAAACAGCAGGCTAACGATATCAAAGCTGCTGAACTGGAAAGGCTGCTCAATAAACTTGGGGACCTTGGTGAGGATCCAAAAATACGCAAGGAACTAGACGTCACCCTCGGAAGAGTTGTCAACAAACTACTGCACCCGCCACTTGAATCCCTCCGTGAAGATGTCAATCCGGAAGAGGGGCCTGGCCTACTCGATGCCCTCAAGAAGCTTTTCCAGCTCAAAGATTAGTTAAGCTGCCAACTCTTGGTCGTCTTCTTCCTCTTGGGCAAATTCGCCTGCTTCGTCTAGAGCGTCTATTTCATCGGTAGATTCTGGTTCGCCCGAATCGTCCTTTATGTGGCTCGTCTCCAGACTATCCTCTTCTACCTCGTCATCGACAGGTTCCGTCGCCACCTCCGGCAAGTGAATCTCTGGAAGTTCCTCAAGTGAATTCAGCCCGAACGTTTCTAGAAACGGCTTCGTGGTTGCATAAAGAAAGGGGCGTCCCAGGTCTTCACTACGGCCACTAATACGAACAAGTCCTCGCTCCATAAGTTGACGAATCACTTCTCCACAACCCACGCCACGCACCGCCTCTACTTCAGCTCGTAACACTGGCTGCCGATAAGCAACAACCGATAATGTTTCGATCACTGGTGTGCTAAAGCGAATCGGAGCCGGAGTTGATTCGAGACGTCGAACCCATGAACTATAGGCTTGCTTCGTTAGCATCCGGTACCCACCCGCGATTTGTTCGATTCGAAACGCCTGTCCTCGAGAATCATACTGCTCGTTTAGCTTGCCAATGAGCGCCCTCACTTCTCGACCGTCTTTTAAAGTTGCCAGCTCCCTTATCTTACGGCTGGGGAGTGGTTCTTTGGCCAAAAACAATATGCCCTCGACTCGCGCCAGCTTAGCCGACTCCTCTTCCGGGATCATTAAGGGCGTGGCTGCCTGCCGATTCGAGCGCAGCCATTGGTTTCTTCTGCGAATGAGAAGATTTTGACGGGTGCGGGATTTACTTGGACGACGAATAGGCATTTTTCTGGCTCTCTGCTAGTAATAGTACCGCTTATCGTCACTAAAAAGAAAGGTAGATTTAGTGCTCCAAGAGCTTAGGAAATAAAAGCCGATTTCCCCTTAGGGGCTAGCTTGGATGAAATTAGAATAGTCTTTATGAGCTTGATTTACCTTGACAACAATGCGACCACGGTGATCGACCCTGAAGTTGCTAATGCAATGCAGGCATGCCATCAGCTAGGGCTTGTTAACCCAGAGAGCCAGCACCAACTGGGGCGGCAAGCGCGACGCCAGCTAGAAGACTGCCGAGAGCAGTTAGGGGTGCTGCTTGGGCTGCACCTTTCGGATGTCCATGCGGACCATTTGTTTTTCACCAGTGGCGGCACAGAGGCTAACAACTTAGCGATTCAGGGTTATCGCTTGGGGGCCGACGCTAAAAATCGCCTGGTGATTTCTGGGATTGAGCATCCTAGCATCTCGACTACAGCACAATGGCTTCGAAGTCAGGGGGTCGATGTACAAATTGTAAACACGCTGACCAATGGACTGATCGACTGTGAACACCTAGAGTCGTTGGTTAATCACGATACGTTTCTCGTCGCTGTCATGCTCGCCAACAACGAAACCGGAGTCATCCAGCCGATATCTAACGTCGTTGCGATTTGTGACAGATTGGGAGTTCCTGTACACGCCGATGCTGTGCAGGCGATCGGTAAGCTGGATGTACAATTTCGCGAGCTGGGTGTCGGCTCGATGACTGTCTCCGCCCATAAAGTACATGGGCCGCGTGGCAGTGGGGCTTTGATTACTCGTCACGGTCATGCTCCCCATCCTGTTTTCCATGGTGGGTTTCAGCAATCCGCCGTGCGTCCTGGCACGGAATCTGTCGCATTGGCAGCCGGATTAACCACAGCTGTCTCTAACTACCTCGGTGACAAGGACGATCATGTTTCCAGGCTGTTAGCATTGCGTGATCGCTTTGAAACCGGAATCAAAACACAGTTGGCGAACGCACAAGTGCTAGGCGCCGATGCACCTAGGCTCCCCAATACATCCAACATTGCGTTTCGCGGCGTCGACCGTCAGGCAATGTTAATGGCTCTGGACGTCGCTGGCGTTTGTTGTAGCACTGGCTCTGCCTGTGCTTCCGGGTCCAGCGAACCATCACCCACTCTGGTAGCCATGGGACTCGACCCCGAGCTCATTGAAGGGGCCCTAAGATTTAGCCTAGGAATCTTTAACACTGAGCCAGAAATCGACGACGCGATCGAACGAATTTGTGCTGTTGCAAGCGTACTTTAGCCGTCGCTAATTAGACGCTTTTCCCCGCCCTTCCCTGCTCGTATTTCCCACTCAAAAACCCTATAATGGGGAAGTTGTAATTGGTCGCCATCGGCGATTAAATTGCTGTTCTCCTCTTGATCCTGAAACGACGCTTTCGGCCTTTTTTTCAGGGTAAAAAACACTTTTTTGCAAACGGATCGATTCGTGGCAAACGGCATTTTCGCCATTCCGATAAAACGTCTTGAACCTGCTGCCTCCGAGCAGTTGAGTCTGTTTGACGAAGCTACTTCCTCCACGCTTCAAGACGGGCTGGAACAGTTCATCTTCGGCCAGGAAAATGCTCCGGTCCGTCAAGCACTTGAATGTGTCCTGGCACAACAAACCATAGCCAGCCCGTTGGTGCTTTATGGAGCTGCTGGGACTGGAAAGTCGGTGCTTAGCCACACGTTACTCGCTCAATGGTTCCGACGGTTTCCTGAGCAAAAAGCGTTGCACACTACGGGCACTGATTTTGCTCGAATGCATGCTCGAGCAGTATACACCCATTCGATCAATGAATTTAGACAAAGGTTCCTGGGCGTACGTTTGTTAGTGATCGACGACTTACAAATCTTAAAAACCAGGTCTTCTGCTCAACAGATGCTGTGTAACATTATTGACCACTATCAAGCCAACGACTGCATGTTGGTCGTTTGTCTGCCGACCCTGCCGACTCATCTTACGGACTTCGATGACCGACTCTCCAGCCGGCTCATGGGCGGTTTGCAAATTGAATTAAAGCCTCCCGGCAAAGATGCTCGTTCTGTGATTGTGGATCAATTGGCTTTAGAGCATGGTGTAGAGCTAGACGAGCCCACAAGAGATTCATTGGTGTTAGCCGCGAACAAAGAAAAGCCGAAAACCTTCCCGCAGTTACGTCAAGCGATGATTCGCATGCGTAGCGAAACGGATCTGTCTTCTGGGCCTTACTCGGCATCCGATGTACAGGCTCTGCTTGACCAACAGCGCCAGACGCCTACCCCAGACATTAAAGGCATTGCTACCGCAGTAAGTAAACACTTAAACATTCGCCTCAACGATATGAAAAGCTCTGGTCGCCGCCAGTATGTAGTGCGAGCCAGGGGTATTGCCATTTACCTCTGTCGACAATTTACATCTTCTAGCTTCGGCGATATCGGGCGTTACTTTGGGAAACGTGACCACAGCACAATCATGCATGCTTTTAAACGTCTTGATGCATTGCAGCGGCAAGATGCTTCGATCCGCCAGGCGTTGGATGAAGTTATCGAGAAACTAAACAAAAAGTACCAACTGAATAAATCACTTTAACTGAACATCGAAATTCAATTTGGAGCATTGTGGAAAACAAGTCTATTCAACCTCTATCGACGTCGGCACCTATCCTGTTCAATCGGCTGCTTAATAATCCTTGGACATTGTGGACAGACTTTCGACATTCAAAGACGTTGAATAAACATTACATCGACCCGTTTTGCACACCCTCTATTTTGCTGTTTGGTGTTGAATAAACAGACTGAAACCGGCCTGGAATACCACTTGTCGACGTACTTCCAGACCACCTTTTTAATACGACTGTATTTAAAAAAATAATATATAACTCCCTCCAAATAACCAACGAAGGATCGGACATGAAATTCACCTTTGATCGCGAGAAAATGCTGGCTGCCTTTCAGCCTGCCGCGTCGGTTGCCCCATCTCGCAGCCCAAAGCCTATTTTGCAGTGTGTCAAATTGATTGGGACAGAGACGAGTACCACGCTAATGGCCACGGACACTGAAGTAGGAATTCGGGTTGTTGTGGAAGGGGTCACTGTGGAAACCCCGGGCAATTTGGTCCTTCCTGTGGATTTGTTTGGTAACATTCTCCGCGAGAGTACTGATGCCCAACTTACAGTGGCTGTTGATGGTGAGGGGATCTCAGTAAAGGGTGGATCCAACGTTTACAATCTTCCTTCCCAGAATGCTGACGAGTTTCCCGATGTTCAGGAAGTTGCTGGAGATGCTCGTATCGAGGTTGCTGCGGGATTGTTCGGTGAATTAGTTAAGCGGACAATTTTCGCCACAGACAATGAGAGCAGTCGTTATGCATTAGGAGGAATACTTCTGGAGACAGAAGGGAAGAATCTAATCGCGGTTGGAACGGATGGGCGAAGATTGGCAAAAATGGAAGGCCCAGTAGAAATCTCTGGCGAGATCCAGTTGGGGGAGTCTTCTACGATCGTCCCCACGCGTTCGATGAACTTGATTGCTCGAGCGTTAGGGAATCCAGATAGCATTGTGCAAATCATCCCGAGTGACAATCAGCTAGCCTTCAAGACAGACACCGTGACGTTAACGTCGAGGCTAGTAGAAGGCCGCTTTCCTAAATGGAAGGATGTGTTCCCTAAGCGGACCGAAAGTATTGGGATCGAGCTGGCAGCCGGAACGGTTTATGGTCGCTTGAGACAAGCATCAATCGTAGCGAATGATGAGAGTCGTGGAATTACCTTTACCTTTGGTAATGGGACTCTGGCGATGGATGCGACAGCCGCTGAGCGTGGGCAAAGTCATACGGAGATGCCAATTTCCTATGAAGGAGCTGACGTTGCCGTTAGTCTGGATCACCGATATGTAGAACATTTCCTACGAGTGTTGGATTCGGATACCAATTTTACCTTTGATGTGGAAAATGATAAGGCTGCTGTCTTGCTATCTACGCAGGACGGTTATTCCTATATCATCATGCCATTGGCACGTGATCGGTAACGAATTTAATGGCTGAGGACCAGACGCCGGACGAACAACGATTTGAAGATTTGCGGAAGCGACAGAGGTTTATTCCTCCGCCGCCAAGAATCGACAATATCTTAAGTCGTTTAATGACCCGAACTGGGTATGCCCGGGTCAAGTCAGCAAGTGCTCTGGAGTCAGTCTGGAGCGAAGCCGCTGGACCTTTAGCGACGGCGACCCGAGCGGGTAACATCCGCCGAGGAGTATTGGATGTTATTTGCAAAAACTCTGCTGTGATGCAGGAACTTACATTTCAAAAGCAAATGGTTATTAATCAGCTCAATCAGAAGCTGGAAGGCCAGACTGTGAAAGACCTTAAGCTGCGAGTAGTTGATTTCTAGGAAATTGCACATGCAAGCTGGAAATAGAGATATATCTAAATGAGTGACGACCAAAATGTAAATGATGCTGCCGGAGAATACGGTGCCGATAATCTGCAGCACTTATCAGACAGGGATCACGTCCGAAAACGCCCAGGGATGTACATTGGTGACACGTTTAGCCGTGGTTTACATCACCTGGTTTACGAAGTAGTGGATAACTCCATTGATGAGGCGATGGCTGGCCACGCAACGAAAGTGGGGGTTGTCATCAACCCGGATGGCAGTGTAACTGTCGAAGACGATGGTCGTGGGATTCCGGTCGAGTTACATGAAGGTCTAACAGAAGAATTCGACCGTGAGGTATCGACTCTTGAAGGAGTGATGACCGTACTTAAGTTCGGTGGAAAGTTTGATAAAGGTGCCTACCAGACGTCCGGAGGCTTGCATGGTGTTGGCGTGACCGTCGTGAATTTCCTTAGCCAGTGGTGCAAGGCGGAAGTGCATAGAGAAGGGTTTGTCCATCGCCAGGAATACGAATACGGGATTGCTGCCGGAGCTGTTAAGCGTGGAGAGAAATCTTCAGCAACAGGTACTAAAGTTACCTTTAAGCCGGACGGTGAGATTTTTGAAACCACGAAATTCCAGTATGACATTCTTGCCAAGCGTCTTCAGGATCTGGCGTTCCTGAATAAGGGCGTCAAAATTGAAGTCCGAGACGAGCGATCGGGGCAGACGGATGTATTCTGCTACGAAGATGGGATTATCGATTTCGTGCATCACCTGAATCGAGCGAGCGATGTGCTGCACGCAGATGTGTTCTATCTTGAAGGTGAGCAGGAAGTTGAAGACGGTACGGTCGTCGGATATGAGATTGCTTTGCAGTACACCAATGATTACTCAGAACACCTGCACTCGTATGTCAATAATATTCATACGCATGAAGGCGGTACTCATGAAACCGGCTTTAGAAAATCACTCACGCGTGTTCTTAATACCTACGGTGTTAAGGAAAAGATCATTAAGGATGCCAAAGAAGCTCCTTCCGGGGATGATGTCCGCGAAGGTATTACCGTCGTGATTTCGACTCGCGTTGCTCATCCTCAATTCGAAGGGCAGACCAAGACCAAGCTGGGTAACAGGGAAGTTGAATCCGCGATTGCGACAGCGTTTCATACGGCGTTCAATAAGTACCTCGAAGAGAATCCTAAAAATGCACGAATCATCGTCAACAAAGGGATTACGGCGATGGAAGCCCGGGAAGCCGCTCGCAAGGCTCGCCAACTTATGCGTAAGCGTAAAGACGTGCTGGGTGGAGGTAGTCTGCCAGGGAAGCTGAGAGACTGCATCAGTAAGGACATGGAGAAATGTGAACTGTACCTCGTCGAAGGTGACTCGGCCGGTGGGTCGGCCGAAGGGGGGCGGTTAAAGGACTATCAGGCGATTCTGCCACTTCGCGGTAAGATCATTAATGCTTATAAGTCCCGAGTGGATAAGGTGCTGGCTAATGAAGAAGTGCAAAGCATGATCAATGCAATCGGTAGTGGCATTGGTGATGACCAGCAGCTTGATAAACTTCGATATAACAAAGTCATCATCATGACGGACGCCGATGTGGATGGATCTCATATCCGCACGCTACTGCTTTGCTTCTTCTATCGCCAAATGCATAGTCTGGTCGAGCGTGGCCATGTCTATGTAGCTCAGCCTCCACTGTTCCGTGTGCGACGTGGAAAGCAGGTGTACTATGTGCAGAGCGAAGAAGAAATGAAGGCTCAGCTCCTCGAAAAGGGACTCGCAGACGCCGTCTTCATCACAGAAGATGGTCAGGAGTTTTCTGGCGACCAAATGAACGACTTGTGTCGTACTCTTGCCGATGTCGAAGATGCGTTGATCGCCCTTGAACGACGGGGAATTAATCTGAGAGTTCACGCTGAACGTCTGGATCCTGTGAGCAATAAATTGCCTGTTTATCACGTTTTCGAAGGTACGGCTGACCACTGGTTTGTAGAGCGGGCTGAAGTCGACGACTTTATTGATGCCCACACACCAGACGAACCAGAACCGGCACCAGAAAGTGCCGATGGTGAAGAAGGTGAGCAGGAAGCAATAGCTCCGGAAAACTCAATTCACGTCGTGGAACTACACGAAGTACGTACGATCAATGCAGGCCTTAAGTCGCTCACAGAATATGGTCTCGATGTACAAGCTTTATTGCCACAGGAGCGGACGGGTGTAGAGAACCCTCGCTATATTCTTCGTCGAGGTGAGTCCGATATCAATCTGGAAGACTTGCGTGGCCTAACGGCCGCCGTGCGTGCCGCTGGTGAAAAAGGCCTACAGCTAACTCGCTTTAAAGGCTTGGGTGAAATGAACGCAGAGGAATTGCGGGAAACCACACTGGATCCGGAAAACCGCACACTCGTTAAAGTGACCATGCAGGACCTGGCTGCTGCCGATGAAATGTTCCGAATTCTGATGGGCGATAAAGTTGAACCTCGCCGGGAATTTATCGAAAAACATGCTCTGGAAGTTCAAAACCTGGACGTATAGTCTGGTTGGCATTTAGCCATTTAACCAATTAGCTATATGACAGTTAGTCAGCAGAGGGTGAGGTTTGTTAACGATTCTAGCAGCGATTCAGTACTGCGTCGCTGATTCCCTCTTACTTCTTCCCCTGGGATTTTAGCTCACGGTCGATGTAGGGTTTGAAGTCGGGGCGGTCTTTCCACTCGTCAAAAAACTTCTGGTATTCGGGTAATGCAAGCCAGTTGGTTTGTTGAGGGCGAGGGAACGGATCGACTTTACCGGATGGATAGTCAGCCCCGGTGCGACTACGTTCCACCGAAGCATTCCAAGCTTCAAACTCAGCGATCATTCGATTAGCAACGTCCGGCCGCTCGGTTAGAATGTCCTGCTTTTCCTGTGGGTCAGCAGCCAAATCGAAGAGCTGATATTGACGACTCTCTACTTTTAATGTGACCAACTTGTAGTTATTGTCCAGCCACGCAGCACGACCCGTGTGACGGAAACCAATCGGCTTGGTACGACGTGTATCCTCTCCATTGATAACGTCCGCTAGTGATAAGCCATCGCTCAGGTCGTTAATTGAATCCTTCGCCAGGCCAGCGTAGTCAATCAGCGTAGGGAAAATATCCATGGTACACGCTGGATACTCAGACACCTGAGGTTTGATATGGTCAGGCCACTCCACCACACAAGGAACTCGAAGGCCACCTTCATAGACGGAATTCTTAAAACCGCGCAATTCGCCTACGGTACCAGGGTTAATTCGTGGTAATCCACCGTTGTCGCTATTAAACCAGAGAATGGTATTATCAGCGATGCCGAAGTCTCTTAGCTCTTTCCGCAAGTGCCCGATAGAGCGATCCATAGCCACCAGCTCGGCATAGTGGTTTTTTGACTGTTGCTGTAACTGACTGAATTGTTTGGCGTCCTCATCGTAAGCCATAAAAGGGCTATGTGGAGTGCCGTACCAAATGACGATGAATACCGGCTTCCCTTGATCATTCTGGCCACGGATATAATCCAGAGCTTCTTTGACAACGATTTCAGACGAGTCGCCGCCATGTTCTTCCCACTTTCCGTTTCGGCTCAGGATCGGATTCATATCGAAGAAGTTGGTAACACTGAGCCAATAATCAAAGCCCAGATGTCCGGGATGGTGCGCATCGCTTTTGAAGATTGGAGCTCCAGGCCCGCGTAATCCGTTTAGATGCCATTTACCAAAATGAGCAGTCGAATACCCGGCCTTTTGAAACGCCTGGGCAACGGTTTTTTCTTGCTTATTGATTGCATAGCCATGATTATGCACGCCTGTACGATCGTTCGTTCGTCCGGTCAGCACAGTGGCTCGAGTAGGAGAGCAGTTAGGAGCACCAGCGTAAAACCGATCAAAGCGAATTCCGTTTGCCGCCATTGCATCCAGATTCGGAGTCTTCAGCACGGGGTGGTTGTAGTAGCCGGTCTGTCCGTAGCCCATATCATCGGCCATGACCAAAATGACATTAGGCCTATCGGCAGCCGTGAGAGGCAAAGGGAGAAACAGAACGGCCAGTAAGAGTAGTAGCTTGTGCATAGATGGACCTGTGGGAAGATCAGGGTTTAAAGTAAGGCGACCGACCCTAGCGTCGGCTATGCTTACAATCTACCAGCCTGAGCTCGTTGTTGCAGGTATTGAGCAAAAGTAGCTCCTAAGTCTTTGCTGGTATCGCAAAGCAGGTACTCACAACGGTTTGCATCGCAAATCTGATTGAATTCCACCATGAAACGATCTTTCGCTTCCAGATAGGCATCACGAATATCATAGGGCCTGGTCAGAAGCTGATCTGGATCTTCCAGCCCAATAAAGCGAACCATTCCATCAAGATCAAAATTCAATTCATCCTGATGCATGACATGCATCAGTACCACTTCGTGGTTGTCGTAGCGAAGCCTTTGTAAGGCATCGTCCAAATTGTCTAACTCAACCAGAAAATCAGAGATGACGACAACAATACTACGGCGACCGATCTTGGCGGAAATCTCCCCAAGCGTCCGCGCAATATTTGTCTTGTTGACGGACTTAACCTGATCCAAAGATTCTGTCATCCGGATAATCTGCCCCATGTTATTTGATGGAGCGAGATATCCACGAGACTTATTATCAAAGGTCGTTAAAGAGACGCGGTCTGACTGCTCTACCACTAAATAAGCCAACGTAGTGGCAATTTGTGAGCCATAAAGCAGCTTCTGTTCTTCCTCTTCTCCATAACGCATCGAAGCGGAAACGTCTAAAACGACATGGCAATTGAGATTGGTTTCCATCTCATATTGCTTAATCACATGTCGTTCGTGCCGGAAGTAAACTTTCCAGTCGAGGTGACGGATGTCATCACCAGGAACGTATTCGCGGTGGCTGGCAAACTCAACAGCAAACCCATGAAACGGGCTTTTATGTGCACCGGCTAAATTCCCTTCGACGAGTTGTCTAGGGTTTAGCTTGAAGCGGCTAAGCTGGCTCAGCACTTCGGGGCGAATGTATTTGTTGAGAATTGCGGAAGACATCGGGTGTTCAAACTAGACGGAGGCAGGTTCAGCAAAAGTTTGGTCGGCAGGGACCGCTTCCAGTAATAGCTCGAGCAGTTTCTCACTATCGAGTCCGGCTGCCATACCAGCGTAGTTCGGGGCGATACGGTGACGAAGTGCCGGTAGAACCACAGCTTGTACATCTTCGACGCTTGTATGGTACCGACCTTTGAGCAACGCTCGGGCCTTCGCACAGGAAATCAGCGATAGCACTCCACGAGGGCCGGCACCCCAGCCTACGGATTCGTTGACAAAGTCAGGAGCTTCTTCTGTGCCTGGTCGAGTGGCTCGAACTAATGCGTGAGCATACCCAAGCACTTGATCACAGACCGGCATTCTGCGAGTTAGTGCCTGTGCTTCAATAATCTCTTCTGCTGAAATAATGGACTCAATACCACCCAAAGCTCCGGCAGAGACTTTACGTGCAATATCCCACTCTTCGGCGGCGGTTGGATATCCGACTTTGATGTAAAGCAGGAATCGGTCCAACTGGGCTTCAGGTAGAGGATAGGTTCCTTCTTGTTCGAGTGGGTTTTGCGTCGCCAGAACAAAGAACGGTGCGGGCAACTTATGTGTTTTACCACCGGCAGAAATAATCCGCTCCTGCATCGCTTCCAACATGGCAGCCTGAGTCTTAGGCGGCGTTCGGTTGATTTCATCCGCCAAAATCATATTGGCAAAAATTGGTCCCTGAACGAAGGAATACTCGCGTTCTTTGGTAACTGGGTCTTCCCGCAACACGTCGGTACCGGTGATATCAGACGGCATCAGGTCAGGTGTGAATTGGATTCGATGAAAGGAAAGAGTCAGTGCCTCGGCAATTGATGAAATCATTAGTGTCTTTGCAAGTCCGGGCACGCCTTCTAACAAAGCATGGCCACGAGCTAGGATTGCAATCAGCACCTGCTCAATCACTTCATCCTGTCCGATGATTGATTTCTGTAACTCGGTTCTCAATTCCTGGCATTTCTTTGCCCAGGATTCTACAGCAATGACATCTCCGTCATTGGTTGTTTGGTTTTCATCCGACATCTTCGGTTTCCAAAATCTAAGGTGTAAGTGGTTCCTACCACGCTCTTTATTTAATGCTGTTAAAGTACTTCTTCAGACGCTCTTCATAACCCGCGGGCAACGTGCGTTTCGTCCGAGACTTAATGGCTTGTTGTACTGACTTAGGCAAAGCGGCGACCCAGGGGGCTTTCGGAGCTCCGATTGGGGCCGCATCGGCGTCGCCATCACGGCCGCCGGGCACTCGTGAATCATTGTCCGTTTGTGCTTCGACAGCTTCTACTGGACCGTCTTTTGGAGCTTCATTTTCTGAGGCCCCTAACTTTCCTTGGCTGGCTGCACCACCCTCGGCGGTAGCGGCACCTAATTGAGCCTGATTGGTTGGCATGGGCTCGCCGCCCTCCATTGGTTCGCCACCCGGCATGGGTTGACCGCCTTGCATGGGCTCACCACCCGGCATCGGTTCACCGCCTGGCATCGGTTCACCGCCTGGCATCGGTTCGCCACCGGCAGCTGGTTCTCCGCCAGGCTCCGGCAGCTCTGCTTCGGCCAGCTCTTCACTTAGGTCCTGGCCAGACATCAATTCTGCAGTCTTCAAAGCATCTTCAGGAATAAAACTGTCATTGGGAGGGCCGGGTTCAGCAATAGGCTGAGGTTCAGGCAATTGCCCGGCTGGCATTGGTTCATTACCTGGCATGGGTTGGCCGCTGGGCATCGGTTCACCACCAGGCGTCGGTTGTCCAGCCGGCAAGGGCTCAGTGCCAGGAGGCGTAGGAATTTGACCGCCTTCAGTAGGCTCCGCGGATGCCAATTGAGGCTCTTCCATGGGGTTGTTCAGAGTCAATTCTTCGGCGAGTTCAGAAGCTTCAACGATGGGCTCATTGGCAATAGTTTCCTGCTCAGCAATCTCGGCAGCCAATTGACCAATTCCTGCCAAAGCTTCAGCCTGTTCCATAACAGCATTGAACAATTCATTGGCATTGGGCTTATGAGGATCATCGGAGTCGAGCTGATCTCTCATTTCTGCCAATTCCTGAGCCGATTCTTTACCCTGTTCCGCGAGCTGAGCTAGGAAGTTAGCCATCTGCAATTCCTGTTGGATCTTCTCTTCTTTGATATCCGCCAGAACTTCAGCCTGAAGCATTTGTCGTTCCTGGTTTGTAGCAGGATCTTCGACGTTATCGCCCATTGGTTCGGCGGGATTTTCTACGCCCGCGTTTGGCTCGGCATTTTGAGGATCAGTTTGTTCGGGACTTCCTTCTTGTGGTTCGTCACCGGCAGGCTCATTCCCATTTTCAGGCTGTGTAGGCATAGGAGTTTGGTCCGTGTTGCCTGCTTCCTGCTCAGCTGCAGACTCAGCTGCCTGTTGCAAAGCTTCGCCGGCATCGGGAAGTGATTTCAACGTCTCTTCGGCTACTTGAGCGATTTGTTCTGATGTTGGGTTGTCCAACTCGGACAAAGCATTTAAGTCTTCTTGAACATCGTTCACTTCGGCGAGTTGTTCCTGAAGTTCCTCAATAAGCTCCTGAGCAGTCTGGGCAACTTCTTCGCGGATCGCGTTAGCGGCGTTTTCTAATTGTTCAGCGACCTCTTTGGCCTTTTCAGAATTCTCTTGTCGAGACTCTGGTTCATCGGCAGTTTTTTCACCAATCGCATCAGCTAGCTGTTCGGAAGTTTCAGCGGCATCACTGAGTTTGTCAGTGGCTTCCGGTGAGAGATTCTCAACACCTTCTGCAACCTCTTTGGCTAGCTCAGCGGTTGTTTCGAAGTCATCCTGGATGGCACTATTGGCTTCGTCACTCGGTGTATCCTCACCAGCAAGTTGTTCAGCATTATCGCGGGCTTCAGCAGCGGCACGTTCCAGTGTATCGACCGCTCTATTTAATTCGCCGAGTTTTGCAGCCAGCGCATTCTTTCGAGCTTCCTCTTCAGCTTCCTTGGTACGCCCGATGGCTTCCTTGATTTCTTCTCCAGCTTCAGACACGGCTTCTTCGGCATCGCTTTGAGCTTCTTCACCTTTGTCCTCGGCGGCAGCGTCTTTCGCATCTTGGGCTGCTTCTGCAGCATCTTCAGCCGCTTCGTTCGCATCTTCGACCGCTTCGCTGACAGATTCGGGTAAATCAGTATCGGTTGCTTGAGCTACCGCTTCCCCGGTGGCATCAGCAGCCTGGCCCTCGGTTTCAGCCGCCTCAGCAACTTGTTCTTCAGCGAGCTGGCTGGCAGCTTGATCGTTAAGATCGTCCGCCGCTTCTAATTTGTTACGTGTTTCTTCTAACGCCTCGGCGATTTCGGTGTATTCTTCCGAAGACAGATCAGGGTCAAGCAAGTTAGTGGCCGTATCAAGTTGCTCCTGCAATTCGGCCAGCGTACCAATAATTTCATCCTGTTCTTCCATTGCCGCCTCGATTTCACCTTCGAAGATTTCTTCGCGGGCTTCCATGGCGGCTTCCTGGGCTCGTTCGATTAACTCAGAAGCGTTTTCGTCGTTAGCAACGAGGTTTTCAAGACGTTGGAGTTTTTCGCGGATACGGTTTTGTGCCTGTACAAGCTCATCAATTTTTACGTCGTCGTCGGCATCAACGGTCTCTAGCTCTTCCTTCAACGCTTCCTGAGCTGTGAGGATGTCTTCGGCAGCATTCGTGGCATCGGAATCGATCCAGGCAGGGTCTTCGAATCGGCGGATTTTCAACAGGATGCTTTCCAAGACGGTAATAACTTCTTTTTCCGTATTGGCAGCATCATTAAATTTGGTTGCTTCCAGCTCTTGTTCTGCTTGCTTGAGAAGTTTGTGAACTTCGTTTTCTTTCAGGACAGTGCTACATTCTTTTGCCAGCTTCCCTAATTCACCTGTCCAGTCTTCAACGAGCTCGAGTGTTTCATCAAATGCGTCGACGAGGACAGTTACGTTCTTTTGAGAGTCAATTGTACTAAGAACTAGTTGTTCCTGGGCAGTTGAAAGCGTAAGCGTATTGTCCAGAGTGGCTCGCTGCTGTAGAACGATTTCACCGATCCGCTCGATGAGTTCGGCTTGTTGGCGACGAAGACGTAATCGTTCACGTTCACGCAGAAGGTCTCGCAAAATATCACGCATGCGTCCGTGTACTTGCGTCATGATTTCCTGTCGCTCGGCAGGTCGGGCGATATCGGCGCTGACGAGTAGTTCGATGACATCGGGCATTTTTTGAGCGGCGAGATCGCCCATGCGTCCCCGCATGGATTTGAGGTCTTCATACAGTGGCAGATCCGTGAGACGGTTGTCTTCGAGCTGCTGAAGCTGGCGATCGACAAGAATGGACAGCAAGTCAGCAGTTAGGTCGCGTGCCCGTTGTTGGTTGACCTTATAGCGATCAATTTGCAGGCGATCCGCTAATGACGGAGCTACCTGAGTTTGCTGTTGTGCTATCGCGGGAATGGAGCAGTAACAAACGAAGAATACTACGAGAGACAGATGTATGAAGCGACTCATTATTGGCGTTCTCCAACCCCTAGTTGGGCTTTAATAATCTGATCGAGCTTGTCATCGGTTTCAGAATCGATATCCCGCATTGCTGCCAGGAAGTTAGCTCGGCTCGTTACCGTAAACTCAATCGGGTCGGATGGAATGGTAATACCCTCTTGCTGTCCACGGTAGTCTGTTACCTGTAATGTGACCAACACAGTATCACCAATGTTTAAGTCAAACTCAGCAAGATCTATGGGGACGATATCGTCGACCAACTTGGCATGAGCATCCGACTCGTTAATCATCTTGGTAATCGTGTCATCGCTGGTATCCATTCCGACGCGAGTGATCGTTATGTCTGCGGTAACAGCATCGATTCCAAAGTCATCGACAGCTCGGAATTTAATCCTTGGCGCTGCTCCGCTCAATACTAAGTTTATCACGGTGGCGGCCGCAATCCGTGGATTTTGATCAGGCCGCACCTGCAAAATACCTGTAATAGGCCGATCAGGGCTTATTCCATCGGTATCTATAACGCTTATTTGGTATTTAGTGGTCGATTCCACACCTATAAGGGGATGGTCATCGACCGGCATCACCCAGGCATTTTCTTTCTTTACCAACTCAAATTCTTCTTCGCCAAGCAACATTGTGGCGTTCTGAAGCGGTTTGCTGGCGGTGAGTGAGGGAGTAACATTAGATCCGGCAAGCACGCTTTGAATCCGGCCGCCCGTCGATTTGACGCTAAAGGACTCGACCGCATACTGAGGTATTTCCGCATTCATTGCCAGTTCGACACGAGGTACTTGCAAAATGTTGATCTTAGTTCGTGGATGAACATCGTCACCGACGGTGGCAGAAACTTCAAACTCATCAATCACGCGAGGTAGCGTAACCATGAACTCGCCGGGATTGTTTCCAGGTAATAGTGCCAACTCGGACTCAGCATCATCCTTGCCATGAATCGTCAGGATGCCGGCTTGAGGCACGACCTTGCTGTTATCCACTCGTACGACAAAGGTAACAGGCCGTCCCACAACAGCGTTTGCTTCCACTGTTTCCAGAGATAGGATTACCGTTTTAGTCGGATAGGCCTCTTGCTGCAGAGTCAGGCGTTTCAGAAAGATGTTGAAGTAATCCGGCACATAGCATGCAACAGCAATAACGACACCAACGGTAACCACGCTGCGCAATATACTTTTCCATAGTTCCGGCCGAGAGAAACCAAACAGATAGTCGATGTTAGCACTGAGCTTCACGGTGTCTTCGACCACGCGACTTCGTAGTTCATCAGAACCATATTGGCTCGCGGCAGCATTATTGAATTGTAAAGCGGCTACCAGATCCGAATGCACATCGTGGTGCATTTCGATTTGAGCGGCCAGTCCTATCAGGTTTTCACGTACAGCTATTGCTGGAAGTAGATGCTTTTTGAACAACCAAATTAACACCAAGGCTTCGAGGGCAAGCAAGACGATTCGCTCCACGGAATCCATCTTGGTTAGCCAATCGAGTCCAAACGTAATTAATAAGAGCCAGCCAGCAGCTGTAATCCACTGGGCAAAGCCAGAACCCAACCGCGCAACGCTGCGGAAGCGTCGAACTCGCTTAATGCCACGATGTAAGGGTGATAGATTTGCCATGATTTGAGACTAACGTAAGTTGCTAAGTTTTCGTGCGAGCCACTCGGCATGCATAACCAAAAGAACCAGCAGTAGCATCAGCCAGGTATTCCAAAGTGGTAGCTGGCGTTCGGTGTACTGTTTAATATCCTGAGCTTCTAATTGATTGAGGATTTCGGGCAGCTCATACAGTTCACAAGCCTGCCCGCCGGTAACATCGCCTATCTGCTTTTGCAGCGAAGTATTCCTGACGACATCCAGCCTTTCTCGAGAAGCAGTTGTGACTTCAAAGCCAAGTTCGAATTCTTCGTTGGTTTCGGGGTCCATGACCAGCAATCGGTATAGCCCTGACTCGAGTGGTGGAATTGAAGTTTCAAAAACAACATTGTCACGGGCCAGCGGAATTAAAAGGTCATCAATGTGCTGAGAGCCGGCCGCGGTTTGTCGCAACAGGCGTGCCTTCAGGCTTGTTTCTTCAAGGTTTTCATAATTGCGGTTATAGGCTTCCACAGTAACGGTAACCCGTTCACCGGTTTGATAAGTGGAGAGGTCCGTCGAAGGCGAAAACCGTTTCTGTTGTCCCAATGCGCGACCGAGCCCCAGACGGTAGATCATCTGGCCCCAAAACTGGCGATAGAATCGTTCACCATATTTACGCCGAAGCCGCCAGGTCTCATTAAAGCCGATATAAACGACCTCCCCTTTGCCGTACCGGCGCGTGGCGATGATTGGTTGTAAGTCGGTATTGTCCACCGTTTTATCGGCAGGGTGAGTTGCCAGAACGGTGGCCAATGGATGAGCACGTAACACAGGCTGGTACCATGGAAGATTGCCCATGTTGTTCCAGGCGAGATCATTTTGTGCTGGATTGTCGCCAAGATTTACAAAGGGGTTATTTTCTGCCTGAGGCGTGAAAGACAATTGGAACTTGGAGGGCTTGGGCCGCAACGATCGATCGACAACCACCGGAAGCATGTCGGCCAGCTGTGTTCCCTGTAATGCTCCGATACTAAAGCGTGGACCGGCGATGATCACCAGCCCGCCTCCGAATCGCTCCACGTATTCGACGAGTTGGTCTTGAAACGGTGTCGTGAGCATTTCGCTGGGGACGTCGCTGATCAGAACGACGTCGTTGGCGAAGAATTCATCTCGCGGCCTTACCAGACGGTCCACAAACAGGTCGTTTGATTGCCGGACCTTAAAGTCCGCAGATCGTAGAAACGTTCGAAATCCCTCGTGTCCAATTAAAGGGTCACGGTGGAAGACTTCTTTGACAAACCGCCATTCCCATGTTGGCTCGTGTTCAACAAAAAACAGATTTAACGATTCGTCCCGAATGATGACTTCCCGCTGGGCTTCATTGTTTCTGGAGCTGACCTCACCTGACAGTCCGCTCACTTCAGCAATGACTTCAAATCGCCCCGAGTTTTCAGGTAGATACGGCAGGTCAACATCGACAGTTCCCTCTTCCAGCACAACAACAACCGGTGTGCCAATCGGCAATTTTTCAGCTTCGAGAACCGCGTCCGTTGCTGTGCCCAGACGCCTTTGGAACAACTGGATGGAGACGCTTGAGCCGGTGGCTCCTTGTTGCCGCAACGTCGCGGAAAGCGATGTATTTTCGTCTTGCTTTAGGACGAGTGGGGCCTGCAAGGCGATGGAGACGTCGATCACTTCCTGAGGACCCACGCCGGTTGCGATTACCGGGACATCGAGTTGTTCAGCAGAAGTTAGTGCTGGATTACCGGCATTCTGCCCAAAGTCACTTACCACAACGACGCCAGCCAGGTGTCTGGTGCCGTGCCGACGATTAAGCTCGTCCAGTGAACTCCCAATCGCGGTTGTTTGAATTTCGGCGGTCAGATCATTTTCCAACGCCTTCGTTTCGCCCTGTTGTCCGAGCTCCTTAATGGAGTGCCCTTCATCGGTGGAGTAATAGCGTACATCAAACTTCTCATGCAATTGCCCAACTGCTTCGGATAATGCACCGTTTTTGAGAGCGTGATTGAGAAGTTCCAGTCGCGTTTGCTCGGAAGGGTTGATACTGTCAGGCGTCATCGCATCAAGTGCATCGGCCTGCTCCGTAGACAACTCGTCCACGAGATTCATACTGTCGGATCCATCAAAGAGCATGAGCAGTATTGGCCGAGGATGTTCGGTTAGCGAAACGGATACAATTGGCTCTGCCAAAATGAAGCCAACGATGGCCAATAATCCGCCACGGAAAACGGTTAGCAGAATACGCCGCCGCTTTTTCTTTTCGAGCGGCTGCTCGTTTTGATAACGGTAATAGAAGAAAGCACCCAAAGCAGCCAACCCCAGGCAGACCAGCAAAACCAAGACAGGCCGCCCTTCGCTCCACCAGGCCGCGAACTTCATTTCAATGTGGTCAACCTCATCAGTGGATTTAATGCCTAGCAGGCGTGCGATTGCATTCATGCGGTGACACCCCCTGCTTCTGTGGCTTCTTGTTTCTTGGATGCCAGGACAGCCATTTCAACAAGCAACATCAACAGCAGCAAATACATCATCCATCGCCAGGTGCCGCTGCCTAGATAAGTCTCGCCTTCTAAGGAAAGTGTTTCGCCAGAATTCAACCAGCGGATTCGATCATCGGAAGCGATCGCTTCCAGTTCGCTCGTCTGCTGCAGCGCAAGATGGCTCTCTTCCCCGTCACCATTAAAGCCGAGTAACATGACAGGCACTTCGCCCCCAGCATCCTCTTCCGTTCGAGTGAGGCTATAAAACCCTCGATCGGTGGCACCACGGATGACGACACCGTATTTCTGAGCTCCCAATACTTCAACAGCAACAGCTTCAGAGCCTTGAGAGGAATTGACAGGCCACGTTAATTTATGATCTGCGTGCTGATGTCGGGTCGATACTGGAATGACCATTTCCTTTTGAGTATCCATCGTTCGTTCTGGCAACGATCGAACCAGAGAGTTTCGTACGATACGGTCTAAAAGGAGTACGCCGGTGTCGACCGATAAGTCATTCCATTCAGGGAAAACACCGGAAGTCAGTAGTTGCACATGGCCCTGCCCAATTCGACGCTCGACAAGAAAAGGGTGCTTGTTATCATATTGGCCAAGAACGCGAGGACGGTTGCGGGCGACGATTTGTTCAGGAGTAAATTCGCTGTAGTGCCGACCAAGTGGATTAGTCCAGTTGAGCCAGCGAGGCTGCTGGTCATTTTGTTCCAGCAGAGTTTGAACGCGAGAGAGTTCCTTTTCATCGAAGTCATCCAACGTTGTCATGTCCGTGGCAATGGCTTTATAAAAAATTGGTGCGGAAATGAGATCGTTGAATTCCTCCTCTGGAATCTGCAGATTGTAGATGGGGTCCTCAAACGTCTCGGGATTTAAGTTAAACGTTGGCCACTGTTGAGTGTTGGCCGGAGGCAGGCTTCCCACAGGCTCCGGCGAAAGAGCGATTGGTAAAAATCCATTTCCTTCATCCCAGGCCGAGGTCGTCCAGCTCGTCGCCTCGAAAAGGGCACCGGCGGCGATCAGGATTTGACCACCTTGCTCTGCATATTCCCGCAGGGTAACTACATCGGCAACGTTGGGGGCCACGCTACCCGCGATGATTACGCAACGGGCATCCTGCAGGTCTTCAATCGTAAAATCTTCAATGGTTCGGTGAAGAACATCAATTAGCGACTTATGTTCTACATCTTCTTCCAGGATCGGTGAAAGTAAGTGTCGCAGCATAAAGGATTCACCAATCCGTCCTCGTTCCAAATCTTCATCTCGGCCGTATTGATCGATAAATACAATGGGAACTCGGGCGATGACCGGCACCACACAGACTCGGCGATCGTCCATGGGCAGGCGGTCGGCATCGAGTGTCAATTCTGCCCGGGCAAATTCAGGTTCACGAGAAGACCCCGCAGTGACAAATTGGTGTTCAAAGTTCACAGTCGTGGCCTGCCCAGGTTGGAGCTGCAGAATCTGCTCAGCAACGACTTGGTCATCAATGATTAGCGATACGGTCACATTACTACGAGGCTCGGCTCCCTCATGCCGAACGGTACCGATAAAGTGAGCTGTTGATTCAGCATCCGCAATCCCATCACGGAGATAGAAATCACTTATCCAAGAGTTGTCGGTTTCGGCGGGCTGGACTGCAACGATTTGTAAATCTCCCAGCGTCGCGAGCGTTTCTTCAAGGTTATTGTCTTGCCAGCCATGCGACTGTAAATCGCCTAGCATAATGACACGCTTGGTCTGGACACTGCTGTCTTGCTCTAATGCTATGCCTGCCTGTTCGGCAGCAGCCCGCAGGTCGGCCGATTGGTCGACAACCCGAATTTGTTCAATAGCGTTTAAGGCGTCTTCTCGAGATGAATAGGCACCGACGCTGAACCAATATGGTTGTGTACACATGGGGATGACCGAGATTTCACTACCAGAGGGTAAGGCTTCTATAAACGCGGACGCCTGAGCTTTGGCGTCTTCGAGAAGTGACTTATCCAGCGCGGTGTAGCCCATCGAGAGACTGTTATCAACCACAATAACGGCATGGATCGGTTCGCTACCGTTATACGCCTGCTGACCTCCGCCAACCCAATAAGGCCGGGCCATTGCTAACACAAATAGCAAAACCACTAGCGTTCGGATTGCGAGCAATACCAAATCTCGAATTTGAATGGCTCGGCGGTTTCGTTTGACTGCCTCGCGAAGGAACAGCATCGCCGCCCATTGTTGCGTACGATAACGCCGACGATTCAGCAAGTGAATCAGCGTTGGGCCGGCAACAGCAGCCAAAGCGGGTAAAAACCAAGAGGCGAGAAAATTCATGCAACTTTATATATAGTGGGATCGAGTCGATATTACTTGGAGTCAGGAAATTCGCCTTCCTGCAAGATAGGCAGGTAGCGGTTAGGGATCGATAGCACAAAGACGGCAACCGAGGTACCAAAGAGTTTGCCCGGAGTGCCGCCAACCCGGCCTCCTTCCCAGGAACCGTCGACGTCTGTTCGAGTGGAGTTGTATTGAGACTTTACAATAGCATCGCGAATAACAGGGTAGTTTGTCTTCCAGCGCTCGCCACCCACCTGATATAAACCTTGTCCGACATAGAACATGGTATAGGCGTCAAATGGAATGTGCCCGGTGCGGACAGGCATCTTCTGAATGTCATTGGCGACATAGTCTAAGCTGCGAGGAATGCGGAAGTCGGCATACTCGCCAAACTCCTGTAGGCAGACGGCGCCGGCTGCTGCCATCGCAGTCGTTACCTTACCCCCGCTGTATGTGAATGCACCAGGTCTAGCACCAAGTGGATCCGCTCCATATTGTTTTCCGTCAGGGGCAGCGAGTGGACGATAATAACCTCGGACCGAAGCAATTGCTTTTTCGATTACCTGTGGCGGAATATCCAGACCGATATCGGTGGCGCCCCTGAGAGCTTTGGCCTGCATGACAGCAAGCGAAAGATCGTGCCCCCGACTCTGTTGGCGAGCTACATAGTCCCAGCCGCCGTCATCACACTGGACATTGCAGATCAACTGAATTCCCTTGTCCAGAACTTTGCCTAAACGTCGGTCTGGCACATTCCCGTAAGCCTGAGTCAGACAAAAGGTTGCCAACCCGTGGTTGTACATATCACGGCCTTCGCTGGAGATGTTCAACAGGCCGGAAGGTTTTGCATTGGCGATAATGTAATCCAACGCTCGTTTGACGTTGTCACCATACTGGCTGCGTCCCGGAGCGTGTCCGGCAGACAGGAATGCCATGGCACCTAATGCGACTAAGCCCAAATCCTGACTCTCCCAATTTCCCGCCGGACCTTGGTTTCGAGCAAGCCAAGCAAGGCCGCGATCGATAGCTTTTTCACTATCCGGAGTGAACTCCCACTCGCCTTCAGCGAAACTTTGAATTGGGGAGGCAAAGATTGTTAAGACGCAAAGACCGATAGCTAAAATCGAGCGTTTCATATCACCTCCCAAGCCGAATAATTCCAAACATTCATTGTACACTGGCGGAACTTGAGAAAGTCCGAGCGAGGCATGTGAACTAAGCGAATAGCCAATGAAATTCAGCCTAATTAGACCGAAATCCGGCATTTCCGAGCAATCCAATACTCGTTTGAGTCCCACTACGAATCGTAATCGACGTGTGCCCTGTAGGAATGGGAATGCGGACACTTGCTCCCTGAGTTTGACGAGAGAAATAGCCGTTGGCCTGGCTGGTTCCCAGACGAGGATCAAACAGCTCTTTGGAGGTCCAGATTGGTTCCGTCAGATCGTCGACGAGGACCTCAAAAGTCCCCACCGCAGTAGAGCCATCGGCCAACCCAAGGATCATCTCCAGATGTGAGTACTCAGGTTTTAGCTCATAGACAATTTCACTGCGACCGGGAAAGACATACCCATCGGGGATTTTCAAAGATCGAACCGTCAAAGGGGTATCTTCTTTTAACAGGCCGGGCATTGGCATTTCAGTATGCCCCGGGAGCGTAAACTTAAGTGGAGTCAATGACGACAAGGGGACGTCCGGCTCAGGCAGTTGTCCGGAAGCAGGCAAGCCCGTCACCGTTGGCTGCAACCCAAACATTGCAAATGTAATACCTTGTGGTTGGAACGTACCTGCCTCACGAGGCATTACCCGAATGGAGACATCAACTTCTTGCCCGACCTTATCACCCATTAACCAGTGTCGGGCGTCAAATTTTGCGACCTGACCAGTCAGGCTGACATTACCATTCATGATGGAAGTTAGAGGTTCACCATTAACCTGGACTTCGATGGTCGTCGTCTTATCGCCGACCCCATTGGCAGAAGCGGAAACTACCAGCCAGCTATTATTGGCCCTTAATGTTGTTTTTTGATGGAATTCCAAAACGGGAGTCTCGGCCACATTGGCAAATGGTGCCTTCCATGAAATGGTTGGCAGCCAACGCCCGCCGGTTGAGTCCCAGTGTGAAGTCAATTCGACGCGAGCGCGAAGGCTTGCAGGGATTTGCCAGCCCTTCACGGAAGAAATGTATTGGTAAATCTCGTCGTTTGCTTGTCTGGCTACATTGAGATCGAGCGTCAAATAAGGAAGTACCCAGCTGACATCGTCACGGATATCAAACGGATCCGCATTAGTCGGCCGGCCGTCATGCCCGAAGTCAGTTTCAATGATCAATGCTTCAGCATCAGTAAGGCCACTAACATCGGCAATGGTATATGGGTAAGTTCCGAGCAAAAAGCCACTCTGATAGACCACAGCCTCTGAGCCGTTTGCCAAACGCTTTGAGACTTTCACCTTGGCACAGCCGCCTCCCTCCGCACTTTGGTCGATTCCCAGATATGACATGAATCGAGTCACCAGCTTGGGAGGGATTCGAAAAGCAATTTTGCTATAGGAGTGAGTGCTTACTCCAATCTCACTGATCATCTCACTGGCAGTAAGGATGTTGCCAGTTCGATTTTGATTTCGTTTCCATGGCCACTGAAATCCGGTGAAGTTGCGTTCTTCAATGACGTTGGCCGGAAGAGATGATAGCGGGAGTTGGTTGTATGACCGGTAACTGATATGGGCAACGCTGTCGAACAAGATTCGGATCGCGTCCAAAGACCAGGCCGGCTGAAGTGTATGGAAGATTAAGTTATTTTCTCTTCGCAAAGGTATGACCATGCTTTCGCGAAAAGTAAATGAACCGCCATCGATAGTTGCATACCGAGCAATGCGACTGGTTGCTTCATTCGCAGGTGCTAGATGATCGGCTAGAACAGCGTCCAATGCTGAGAGATCAGGATCCAAATTGGGAAAGACAGCAGATAACTGAACCCAATTTGCCGTAATGGATTGGTTTTCGCTCAGAGCTCGCAGGCCCGTATCAGACCAACGCATGTTCTGTGCCTGCAACAACGACTCGTCGCGTAATATGACCGTTCCGGGAGCATGATTTGTATCGGTGATGCGAGATGATTGAAAAACGATTCGACGAACGTGAGCCGCGTTGACTCGAATCGTTCCGTCAGCTTCGGCAAACGGTCTGTAGTTTCCATTTACATGAACCAGATAATGGCTGGGGATTCCGCGTACTGGATCGGCTGCACCAAAACCAATGACCTGCCCCGGCAATAGGTCATGGTTATGGAATTCTATAAATGAGGTAGTCCGTTTTATTGCAGCCCCAAGACGCTCCAGATAGCGAATTTTCTTTGTGTCCGTAAATAGAACAGTTTCATCCAGCTTGGCAGGGTTATCCAGCCGATCCCAGCCGTTGAGTTTGAGACCAGAAACAACTTCCTTTTCACCGAAAATAACGCGGAATTCCGGTTCCTGAGCCAACAGCGAATTGGTGGCGATCAGGACGAGTAAAAGTGAACGATAAATCATGGCAAAACCACCTCGATTAATTTTAGCGAGTGGCTTCCTGTACTAATGTTACTCACTCCATAAAGCTTTTTGCCGAAGGGAAAGATCTGCTCGATATCGAATAGTGTCGATTCATTGCCAACGAGTTCCGCCTCTTGCACAACACGACCAGTTCGTGGTTGCACCCAAAGTAACGATCGCTGATTACTTAAAGGAATGACTCGGCTTGTGGGCTCTTTGTCTAGGTTACAAATCAAAACATGGTTGTCCATAATTCGGACGGCACTGGGGCTCGGACTTCCCGGCTGAAACCATAACGGAGCTCCAAGCTTAATACTCACGGCCTGCACGCCGTTGCGACAGCTAATAATGACTCGGTCCTCCCAGATTCCAATGAGCTCCTGAACATCCGGTTGTTGAAATCGCCAGACCGATGTTCCTGTTTGACGGTCAAGACAGACAACGTCAGGCGACCCGGCCGCATGAACGATAATCCGGTCGCCACTGACTAAGGGTTGCGTAGCATTGATGCGATCATAGAGATGCTGGTCGGCTAATCGAGGAACCTGGCTTAGCATTTGAGCCCACATCAACTCGCCTTCCAGGCTGACACTATAAATAGTGCTGGCGAGGACAAAGATGATCCGATCCTTTGCCAACACGCTTCGAGCCGACTGAAATAACTCGGGCTTCCGTTGAATCGTCATTAGTGGCACGGAGTGTGAAACACTGCCATTAGTCGAGTTGATCTGCTGGAAGACGATTTGTCCGAACGTCGTTTGCTGGGGCACTACTTTGAGAATAAAGATGGAGTTGCCGGCGATGATCGGATCGGCCAAAGGATAACCATCCACGGGCGACTCCCAAATGGTTTCACCGGTATCTCTCTTGATCCGTCGCCAAGAGAGTTTCTGTTTACTGAAGACAGCAGAGAACAGGTCCGTTCCAATTCGCGCTGGCTTCCCGGCATAGCCGTACTCGACAGGAATGCCTCGTCCGTCGTCGAGGATCTCCCAGACCACTTGATTAGTATCAGCTTTGATACAGCAGATGCCAGAGGGTTGATTCACGATGAGGTGGTCGCCAAGATCGAGAAAACTGGTTTGCCGAATGCGTTGAACACTACGGGCGGATCCGGGCGTACTAAAGTCTTTAACTGGATTGATCGTACGTTGGCCCAGAGTCAAAGCAGGCTTGGTCGGCAGCCGGTTTTGGGCGCCTCGATATGTCACCAACTGTTGAACGATGCCATTAAAATCTGCTGCAGTAACATTACCTCCTTCGAGTGCAACATCGGCAACGATTTCACGTTGTGGATCCTGTCCGGCCAGTGCCAGTGCCAGATTAGCTTTGGCTAACCAAGGTCCGTGATACTGATCAGGGTATAACTCGATGAGCTCCTGATACCGTTGTGCGGCGGGAAGAAACTGGCCGGCAGACAAGCGTTGATCCGCAGTGAGCTGCAGGGCCTGCCGAGCTGACTCTGTGCCAGAAAACTTCTGAGCGATTTCATTGAGTTCATCAAAATCTTGATTGTTAATGGCCGTGGTGAGTCGTAATTCGGCCAGTTCACTTCCCTCGACTCGCATCTTGGTAGCGAAGTCCTCGTGGTCGGTAAATAATGACTTCAGGAAAGTCGTTCCGGACTGATAATGCATGCCGAATTTATCCACAGGGAAGAGGCCGGTCACGAGAGGATTGTCAACGATCATTGTCATAGCATTATCGAGATCATTTGTTTCCACAGCCTGTAATAACTCCAGCATGGAATTGACGGTTTCACGGTCGGTTTGCACCTGATGTGAACGTTCAACCTGAAAACGGGCCAGATTAGTAGGCTTAATAGCACCTTCCAAATAATCAGCGGCATCTGCTCGTAACCAACGAGCCGTTCTCCATGAAGCAAAATCCTTATCGAATATTTGCGATCCATGTGCTGGTAAAGAGAGGTAGTCAATCCGAGTGGCAAATTCATAAAGCTCTTGCCAGCGTTGTTCGTTTCGGAGGTGATACAAATACAGCCGCGTCAGTAACTCGGGTGAGACGGGCATGTTGTATCGTTGACGACCGCCAGCACCAGCCTTGAGATGTGCCCAATCATCGATAAGCCCTGCTAGCTGTTCCGGCTTACCCTCAAACCAAAGCCTGGCGGCGAGGATGTCGTAGAGCACGTGTATATTGACCCAGGATGCGATATCCGTGTCAGGGCGGCGGAATTGCAATCGCCGAGGAATACGCACCAACGCCTCTCTAACCTTACGGAAGTCTCGATGGTGCTGCACTGCGTAATGGAGCAGCTTGATCAGGCCTTCAACACGCATCTGCGGAGTTGCGTTGGCCTGTAGTACTTTGGCGTAGCATGCCAGCCTCCAATGCTCAGGTGAGATTTGGTCCGGGCGTTCCAACTCCAAAGAATCAATATATTCAGGAAGTCGAGTTGCGTTCTGACCTTCAATCGCTGTTAAGTTCGGTACCGATCCGATGGGCAGAACGAAGGAGAGTTGCTCGATTAGGTCATCATGGGCCACATGGACTTTTTTCAGATAAACCGTAGACACCTCGGATCCGGAATGAATGGTTGGCCCGAAAGAAATTTCTCGCTTGATCGGCACTTTGGCACCAAGGGTAAAGGTGTGGCCCGGGATCCAGTGAACGCCATCGGGGCTCATAGAGATGACAAACATGTCATCGGAGTATTGAGCTCGCCACCAAATTGGGCCTTTGGTTCGCATGCCGGCTCGGTACTGAGCAGAGGTAAAAGTCAGGTCGGTCGGATTCATTGACACGGCGAACTCATCGCCCAGCTGTAGGGCGTAGAGATTGTAGAAAACGCCGGTTTGAGGATGTTCAAATCGGATGCCAGTAAGGTGTTGTGGTTCCATCAACGCATAGATTTCAGTAGCACCTCGAAGCTGAACTTTGGTTGATAAGTGCACGGCTGCATCGCCCTGCCGGCGTGACAAGAGAACTTTCCCATCTTCGTCGTAGTCAAATGTAGACTCGGTGTTCTCGTTTTCCGCCTCATCAAACCAGGACAGGTCACCAGCAGGCACGGCTTTTGATAGATCGACAGGCAATACCTGCTGTTTAACCGGCTCAAAATTAAAGGAATCCAGATACCTTAAACGCGATTGCACTTTCATCGTCAGATGCGTCGGAGGCGCATCCATCGGGAGGGACGACATGGGGATATCCCCACGTGCGACCATGAACTCATTATTTTGAAATCGGAAGTTCATGGCGCCTCGAGTTAGTGCGTACCAAATCCCGTTGTCATGGTGAACCAGGTCCACAGCGCGAGTGGCCGGAGTTTGACTCGCTTCCACAATAGGTCCGTAGCAATACTTGGCAGTGAGCCCTGGGGTGGCGTTGTCTGCCGAGCTGGTTTTAAAACTAGTGGATGGAATGATCTGCCGTTCGATTTCTTCGGATTCCCATTCCAATCGCGCCTTAGCTTCAAGCCGGTCGCTGAAGAACTGCATTTTGAAAGCGTTGGGCCCAGCGTTGAGATTGACGCTATGTGCTACTGGGGCTGTTTCATTGCCTACGGGGCTCCAGCGTTCACCTGTCACGACGTTATTAATTTCAAGCTTATAGCCATCATCGACGTCTAGATAAAACGTATAAGCTCCGGCCTTGGGCACCTCTATCAATCCAGACCATTCAATGCTGAAGTAGTCCGAATCGATTTGACGATCGTTTACCAGAGGCCCTTCCAACCCCCAGTCAAAATCGATTTGAGGATCCACTCGGATTTCGACAAAGTGCCGGCGCATTCGATATCGATAGTTGTAAGGCAGGCTTGCCGTGTACTCCGGCACTGGCAGCGCGGTGAACCGCTTCATATTCAAGTGGCCGTCATAGCTGAGCTCCACTTCCTGCGAGTCATTGATCGCAGTGACAACCAAACTTCGTAAATCAGAAAAACGCACTCGGAGACTTCGGCCGTCATTATTAGGTGGCGGCAAGATGAAGTTCCCCAACAATTCGAAGTATTCAGTCGTGCCATCACGCTGGATGGGTTTAATAGTCCCCGGTTCGACTTCGGCGGGTTGTATAAAACGTGTTACAGCCGAAGTCCAAGAGTGATCCATTCGGGAAGCGGGGTCATCGAAGGCTTGCCAAGTGGGTGTGACAGGCCGTTCGGGTAGCATTAATTCACCAGCAACCGATGTCATTGGCATCGGTTCAGGGACTTCTTCCGGCATGGGGTCAACATTATTTGCCGGTTCTTCGGTGGGGTTTTCCTCGACCACGACTGTCGGCGAAACTTCGGGACTCAGAGCCCCAATGTTTTGAGGGTCCTCGGTATCTGGCATTTCCGCATCAGTGGAGTTCTCAGTCAGAGGTGTTGGCGGAACGTTCTCGGCGAGTTCCTTGCCAACAGGGCGGAAGAAGACGAACCAAGACCCGACCGAGGCGATGAGTAGTACAACAGCTACGGCAACGAGAAATTGGTTAAAGCCCTTTCCGGCGTTACGGGTAGCTGCTAATTGAGTGAGCCAATCAAGCAGGTCCCGCATTGCGTCTTCTTCGTCGAGATCAACAGGAATGACCTCTAGCTTTTGAGCTTTGATTTCTTGAGAAGCCGCCGCAAACAGTGAGGGCTGTTTAGCTGCTTCGGCCAGCAGGAATTCCAGCTGATCTTCAGACAGGGGGTCGCCAAGTCTATTCTGAAGTAACTCGATGTAATCGCTTGGTTGCATGATGGCCTATGCAGAGAATGAGTTAATGAATCAGACTCCAGTTTAAGGCATTCTGAAATTGAATTCACATTGCTTGTAATAAAACCAGTTGATTGCACTATTGAGATAGAGGAAACTGGGGTAGTAATTTCTAAAAAAGGAGCCCAGATTCATGTTACGTCGACTGATTGTTTTTTCTTTTGTTATCACTGCAATGCTTGATGGTGCCTATGCAGCAGACCAGCAGTTGGCGAAAGGCCGTGTCTTTCATGATGCCAATTTCAATCAGGAATTTGATAAAGGCGAGAAAGGGCTAGCTGGGATTAAAGTCTCTAATGGCAATCAAGTCGTTACTACGACGGACGAAGGTACGTACGAAATCTCAGTTACCGACGATACGATTCTGTTCGTCATCAAGCCGGCAGGCTGGATGACGCCAGTTAGTGAAAACAATCTTCCCCGCTTCTACTACATCCACAAACCTCAAGGCTCTCCTGAGGGTACACGGTTCGCCGGTGTTGCACCCACCGGAGCATTACCAGCGAGTGTTGACTTTCCACTGTATCCAGTCAAGGAACCGGAAACGTTTAAGGCGATCATGTTTGCCGATCCTCAGCCACGGAATCAGCAGGAAGTGGACTACTTGATTCAGGATGTGCTAGAAGAACTTGTCGGTACCGATGCGACTTTCGGAGTGACGCTGGGTGACATTATGTTTGATGATTTGAGCCTATTTGAATCACAAAATCAAGGTATAGCGCTAGTTGGCATCCCGTGGTACAACGTGATTGGCAATCACGATGTAAATCGAGAGGCTAAGCGCGACGAGCATAGTGATGAAACATTCGAACGAGTTTTTGGGCCAGCTTATTATTCGTTTGAATACGGCAAGGCGCATTTTGTCGTGATGGATAATGTGGACTGGTATTACAACGAGGGCACCAAGAAGCATGGTTATCGGGGAGGAATCAGTAAGGCCCAAATGGCCTTCTTGGAAAACGACCTGAAGTTAGTGCCGAAAGACAAGTTAGTCGTCCTGATGATGCATATCCCGATCACTTCCATGGAACAGCGAGGAGCGATCTTTAAGCTTCTCAAAGAACGGCCATTTACGATGAGTGTCTCAGGCCATCAACACTACCAACGCCATCTATATCTGGATCAGGAGGATGGCTGGGAAGGAGAAAAACCTCATCATCATGTGATTAATGTAACAGCCAGTGGAAGTTGGTGGCGAGGCATGAAGAAATTTGGAGATACACCCCATGCCTATTCCCGGGATGGCGTCCCCAATGGCTACTCCATCGTTACGTTCGATGGAAATCAATATGCATTTCAGTTCCAGGCAGCTAACCGTCCGGCAGATTACCAAATGCACATTTCGGCGCCCGTGCAATACAGCGATGAACAAGCAGCGTTCGCTTACACGAATGTCTTTTCAGGGTCAGAGAAGACCGAAGTGACAGCCTTGTTGAGAAATCGCAAGGGGAAGCGTATGAAGCTTGAGGTGCTATCGGCGCACACTGAGGTCGACCAGGATTATAAAAAACTCTACGATCAGGAGCAGGCTCTCAAAGAAAAACTAGGCGGCAAAATCGACTGGGTTGAAATGTCGGCGCCAGTCCAAGCAGGCCATCAGTGGAAGGCTAAATTACCGACAGGGCTGCCAGCAGGGATGTACACCATCGAATTTCAGGCCAAACAGCCTAATGGCGCGGTCTATCAAGGACTTCGACCGATTCGAGTGGTTAAGTAATATCCTGTCTATCCCAGACGAAGCTTATTAATAGATAGTTCGTTCAGGGTGTCACTCACTAGAGATGAATTCCTTAAATCTCTTGTAGCACTTGTGCAGTGGTTCGGATGCGGGCGAATTTATTTTCCCAAATCTGCAAGCAAGCTTCATGGATGTGATCGTGGATGGTCGCCATACCATCACTTACAGCAGTAACGCGATAATTCCTGGTCGAACCTGAAACAATCGTACTGTTGACGCAGCAATCGGTAGTAACACCTGTAATGACAAAGCGATCAATCCCCAGACTGCGCAAAGCCAAATCTAAATGAGTGCCATAAAACTTGTCGTACGTATGACCCTGAATGACTAGCTCTGAATTGAGCGGCTCGAGCGCGTCGATCGTGGCGGCCGATTCGACTCCGACCCCGGGTTCAAGACCTATCTTACAGTTGTTCGAAGGGTAGCCAAATCCGGTGGTGGTATCGTCAGGAGCGGCTAAGTGCTCAGGGCCAAAGGGGTCTCCTCGCAGACAGGGGATAGTGTCAGCGTAAACAAACTCGGTGAAGATCACAGGCATTCCAGCATCGCGAAATGCTTGAACGAGTGCCTGGATATTGGGCGTGATGTCACGAGCCCTGGGAATTTCCAGCGACGCTCCTTCGTCCACAAATCCATGCTGCATGTCAATGACTAGCAACGCAGTCGTACCTACCTGCACTCGATGCGATTCGTCAATTCGTTTCAGCTTGGCCTGAATTAATTCATGAACATTCATTATGGTTTCACGGCCTCGTAATTGACTTGGGCTGGCCCTTGAATCCAGCCGAGCTTTTGCAGGAACTGATCCATTTTGTGCACGGTGTCCAAGAAGTTTTCTTTTTTGGCGTAATTAAAAAAACCATGAGGCTGGCCGTCATAAAAGTGATGCTCGCAGTCGGCATCTACGCCGTCCATTAATGATTGATACCGCTTGGCTGTAGTGACAGGAATGAGTTTATCTTCCGTGCCTAGGAAAACGATCGTTGGCGGTGCGCCTTTACGAATATTATCGATCGGTGAAATCTCTTTGTGGTATTCTTTAACACGATCGTAACCATATCCATTTGGCCCATTGTCGTAGACGGGATTAAAGAGTAACAGTGCGTTTGGTTTACTACTGATGCGAACGTCTTCCCCTTTTTCCTCTAAGCCCAGGACATTGCCGGTCGCTGCTGCAACGTGTCCACCGGCCGATCCTCCGCCAGCAGCTAGACGATTTGCATCGATGCCAAGTTTCTCGGCATTAGCACGTAACCAGCGTACGACTGATTTGCCGTCCTTTACACATTCCCGAGGTGTTGTTCCCTGCCGAGACTTCACTCGGTAATCCGCCACCACCGAAATCATACCGCGGCTAATTAAATGGCGGCTATGAGGAACGAATTGCGAAGGTGTTCCACCATTCCAACCACCTCCAAAGAAGAAAACTGCCGCTGGGCGCGAATCGGAAGGTTGGTGGCCTTCGGGTGAGAAAACGTACAGATAGAGTTCGGTATCGCCAACCGTTTTATATTTATACGACTTCGCGCCTTTGTATTGCTCAGGCGGTTGAGCCAATAAGAAGGAAGGCGTTATAGCCAGCAGGAGGAGGATAAATAGAACGATAGGATTGCGCATGATGAAATAGGGAGGGTAGAGAGAAAGTGGAGCGGGTAAAGACGCCTAGCCAAGTCCGGCGATCGGCTCGGCTCCGGTAATGACCTTTAAGGCTTCAGGCGGCACATCGACGCGTAGCCGAAGTTGCGGAATGTCTAACAGCGTATCAAGACAGGTTGCAATGAGATTAGGAGTCCGCACGGGCGTGGTGGCTGGAGTGCCACCGTCTTTTGCCGATTGGCCGATGATGTTGCCACGCGGGATTCCGGTTCCATAAAGTAGCAATGGCGTCAAACCACCCCAGTGGTCGCGACCGGCCCGAGCATTAATCGAGGGCGTTCGCCCCATTTCACCGGTGGCAACTAACAGGATCTCGTCCTGTAGACCTCTTGCTTCGACGTCTTCAATAAATGCAGCCACTGCGTGGTCAAAGGGATTGCCTACATAATCCATCCCACGAACCATACCAAGATTGTTTTGGTCGGCGTGCATATCCCAGACAAACGATGTGGTGATCGTTATGAAACCGCAACCACGCTCTGCCAATCGACGTGCCAGCAACAAGAGCTTACCTAGCGAATTCGAATTTGCCTTGTAATGGTTTTTATTGTTTTTATCTTTCCACTGATCGAACCGCGTTAGGTGGCCGGTATCGTATCGATCAATGGTCTTTTGATCTTCATGAGAAAGATCAAAGGCATCCGAGACACCGCCCATGACGACATCGAAAGCCTGAGATTGGAATTTATCGAGGCCTTCGAGTGATCCATCGGAATCCACTTGACGCTTGATTTTGTCCAGATTTCTTAGCAGTGCCTTTCGGTCGTCTAAACGCAGGCGGTCAATGTGTAGCTTCAGATCTTCTTGGAAATTACCACCTGTACCAGGAACGAATGGTTCAAACCCTTTACTAAACGGTCCGGCATCGGCGAAGCGCCCGAAGGTGTCAAATGGCCCAGGCTCATCTTCGATAACGGCATTAGGGAAGGCTGCCACATTGAGGGGCATCCCATTTTTAGGATTGTTCGTTCCAATGATCCGTGAAAGGTAGCTGCCAATATTGGCTCCAAACGTGTCAGCCGAGACGATCGGTTGGATTTTATGGGCGCTGGATCCAGTTTGGTACGATCGCACAATCGTGAATTTGTCAGCATGCTTGGCGAGTTTAGTCATGGTCCCGCCGAATTCAGTCCCGGCAACGCTCGTCGACGTTGCTCCGGTCATGCTTCGAATACTCCCCGGCGCACTCATTTTTGGATCAAAGGTTTCAAACTGACTGGGGCCGCCGTGTTGAAACAGGAAAATAACAGTCTTACCGGAGAAGAGTTTCCAGGGATCTTTCTCGCCTGAAGTAGCCATGAGCTGCGACAGCCCAAGACCGGAAAGCCCACAGGCTCCAACCTGCAGGAAGGATCTTCTCGAAAGTCCGTCATTAAAGGAAAGCATGTTTATTCCCCGCTGATTTGTCCAAGACTACATTATTTATAGTCGGACGGTTTCAGTCCTTTTCTGAATCCACCGAAGCCAAACTTGGTGGGTTTATAGTCACCGACAATGCTCACATTCAAATCAGCTGTAATGGCATCTTCCATTTCGAGGCACCAAAACATCGAATTGACCAGCATGCGGCGAGTACCCTCGGAAACCAAATCCGTCGCGGCGCCCATGGTTGTGTTAAACACGGTAGAGGTTTTTCCGCTGGTCCCCTTGTAGCTCTTTACCCAGGCGACAGGCATCATTGGTTCGTTCTTCTTGCCTTCAACTGGCTTTGCATCCGGTGTCATCCCGTCGAGTACTGCGCCTAACAGGATAGGATCAGAATCTCCTTCGAGCTTTGTAACGCCATAAACGTCAGTGTCGCCCCAGATATCTTTACAACCGCGCAGAATAGGATGGCCTTCTTTACCCTTAACAGGCACTCCGCCCGTGCTTTCACGTCCGTGATGTCCATGGTGATTAATCCAGGTTTCACCAAGTACCTGACGTCCCCAACCCTTTTTGTATTCACCGTTGTAGTTGAAGGAGTATTCATGGTATTTGCGGTCACCAGGAATATTGAAGGCGTGAGTCGAAGTACGCATGCCAATAATCGGTTTGCCGGAATTGGTATAGTCGGCAATGTACTTCATTTGGTCATCTGGCAGATTGCGGAAGCGTAAGAGAAAGACAGCTAGATCTGCGTCTTCCAGAGCTTCCAATCCAGGGATATTGGTTTGATGACTGGGTGTAATAGCTCCGGTAGCAGGGTCGATGGCGAACAGTACGGTGCACTTGAATCCATGGTGCTCAGCCATAATCTTAGCCAGCAATGGCAATGCTTCTTCACTACGGTATTCATCGTCGCCACTGACGAAGACGATGTGTTTCCCTTTGCCTGGGCCATCTTTTCCTTCGAAGGTGATCCATTGATCATCGGCGTTGGCGGATAGAGTGGCAGTGAAAACCAAAAACAGGCCTAACAAAGAAGCGATACGCATGGCGAATTTATCCCAGTACTCAAATTAAAAATCAAATGCAAAACGGGAGCTGTCTGAAAGAGCAGGTGCCCGAAGTTAATACCATATCATTCTGACTAAGAGGCCGCGTCTTTACCACTAGTTTTGATGATAGAATTCTCAGGGCGCAGCGGAAATCCGCTTATTGCGGATTCATCCCGCCGCGAATCGCTCCGGCTTCCACGGCACCGTAATTAGCACGAAACATTTCGTCCAGTGCACGACTGTTGGGCACAGCCAGCCAGACTCGTAGCAGGTGGCGTCGACGAGCCAGCTCTTCGTAGTCAGTAAATTCAGTACGTCGATGGTAAGTGATCCAGTTGTTTAGCAGTACGATATCGCCAGGCTCTTGGCGGAATTCGATATGCATTTGAGGGCGAGCCGCGACTTCATCGACAAAATCTAAGGCTTCAAGCTGCAATGGGGTAAGGGGCGGAACATCATTGTCCTGATAGGCACGGTCAATAAGTACTCGCAGGTAAGCCGATGCAAACACATCCTGACGGAAAGAGAATATTGGTTGCTGACAATAGGGAAGCTCGTTGCCGGTGTCCACATTGTGGCGTTTGTAGTAATAGGGCGATAAGAGCACCCGCAATAGATCCGGCCGCTCTGCTAGGATTTGGTTGTAGACCGAGACGCTACTTACCAATTGATTTACACCACCAGACTTGGCTTGTTGCAGGCACATAAAGCCAATGACGTCACACCGATCCGTATGGAAACTAAGGCGTTTACGAGTGTTCGGGCCTCGGGCCTGCGGTTGTCCGACTCGAAATCCCTCGTCCCTTACATGAAAGATGCGGTCACCTTTGGCACTTTGCGAAACGGCTGTTCCAATGTATGTTGTCAGCCCCCAGAAGATACGTTCAATTTGTGCCTCCGAAAAACGCTCGGCCGGGAAGCCCTGGATGAGTGTTGCTCCGGAACCGAATTCCAATTGGTGTTGAATTTTCGCCAACATCGGGCCCAGCGTGGATAGCTGGAAGTTTTCGGAGCTGATCTCATTAAGCTCGAGCTCAAGTGTGTCATCGAGCGCAGCCTCAAGCTCATTGATGGCTTGTGGGGCCAGAGTTAAAGTCCAGTCGTCACGTTCTAATAGTTCGTCGCCAATCCAGGCGGCCGGTCCGATAACAGGTTTTGGCATGGGCAAAGATTGGCCTATTTCCCAATGCAGTACAACGCCTGCATGGTTCGTACGAGAATCTGTCCATCCGCAAATACTGGAGTTGAGACTGTGAATTCTTCGGCCAGTGTATTTTTGGATACGATCTCGCCATCATCCTCCTTGATCACAAAAGTCACGCCATCTTCACGGGTTAAGTAGACGTGATTGCCGGCAAGAATCGGTGAGGCCGAAAATCCCATCCGAGCTTTTTCCAGTTCTGTTTGCCAGATTTGTTTTCCGGTCTTCACGTCAATTTTTGTAACGAGGCCTTTGTCCGTCATGCAGATCGCCGTTCCGTTACTAGCAATTGGGGTAGGAACGTCCGCACAAATGCCGTCCACCGTCCAGGCAACCGAGGGTTTGGTAGATCCCACATTAATCGCTGTCAACGTTCGGCCACGAGCGTAAGGAGCGAGTAATATCCCGTCACTCAAAACAGGTGACGCGATACTCCGCCAGTACTTCTCTCCGTTTGGATTGAGAGTTCCGACTCGCCACAGTTCTTTCCCGTTGGACGCATCATGCCCGGTAACGTAATCCGCTCCTAGAACCAACAGCGATTCGTTGCCGTCATCATTGACGACGATCGGTGTTGAGTAACTTTGAGCGGCCTCCAGAGGTGCGTCCAGATTTCGATCCGACTTCCAGATTTGTTTACCGGTCTTTTTATCGATCCCCAGAAGGAAGCTGGGGCCGGTTTGCATCACAGCGATCACCACCGAATCTCTGGTCAGTACTGGAGAAGTACCGAGGTCCCACCATAAAGTATCTTCGCCATGTTCTTTTTGCAGGTTGGTGAGCCAGTTCAATTTACCGTCGAAATTCAGACAGGCCAGATCGCCACTTTTGTAGTAAACGAAAATCGATTCACCGTCTGTGACTGGCGAAGGGTTACTGCCGCTGGCTTTGCGATGCTTACCGTCGCGGGATGAACCGATTTGAGTACGCCACTTTTCCTTGCCGGACCGGTCCAGACAAATGATAAGATTAAATCCCCCATCGTTTGCGGTAATTAAGATGCTGTCTTCCCAAATAGCGGGTGTCGAGGAGCCCACGCCTGGAAGCTCCAATTTCCAAGAGATGTTTTGATCAACATTCCATGTCGTGGGAAAGTCCCCTTTTGAGGCAACGCCGTTAAATCCGGGTCCACGCCAATTGGGCCAGTTTTCAGCCTGACTGACTCCAGCCAACATGGTAATCAATAGCATTGCGACCAACGTACGTTTCATGGCTTCCCTCTTTGAATTCTTGATTAGTGAGGTGGCAGGGCCTAACGAGCTGGTTGTAAATTCCAAATATTGGCTCGGTCTGTCCTCAGTTTTACTTAATTCTTTAATATACTGAAAACTATGCTCCGGGTGAACGAAGCAGGCTTGCTACTAGGAAGTTGTTTGCCCGGCACCTATATTTGTACCCCTAAGACCCCATTTTCTAAATTGAAGCTGTCGAGGAATTGTTTAGATGTTTAAAACCACTTGGCTTTCACTTTTGTTAGCAATATTCGTACTTGGCTGTTCCAGCGAAGAGAGCTCGGTCATTCAGGATGACAACAATAACTCGGTGACAGGTGTAGACCAGGTTAATGACGATCAGAATTCCGATTCAGCAGACGGGAAAATCGGCTATTCTGCGATGTCGTTGAAGAATCCCTTCTTTGTCATTATTTCTGACAGCCTGACCGAAGCGGGGGCCGCCCATGGGTTCTCCGTGGTGACAACAGATGCGGATTCGGACGTAAACAAACAAGCCAATCAAATTGAAGATTTTATTAGTCAAGGTGTCGACGCTATTGTCATCAACCCAACAGATAAAGAAGCGATTGGACCGGCAATCAAAAAGGCCAACGAAGCAGGCATTCCTGTTTTTACCTGTGACTTACAGTGTGTCGCAGAAGGCATTGAAATTGCAGGTCACATCGGGACAGACAATTTTCAGGGTGGCGAACTAGCTGGAAACGCTATGGTCGAAGTACTTGGTGATGAAGGTGGTGAGGTATTAATTCTCGATTTTAAACAGGCCAATTCCTGTGTATTGAGAGTCGATGGTTTTAAGAAGGTCATCGATGCCCATAACGAATCTACACAGACAGGAAAAATTACAGTCGTTTCCGAAATCAATGGTGGTGGTGATCAGGACATCGGCTACAAGGCGGCTGCCGATAGCTTAAAGGCACACCCTAATATCCGTGGCATTTTTGCTATCAATGACCCCTCTGCTTTGGGAGCCTGGCAAGCAGTGAAAGAAGCAGAGCGATTGGATGTCATTCAGATTGTTGGCTTCGATGGTGAGTTGGCAGGTAAACAGGCCATTCTCGACGGAAAGATCTATGCCGATCCAATTCAGTTTCCAAAGCAAATGGGCCAAGGGATCGTGGAAAAGTTGATTGCATATCAGGCCGGTGAATCATACGAAAAGACTACACTCATCCCGACTGCACTCTATAAGAAGGAAGATGCGGAACAGGATCCTGAGTTACGAGCTGCTGAATAAATAGAACCTATGGCGGAAGATTCGAGTCGGGATAATTTGGACGGTCCGAACCGCCCTCAGCCGTTGTTGGAAATGTCAAACGTTTCCAAGTCGTTTCCGGGCGTCCGCGCCCTGGCCGACGTCAGTCTGACACTTTACCCAGGTGAAGTGCTAGCGTTGCTTGGTGAAAATGGCGCCGGGAAAAGCACACTGATTAAAACCCTTGGTGGAGTGCATACTCCCGATGCTGGCACTATCAGCATCGAAGGTCAGCCTATTCAAATCGATTCCCCCACGGCCTCGCAACAAGCGGGTGTCGGGATTATCTATCAGGAATTCAATCTGATCCCAGGACTCACGGCTCGTGAGAATATCTTCCTTGGTCAGGAGGCCTCGGCATTTAGTTGGATTGGCAAGAGACACGAACATGAGCAAGCAGAAGGATTATTTAGCCGTATTGGTGTGCCGGTAAATCCGGATGCTTTTTGTAGGGACTTAACGGTAGCTCAGCAACAGGTGGTGGAGATCGCCAAAGCACTGGCACTGAAAGCTCGAATTGTTGTGATGGACGAGCCAAGTGCAGCGTTGACTCCCCGAGAAGTTGAAGGCTTATATCAAATTGTCGACGAGCTTCGACGGCAGGGTATTGGGATCATTTATATCAGCCATCGACTCGATGAAATTGACCGCTTGGCCGATCGAATTATGGTTCTCCGAGATGGGCAGGATATCGGTACTCGTGATGCACAATCTTTGACCCGTGACGAAGTCATCGAATTGATGGTCGGCCGTAGCCTGGACAATGAATTTCCCGATGAAACACGGCCTGTTGGAGAGGTTCGTCTCGAAGTAACAAATCTGAGCCGCGGGAAAGCCGTTCAGGATGTTTCGTTCAAGGTGCACGGTGGTGAAATACTGGGTGTGGCTGGGTTGGTCGGAGCAGGTCGGACCGAAACAGTTCGTTTGCTCTTTGGCGCGGACAAGCCCGATTCGGGAGCAGTCTGTCTTGATGGAGAGCAGCTCCAAATTCGGACACCACGCCAGGCGATTGCTAAAGGAATCTGCTTGTTAACCGAAGACCGTAAAGGCCAAGGATTGATTTTGGGCCAAACCGTGCAAGAGAATTTTGGCCTGCCCAACTTGAGAGATTTTGTTTCCGGGGGTTTGATTCGTAAGAGTACGGAAACGGCAGCCTTTGATCGATATATAGAACAGATGCAGATTAAAGTCACTGGCGGAGGCCAGGTAGCCGAAACCCTGTCCGGTGGCAATCAACAAAAAGTGGTGTTGGCCAAGTGGCTGCAGAGAAATGCCGAAGTCATTATCTTTGATGAACCAACCCGTGGAATTGATGTTGGTGCAAAATACGAAATCTATCTACTTATGAATGAACTTGCTCGTCAGGGCAAAGCAATAATAATGATTAGCTCCGAGCTGCCGGAAGTACTGGGCATGAGCGATAGAATACTGGTGATGCACGAAGGGAAAGTCGCAGGCTGTCTTGTGAACGACGAAGTATCACAGGAAGATGTAATGAAACTGGCCACAGGAACGAAAGACGCAGTATCGGTTTAATGAAGAAGCAAAAGTATATCCGCGTCTTTCTGGTCGACTACGGTATGGTCTTTGTCCTGATGGCGTTGTGCATTTTGATCAGCGTGCTGACCATTAGTGATATGCACCCGGAAGACCCGGCAGCGGCTAGAAGTTTGGCCCGTAGTCTTGTGAAGGAAGTCGGCAGCGACATAAATGTACTTGTAGTCGCCAGAAAGACCTCCGGCGACGAGGCTTACGCAACCGCTCTGCAGGATGAGTTAGAGGCTGGCGGAGCACACGTGGTCGCCGTCGAGCTCGGTACTCCCGCGACGTTGCGCACCCGACTGGAATTGCTAGGTCAGCAAGACGAACGAGTTGATTTTGTCGCGACCCATGACTTTTCGTCGAAATGGCGAGTGCTTAGTTCTGAGTCCCGTCAGGAGATGGCATCCCTTTATCCAGCATTGAGCAAATTGAAAATTGCCAAGCCCCCGAGTTACCGTTGGCCGACATTTTTAACAGCGAATAATCTCATCGGCATTTTAAACCAGAATGCACCCATCGCGATTATGGCCATTGGGATGACCTTGGTGATTATTACAGCCGGTATTGATCTGTCGGTGGGCAGTTTGATGGCATTGGCTGCGGTGGTAACGGCGAAGTCACTTGAAAGCTATCTGGGCGGAGAAGATGCAAGTGGCCTCAGTGTGGCGTTTGCCTTCTTGATAGCCATGGGGGTCTGCGCTTTGGCCGGGGTATTTGCCGGTGTGATTGTGACGGCGTTTAAAGTGCCACCGTTTGTGGTGACGTTGGGACTGATGATGGTAGCTCGCGGTATGTCTTATATTCTCGCCGGAGGTGCTGATGCCGTGAAGATCGAAGCCGAGTCGATCGGGACATTGTATTCGTCCTCGGTATTAGGTATTCCGAGCCAGATAGTGTTGATGGTCGTACTATTTATCGTGGCCCATATTGTGATGAATCACACGGCCTTTGGCAGGTATGTTTACGCGGTTGGAGGGAATGAGACCGCAGCGCGTCTATCCGGAGTTCCAGTAGTCGCTGTGCTTATCGCCGTTTATGCCATTTGTGGTTTGGCCGCGGGGCTTGCAGGCGTACTAGATGCCTCGCATTTCGGTACAGGCCGGCCAAAAGCGGGTGAATTCTATGAATTGCAAGTGATTGCAGCTGTTGTAGTGGGGGGCACGAGCCTGATGGGGGGAGAAGGTAAAATCTTCGGTACCTTTATAGGAGCGTTGATTTTAGGTGTCATCCAAAACGGACTGAATATGGCTGGAGTGGACTCTTACAGTCAAATGGTGATCTACGGGGCCCTTATTTTAGTGGCCGTTTTGATCGATCAATTGAAGAAAAAAGTGGTTAAGCCAGCGTCAAGTTAGCCAAAACAGGGGATATCGATAGTTTTTGGCAAATCTGTCAGATATTCTAATTACGGCAGGTTGACGCTTTACGTCTGTGATATTAGCCTATTGTTTTTAACCGATATTTGAAGGGTTGAGGGGGAAGATATTCCACCTGAATTCGTAGGTTGAACTGAAATCGAGAATATTCGTAAAAGTTGACTTGTGGCCTGATCCGCCACGCAAAAAGTCACGTCTAGACGTTAGAAATGTAGGAGATAATTCCGTGAACAAATTAGCTAAACTAGCTATGTGGAGCCTAGGTGCTCTGCTCATTATGGCCACGCCAGCGTTGGCCCAAGATGGTGGAACAGCTGTCGCTTTTTCAGGCGCTTTCGGTGCAGGTCTTGTAACCATCGGTGCCGCTGCTGGTATCGGTAAACTTGCTTCCGCTGCTTTTGAAAGCATGGCTCGCCAACCAGAAAAAGCCAAAGATATCCAGATTGCGATGATTATTGCTGCTGCTTTGATCGAAGGTTTCACCTTCTTCGCACTCGTTGTTTGCCAAGGTCAAAATCCTTTTGGCGGATAAGCGGATAGCTTATACTCGAACAAAAGACAGCCTGTGTTCTCACAGGCTGTTTTTTTATGCGCGGTCGGTAACGATCTGTCCTATAATTCGAGTTACTTCGAATGACAGACTTTGATGAGGAAATGGTGGATGCTGAATCAGGTAAATAGACGACAAGCGTTGAAATCCGTGGCAGCAACTACCTCGCTGATGGTAATTGGCAGGGCGAGCGGAGCAGCGGATTATGGCGATCTGGCTACCAACAAATTTCTTGGACGCGTCAATGTTCTGGCAACGGTCGAAGATTCGAAGGTCTTTACGGAAGGTCCTGCCTGGGGACACGGGGCGCTGTACTTTACGAACGTCCGAGCCGCTAAAATTCTAAAATGGGATGGACAGAAGCTTTCGATCTTTCGCGAGAATAGCAACGAAGCGAATGGGTTACACTTTGATGTTAAGGGAGATCTTTGGGCATGTGAAGGAAGTGCTGGTCGAGTCACGAAGACCCTCTGGCAGACCGGCAAGATTGAAGTACTTGCGAATGAGTTCAACTCGTTTCCGCTGGCTGCTCCTAATGACCTGTGTTTCGACTACAAGCAGCGATGTTTCTTTTCATCCCGTCCTGGCGTAGAAGATCCCAGCAAGGGAAACGTAAACGCTGTTTATCGTCGGGATCCCGATGGTACACTTGCTCAGGTATTAGCCTGGCCGGATATTCATATGCCCAATGGCCTGGTCACTGCTCCTGATGGAAAGCATCTGTATCTGATCGAAGCCCATCCGGACGCTGACCATCATCGGGATATTCGTCGTTATGAAATTACGGAAGACGGCAGATTAGTGAATGAAGAAGTCGTGATCGATTTCTATCCCGGACGTAGTGGTGATGGTATGGCGATTGACGCGAAAGGCAATCTCTATGTGGCCGCCGGCCTGCATGCAACCCGTAAGACCAGTGAGACTTTAGACACCAAGCCGGGAATTCATGTGATCTCGCCTGATGGAAAGCTATTTGCCTTTCGTGAAACGCCGGAAGATACGATTACAAACTGTACTTTCGGCGGTAAAGATTTGAAAACACTGTTTGTTACCTGTGGTACTAAGCTGTTGGCTATACCAACCCTCATCCCTGGAAAGCCCATACGCTAAAGGATTTGACAGAATGGCGTTAGCTGATAGTCGGTTACAACGGGTCGTTACGCTTTGCATACTTTATTTTGCGCAAGGCGTCCCTTACGGCTTTATGACCATCACGATGGCGAATTACTTGTCAGGTGAAGGTCTGAGTACAGATCGGGTTGGTGCCCTGACGGCTGTAGCGTTGCTGCCTTGGACGTTCAAGATAATCTGGGCACCGGTCATTGATTCGATTCAATTCAAAGGATACGGTCGTCGTCGACCCTGGATTGTTATTGCTCAACTGTTCATGGCATTAACGTTGCTCGGTATTTATTTCCTCGAGCCATATCTGGTCGGAGAACACATGGACATCGAGAAGTCCGCGGACTATCTCTTATGGGTCTTCTTTATTCATAATGTCTTTGTCGTATTACAGGATGTCGTCTCGGATGCACTTGCTGTCGATATTCTGCCGGAGTCGGAACAAGGGGTGGTTAATGGGGCGATGTGGGCGAGTAAGCTGTTAGGTATTTCAGGTGGTGCCGCCATACTAGCTACGGTGATGGCGAATCATGGAATCCGTGGAGCTGTCATCGTTCAGATTTTGCTCCTGCTGGTTATTATGTTGGCCCCGCTCTTGCTACTAGAGCGTCGTGGCGACAAGCGGTTTCCCTGGAATAAAAATGAGCAACGAGAGGCTTCCAAACGGCCGCTTCAAAAACCCCGTTCCCTTGTCGCGATCACTCGGGACGTCATTCATGGCTTTTCATTACGTACAACCTTCGCTTTTGTAACGATGGTCTTAATCAGCCTGATCGGTTGGGGTGTGATGGAGACCGTGCTAAAAACAGTCTGTAATCAACGCATTGGTTGGAGCTCCACGCATACAAGCCATGTCATGGGATACGCGGGTATTCCAGAAGCTATTTCAGCAATCCTTTGTGGTTTCTTAGGTGACCGAATCGGCCGTAGGAAAATGATGACCATCGGAATGGTGGCCTATGGATTGGTTTCCATTCTATTCGCATTTACTGAGCCTTATTGGGGAAACGCATATCCCACATCGTTGGCAGCAGATGGCTATTGGGATAATCACATCGTGTGGGCCTACACAGTGGGCTATAAGATTTTTCTGGCCGCTTTTGTAGTGAATTATCTGGCAGAATCGATGGCACTTTCCTGGACGCAATCAAGTGCGACGATGTTTACGATTTATATGACGATGTCCAACGTGGGTCATGTCTTAGGTAACAAATTTGCCGGTCTGTGCGAGGGCGTGTTTGGACAGGCTCATTCGTTCACTGCGATGGGGGTCCTTAATATGAGCGTTCCGTTATTGCTTCTCTTAGTACGACGTGAGGATGTAACTGAGCGAGTGGCATTGGAAGAAGAATCAGCCGTTGTCGGTTAAATTGCCGTGCGGTGGATGGTATCCTAAACTCTATGAACGCGATAAGAATACGGACTAAAGCCTCGCTTGTACTTGCAGTTTGCTTGGCTGCATCAGCTGCCTCAGTGGCTCAAGACCAATCCTTTGAACAGGAAGTGGTTCCGATCCTGCAGCAGCATTGCTTTAGCTGTCATAACTCAGACGACCATAAGGGTGATTTTGCATTGCAAACTAAGCCGGAGCTTCTTGGCTCTGGATATGTAGAGCCCGGTGATGCAGACGGAAGCCATTTCTTAACAGTGCTTCGGCCGGTGGATGGTAAACCGCCAGCGATGCCGAAGGACAGCCCTCCGCTGACAAAGTCAGAAATTGAGACTTTGGAAAAGTGGATTACCGAAGGGGCTCAATGGCCGGACGGATTTGATATCCCGGAGCCAGCTATTACGAGTACTGACTGGTGGTCCTGGAATCCAATCGTACGGCAGGAGATACCGAAGTTGGAGAATCCGTATGCCGCTAGATTCCCGCTCGAAAATGCAGTCGATGCATTTATTCTCAATAAACTAATTGAAAAGGGTTTGCAGCCTTCTACTCCGGCTAACCGCCGAGTGTTAATTCGTCGCGTTTATTACGACTTGCTGGGTCTGCCGCCAACGCCTGAACAGATTGAGACCTTTGTCGAGTCTTCAGACCCGATGGCTTATGAGCGTCTAATTGATGATTTACTCGCGTCTCCAGCCTATGGAGAACGATGGGCGCGACACTGGTTAGACATTGTGAAATACGCGGATACAGCAGGCTACGATAAAGACAAGCTTCGCCCAAATGCCTGGCCCTATCGTGACTATGTCATTAAGAGTTTTAATCAGGATAAGCCCTATGCCAGATTCGTTCGCGAACAACTAGCCGGTGACCAGTTGTTTCCCGGAACGGAAGACGGAATTTTAGGCTTAGGATTTGTCGCCGCAGGCCCCTGGGATTTCATCGGTCACGTCGAAGTTCCGGAAACTAAGATCGATGGTCGTATTGCTCGCTACATTGACCGAGATGAAATGGTGACCAATGCGATGAATACGTTTGTCAGCACGACCGTCCAGTGTGCTAGATGTCACAACCACAAATTTGATGCGGTTACCCAGCAGCACTACTACAATTTGCAGTCGGTGTTTGCAGCTGTGGATAAAGCCGAACGATCCTATGGTGTGGACCCAAAAGTCACAGCGAGGAGACAGGAGCTGGAGTCGAAGATAAAGGAATCCACGACTCAGCTGGCGGCCATTCAAAAGAAAATTGAAGAAGAGGCAGGGCCGGCTTATACGGAAGCTCTAGCTAAAGCGAATGAACTTGCTGCCTTTGCCGTTCTGGCTCACCGGGACGATGCTTATGGTTTTCACTCGGCCATGCAAACTGCAACGAGTATCGCGCAGTGGGCTCAGGTGGATCTGGGAGAATCGAAGGCGATCTCAGAAATTCGGCTACATCCGTGTAGCGATGATTTCGGCGGTATAGGCAATGGCTTTGGCTTTCCTGTTCGCTTTAAGCTGGAAGTGTCAGATGACCCGGAATTCAAATCATCCACCTTGGTGGCCGACCAGACAGCTGACGATTATCCCAATCTTGGAATTGCTTATTATGCAGCGGCCCAAGATGTGACGGGCCGCTATATTCGACTGACTGCCACAAAACTATACGATCGCAATGGTTCGCCGATGTTTGCGATGTCCGAACTGCAGGCTCTTTCGGCAGAAGGGACGAATTTGGCTCTTAACAAAGTAGTCTCTTCATCCACCTCGATCGAGGCTCCGGCTCGATGGGCTCGAAAAAACCTGACGGATGGAAAGTGGCCAACTCCCAAAGATGTTGCCAAGACTCAGCAATGGGCAGAGAGAATGGTGGCGGCAGCGCAATTGGTGGTCGAAGCCAATACACCCGAACGTAGAAAGCAAACGCAATCATTGACGGCTCGTAAGGCAGCCATGGAAAAGGAACTGGCCGGGCTGCCCACTGGGCGAATGGTGTTTGCAGCCGCTACGGAATTTAAGGTTCAGGGATCGTTTAAACCGACAATGGGCAAACCCCGTTCGATCAAAGTGCTGCATCGTGGCGATATCCTGCAGGAACGACAGGAAACTCAGCCAGGCACGATTCCACTACTAGAAGAGGATGGAGTATTCAGTCTGGACGCTGGCCATACTGAAGGAGATCGTCGTGTGGCATTTGCTGAGTGGGTAGTACGAAAGGACCAACCGCTAACGTGGCGAAGTATTGTCAATCGCATTTGGCAATATCACTTTGGGCAGGGAATTGTATCCACACCCAATGATCTTGGACGTATGGGTCAGCTACCGACGCATCCGGAATTGTTAGATTGGCTGGCTTTGGAATTCCGAGACCAGGGACAGTCGTTCAAGCATCTACATCGATTGATTTTACTCAGCTCGACCTATCGGCAGTCCTCGGCCCATCATGAGGAAAACAGTCAGATCGACAGTAGCAATCAGTTTCTGTGGAGAATGAACCGCCGAAAATTATCCGCGGAAGAGATTCGAGATTCCGTGCTTCACGTGAGTGGAAGATTGAGTAATCAAATGGGTGGACCTGGGTATTATTTGTTTAAGCTCGAACATCCTCAGCACTCTCCTCACTACGAATACCATCTGCATGATCCAAACGATGTGATGAGTCATCGCCGTAGCGTGTATCGTTTTATTGTCCGGAGTCAGCCCGACCCGTTTATGACGATTCTTGATTGTGCCGACTCGTCCAAGAGCACCCCTCAGCGGGTCGAGACATTAACGTCGATTCAGGCATTGGCGTTGTTGAACAATAAATTCAATCTCGCCATGGCACAGCACTTTGCTACCGATTTGATGACGCTTGAGCTACCAGAGCAACAACGCATTGAAGTCGCATTTGCTCGGTTAGCTGGCCGTCGACCTAATCAGGAAGAGTCTGCTCAGTTAGCCGCGTATGCACGAGAGCATGGTTTGGCGAACCTCTGTCGCGTGCTCTATAACCTTCACGAATTTGTGTTTGTGGAATAAGGCACAGGAATACGAATGTCAGATTTAACTACAACTCGACCAACCCGTCGTGAATTCCTATGGAATTCCGGAGGAGGCCTGGGAGGCATTGCTTTGGCATCCATGTTGGGCGCCGATCCATTGGAGGTGTCTGCTAAGTCAGGAGCTTTAGGTGGCGTTTTGCATCACCCGCCGAAGGCGAAACGAGTGATTCAGTTATTCATGTCGGGAGCAGCCAGTCATTTGGATTTGTGGGATCATAAGCCCTGGCTTGTAGAGCACCATGGTGAGCCCTCCGACTTTGGCGAGAAGGTGGAGTTATTTCAAAACGGGGCTGGACCGTGGACCAAATCATATTTCCAATTTCGCCCTTATGGTGAATCAGGGAAGCATCTAAGTGACGCAGTGAAACCACTGGGTGAAGTCGTCGATGACATTGCCTTTATCCACAATCTGGTTGGCAAAACGGGCGTGCATTCACAGGCCACTTATTTGCAGGCCACTGGATTTCAACGTCCAGGCTTCCCCGGTATGGGATCCTGGATTAGTTACGCCTTGGGGAGCATTAACGACAATCTACCTACGTTTGTAGTCCTGCCAGACCATCGTGGATACGCTTCGAATGGCCCTAAAAATTGGGGCTCCGCATTCCTTCCGGCCAGCAGTCAGGGCACGACGATCTTTCCTCAACGAGAAAATCCGATTGAAAATCTGACCGCCAGAGCGAAGTATGTTACTAAGGCGGCCGATCAAAACGGCCTGCAGTTATTGAATCGAATTAATCAGGGGTATGCCGATAAACGGCCTGGGGACTCGCGACTGGATGCTCGTATCGAAAGTTATGAACTCGCCGCTCGGATGCAGCTCAGTGCCCCCCAAGTTCTGGATATTACTCAAGAGCCAGCTTATATCAAAAAGATGTACGGCCTGGAGAATGAAGGAGCGACTTACGGACCAGATATTAATGCTCCGGAAGAAGCCGAGTACTTTGGCCGCAAGTGTCTGATTGCTCGACGTTTGCTAGAAAAGGGCGTTCGCTTTGTTCAAATCTGGTCAGGAAATGACAATGGTTTTCCTCGTCGCAACTGGGACAGTCATGAAGACATCAAACGAGACCATGGTCCTTTGGCTGAAGGGATGGCGATTGGGACGGCAGCCTTAATAAAGGATCTCAAACAACGCGACATGTTGAAGGATACCTTGATTTTATGGACTACCGAGTTTGGACGGATGCCAAGCAGTCAGGGCAGTAAAGGCCGGGATCACAATCCATTTGTGTTTACGAATTGGCTTTGCGGTGGAGGTATTCGAGGAGGAGTGACGGCTGGAGAATCCGATCAATGGGGCTTTAAGCCGCTCGATCGAGACAACCCGACGCAGGTCTACGACATTCATGCGACCATGCTTCATTTACTGGGCATTGATCACACCCGTCTGAATGTCAGAAACAACGGAATTGACCGCCGTCTAACCGATGTTCATGGGCATGTTATTGAAGACCTTCTGGCCTAGCTTGCGGCCCCTTTAAGAGTCTCGAAATTCTTTGATGGAAACGTGGAATTCGTACGTCTGACGGTTTAGGATGGGTGGTTAGCGAATCAACTTACCACCCCTATGTGGAGATAATCCCTTGAGATTTCAAAAAATAATCCTGTCATTGGTAATGGCTGCATTTATTGCTGCTCCTGTGGCTGCCGAAGAGTTAAACGTTCCGCCTAAAGGCTGGAAGGCTTTGTTTAATGGCAAAGACGTCACGGGCTGGTACGGCTGGTCCACAAAAAATCCGGAATTGTTGTGGGACATGTCCAATGAAGAGCAGGCGGCTTATAAGAAAGAGAGCCTGAAAGACATTAACGCACACTGGTCGGTAAAGGATGGTGTACTGATTAATGATGGCTATGGTCTGTACCTGACAAGTGAAGCTGAATTCACCAATTACGAACTGATGATCGACTACAAAACTGTCGCTCGGGCTGACAGCGGTATCTATCTCAAAGCTGTCCCTCAGGTTCAGATTTGGGATTCCACCGATGAGTCGAAATTTAGAATTGGAGCTGATAAAGGGTCTGGTGGCCTTTGGAACAATAGCAAAGGAGCTAAAGGAAAAGACCCAGCAGTTTTAGCTGACAAGGCCTTTGGCGAATGGAATAGTTTTAAGATTCGTCAGATTGGTGCCCGTACTAGTGTTTGGCTCAATGGCAAGTTGGTAGTTGATAACGCGATTATGGAAAACTATTTCGATCGTAGTCGCCCAATCTTTCCTAAGGGACCAATCCAGCTGCAAACGCACGGCGGAGAAATCAGCTGGCGAAACATCTTTGTTCGTGAAATTGGTTCGGATGAAGCCAACAAGATCCTTCGTGAATCCGCTGATAGTAAAGGCTTTGTTTCAGTATTCAATGGCAAAGACCTTTCAGGTTGGGCTGGTGCGGTCAACGAATACGAGGTAGTTGATGGAGCAATCCAGTGCCAAAAAGGTAAGGGCGGAAACCTCTACACCGAAAAGAAATACAAAGACTTTGTTGTTCGTCTGGAAATCAAGATGCCACCTGCTGGCAACAATGGCTTGGCCATTCGTTACCCAGGCAATGGTAACCCTGCTTATCAGGGTATGACGGAACTGCAGGTTTTAGATACTCAGTATCCAGGTAAGCTGGCTCCATATCAGTATCACGGTTCTGTTTATGGATTGATTCCGGCCGCTCGTGGTTACTTGTATGAAGCGGGGAACTGGAACTATGAAGAAGTCACCGTTCAAGGGACGAAAATCAAAGTCGAACTCAATGGTGCCGTGATTCTTGATGCAGATGTTGCCGAGTTAGCGAACGACCCGGACGTATTGAAGAAACACCCAGGCCTGAAATTGCTCGAAGGACACTTCGGATTTGCCGGTCATAATGACCCGGTCCAATTCCGCAACATCGAGATTAAAGAACTGAAGTAATCGCCGTTCGGTATTACTTTACTCTTATACCTATTTAAAGGGATTAAGCCATGAAAGCGGCTCAGGCCATTGCCTGCGCGTTAGCTTGTTTGCTGACCGTGAGTGTTTTTGGACAGACGCGTGTTTATCAAGAGGGTAAGTTGCCGAACGACAGTCGGCTCGGGGAACTCCGCCATCTGAATAATTACTTCCCGTTTGCTGTCCCCGATTCCACCGAGAAATGGGAAGCTCGTCGGGATCAGCTCCGCATGCGTCTCAAAGTAGCCCTCGGCTTATGGCCGGAACCAGCGAAGACACCGCTTAACGCCAAGATTTATGGCAAGACGGTTAGAGACGGATTCACCATTGAGAAGGTGTACTTTGAAAGCTTTCCGGGTCACTTTGTTTCAGGTTTACTGTTTCGCCCCGAAGCAGGAGAGGGGAAGCGACCAGCCGTACTGACTCCTCATGGTCACGGCGGCCGCATGCAGGACCATGGCGATAAGATCGGTTCACTGATAGATAACGGTGACGAAAAATATGAGAATTCGGGACGTTTCCCAAAATTGGCTCGCTGTGCCCAACTGGCACGGATGGGATGTGTAACTTTCATTTACGATATGGAGGGATATGTTGATTCGCTACAAATCCCCATGGAAGTATCGCACCGATTGAATGACCGGCGACCAGATTTAGAATCGCCCGCGCGGTGGGGTTTCTTCTCAGCGCAGGCAGAAATGCGGATGCAAAGCATTATGGGAGTGCAGACCTGGAATTCAATTCGTGCATTGGATTTTCTACAGTCGTTACCGGATGTAGACGGCAAGCGGATTGGAATCACCGGTGGAAGCGGTGGGGGCACTCAAACTATTTTGCTCGGTGCATTAGATGCTCGGCCTATCGTGTCGTTTCCACAGGGAATGGTATCGACCTCTATGCAGGGTGGATGCCCGTGTGAAAATTGTAGTTTGTTAAGAGTCGATACTGGCAATGTAGAGCTTACGGCTTTGTTTGCGCCGCGTCCAATCGCCATGACAGGAGCCAACGACTGGACCAAGGAGATCCAAACGAAGGGTTATCCGGAGCTACAGCAGCTTTACAAAATGGTTGGCGATCAGGATGACGTGTTTTGCGTTTCATATCTCAATTTTGGGCATAACTATAATTATGTGACTCGGCGACATATGTATCACTGGTTCAACAAGTACCTGGGATTGGGTTTGGATGAGCCGATTGTTGAGCAGGATTGGATGCCATTTACCAAAGAGGAATACACGGTTTGGGATGATGAGCACCCAGCTCCGGAAGCCGGTGTTCCGCATGAAGTGAAATTGCTCAGAGCGATTGATCAGGATAGCAATCGTCAGATTGCCAAGGTCCTTCGTAGTGCAGAGAATAAAGTAGAGGCATTACAAGGCCTGCATGGAGAGGCTTTGAAGGCCGTAGTTGGCAGAGGCCTTCCATCTTCGGATGAGATTAGTCGTGAAAAAGTCGGTAAGAACGAACGCGATGGGTATTTGGAATACGCAGATATTCTGCGTTATGGACCGGGCGAGGAAGAGTTTCCGGTTGCCTCCTTCTTCCCCACAAAGACAAAGTGGACTGGCACTGTCGTTGTTTGGGCTGACGGAGATGGCAAGTCCGGAATGTATGGTGACGACGGCAAGCCAAACCGTGAAGTGGCTACCTTGCTGGATGCTGGTGTTTCAGTGTTTGGCGCAGATCTCTATTACCAGGGTGAATTTCTGACCGATGGAAAGTCGCTTGAATCCCAACGACTGGCCACGACGACATCCCGTAAGATTCCGGCTTATACCTATGGCTACAACGACTCCTTGTTTGTCCAGCGCGTTCATGACTTGCTGACACTGATCTCTTTTGTCGCCAATGATGAGCATGGCACTAAGAATGTTCTACTGGTTGGCGCTAATGGTGCCGGTCCGATTGCGGCGACTGCCAGAGCGATTGTTGGAGAAGCGGTGCAGACAGCGATCGTGGATACCCAGGGTTTTCGTTTTGGCGGCATTACTCAATACAGCGATGTTAACTTTCTTCCTGGAGCCATCAAGTATGGTGACCTCCCTGGGATTTTGGCACTCAATGCTCCCCACCGCCTGACTATAGTGGGTGAGGAAATTCCTGCGTTTACGAAAGCCATTTATGATGCGGCTGATGCTCGTGTTAAGGCGGCCAAATCTATTTACGATGCGTTTTAATCGCGTCTCAAAATTTAATAATCAATAAATCAAATGACCAATTAGATAAGCAAATTTAGATGAGCAAATTAAATCGCCGGCAGATGCTGGGTACGGCCGCAGCCGTTAGTGGAGCACTAGCCGCAGGACAAGCTAGTGGAGAACAAGCCGCAGAGGAAATCAAAGTGGGCAAGCGAATTCGGCGCGTTGCAAAAAATGGGAATATCAGACATTCAATAGTGGCTTGGTGCTTTCAGGACTATTGGTCGCCTGATGAATTAATACCGATCGCGAAAGAAATGGGTTGTGTCAGCGTCGAGTTGATGGAGCCAAAATTCTATCCTGACCTAAAGAAGCATGGCCTGGAATGTGCAATTGCCGGGATCGATATTGGTGGCCCTCCGTTCATGCGTGGATTTAATAATCCCAAGTATCACGATATGGTGATTGCCGCTACCAAGAAGTCGATCGACGAGTGCAAAGAGTTTGGCTGGAAGAAAGTGATTGCCTTTACCGGTTACGATGAAGGACTCAGCAAAGCAGAAGGCGCGGCTAACTGTGTCAAAGGATTTAAAGAAGTGGTCGGCTACGCAGAAAAAGCTGGCGTGACCATTTGCCTGGAACACCTCAATACTCGAGACGATACCCATCCAATGAAGGGTCATCCCGGATATGCAGGTGATGATGTGGAATACTGTATTGATATTCTTGAGCGAGTCGGCTCGCCTAATCTCAAGTTACTATTCGATATCTACCATGTGTCTATTATGAATGGAGATGTGATTCGTCGACTTCATCAGCACAAAGACTGGCTTGGACACATCCATACGGCTGGTAATCCGGGCCGAGCCGAATTGGATGACAATCAGGAAATCAACTATCCAGCATGTATGAATGCATTGGTAGAGATCGGCTATGACGGTTACGTGGGACATGAATTTATTCCGACACGCGATCCTGTGGCAGGGCTACATCAGGCGATCGAGTGGTGCGATGTCTAATCGCTAACAGGTTACTCCTCATCTCGATATTTCACGATAGGGGAAATTGAGGTTAAAATTAAGGCATGAAGACCCGCCTCCCAAATTCCACGTTTGTGCTTTGTTTCCTACTGCTACTTACCTCAACCGCATTGGCAGTAAAACCCAATAGCAATCGACGCTTTAAGTCGACGGTGCTTCCCATTCTGGAAAACAAGTGTTTTGTTTGCCATGGTCCGGATGTTCAGGAAGCGGACATACGTTTGGATAATCTCTCCACGGATTTTCTGACCGATCGGGCAGCGGCAACCGCATGGCACGAGGCAATGCATGTCCTGAATAAAGGCGAGATGCCTCCGAAGGACGCTGACCCTCTCACGGCGAAAGAACGCAGTGTTTTAGTTGGTTGGATTCGAGGCGAGATTGATCGTGTAAAAGCTGAATTGAAAAGTACGGGTGGACAGGTGGTTCTCCGCCGTCTGAATCGCGCCGAATACCAAAACACCATGCGGGATCTATTTGACTTGGAAATGGATTATGCTCGCGACCTGCCGCCGGAAGGTGCTTCGCCCGATGGCTTTAAGAATAATGGTCAATCGCTGCAGATGACTTCGATTCAGCTGGAGTACTATTTGGATGCAGCTCGCCGCGCATTGGATCGAGTTATTGAAACAAAGGAGGCCCCCGAAGTATTTGAGCACTCCTTTGACAAGAGTAATGTAGGGGATAAATGGTTCAATTATGAAGTCTCCAACTACCTCGGTCGCTGGCAGGGCTTTTACGGCAAGATGATCGATAAGTATCCCGAAGAGGGCGATTATCTGGTCACGGTAACGGCCCGCGCTGATATACCCGAAGGTCGCGGAGCTCCTCTGATGGAGGTATCCGTTGGCTATCGACCGGACACAGAACAGATTTGGAAAGTCACGAAGACGATTGAAATTACCGAGTCGGTATCCACCACCTATGAGTTTACAGGTCGGGTGGAAAATCATCCGTTGCCCGTACGAGGCCAGGGAAAATTTCCAGGACTGGTTGTTCGCGTTCTGAATCAATATGACGACCAAGCACCTAAGCCTAAAGAGGTCGAGTTAGAACGGGATGGCAAAAAGAAAAAAGGTTTTCCAGCTGAAGATGGCTATCCAGTCATACACATTGAAAAGGTGACGTTTAAAGGCCCTGTCTTTGAGCAATGGCCTCCCCGGCGTCATCGGGAAATCCTGTTTGAATCAGAGCTGCGTGAAACGAATGAACAGGCCTACGTCGCGGAGGTGATGCGGCGGTTTCTTCAACGAGCGTTTCGCCGGCCAGCGACCGATGAGGAAGTAGTTCGGTTCGTTAGCTTTTATAACGGGATTCGCCCGGAATTCCCAAGTTTCGAAGAGGCTATGAAAGAAACGTTGGCGATGGCCTTAATCAGCCCCCCATTCCTTTATCTGCTCGAGCCCGCTCAGGATAAAAAGCGGGATCTCACCGATTGGGAATTGGCATCTCGTCTTTCTTACTTTTTATGGAGCACAATGCCGGACGAAGAATTATTCGATTTGGCAGATCAAGGGCAGCTCTCCAAGCCTTCCGTTCTCAATGCTCAAATCGAAAGAATGCTTCGGGATGATCGGGGTTGGAGATTCTTTCAGCAGTTTACTGACCAATGGCTCAAATTGGAAAACACTGCTCAAATTGCAATTGATACAGGAACCTACAAAGGCTTCGATGTCTCTCTTAAGACAGAGATGTTACAAGAGACACGACACTTTCTGAAGCATTTAGTACTCAATGACCTCAGCGCTCTTAACATGCTGGACGCAGATTTCACGATGCTCAATGAGCCTCTGGCAAGACACTATGGTGTGGACGGAGTTCATGGGCAGGCGTTTCGTCAAGTTGCTTTGACCGAAGAAACACGAGGTGGATTATTAGGCCAATCCAGCATCTTGATGCTCGGTTCCACTGGAAAGGATTCTCATCCGATCCGTCGTGCCGTGTGGTTGCGGGACCGACTCCTGAATGACCCCCCTGCTCCGCCGCCACCAGATGTGCCGGATCTGGATGAAACTAATCCAAATTTCGCCAAACTGACGATACGTGAACAGCTGGAAGTCCATCGCGATAAGGACTCCTGTGCATCCTGTCATCGAGGGATTGATCCGTGGGGGATCGCATTGGAGAATTTCGACGCCATCGGTAAATTTCGAACGAAGGCTCACAACAAACCTATTGTGTCGTCTGATACTTTGCCTAATGGCACCGAGCTTGACGGTGTGGTTAGCTTAAAGAATTACCTTGTTGAACATCGTAGCGATGACTTTTCCAGAGCGTTGGTTTCTAGACTGACGGTATACGCATTAGGGCGAAATCTGGAGTTAAGTGATGAGGACCTGATTGACGATTTAACTAATAGTTTTGCAAACAATGATTATCAGATAATGCATTTGATACAGGAGTTGGTTGCCAGCGATGCGTTCCGCGTTAAATAATCATTGGTGACGATTCCTCTGTACGTTAAGATGAATATCTGGGATTATTCCATCGCTGAATGCCTTCCTGATTAAAGCAAACAATCGAGACAATAATATGAAATCTTGGCACTTAGATCGTCGTACGTTCTTACTTGGAACTGGTGTATCCATGGCACTTCCTTATATGGAAGCAATGGGTGAACAGGCTCAGGCGGCTGAACTTCCTCCGCGTATGTGTGCCATGTATTTCCCGTTTGGGATTAGCTTGCCCAAAGAAGGCAGCGACCTTCATAAGTGGCGTTGGTTCCCGGATGGAGAAGGTAAAGACTTTACCTTTAATGAAAGTCTTAAGCCGCTGGAGTCCGTACGCAAGTCGGTCACCGTAATCGGCGGGATGTCGCATCCAAACGGACGACGTATGGGCGGCCACGATACGGGCGACACGTTTTTAACCGGTGCCTTATTTGATAAAAAGTTGCTACACAACACAGTTTCTGTCGATCAGGTAGCTGCGAATGCCATTGGTAGTCAGACTCGCTTTTCCTCTCTGACGATGAGTACCGATGGCGGTGTCGGCGAACCAACGCGATCTAGTACGTTGAGCTACGATGACAAAGGTCGTCCAGTGCCGGCTTTGAATCAGCCGGAGATGATTTTCAATCGTATGTTTGGGTCAGCTGATGCGGATCTGCAGCGAAACCACCGTCGCTTGCGAAGTGCTAGCAGTATGCTGGATCTCGTGTTGGAAGATTCTAATTCACTACGCCGACGCTTAGGTCGACGTGACCAGGAAAAGCTGGACGAGTATTTGTCTTCTGTCCGTCAGATTGAACAACGAGTAAAGAATACTCAAAAGTGGCTCGATATCCCGCTGCCATCGCTGACCGATGAAGAGCGTGATGTGTTGAAGCTTGATGCTGACACGGAAGCCCCCAAAGAATATATGCGTACGATGTATGACCTGATGTGGTTGGCATTTAAGACGGATTCAACTCGGGTTGCCACTTATCAAATTGCCAGTATGGCGGATGCCTCAAGTGTTGCCGGGCCGTTCCCATTCCGTGAAGGCTTCAAGGCAAACCTTCACTCATTGGCTCATGGTTGGAATAAACCGGAAGGTGCCGTGGCATTGGGTGAATGGGACAAGTTCATGGTCGAGCAACTGACTTACTTCCTGGAACGATTGCAGTCGACTCAGGAAGGCGATGGTACCTTGCTGGATCGCACAATGGTGCTTTATGGAAGTAGCAATAGTACAACCCATAACAACAGCAACTATCCACTAGTCTTTGCAGGTGGTAATAAACTCGGCTTATCTCACAATCAGTTCCTGAAAGTGAATAACGATATTCCGATGTCCAATCTGTTTGTAACCATGCTCAATAAAATGGGAGTGGATACTCCGGTATTTAACGATAGCACCGGGGAACTTCTACAGGTTCAAGCTTAGGGCTCGTATGAATCCCGCTCATCGGATTTGATGGCGAAGTAGATTGCTAAGAATATTCGGTAGATTGCTAGCTTTCGCTGTAAGGATTTCACCACACGCAATGGGCAATTTGTCTCAACTCATCCCGTCTTTCAGGTTAGAATAGACGTATGAGTTTTTCCCGCCTATTCGTATTGCTTGCTGCTCTTCTGGCAAGTTGTTCTCAGTTGGTGGCAGCAGGCGCTGTTTCCTTTGAGAAAGATGTGCGCCCGATTCTTAAGGCACATTGTTTTCATTGTCACGGCGAGGAAGAGGAACTCGGCGGTGGCCTGGATCTTCGCCTCAAGCGTCTCATGTTAACCGGCGGTGAGTCCGGTCCGGCGATTGTTGCTGGACAACCGGACGGCAGCCTGCTTGTTGACTATCTAACCAGTGGGCTTATGCCACCTGAAGATGTAGCAGTGCGACCAACAGAGGATGAGATCACGACGATTGTAAATTGGATCGCCAGTGGGGCCGCAGTGGAAGGTCCGGAACCTGCGACAATCGACCGGGGCTTTTATATTACAAATCAGGAACGTCAATTTTGGTCCTTCAAGCCGGTGGTTCGACCGTCTCTTCCTCGAGTGAAAGATCCGACCAGAGCGGCCAATGAAATCGATTTATTCCTGCTGGAGAAATTGGAGTCGGCAGAACTGAGTTTCTCTGACCAAGCTTCGAAGGAAGTGTTGGTGCGAAGGGCTTATTTGGATCTGACCGGGTTGCCTCCAACTCCTAGCCAAGTGGAACACTTCATGCTGGATAGCCAGCCTGATGCTTACGTCCGCCTGATCGACGATCTATTAAGTTCACCACGTTATGGTGAACGCTGGGGTCGACATTGGCTCGATGCCGCCGGCTATGCCGATTCAGAAGGTCAAACCGATTCAGATGCCGAGCGGCCGTGGGCCTTTTTCTATCGCGACTATGTGGTGAGTTCCTTTAATCAGGGAAAGCCATATGATCAATTCATTCGAGAACAGATTGCCGGAGATGAATTGGTTGGTGCGGATCGATCCAATTTGAGTCCGGAACAGGTCGAGCAACTCACCGGAACAGGCTTCCTCCGAATGGTGTCCGATGGAACTGGTGCGGGCGCGGGTTCCGACGAAGGTCGGAATGCCGTAGTCAGTGAGACCGTCAAAATGGTGTCCTCGTCGCTGACCGGCCTGACGGTGGGGTGTGCCCAGTGTCACAATCATCGTTATGACCCGATCTCACAAAAAGACTATTACCGCATACGGGCCATTTTTGAACCAGCGTTGAACTGGAAGTCCTGGGTCACACCACAAAACCGAAAAGTTTCGCTCTATACATCCGCCGACCGTGAGGCAAAAGCTAAGGTCGAGGAAGAGATTAAATCGATCGAGGCCGAACGAGTGAAGAAGCAACAGGCATACATTGATGCCACCTTCGAAAAAGAAATCGCAAAGCTTCCCGAGGATGTCCAGCAATCTGTGCGAGAGGCCCATACGGCAGCAGGTAAGGATCGCACAGATGAACAAAAGGCCTTGATCAAAAAGTATCCAAGCACGGTGGTGACACCAGGCAATTTGTACTTATTCGATCGAGCCGCTTCAGATGACCTTAAGACTTATACGGAAAAACAAACCAAGCTTCGTGAGGCGTTAAAGCCGGAAGAGTTTTTGCGAGTCTTAACGGAACCTGCCGGTGAACCTCCGGTGACTTATGTGTTTTCCCGAGGAAACTTCGATAGTCCGCTCGATGCTGTTGAGCCGGGCGAGCTGTCGGTGATTAGCGGGCTAGCGTCGATGGAGATTCCTCATAATGCTGAGCAGGTTAATACAACCGGTCGTCGTACTGCCTATGCAGAACTCTTGACCAGCGGGAATCATCCGCTTGTGTCGCGTGTCATGGTGAACCGAGTGTGGGCTCATCATTTCGGAACGGGAATTGTGGATACGCCTGGTGACTTCGGTTTTCTTGGCGGAAGACCGACCCATCCGGAATTATTAGACTGGCTGGCTGATGAGTTTGTGCAGAGTGGCTGGGATATCAAACAATTGCATCGGATCATCATGACTTCCACTGCATACCAGCAGACATCGAATCGCAATGCACAAGGCAATCAAATTGATCGCCAGAAACGATTGTTGTGGTCAATGCCCGTACGCCGACTGGAGTCTGAAGCCGTACGTGACGGAATTCTCGCCGTGTCCGGGATGCTCGACGAACAAATGGCGGGTGTGCCCGTGCCTGTGATGGCAGACATTACCGGACAATGGGTGATCGGTAAAGAGAATCTGAACGCGGGTCGGCCGGGTCCGGTCATTGATATGAAGGGTCAGCAGTATCGCCGTAGTTTGTATATTCAGGTACGACGTAGTCGGCCATTGGCTGTATTGGAACCATTTGACTTACCGGAATTGGCACCGAACTGTACGAAACGTCCCTCGTCGACCGTGCCGACCCAATCGCTGGAATTACTGAATAGTGATTTTGTGACAGCCCAATCACGATTCTTTGCAGTCAAATTGACTAAGCAGAGTCAGGACATTGAACATCAGGTTTCACAGGCCTGGCGTACTGCTTTTGGTAAAGAGATCACAGACGAAGAGAAAGAGGAAGCAATTTCGTTCGTCACGGAAATGCAGGAAGTCCTGACAAAAGAATATGAATCCAGACAGCTCAATGATGATCCGATCATCGACGCGGTGGCTGTCTTCTGTCAGGCATTGTTAAGCAGCAATCAGTTTTTGTATATCGAGTAATTCTCCAATGGTCATGGATAAACAAACCGATCGACGTGAATTATTAACAGCCGCTGGCATGGGGTTGGCCGGGTTGGTGGCTGCACTGACGATGAAAGAAAACAAGCTGCTGGCAAATCCTGCGAAACCTGATCTGGTTGGCAGAAGCTTCGACACCATTGAAAAGCCGGCGCCGAAGCCGGCAAAGGCCAAATCCATGATTTCGTTATGGATGCAAGGCGGACCCAGCCAAATTGATCTGTTCGACCCCAAAGAAGAATTAGTGAAACGTCACGGTGAGACGTTCCCTGGCGACATTAAATACGACAATGCGGCACAGGCAAGCTCCAAGATTCTCGCCCCACCATGGAAATACCGACATTATGGTGAATGCGGGATGGAGATGTCTGAGTTGATTCCGCATACCGGAGCAATTGCTGATGACATTACGCTCATTCGTTCCATGCATACCGGTGTGAATAATCATGGCCAGAGTATTCGCGCAATGAATAGTGGCACCACGGCAGCAATGCATCCAGTGCTGGGAAGTTGGCTTACTTACGGATTGGGTGGCGAGACGAATAGCCTGCCTCCGTATGTGGCTCTGATTGACCCCGGTCAGCTTCCGGTTGATGGTGTTGGAAATTGGCATAACGGTTATCTGCCTTCGGTTTATCAGGGGACGGTCATTCGACCAACTGAACCGCGAATTTTAAACCTAACTCCTCCTGCACGTTTGGAGGGAGCACCCCAAAAGAAACTTCTTTCCTATCTGCAAAAACTGAATCAGAAAGACCTACAGAGAAAGCCTGGTGAATTGGATTATCAGGCCCGGATCAATATGTACGAATTGGCAGCACGAATGCAGACAGCTGCCGTGGAGGCCATGGACCTAAGCGGTGAAACGGCAGAGACCAAGCAGCTTTACGGCATGGATCAACCAGAGACCAAGGACTTCGGTTCGCGTTGCCTGATAGCTCGTAGGTTGATCGAACGCGGGGTAAGGTTTGTGCAGGTCTTTACACAGAACCAGTTTTGGGATCATCACGGAAGCATCCTGAAGAGTTTGCCGAAAGCCTGCAAAAAAGTAGACCAACCTTCAGCGGCACTCGTGACGGACTTGAAGCGTCGCGGACTGCTTGATGAAACCGTCGTCCATTGGGGCGGTGAGATGGGTCGCCTGCCAGTGATTCAAAACGACACAGGTGAAGCTAATATTGGGCGGGATCATAATACCTATGGATTCAGCCAGTGGGTCGCAGGTGGTGGCTTTAAGGCGGGGTATGTTCACGGCAAGACGGATGAGTTTAGCCATAAAGCAGTGGAAGACATTGTGAATCACTACGATTATCATCACACGCTATTCCACTTGTTTGGACTGCGGCCCGAGGAACTATATTTCGAGCACAATGGCCAAAAGCGTAAGCTGATTCAAACGGATCAAAGTAAGGTCATAACGAAGTTATTGGCTTAAACCCCCTAAATCGGGGCAGAAGGTAGCTGTTTTCGCGAGTGCCAGATCGCCGATTCTTATAGTGTGGTTTTTGGCTGTCTGATATTATTTAAATAGCGTTAAGCGTTAGTCAGAATTAACAAAGGAAACTGGGTAGAACGATGAGCCACAAATACTGTGATGGAGTAAATCGTCGAAACTTCCTCGAGATCGGGGCATTGTCAGGGCTCGGGCTTGGGTTGCCACAATTTCTCAAGGCCAACGCTAATCAAAAGACACCAAATAACTGTATCCTGATTTGGACGCGCGGCGGAACTAGTCATCATGACACGCTGGATCCAAAGCCAGATGCACCGACCAGCGTTCGTGGCGAATTCGGCGTCATCGATACCGCTTTGCCGGGTGTGAAGTTTACGGAAGTTTGCCCTACTTTGGCGAAACACGCTGACAAGTTTTCTGTACTGCGTGGTTGGAATCCAAAGAATGGTAGCCATGGAACAGCAGACCAGTATGTCATGAGCGGCCGGAAATTTAACCAGGCGATCGCCTATCCAACTTTTGGTAGCGTCGTGAGTTACTTCCACGGATTTCAAACCGCGATGCCCCCATTTATTCAACTTGGCGAGCAGATTGATCGCCGGTTTGGTGGAGGAACGTCAGGCATTCTGGGCTTAGAATACAATCCATTTGAAATTTCGGCAGATCCATCGGCTGATGGATTCGTGGTCAGGGATATTACGCCTCCACAAGGCGTTACTTTTGAACGCATTGATCGACGGAAAAATGCTCTGGCAAAACTCGACGCCTTACAACGCAAGACTGATTTGCAGCAGGATGCCTTCGCAGCGTTGGACGAACACTACGAAGCGGCGCTGAATATGATTACAGCGCCGGAAACGAAGAAGGCTTTTGCGATTGATTCTGAAGAAGACACCCTCCGGGAAGCCTATGGCAAAAACCGCTTAGGCCAAAGTTGTCTGATGGCTCGACGTTTGATTGAGTCCGGAGTTCGCTTCGTGACGGTGACCGATGGTGGTTGGGATACCCATCAAAACAATTTCAAAGGTTTGAAGTCACGTATGCCACCTGTCGATCAGGCCATCCCGCAGTTGATCATCGATCTGGAAGAACGAGGATTGTTGGATACCACACTCGTGTGTTGGCTGACAGATTTTGGCCGTACTCCAAAGATTAACTCGGCTAGTGGAAGAGACCACTGGGCTAGCACCGGCTTTGCATTAATGGCAGGTGCGGGAGTGCCGGCGGGAACGATTCTTGGCGCGACAGATGCTGAAGGTGGCTATGTTTCCAAGGACGAGTATGGTTCGGAAGATATCGCCGCGACAGTCTACTCGAAATTAGGTATGCCGACGGACATGATAGCACACGCTCCGGATGGTCGTCCGATTCGACTCATCGAAGGTCGTCCGATCAGTGAATGGATGTAAGGGAGAATTTCGTGTTTAGGATAACGGGCAATTCAGTCAAACATTGTGATGGTGTATCGCGTCGAGATTTCCTGACTGCAGGTGCAGCAGGCATGGTCGGGTTGACGCTTGCCGATATGTTAAGACTTGAAGCACAGGCTGGCATCGGCTCTTCCAATAAAGCGATTGTTAACATTCATCTGGATGGTGGGCCACCGCAGATGGATACAATCGACATGAAGCCCAACGCTCCCACAGAGACGCGGGGAATTTTTCAACCGATTTCAACTAGTATGCCTGGTTTTCAGGTTTGCGAGTTGATGCCTCAAATCGCCGCTCATGCAGACCAATTCGCATTCGTACGTAGTATGGTTGGTGCAGAAGGTCGTCATGATGCGTTTCAATGCATGTCCGGATTCTCAATCAAAGATATGGAAGGCTTCGGAGGCCGTCCCGCGATGGGATGTGTACTGACCAAACTGTTGGGGAAAGTGACCGACCCTGCTCCTACCTATGTCGATTTGATGCAGGGACGGCCATTGGTGCGAAACAGTGCAAGGCCGGGATTTCTAGGCCCCTCCTATAAACCATTCCGTCCGGACCTGTCCAGCATTTTCAGTCGCCCATTGGAACCAGGCATGGTCGGCGAACTGTCTCGATTGGGCTCGAACCATACGACCAGCTTGTCGTTGAACGCAGAGTTAAACGCGGACCGATTGGCAAGTCGCAATACGTTACTGGCCGGTCTCGATAAGATTCGTCGAGAGGTGGATGCGACCGGCATGATGGATGCGATGGATCGTTTCTCACAACAAGCGACTGGTATTCTGTTGTCGGGTAAATTCGCCGACGCCTTGGATCTATCGAAAGAAGATCCGCAGGTTGTTGAGCAGTATAAGCCAAAATGGAGCGTTACCAGTAAACGATTCACAACAGCAGATGAGCCGAAGGCAGCGTTAAAACTGCTGATGACACGACGCCTAATCGAAGCCGGCGTACGATGTGTTAGCGTCACCTTTAGTGACTTCGATACTCATTCAGATAACTTCAATCGTATGAAGTACACGTTACCGATTGTGGATCACGCCATCGTAACTTTCCTCAAGGACCTAAAATCCCGAGGTATGCTCGAGGATGTGTCCATTGTGCTGTGGGGTGAATTTGGTCGGACGCCAAAGATTAACTCCAAGGCAGGACGTGATCACTGGCCACGAGTCGCACCAGCAATTTTCGCTGGTGGCAAGCTGAAGGTCGGACAAGTAATCGGCTCGACCGACAAACTGGCAGGCGAAGCGACCAGTCGCCCGATTCATTATCAGGACGCTCTCTATACGCTTTACCATAGCCTCGGTATTCTAGCAGACCGCACAACGATCGATGACCCCACCGGTCGTCCTCAATATCTGCTCGATCGAGGGAAGATTATTCCTGAGTTGGTTTAGTTTTTGCTAATTAGCTTGGTTGAAGCTATATATATTCTTAAGACCAGAGATGAAGCCGCCGGCTATCATTTTTGTTTCTTGTGGCAAATGTAATACAGCTCCACATCAATTGTGGCTCAATTAACACTGGCCCGGGTAAATACTGATCATTGAAGATAGATGATTAGTATAACTTGCATTCCATCATGTCGTTGCTTGGAGCCAAATTCATGCGTTATTTATTAACAAGCTTGATCTTATTATCGTCACTTGTTCTATCGCCGGCATTGAAAGGCGAGGATAAGTCCGGGACTGAAAAGGCAGTATCTCCGTTGGTGGGTACGTGGGTTTCTAAATCGAATCCAGCGACAGGATTTACATTTGTCCAGTACCGGAAGGATGGTTGGTTTGTATCGGCTCACTTCTTTTCGGCACCATATTCTTTGACCCGCAATAGTATTTGGGCTGTTGGCCATTGGGCTTTAGCTGATGACTCGCTGATACTACATCGACTTGCCGGTAGCGATGGACTGGAATTAGTTCCGGAAAAACGCCAATTGGCAATAAGAGAACTGACGCAGAAAAAAATGCGGATAGCCAACGTACCTCTAGATGGCCAGGTGTTTGACAGGCTTGAGGACAATCCAGCCGAGATCGAATCTATATTCTCTAGTGCGGAATTGAAACGGCAAGTTTATGAACAACAAAAAATAATCTTGCCGGAAGTTGCCAAAAAAGATGTTGAGTCCTATATAAGCATCGACATCAAGCGTGGAAAAACGATGCAATACTATCTTTCACCAGGTGGAGAGTTTTTGGGTTCGATAGGAATCAAGGGTGATGATTTGATTGGGAAATGGGAAAAGTCAGGGGATTTTCTAATCGTCTCTGGCGTGACCGAAAAAGATAAAGTCGCAATCTTGATGGAATTAAAAAAGACGGATGGACGGTACAAATTATTTAATGCGGAAGCCAACGGTCAATCGGCTTTAAAGGGATTTGAAATGACTCCATTCCAAAAAATTACCCGAGTCAAGTTATCCGCAGACGGGGCAAAGCAGTATCTAGATGTCGAAACTTTCAAAGACTGGTATGCAAACCTCAATTCTATTACGGAATCAACCGGAATACGAAAGCAGGTAACGAGTGATGGAATGATAGAGGCAACTTCTACATCAAATAAGTCGATTTTCCAAGCTGACCCGGTTACTGGTATGGTGAAAGGGATAAAAAAAATCTTTGAAGGGGATGGATACTCCATGGCAGAGATCGACGGGCAATATGATGCGTTCTTAGGAGCTTCTTTAAGTAAATCTCGATCCACAAAATCCCAAAATAATTATCGCTATCAAATCGCCCTCGTTTCCAAGTTGGAGCCTTTTACCATCCGCTGGTTTTTTACACTGGGCTTTGTACCTAAAACAGACGAGTATATTAGTGAAAACGTCCGCACTCCGACTGGCGCAACGGGCAAGACAACTGTGAAACGTGATGGAAAATTCTATTTTGAATTTAACGGCGACTCTAAGCGAACGGCTGATTTTGATGAAGCAGTCTGGGATCAGTTTAACGAGGAGGTGAAAGCGTTGATAGAAAAGACCAAAGAAGCATCGCCAGCCGAACAGCAGTAAGTATTCTTAGCTTGAGCAGATCGTCTTTTCAATTAAAGTCCACTTTGACGTATGGTATAAACGGAAGGGTAAGATCTTTGTTTTAACTCTAGTACAGATTGATTCCATACTATGCGCATGAAGAGACTTTTAGCGGCGTTTCTTGTATTTTCCACATCGCTAACCTTTGCTGCCGAAAAAGGCAGTTTTGATATCACAAAGCGAGCGCTCGCCCCAACGTCCGAAGAGAATATCCGCTTTCAGCCTGTTTACACAAACGAAGACTGGAAGGCTTCGGAAACGGCTGTCATTGTTTGCGATATGTGGGATCTACACCACTGCCTCAATGCTACTCGCCGAGGTACAGAATTGGCTCCACGGATGAATCAATTTCTCAAGAACGCGCGGAAAAATGGCTCGCTTATTATCCATGCGCCTAGTAGCTGCATGAAACCCTATGAGAATCATCCGGGACGGAAACGAGCGCAGAGTGCACCAAAGGCAGCTAATCTGCCGCCAGCGATTGCCGAATGGTGCTACATGATACCTACAGAGGAACAGGGGGATTATCCCATTGATCAAACCGATGGTGGCGAAGACGATGATCCGGCTGAACATGAAGCCTGGGCAAAAGAACTTGCCGCGAAAGGCTTGAATCCGCGAGCACCGTGGACCAAGCAAACCGAATTGTTGGATATTCACAAGAACGATGTGATTAGCGATAGCGGAGTGGAAATCTGGAATGTGATGGAAGCCGAAGGGATTAAGAACGTCATTCTCGTCGGAGTGCATACCAATATGTGTGTGCTTGGTCGTCCCTTCGGTCTGCGTCGGCTGGCGGCTAATGGAAAGAACGTGGTGTTGTGTCGTGACCTAACGGACACCATGTATAACCCGGCCATGAAGCCCTATGTCAGTCACTTCACCGGCACGGACTTGATCATTGAGCACATTGAAAAATGGGTATGCCCGACGATCACCAGCGATCAGCTGCTCGGAGGCGAGTCATTTCGGTTCAAAAATGATAAGCGTCCGCACGTTGTGGTTTTGGTTGCAGAACGCGAATACGTAACCAACGAGACGCTACCTAAGTTTGCCCTGGAACACCTCGGCAAGGATTACAAGGTTACGATTCTTCACTGCGATGAAGAAGGTAAGGGCGAGCGGAATGATATTCCTGGGACTGCGACGGCAGTGGCCGATGCAGATTTACTACTGGTTAGTGTGCGTCGACGGGCATTGAAAGAGGAAGATTTTCAAGCCGTGCAGGACTATATCCAAGCTGGAAAGCCGGTAGTTGGTATTCGTACGGCAAACCATGCCTTTTCACTGCGAGGTGCAGAGACGCCCGAGGGGCATTCCGTCTGGGATGCGTTCGACGCAGAAATTTGGGGTGGAAGTTATACGGGACACCACGGTGCTGGAAAAGACGTGGCCATTAAACAGGTCGCCGATCATCCGATTCTAAAAGGAGTTGATGTTGAATCATTCAAAGGAACAGGGTCACTGTACATCGTGAATCCGATCGCCGATTCAACAACAGCCATCCTGTCAGGGACGATTGATGGTGAACCGACCGAGCCTATTGCCTGGACCAATAAGACGAAATTCGGAGGTAAGGCCTTCTATACCTCACTGGGACATGTGGGAGAATTTGAACAGCCGCAGATGAGCATTCTTCTGAAAAACGCGATTGACTGGGCAGTGTCGAAATAGGGAGAGCCCGTCTCTGAATCCGATTGATGATTAGCCTTAATTATTCGAGCCTCTGAACCGAATAACTGTCAGGAATCTTACGATTTTTCAATTAGAATATAGGAAGTTTCAATCCCACCTATTTACTCCCACCTACGAATCATGATGCGCTTATTTGCTCTACTTTGCGTCTTGCCTATTTTTGCAGTTACACCTGTTCAGGCTGCGGAATATACAGTGACTCCAAGTTCAATCCAGCTGACGGGCAAGTACGCTCAAACCCAGTTGGTGGTAACAGCTCTAGTCGATGGTCAAATTGAGGCATCCAGTGATGATGCGACGATGCAGGCCAGTTACACGTCTTCAAATGAAGAGGTGGTGACGGTGAATGCTCAGGGTCTACTGCTCGCCGTAGCTAATGGGACGGCAGATGTTCAGGTCGCTGTTGGCGATTGGATGTTCTCGGTGACGGTAGTTGTTGAAGGAGTAGAACAACAGCCGGCGATTGACTTTGATTTTGCCATTCGTCCCATTCTTTCCAAAGCGGGATGTAACATGGGAGCTTGTCATGCCAGTCAGCATGGTAAAGGTGGTTTCATTCTTTCTGTATTTGGATTTGATCCCAGAGTCGACTACAAAGGCATCGTCAAAGATGAGCTTGAGCGGAGGGTGGACTTCATTGAACCGACCAATAGCCTCTTTTTAATGAAGCCGACTATGAGAACCCCTCACGGTGGCGGACGGCGACTCACGGAAGGTTCCGTGATGTATGACACACTGGTGGATTGGCTTAAGGCAGGGGCTCCGGCTCCGGTGAGTGAGCCCAATGAAGTGGTTTCTGTCGAAGTATTTCCAAAACGACGAGTCGCGACGGTTGGAAGTCAGCAGCAGCTCCGAGTCGTCGCCAACTACGCCGATGGTTCGATACGTGATGTGACTCCACTAAGTCGCTTTGATTCGTTAGACGAAGGTATGCTAGCGGTTAGTGAATCCGGCTTGGTCACCACTAATGGTCGTGGGCAAGCGGGCATCATGGTACGGTTTGAAGGGAAGGCCGAGATCTGTATGGTCACTACGCCTTACAGCGAACAGCCCAATCTGGATGACTGGAAGAATAATAACTTCATTGACGAGTTTGCCATTGGCAAGTTCGAGGAGCTGGGTATCGCTCCTTCACCGGTGTGTGATGATGCCACGTTTGTTCGGCGAGCATATTTAGATGCGATTGGTAGTCTACCTACGCCAGAGGAAGTGAAGGCGTTTGTTGACCGTGAGGATCCAGCCAAGCGTGAGAAACTCATTGATCAATTGCTCGGCCTGACTGGCGATCCATTGTTGGATATTTACAACGATCGGTATGCAGCCTACTGGACTCTAAAGTGGTCAGATCTGATCCGTAACAGTACGGACAATCTTGGCGAACAAGGTATGTGGGCACTGCATAACTGGATTCGTGAAGCATTCCGAGTGAACAAAGGAATGGACCAGTTCGTGAAGGAGATCATCACAGCGAAAGGCTCGCTGTATATGAACGGCCCTGCCAATTACTATCAAATTAATAGCAATCCTACTGCGTTGACCGAATCCACCAGTCAGCTGTTTATGGGTGTTCGATTGGAGTGTGCAAAATGCCATCATCATCCGTTTGAATCCTATAGCCAGGCAGACTATTACGGGATGGCCGCGTTCTTTTCACGCGTCGGTACTAAAAACAGCGAAGAGTTTGGACTGTTTGGTCGTGAGCGAGTGGTCGTCGTGCAGCCATCCGGTGAAGCCAGACATCCGCGAACCGGCAAGAACATGGTTCCTACCGTTTTGCATGGTGAACAGATGGAGCATCCATTGGACCGCCGAATTCCTCTGGCCAATTGGCTCGCTTCGCCAGATAACTCCTGGTTCGCAAAGAGTATCGTGAATCGGTATATGAGCTATTTGCTTGGCCGTGGATTGGTGGAACCGGTCGATGATCTGCGGTCGACCAATCCAGCGACGAATGAAGAGATGTTCACGGCGTTGGCCGAGTATTTAGAGCAGAACCAATATGACGTGAAGAAGTTGGTGAAGGTGATTATGAATTCACGTGTCTATCAACTCTCTTCACAGCCGACGGAGTTGAACCAAGCTGCCGGTAAGTTCTATGCGTTTTACAAAGTGAAGCGGATTGCGGCTGAACCATTACTCGACGCGATTAATACGGCGACGGCGACGACAACCAAGTTTCAGAACCTGCCGGCAGGAACGCGGGCGATCGAATTGCCAGATACGAATTACCCAAATTATTTTCTGAAGACATTTGGTAAGCCTCGGCGTACCAGTGTTTGTGAATGTGAGCGAGCGCCGGATGAAAATCTAGCTCAGGCATTACATACGCTTAATGGAGACACAATCAATGCGAAGATTGATGAAGCCAATGGACGGTTGGGGAAATTAATCACTGCTGAGAAATCGGATGCTGAAATTATTCGCGAGTTGTTTTTGGCTACTTGGTCTCGGACTCCGACGGAAGAAGAAATTGCTGTGTGTAAAGGGATCGTAGGTGAAGCGGCTGAGCGGAAAGAAGGGCTTGGCGATGTGTTGTGGGCATTGATTAATGCCAAAGAATTTATCTATGTACGATAGTCATCTTATGTGACAAATGAGGAATAGATGGTGAAGGAAGCGGTTAAAAGTCTAGTCTTATTGATGCTGGCAGTGGGAGCTGTGCAGGCACAGACATCGTACCCGATGTTGATGACGCTTGAACCAATTGCGATTCAGGTGGGTACGACATCTGACATGGTGGTCAAATCACGGTATAGCATGTGGGGTGCTAGCAAGGTAATGGTGTCCGGCAATGGCGTGACTGGAGTCATAGTACACCCAGAGCCTCCGATGCCTAAAGAAGGCGAGGAAGTCAAAGAGCCCAGTTTGACCAGTTTGACGATCACTTTCACCGCGAACCCCGATGCTCAGCCAGGCGTTCGCGATTTCAAAATATTCACTGATCGTGGTGTGTCGACCGTAGGGCAAATTGTCATTACCCGTGACCCGGTTGTTTGGGATGACGTGAAGACCGACACGATGGAAGGTGCCAAAGAATTCCAGGTGCCAGCCACGCTCACGGGTGTATTTGAAAAGAATGAGGACCTCGACTATTTCAAGTTTTCAGGCGAGGCAGGTCAGCGGCTTGTAATCCATTGTCGTTGCATGAGGTTGCAGGATCGAATCCATGATCTGCAGACACATGCGGATCCGATTATCACAATTAAGAATCATCTGGGTTCAACGATTGCCGCTTGTGATAATTACTTTGCAGCGGACCCCTATCTGGTTGTCGACATCCCCAAGACCGGCGAATACTATCTTGAAGTTCGCGACGTTCGCTATAAATCGAATGCCTATTGGAATTATGCGATCGAAGTTATTGATCGGCCGTTTCCCACTAATGCCTTTCCGCTGGCGATTGCAGCTGACCAACCTGCCGAATTCGAGTTAATTGGTGATAGTCTGGAACCGGGAACGAAGGCAAGTTTTGATCCGTTCCCGCTAGCATTAAATCAGGGTCGCCAATGGCTTTCCCTGCCGGCACCTGATGGCAGTTTATATGATCCGATTCCGGTTTATGTAAGTAACGAAAAGGTGCTGGTTGAAGAAGGCGATGACAATGATGATATTGAACATGCTCAGCAGATCGAAGTCCCGGCGGTTGTGAATGGGCGGATGGATAAAGAGGCAGATATTGACTATTACCGGTTTGAAGCGAAGAAAGGTGATACGCTGTCCTTTGAGGTGATCGCACGCCGTAGCCAATCTATGCTCGATAGCTTTATCTACATCGAAAATGAAGGTGGTGCACGATTGTATGCGTCAGATGATTATACCTTTGGTCGTCGACCTAACTGGGACTCGAAGTATGACAACTTCGTCGTACCGGCCGACGGCGTCTATCACGTCTCGATTTATGATCGACACCTACGCGGTGGAGCGGAGTATGTTTATGCGTTGGAGATTAGCCGTAGCGCTCCGACTTTTGAATTAACCTTAGACACCGATAAGACACTGACAACACCAGGGACATCAGGCGTTTTGTTTGTTCGAGCGAAACGAATGAACGGGTTCAAAGGGGACATACAGCTTCACGCGGAGAATCTGCCCACAGGCGTGACGGCGACAGCTGGAAAGATTCTGGCAAGTGGCCAGGATGGCTGTATTATATTTTCCGCGAATAGCGACTCGCCCTTCGACGCTCAGCATGTCCGTATCTACGGCAGCGCTCAGATGGAAGGAGCGGAAGGTGTCATGACCGAATTGTTGATTGATGCAGTTCCTTATCAGGAAACCTACATGCCGGGAGGAGGCCGCAATCATTATCCGGTCGATGTTTACACCGTTTCGATTCAAAAACCAAGTGATATTCGTAATATCAAAGTAAGTACGACTGAAGTGAATCTGAAACCGGGTGACGAAATTAAGATCGATGTCGAGCTGGTGAGAGCAGAAGGTTTTGATGCGAACGTTTCTTTAGATGTGATCTATCAACATCTGAATGTCGTGTGGGGCAATTCGCTTCCTAAAGGCGTCAAGATGGACGGAAACAAAAGCAAGGTATTGTTGACCTCCGGAGAATTGAAAGGCCATGTGACGCTTGTGGCTGACGATACTCTGGAAGAAGCTGATCGACAACAATTCTGTATTATGGCAAATGTCTCGTTGAATTTCGTCATGAAAGCGACCTATACCAGTGAGCCGCTATTTATCACGACGACCCCCAAAGCAGAAGAAGAGGCTTCCGAGTAACCTTCCGATGGCTCAGCTTATTCAAATTACGGATCTTCATTTAGTCAAGTCAGACGGGCCGTTGTTGTTAGAGCACGACACGCGTGCGGCCTTCTTAAAGATGCGCGACTATCTGCTTGAGCATCACTCCGATTGTGATCGATTAATCGTTTCAGGCGATTTGGTACATGACGAAGGAGAAGATGTTTATCGGGAGTTGTTAGAGCAACTATCGCCATGGGAAGGGCGGTTGCGAGTGATCCCTGGTAATCATGATTCTCGAATGCCGATGCAGAAAGTGTTTGGTGACATACTTCGGGATGACCCGGAGAGTGCATCGTTTATCGATGAAGTCGGCGGTTGGACTTTGATTGGCTTGGACACGTTAATCGAGGGAGCCGTCGAAGGAGACTTGGCTGGCGAGCAATGGGTATGGTTCCGCGAAGCGGTGGCGAATGCAACGGGCCCGATTGCGGTCTTTATGCATCATCCACCGGTGTTTGTCGGTAGCCAATGGGTCGATCAGTTGTCACTGGTGTCTCTAGGAGTTTTTGCTAATTTGGTTGAAGAGTTTGAACAGCTCAAGCTAGTGGTTTGTGGGCATGTGCATCAGGAGTACTACACTCAGATCTTTCATGCAGATGTCTTTACGACGCCCAGTACTTGTGTGCAGTTTAAGCCGAATGCGGCTGAGTTTGCGGTGGATTCATCGTCTCCAGGCTTCCGAACAATCGATCTAAACTCGGACGGAACGTTTCAAACCCAGGTCCACCGCCTCTAAACAGTGCCATCCACTTTACTTCCCAAATCCGGCTCCCCAATAGGCGACACCCACTGGATAATGAGTTTACAATGGCTTAAACGGCTTTATTTTTGATGGTGATAGGTAATAAATATGAAATATAAAATTGTGCTGATATTGGGATTGTTTGCTGTAGCTCCAATGCAAATTACTCAGGCTCAAGACGTACTTAATGTCGTTGACTCTGAAGTGACATCGGTTAATGAGCTCGTTTTTACAGAGGGCCCGGCCTACCACCGAGACGGAAGCGTTTTCTACACGGACATCCAGAACAACCGCATCATGAGACTCGCTCCGGGCGCCGAAATCGCCGACACATTTCTTCGGCCGAGTGGTCGAGCCAACGGGCTTATGTTTGACGCCAAGGGCTTTCTCGTCGCTTGCCAGGGTAATGAAAAGGGTGGTTTGGGCGGTCGTCGAATTGTCCGTATCGACCCGATTAGTAAAGAACAAACGGTGATCATCGATAAGTTCGATGGCAAACGGTTTAATAGTCCCAATGATCTGTGCATCGATAAGGCCGGTCGAATTTATTTCACGGACCCCTTTTATTCGCCGAACCGTAGTGTTCTCGAATTGGATGATATCGAAGGTGTTTATCGAGTAAATTCAGATGGCACAGGACTGGTTCGCGTATTGGACAATAAGATTGTCGCTCGGCCAAACGGTATTGCGATCACCCAGGACGAAAAGACTCTTTACGTTGTCGACAACCACCCACTCGTTCCCCAACGTAAACTCTGGGCCTTTCAACTGAATGAAGATGGTCTAGTAACTGGTAAGCCTCGAGAGTTACACGATTTTGGAAAAGGCCGAGGTGGAGATGGAATGTGCATGGACAGTGCCGGCAATCTATTCGTTACCGCCGGTGCGAACCGTAAGTACCCGAATCAAAATCTAGATAACCCAGCAGGCGTTTATGTATTCTCCCCTGACGGGAAACTTATGGGAATCATTCGCGTGCCTGAGGATATGGTGACCAATTGCTGTTTTGGCGGTTCGGACATGAAAACCTTATATATCACAGCCGGTAAAACGCTTTGGCAAGTCAGAACGAAAGTTGCAGGCTACGCTCTTTGGCCAAAAGCTGAATAGATTACGATCAATGCATACTCCAGCCTGAAAGTCCTTTTCGCGTTCTGTTTCATATTGGTGATCAAAATCCCAACGCGTTGAAGTCCCAAGTGGACGACTGACGTTTGCCATCCTGGCGATGCGGCCTTATTAACGCGACTGATAAGAAGAAATGCCGACTATAGAGTCGCTAATTCTATTTAGACTGGAGGCTTATTTAAGCTAGAATAATAGGCATGAGACGACCCCGCCTAACATTCGTCCAAACGCTCCTCGTTTTTAATGCGCTGTTTCTATGCGCGCACGCAGACGAATATACTCGATTGGAAGTTACTCCCTCCGAAGTAACGCTTGAAGGCAAAGATTCCTCGATTCAACTTTTGGTGACCGGGTACGATGCAGAAGGGCGGCCCACGGACTTAACTCATGAAGCTGAGTATGAATCTGACTCAGACGTTGTACGCGCTAACAGCTTTGGAGTACTTCGTAGTCAGGCGGATGGCCAAGCCACGATCGCCGTGAAGATAGCTGGACATCGGGTTGCCGTACCGGTATCGACCAGCCATACGCACGCTCGTCTTACCCTGAATTTTGAAAATGACATCATTCCCATTTTAAGTCGCTACCGCTGCAATACATCTGGCTGTCATGGTAAGGCAGAAGGTCAAAATGGATTCAAACTATCGGTATTTGGATTTGATCCAACGTCTGACTATCAGTCCATTGCAATGGAAGGCCGAGGCCGTCGCATTTTTCCAGCTTCGCCCAGCTCAAGCTTAATACTTCGAAAGATGAGTGGTGGCACCCCACACGGTGGTGGAATTCCGATTAACACTGATCGACCGGAATATAGAACGATGCTGGATTGGATTCAGCAAGGTCTTCCGATCGGTACAGACGAAGATCCGGTAGTGGTGTCTCTGAAACTTACACCCCGCCAGCGGGTTTTCAAAATGGGAGAAACTCAGCAGCTGCGTGCCATGGCAACGCTTTCAGATGGCCGTCAGATTGATGTGACTGAACTCACACAATTCCAAACCAACTCACCTAACCAGGCGGTGGTGGATGCATTAGGACATGTAACCGCCGGACAATCGCCTGGTACGGCCGCCGTAATGGCAACCTACATGGGACAAGTGGACGTCTTACAGGTTTTCGTACCGCGTAGTGAGTCGATTGACAGCTATCCGGAAACACGACAGGAAAACTTTATCGATGGTCATGTCTTAGAGAATCTCAAGAAACTCAATATCATTCCTTCTGGCCACTGCGACGACGAACAGTTTTTACGGCGTGTCTATATCGATATGATTGGGACACTTCCAACATCGGAAGAGGCCAGAGAGTTTTTGAATTCTAAGAAAACTAACAAAAGAGAGCTGTTAGTTGACCAACTGCTTGCTCGCGAGGAATTTAGTACCTATTGGGCATTGAAGTGGGCAGATCTATTACGTGTTGATCGCTTAGCATTGGGTCACGAAAATGCCTATTTGTACTACAACTGGATTCGCGAGAGCTTCCAGGAAAATAAGCCACTTGATCAATTTGCGAGGGAAGTGCTTGTTGCAGAAGGGCCATTGCGGGAGTCTCCGGCCGGAGTGTTCTACAAAGCGGTTACGTCGGCGAACAAGCGAGCCAGTACTGTAAGTCAGGTTTTTCTCGGTGTACGCATCGAGTGTGCTGAATGTCATCACCATCCGTACGATCGATGGGGTCAACGCGATTACTTTGGCATGCAGGCATTCTTTACTCAGATTCAAACCAAACAATCCAAAGCCGGTGAAATGCTGCTTACAAGTGGCAACCCAGTCACTAAACATCCAAGAACGGGCGAACCGATCAGCGCCTATGCCTTAGGTACAGAGATGCCGGAACAATCCCCGGAAGGAGATCGCCGTTTGATCCTAGCCGATTGGATGACGTCCCCGTCCAATCCCTGGTTCTCAAAAAATGTGGTGAATCGTACCTGGGCTCATTTTCTCGGTCGTGGCATCGTCGAACCTGTTGATGATGTGCGGATGACTAATCCGCCAAGCAATCCTGCTTTATTGGATGCTCTTGCGATTCACTTTGCGGAAGAACAGTTCGACTTCCATCGGCTGGTTAAGACGATTGTGATGAGTGCTACTTATCAGCGAACTCCCGATGTCAACAAAACCAATGAACGTGACGAACAGAACTACTCGCGTTATCTATTCAAACAAATGGAAGCAGAAGTTTTGTTAGATGCAATTTCTCAGGTCACTGGGCGGCCGGAGAAATTTGAAGGAGTACCTGCAGGTAGCCGAGCGATTGAATTGTGGGATAGCTCGGTGCCTAATTATTTTCTCAAGGTCTTCGGGCGTCCTGTGCGAGCCACTGCCTGTGAGTGCGAACGCGTAAGCGAGCCCACGATTAGTCAGGTGCTGCACGTGATCAACTCACCTGCGATTCAGAAGAAACTAAGCCATCAGGATGGGCGTATTCGAACTATCTCTGCGGAAATTGCCGATGATAAAGATGCCATTGAAGAGATTTATCTAACCTGTTTTGCCCGATACCCAACCGCAGAAGAATTAGCCGCTGCGGTAAGCTATCTGGAACAGGCAGAAGACAGGCAGCTTGGATTAGAAGATGTTACATGGAGTGTTCTTAATTCACTCGAGTTCTTATTTAACCACTAAGGGGTTAGGAAGATGAGTAATCAACGATTTTGTGACGGAATTCGCCGACGTGACATGTTACGTTTCGGGGCCGCTGGTGCATTTGGGATGGGTATTACACTCCCAAGTTTGCTGGAGCACGAAGCGCGGCTGAAGGCGAATGGAGTTGAAACGAAAGATACATCGCTGATCATTGTCTTCCTACAGGGTGGGCTTTCCACAATTGATACCTGGGATATGAAACCAGAAGCACCAGCGGAATTTCGTGGAGACTTCTCTCCGATTTCCACCGTTCTTCCAGGAGTTCAAATCAGTGAACATCTTCCTAAGATTTCGAAAGTACATGACAAGTTCTCGTTAGTCAGGTCGTTCGGGCATGCCAACTCTAATCATGGGCAGGCCGACCATTTCATGCTCACAGGCTACCCTCATGGACCGGGTTTCAACGGGGGGTTGAAACCTAACAATCAAAAGCCCTGTGTCGGCGCGGTGATTGGTAATGAGTTAGGTCCGCGAGGAGGCGTGCCGCCCTACGTGTGCCTGCCTCGGATGCATAACAGTGCTGGTTCGAGTTATCTTGGGTCGTCTGCGACTCCGTTTGTCGTCGGCGCCGATCCCAATGCTCCGGACTTCAAGGTGCCGGACCTGGCGCCGCCTGTGGCTGTTCAATCAAGGCGGCTTAACGACCGTCGGGCTTTACTAAAGACAATCAATCGGTACGAACAATCCACCGTGATTCAGGCAAATCAGGGTGCACGGGCCATGCGGACATTTCAGGAAAAAGCATTTGAACTGATGACGTCAGATGCCACGAAGGCTGCCTTTGATATCAACAGCGAGCCAGATGCCGTCCGCAAAAGGTACGGACGTAATATGCTGGGGCAGTCCTGTCTGATGGCACGTCGTCTTATCGAAGCCGGCGTGAGATGTGCCTTTGTAAATCACATAGACTGGGACACTCATTACAACAATTTCCATGTTCTCAAAAACGAACTCTTGCCGAAGCTCGACGCAGCAATGTCCTCTTTGTTAACGGATCTAGATGAACGAGGGATGTTGGATTCAACGATGGTATTGGTGACAGGCGAATTCGGCCGAACGCCTCGCATTAATAAGGATGCAGGCCGAGATCACTGGGGTCCGAGTTGTGCTATTGCTATGGCAGGCGGTGGGGTTCAAGGAGGGCGAGTTATTGGAGCCTCCAATGAACGTGCGGAACGACCGGCAACCACCCCTTACGGCCCGGCCGACCTAATGGCTACCATCTATCATGGAATGGGAATTGACCCTGAACGTGAGTTCCTGACGCCTGAAGGCCGCCCAGTACCAATCGTACCGGGAACAGGGCGAGTGATTTCCGAGCTGTTTTAATCAGCGATTGCCAGAATAGAGAGTCAGTTGAATCATGTGGTCTGTAGCGAAGCAATGTGCTCGACAATTTGCGATCCTAAGCCTGCTTATCGGAGCAGCCCGGGCTGAACAACCGGGAGTCTCCTATGTATTTCCAGCCGGCGCTCAACGCGGCACGACGGTCGATGTTCGCATCGGTGGATTTTATTTGTTCGACGAAGCTCCTATCAAGTTCCTTGATGATCAAGTGACCGCCCCTCCTTCCATCTCGAGAATGCCAGCGACTTTGTGGTTTGAAGGCCCTCGTATTGCTATGCCTGCCTCACAGGCAAAAGAAGACTACCCAGTTGATAACAGCGCATCATTCAAAGTTGCAGAGGACGCAACGGTAGGAACGCATTATTGGCAAGTTTGGACGAGCCAAGGGATCGTACCTGCTCAACCGTTCGTTGTGGGGGACTTGCCCGAGATCGTGGAAGAGGAAATTGATGGTGAGCCTGTGCCTGTCAATGTTACTTTGCCACTTACCATCAATGGGCGTATCTTTCCGCGAGAGGATGTCGATCTGTGGCGATTTCAAGCAAAGAAAGGTCAGGATTATACAGTGGAAGTCTTGTCAGCGAGACTGGGATACCCACTGGACTCCCGCATAGAAGTGCTTAATTCTGCTGGAAAGACGATCGCGCAGAATATCGATCATTTTGAAAATGACTCGTTCCTGCGATTTCGAGCGGATGCGGACGGAACCTATACCGTTCGTCTTCACGACAGCCAATTTGGTGGTTTACAGAATTATGTCTATCGCCTCACGATAACAGACCGGCAGGTTGTCGATTATGTGTTCCCCCTCGGAGGGCAACGCGGTACGACTGTGGATGTAGCTCTTTTGGGACAAGCGCTGCCCGAGAGATCTTACCCGATTGCTCTCAGCACAGACGCTGACACTCAGCAGGTTGTACTCCCCGATGGCGGGCGTTTTACCCTCGAAATCAGTGACCATCCGGAGTACCTCGAATCTGATTTTGAGCTCGAAATGAAACCAGCGATTAGTATTCCTGCAGTACTTAACGGCCAAATCAGTGAAGCAGGCCAGCGGGATGAATGGGCCATTCAGGCCACTCAGGGACAGACGGTGCAGTTTACGTTACGGGCATCCGAATTAGGTTCCCAGCTCGATTCCTTTGTTGAGTTATTCGATAGCGACGGGAAGTTATTAGCTAGCAACGACGATGTAGCGAAAGGTAATACGGATTCGAAATTTACTTATACGTTTAAGGCGGATGGTATTTGTCGGATAGCGGTATCCGAAAGGTTCGGAAGTCGTGGTGGAGAGAATTTTAGTTATCGCCTCACTGTTAACCCGCCCAGCCGTGAAAAACGTTTTACTCTTTCATTGCCCACCAGCGAACTCACATTGGTACGCGAACAGACAGCGAAACTTAAGGTGACGGCCGTACGTTTTGGAGGGTTAGATGAAGAAATTCAACTTGAATTCCAGGGCCTGCCAGATGGTGTAACCGTGGAAGGCAATACGATTGCTAAAGGCAAGACTGATGCCGAGGTGACCTTCAAATGTGACGACAAAGCAACGATTGCAATACATGGCTTGCGAGTACTAGGCACGACAGTATTGAATTCGGAAGAGCGTGATAAGGCGGAAGGTCGGGAACCCAAAATGGTGACGGCCACTGCCGACTGGCAGGGCTACGAAGAGCTCAAGCTAGCCATTGCCATCGCCACTCCATTTAAGCTGTTTGGAACGTTTGACACGAACTATGCTCATCGAGGGTCCACTTTTTCCAAGAAGCTCTTTATTGAACGAATGGGCTACGACGGGCCGATCGAAATCACCATGGCGGATCGCCAGATACGTCACCTGCAGGGAGTTACCGGAGGTAAAGTAATCGTGCCGGCAGGAGTGACAGAATATGAATATGCAATTCAGTTAGCACCCTGGATGCAACCAGGAAGAACGGCTCGGATGGTAGTATGCGGTTCAGCGATCATTACCGACCATGATGGTACCAAGCATCGGGTCAGCCACAGTTCGGGCGCACAAAACGATCAGATCATTTGCTTTGTTTCGCCTTCTCTGACTTCTATCACCAGCGGTATTGAGTCTGTGCGATTCGAATCAGGGGGCCATGTCGAAGTTCCATTTACGGTGAATCGAGGCGAATTATCGGGAGATGTAAAGGTGGAGATTGTCATGCCAAACCACCTAAAAGGGGTGTCCGCGACTCCGGTTTCCGTGAGTTCGGAAGAGAATAGTGGTGTAATCCAAATTCGGTTTGCCGATACTGAAAATATAGTGGTAAATGCCCCTGTTGTGCTGCGTGCGACGATTCGCGATGAAGACGGGATGCACACGGCAGAGGATAAGATAGACCTAGTTCGCTGATTTCTATTCCCCGATAAATTGTCGTGGAGTATTATGTAGTTAGGATCGGTTATTGATTTTTTAATGAAAAACGAACGATGAAATATTCAAATTGTGAAGGTATCACGCGACGCCACTCCCTTAAGCTTGGTTTAGGAGGCATGTTTGGTGCTGGATTGAGTCTGACAGATTCGTTGCGATTGCAAGCGGAGGCCAAGGATAGTGGCCCGATAGCTGGGCGAGCTAAACGCTGTATCTTAATTTGGATGGACGGCGGACCAACACATTTCGAAATGTTCGACCCTAAACCGGAAGCGCCAGCGGAGATCCGTGGAGATTTTGGTACGTGTCAAACCACGAATCCGGGCATTCATTATTCCGAGCACATGACCAAGCTGGCGGCATTGAGCGACAAGTTTGCCATGATTCGCTCGATTCGTCACAACCAGGGCAACCATGGTGCCGGTAACCATTACATGATGACTGGTGCACCACCTCGGATTCCTGTTGGTTGTGGAGCCTTTGTCAGTTTTCATCCCAGTATGGGCAGTGTTGTGAGTCATGAATTGGGGACCAAGAATGCGCTCCCTAATTACTTTTCCATGCCGAGTATGTCGCGTAGTGGTGGCCCTAATTTCCTCGGCGCGAATCATGCTCCATTTGTGGTTTCGGATGATCCAAACGGTAGCAGTTTCCGCGTGCGTGACGTAGCCATTCCGGGAGGCTTAACAGACGGCCAGTTTAAATCAAAATCCAACGTTCGCAGTATGCTGGATCGTATGAAGCGATTCCATGACAAAGCTGCAGGCGACCCTGCTCTCGCAATTGATGAGTATTATGAGCAGGGGTTAAATCTGGTGTTATCTCCAGATGCACAACAGGCCTTTGACGTCTCACAGGAATCCGATGATACGCGCGATCGCTATTACCGAAACTCCTTCGGCCAACGCTGCTTATTAGCTCGGCGACTAGTCGAAGCAGGCGTTCCTTTCGTCACCGTATACGATGGCGGATGGGACCATCACAGTGATATCTTCGGCCGATGCAAGACGCGTCTACCAAGCTGGGATCAAAGTGTAGCCGCTTTGATTTCGGATCTAGACGAACGAGGCATGTTGGAAGATACGCTTGTATTGGCGTTAGGCGAATTTGGACGCACACCAAAGATCTCGACTCTGTCCGGGCAGACTACGCCAGGACGTGACCACTGGGCCAATGCAATGAGTGTCCTGATGGCTGGAGGCGGCACTCCAGGCGGAGTTGTCGTTGGAGCAACGGACCGCAAGGGATATTCGGCGATCGAGAATGTGAAGAGTCCTGAAAATTTTGTTTCGACTGTTTACTCGAAACTAGGCATCGACCCGGGTAAAATTCTATATACGCCTCAGGGTCGTCCCACTCATCTGGTCAGCGATCCAACTCCAATGCGAGAGTTAATGGGCTAACGCCAGTCGTTCGGTAATTTTAGCGATTGGCGACAACCTACTATTCCTAAAGGGGAAAGCTATGTCTGCCAATGCGCAAAGTAAGAATGTTAAGCGTCGAGATTTTATAGCAGCGGGAGCCGCAACTGCTGCAGCCGGCACTCTGGTTTCTACAGCCGAAGCGAATGCTGAAGATGCCAAACTCGTCGTTGCTGTCATGGGAATGAGTCGCGGACGAAGCTTAGCGGATACGTTTTCCAAACATAGTGACTGTGTCATTAAATATGTTTGTGATGTGGATAAAACTCGAGCCGAGCGGGCTGCGGATGAAATCCAAGGCAAAGTGGGTTATCGTCCCGAGCCGATCACTACCTGGGAAACATTTGTAGAGGATGACGAAGTGGATATCGTCGCTTGTGCCGCTCCCAATCACTGGCATGCTCCGGCAACCATCGTTGCCGCAGAAGCGGGTAAGCACGTTTATGTAGAAAAGCCATGCTGCCAAAACCCGTGGGAAGGGGAAATGCAGATTGCCGCTGCTCGCAAAAATAAAGTTTGCGTACAGATTGGAACGCAACGCCGAAGTGCACCAACGTATCGCGAGGCGATAGAGTTTATTCATGGCGGAGGGATCGGAACCGTACATTCCGCTCGCTGTGTTTACTTTAGCGCTCGAACATCTATTGGTGAAGGGAAGAATACCGAAGTTCCTGAGCACATTGATTACGATCGTTGGCAGGGGCCTGTTCCACGTCGCCCGTTTCAGGACAATCTCGTTCATTACAACTGGCACTGGGTCTGGTTTTATGGCAACGGCGAGCTTGGTAACAACGGAATCCATTCTCTGGATATTGCACGTTGGGCATTAAACGTGGACTTTCCAAAGACGGTTAGTTCCACCGGCGGCCGTTACTATTTCGATGACGACCAAGAAACACCAGACACTCAAATTGTTTCGTTCGAATTCGAAAATGAAACTCAGATTACTTGGCAGGGCAGTAGCTGTAATCGAAATGGTTCAGGCTTTGTAAAAGTCTTTGGTGATAACGGTATGGTCGAATTTCTTGGCGGTGGTGGCTATGTCGTTTACGACCGAGGGAACAAGGAAGTAAAACGGGTCACGGGCGGCCAAGGTCAGCCGGAACATATAGATAATCTCGTTAAGTCCATTCGAGCGAATGACCCAGAAGGACTAAACGCTGAAATTGAAATCGGCCATCGTAGTACCCTGCTCTGTCATCTAGGAAATATCTCCCAGCGAGTTGGTCGTATACTGAATTGCGATACCTCGAACGGTCACATCCTTGATGATGAAGAAGCGATGGCATTGTGGCAGCGTGATTATCATGAAGGTTGGGAAGATCGCTTGACGATCGGCTAAGCACTTCTAATAACAGGAAGACACCTTCCGGTATCGACGACCGTGGATACTGGAATGGTGTCTTTGTTCATTAACATCTTTCGATTACTAGAGATCTCTCAATGACGAGCAAGCTAATTCGACGCACTATTCTAAGCGCCCTTGTATTAACAACCCTATTTTCTGTGCAATTGCGTGCCGCAGAGCGTCCAAATATCGTCTTCTTTTTAGCAGATGACCAACGCAATGATCAGCTGAGTTGCTATGGACATCCCTTGGTGAAGACTCCCAATCTGGATAAGCTTGCGAGTCAGGGCACAAGATTTACCAATGCCTTTGTGACAACGTCTATTTGCGCCGCTAGCCGGGCCACGATATTTACCGGCATGGTGGAACGTAGTCATCACTATACATTTGGTACGCCGGCGATTGCGCAAGACTTTGTGACTAGTTCTTATCCAGTGGTTATGAAACAGTCTGGGTATAAGACCGGATTTGTTGGGAAATTCGGTGTCGGCTTCTCCGGCGGAACCAACCAGGCCTTTGACTTCTTCCATCCGATCAATCGCAATAAGTACTTCAAAAAACAGCCCGACGGCACTTTACGTCATACCACTCAATTGGCTGGCGATGCGGCCATCGAATTCATTAAGGCAAACAAAGATGAAGCCTTCATGCTTTCGGTAAGCTTCAATGCGACCCATGCTGAAGACAATGACAAAGTGGATCACTTTCCATGGCCCAAAGTAATGGATGGCATGTATGAAGACATTGAAATTCCGGCTCCAAGACTAAATGACCCTGAGATTTTCGCCAGTCAGCCTGAGTTCTTGCGGACCAGCTTAAATCGAGAGCGTTTCTTCTGGCGGTGGGATACCAAGGAGAAGTACGAAAAGAACATTCGCTCTTACTACCGGATGCTCAGTGGCATCGACCATGTTGTAGGGCGAGTTGTAAATACTCTGGAACAACTCGGGCTGGATGAAAATACGATTGTCATTTATACCGGCGACAACGGTTACTACATGGCCCAACGAGGATTTGCGGGCAAGTGGTCCCATTATGAAGAATCGCTAAGAGTGCCCATGATTATTTCAGATCCGCGAGTGGAGGACTCTGCTAAAGGGCAAGTGCGAGATGAAGTCGTTTTAAATCTGGATTTAGCAAGTACTTTTGTAGGTGCGGCTGGCATTGAATTACCTTCGCAGTATCAGGGAGAAGACTTAAACGGATTGGTGTCTGGAAACGTGCCCAAGAAATGGCGTACGGATTTCTTCTGTGAACACCTAATGGATGTCCCCGGACGGATTCCTAAATGGGAAGGCGTTCGTGACCAACGTTGGGTTTATGCAAATTACTTTCAGGATGATTACGAGTTCTTACACGATTTGGCAGCGGATCCTGATCAGTTGGTAAATTTAGCTAAGGATCCTAAATTCAAGTCCCAGTTACAAAAGATGCGCAAGCGTTCTAATGAGTTACGTGATGGTTATGGTGGTCAATATAGCTATGAGCTAGTCCCGACCAATAATTACCTCAGACAGAAGACGCAGGAACAAAAACAAACACAGGCGAAGCCGGCATCAAAACCACAACCACCCAAGCCGAAAGCCAAACCACAGCTTCCAGCAAATCCCAATGTGGTGTTAATTATTTCTGACGATCAGGCTTGGACGGATTATAGTTTTATGGCTCATCCGGTCATTAAGACACCTCACCTTGATCAATTGGCACGTGAAAGCGCGACATTTACTCGTGGTTACGTACCTCAGGCACTTTGTCGCAGCTCCTTAGCAACCTTAGTGTCTGGGCTTTATCCACGAGACCATCGGATTACCGGCAATGACCCCACTCCCCTTGGCCCGGACGCAAAGCCAGGAGCTTATCAGGAATTGCGGAACCAGTTGATCGCCAATATTGATCGCATCGATACGGTCCCCCGAATGTTGCAGGAGAAAGGCTATTTGAGCCATCAAAGCGGCAAATGGTGGGAAGGTCATTATTCGCGTGGAGGCTTCACCCATGGAATGACGCATGGCGATCCGAAACGAGGTGGGCGTCATGGTGATCAGGGCCTACAGATCGGGCGACAGGGGCTAGAGCCGATCCACTCGTTCATCAAGGAATCAAAAGAAGAAGAGAAACCATTCTTTATTTGGTATGCTCCGTTCCTACCCCACACGCCTCACAATCCACCAGAGCGATTGCTGAAGAAGTACCAGGAAGACGGCCGACCGTTGCCCTTGGCTAAATACTATGCAATGTGCGAATGGTTTGATGAAACCTGTGGCGAATTGTTGGGGATCATCGACGATGAAGGGCTTCGTAAAGAGACCGTTGTTATTTATGTGACTGACAACGGATGGATTCAACGGACACCGGACATGGATTTGGGGCCGAAATGGCGATCAAGCTATGCCCCTAAGTCAAAGCAGTCCCCGAACGAAGGTGGGATAAGAACTCCGATCATGGTTCGTTGGCCAGGTCAGGTTCGCCCGGGTAACCGCGGACAACTGGTCAGCTCCATTGACATTGCTCCAACTATCCTTGAGTTGGCTGGATTGGAGAAGACGGAATTAATGGCTGGAAAGAACTTGGTCGAAGTGGCTCAGGGACGTACAGCATCCCATCAGGCATTGTTTGGAGAATCGTATGCACATGACATTGCCGACCTTAACGACAGTACAAAAACCTTGCTCTATCGATGGGTAATCAAAGGGGACTGGAAACTATTGCTCTCTTACGACGGGATTGTTAATCGCTATACTTTCTCACATCCAGACTTAGGCGCAGGTCCACAGCTATATAACCTGCGAGTGGATCCCACTGAAACGGATAACCGTGCTGCGACAAACCCTGAGTTGGTTCAAGAGCTGACAGAATTGCTGTACAGCCATTGGGACCATCGAAAGGACTAGCTAGCCGAGTCTGGAAATTTGAATACGATTGAACCCACTTGTTTGGAATCCGGATAAGTGGGTTTTTGTTGCGCGACGACTGACTGTCGAAATCGACTATGATTCAGCGATGCAGGATAAGCGGCTTTGGATTAAAATAAAGGGAACGAATCCCACCCCTTCGCATCCTTCCCTAGCCCACCCTGATGTTATGAAATTGCGTTATCCCTTTACGCTAACACGATCTCTTTGCTTGGCCTTTCTGTCGACATTAATCGGACTCTATTCGCCCTTTACTCAGGCCGATGAAGCGTTGACATTTGAAAAGCATATCCGTCCGATTTTCCGAGCTCATTGTTACGACTGTCATGGCGCGGAAGCCGAAGTGAAAGGAGAATTGGACCTGCGTTTAGTTCGATTGATGGAAAAGGGAGGTGAATTCGGACCGGCATTGATTAAAGGCAAGCCAGATGAAAGCTATTTGCTTGAACGAATGGTGAGTGGCGAAATGCCACCAGGTTCACATCGGGTACCGGATGAGCAGATTGCTACGATCCGGAAGTGGATTCTTGAAGGCGCCAAAACATCACGTCCTGAACCTGCCACGATCGGTCCAGGACTGGGTGTGACGCCTGAAGAACGATCTTACTGGGCCTTTCAGCCCATCCGTCGGCCTACTGTGCCGACAGTAGAAAACGTGGATCGAGTGCGAACACCGATTGATGCACTCTTATTGGCCCGGATGGAAAAGCAGGATCTGTCATTTGCTCCGGAAGCTGATAAGTCCACATTGCTTCGTCGAGCGTCACTCGCACTAACCGGGCTCCCCCCAACCCATGATGAGCTAACAGCGTTTCTTGCCGATGATACGCCGGAAGCCTGGACAAAAGTCCTCGACCGTTTGCTGGAGAGCCCACAGTATGGTGAACGATGGGGACGGCATTGGTTGGATGTTGCCGGGTATGCCGACTCAGAAGGAGCCAGTAACAGTGACGCGAATCGACAGTGGGCCTATAAGTATCGTGACTGGGTGATTAGGGCCATTGCGGCGGATATGCCGTTCGATCAATTCATTACATGGCAGTTAGCCGGAGATGAGTTAGTCGAACCACCTTACAAGAATATGACAACACAGGAGATTGATAAGCTCACGGCAACAGGTTATTTACGCATGGCCGCCGATGGTACGGGGCAGTCTAACTCGGATGAGTTGCGTAATCAGGTTGTCATCGACACAGTGAAGATTGTGTCTACAGGTTTACTGGGGATGAGTGTTGGTTGTGCCCAATGTCATGACCATCGTTACGACCCGATATCCCAGGAAGATTATTATCGGCTACGAGCAGTATTCGAACCGGCTTTAAATCCGAAGCGTTGGAAGGTGCCTGGGAATCGAGCTGTCTCGTTGTATACAGATGAAGACCATGCGAAGGCTGCCGAGATTGAATCTCAGGCGCAAGAGATGGTGACCGCCAGGAATGCTAAGCAGACTGAATACATGGATTTGGCTCTGGCTGCCGAACTTGAAAAGGTTGATGAAGCCTTACGCGAACCACTCGAAGCGGCTTACCGAGCAGCTGGAGATAAACGGACTGCGGAACAAAAGGAATTGCTTGCCAAGAATCCAAATATTGGAAACCTCAACCCAGGTGTGTTGTATCAGTACAATCAGGGCCATGCAGATGAATTGAAGAAGCTAGATGCAGAAGTTGCCAAGGTAAGGGCGACCAAACCAGTTCATGAATATGTTCGAGCTTTGACCAAGCAGGCTAAGGAAGTGGATCCAACCTTCCTGTTTTATCGTGGAGATTATCGTCAGCCTCAACACGAAGTGAAACCAGGTGGTCTAACTGTGGCAGCTCCTGCAGATAGCCCTTTTGCCATCAAAGATAACGCTGCAGACGCACCAACCACTGGTCGCCGACTGCAATACGCTCGTTGGTTAACTAGCGGTCGGCATCCACTAGTCGCTCGTGTTTTGGTCAATCGGTTCTGGATGCATCACTTTGGAACAGGGATTGTTGACACCCCTGGCGAATTTGGAAAACTGGGTTCACTGCCGACTCAGCCAGAAGTATTGGATTGGTTAGCGGATGAATTTATGGCAAAAGGCTGGAGCTTGAAGCATCTTCACCGTGTATTGATGACCTCAACCGTTTACCTGCAGGAATCCCTCCGTACACCTGAAGGTGACCAAGTCGATGGTGGTAATCAGCTCTACTCACACTTTCCAGTGAAGCGACTCGATGCGGAAGCAATCCGTGATTCGATTCTTGCTGTCAGCGGTAAGTTGGATGGCACATCGTTCGGAGCACCAGTAATGGTTGGAAAAGACACGTCCGGACAGGTCATCATCGCTGGTGATGTACAGCGTCGTAGTGTTTATTTGCAAATGAAGCGTACTGAGCCTGTAGCATTGCTTAAAGCGTTTGATGCTCCGGCGATGGAGGTTAATTGCACACAACGGGATAGTTCCACAGTGGCCACTCAATCATTGATGATGATGAATAGTGATTTCATTCTTCAATTCGCTTCATCTTTCGCCACTCGGCTCAATCAAGAAGCACAAGGCAAAGTGGACTCTTCCATTATCGAAGGCCTAAATTTGGTCCTTCCTGAAAATGCTTTATCCAATGGAAATCCATGGTCTTACGGTTACGGCCATGTGAACCAGCAAGTCGAATCGGAGATTGCACCGGTTGTCTTTACGCCCTACCCGTTTTTTGGCAGTAATACCTGGAAGGGTGGTGAGAAAGTACCAGATGAGAAACTGGGCTTTTCATTCCTCAATAAGACAAGTGGCCATACGGGTTCTCTGCATTTAAGTCCCATCCGTCGGTGGACTTCTCCGATCAAAGGGAAGGTGCAGATCAAAGGAAATGTTCATCATCCATCTGAAAATGGTGATGGTGTTCGGCTAACCCTTCATAGTAGCCGTGTCGGCCAGCTCGGACAATGGAGTGTCAAACATGGCGGGCAGGACTACGATATCACAGTGGATGTCGAACCCGGTGATACACTGGATGCCATAGTGGATATGATAGACAACCACACATCAGATTCATTTTCCAACGTTTATAAAATCAGCGTTCTCGAATCTGAATCCAAGCTAGGATGGGATTCCGAAGCCGATTTCCACGGTCCTTTGGATTTGAGTGCTTATGAATTAAAGGCAACGATTCCTGAGCAACTAGCCTATGGCTGGCAGTTGGCTTATGGCAGATTGCCAACGACTCAGGAAGTCGCGTTGTCGTTGGAATTTATCCAGCAACAAGTGGTACTTCTCATTGAGTCTGGGAATGAATCACCATTTGAGCAAGCTATGACGAACTATTGTCAGGCATTACTTACATCAAATCAGTTCCTATATATGGAATAAATCGATGACAAAACTTAATCCTCCAAGTGAATTTTCCAGACGTTCGTTTTTGCGTGAAAATGCAATGGGCGTTGGTATGGTCGCACTGGCTACTCTATTGCAGGAAGAGAATCTGCTGGGTGTTCCACGAAATGTGAAACTCGAACCACAGACGTTTGATCTCACGCCTAAGCAGCCTCACTTCGAGCCGCAGGCGAAGGCTATGATTTCGCTGTTTCAGCATGGTGGTCCTTCCCATATGGATTTATTCGACCCCAAGCCGGAATTAACTCGGTTGGATGGCAAGTCCTACGACGGAGATATTGGATTTAGCTTTATTAAACGCGCGACTAAAGTGCTCAAGGGAACTCAATTTAAATTCCGAAAGTATGGCGAGTGCGGAACGGAAATGTCGGAGCTTGTCCCTCACATCGGCTCCATTGCGGATGACATTTGCTTAATTCGTTCGATGCATACTGGGTACAACGGTCACGAAGTATCCATCCGTTATATGAATGCGGGGATTGCTGGCGTGACAGGTCGTCCGGCCTTGGGTAGCTGGTTAACCTATGCTTTAGGCAGCGCATCCCAAAACCTTCCGGCCTATATGGTTCTGACGGACCCTGGCGGTCACCCTGTGGATTCCACTCATAATTGGTCCAATGGATGGATGCCGTCCATCTATCAAGGCACGGTGTTACGACCGAAGGAACCACGGATATTGAATTTAGATGCGCCTGAGCATTTACGTGGTGGTGTTCAGGAATCCAATTTGGGATTTCTGGGTAAGCTGAATCGCCGTCATGCGGAAAAGCATCCTGGCGAGCATGAGTTGGAAGCCCGCATTGCAAGTTATGAATTGGCCGCTCGGATGCAGGATGCGGCTAGAGAAGCATTGGATATTTCTCAGGAGACGGAAGCGACGCATAAGCTTTATGGAATCGATGAGGAAGCGACTAGAGAATATGGAACCCGATGTCTCATCGCTCGACGGCTGGTAGAACGCGGTGTGAGATTTGTTCAGTTATTCCATGCAGGCCAACCATGGGACAATCATAACAGTCTCAATACAGCTTTGCCTTCAGCGTGCAAGAAGACTGATAAACCTTCAGCAGGACTCGTAAAAGACTTAAAGCAACGAGGCATGCTCGATGAAGTACTCGTGCATTGGGGAGGCGAGATTGGCCGCCTACCTGTTGTTGAGGGCGACCCGAAAACCGGCGGGCGAGATCATAATGGGCAAGGTTTCAGCACCTGGCTTGCCGGTGGTGGAATTAAGTCAGGTATCACCTACGGTGAATCTGATGAAGTGGGGCACAAGGCCGCTGAGAATATCGTTAATCCTAATGATTATCAGGCGACGGTATTTAAATTATTTGGCATCGACCACAAAGAGCTCTATTACCTGCATAACGGTCAGGAGCAAAAACTGACAGTCAACGCAGATGCGAAAATCGTTGAAGATATAATTGCCTGATGATTCGCCTATGGTTGTCTGTGTGGCTGAGTCTCACACTTCATTGCTACGGGAGCCTGGCCGCTCAGGAAATTCCTCAGACCACGAATAAGCACTTCCATTTCCGTGGTTCACTCAACAATAGCAAGCATATCTTTGAGGATTCGGGTAAAGGGCATGTCGCTTTTATTGGCGGCAGCATTACCCAGATGAATGGCTATCGACCTATGGTGGCGGCGTATCTGGAAAAGCAATTTCCAAACACGGAGTTTACATTTACCAACGCCGGAATTTCCTCGACTTGTTCGATGACCGGAGCTCATCGACTTCAGCGAGATGTTCTATCCAAAGGCTCCGTAGACTTATTGTTTATCGAGTTTGCGGTGAATGATGATCAAGACGCCGGGCATGATTTGGTACATGCATTACGTGGTATGGAAGGGTTGATTGTCCAGGCACGCAGACATAATCCAAATGCGGATATTTTGGTTACCCACTTTGCGAATACAGGCATGATGGAGACGATCCGCAAGGGTGAGGTTCCAATCTCCATCGCGGCACACAATCGAGTATGCCAATACTATCAGGTGCCAACCAATGATTTGTGTTCTGAGCTTACGGAATTAATCGACACAGGTAAGACAACATGGGAGCTCTATGGAGGTGTTCATCCGAAGCCTTACGGCAATGCGATTTGCACTGCCATGATTAAGAAGATCCTCGAACAAGGTTGGTCTGCGGAATCAGTTGGCGTTAAGCCTCATGTAGTTCCAGAGAGTCCGCTTGATCAAGGGAGCTACATGAATGGACGGTTGGAATCACCGGCCAAGGCCAAGCACGATGAAAACTGGAAAGTCTCCGTACCCAACTGGAAAGATCTCAAAGGTTCATTCAGAAGCACATTTGCAGGGCAGAAACTTTTGCATGGCAGCCAGGTAAACAGTCAGTTTACTTATACCTTTAATGGGCAGTCGCTCGGGGTCTATGTTTTGGCTGGTCCGGACGCCGGAGCGATTGAAGTAAAGGTTGTAGGCCAAGACCAGTGGCGAAGTGTTAATTTATTCCATCGACATAGCTTAGGGTTGCATTACCCCAGGACCGTGATGTTAGTGGAAGGAATGAAACCAGGGACTCATCAAATTCAGGTACGAATTAGTGTAGCACGCGATTCAAAAAGTCTGGGCTCTGCCGTTCGTATTCTGAACTTTGCCCCGAATTAGGTCTAACTTTCAAAGAGGCCTTATCGGCGTCGAGGCAATTCGAGAGCCTTACCGTCTTTGTAATTTAAGAAAAGTTTCCACTTGTCATTCTCCATAGACAGTGGAATATCTAGTACAGATCCATCGGACAACAGCACGGTGATCACCTTATTCAGTTCGCCAAAGGACGAGACAACGTTGGCCGCATCGATAGGCAGTGAATCAGGCTTGGTCCATTCAATCGCCATTTCAGGGCCTACATCAAGCACCATGGCGCTATTGGCAGTGCCGTCTAATATATCTTTAAGACCGATAACGGAGTTTCCACCTAAAATCGAGTTATCTCCGGCGGGTACACGATATACGGTTTTATTTTGGAGGCCTTTTTGAGCAGGATTAGCATAAACAAACGGCATTTCATTTAATAACTTAATGTTGTGGTCGCTGTCCCAGGGTTCATCCAGTTTGAATCGATCGTATAATTCCTGTTGTTCGATAAAGGGAAGAATGTGTACTCGCCAGCTTAACAGTGGGCTGCCCTCCGAGAATTTGATTCCGTCCTTTTCACCAACTGGTAAATTCTCATAGGTGAAATGATAGTTGTAGATCGCAACTCCGATTTGCTTCATGTTGTTTTTGCTTTGGGCAGACATGGCAGCACTACGAGTTTTGCCTGCAGCGACAGTGACAAGCTCGAGCAATTGTGTTCGTAATGCTGCATTCCAGGTCATTGAGATCGTGATAGTATCAGCTTCGTTGGTGACGTTAAGGTTCTGGGCCAGTTCTGAACCAAACTGCAATGCGCGGAGAGTAATAGGATCAGTATTTGGATTGGATTCAAACTGTTGGACCTGAGCGGGTAGCATGACCTTCGCCAAGGTTGTCAGAGCATTAAGCTGCATGAATATACCCTTCGAGGCTTGAGCATCTTCGGCAGCGAGCTGCAGGAACACAGGAGTATCCGAATCGGGGTTCAATGCGACAAGTGAGGTATTCACCTTTTGTGCAATTTCCAGTAGCTGACCGATTTGTGGTAGGGGGAGGCCGAGTTCAGACAGATTCAACTGTGAATAGGTGTCTTTCACTTCGTCGGTAGTGGCGGCAAAGACAAATGTATTGTCACTTCCAATTTTTGCAATCATCTCAGCGAGTTTGTTGGAGCCACCCTTGCCTTCCATCATGGCTTTCAATTCTGCTTCGCTGCCGACAATCAAAGTGGTATCGTCTTTGAGAAAAGCGGAGGGTTGTCCATCTGCTCCCTGCACGTATTTATTGCCATTAAATTCTACTTCGGTTCCCGCTTGATGATTTGGAACGAGTTGATTGTCAACGTAATCGAAGTGGCGAGCGGTCGTGATGTTTTCAATTAGATTCGAGAGATTGGCAGCCTTTCGGAATTTGATTACAGCTCCATATTGCATATTCGGTCTGGCCGGTATGGTTTTGGGTTCCACGATCTGAGGTTGTTCCGGCGTTATCGTTTTGATTTCATTATTCTGCTCAACCAGCGGAATCGCGAGATTTCCTTCAATGACTTCGAAAATCTCTTCATTTCCAGGTTCTTCCAGAACAGGCGGATCCAGCGGAAGCTCGTCTTGACGGCTTTCGATAGAATTATTCGGTGTTTCCGGGATGGTAGCTAAAATGAGCGCACTTGAGACGAGTTCCGGATCAATACCGATGTCTTTCTCAAGAGCTTCCAGCGGGTGTAATCCGGGAGTTGCATCATCACCAGCGACCTTAAAGAACGAATGAACAACTTGGGATTTCAGCAGTTCTTCAGCGTTGATCCAGACGGCAACATGATAGTCATCAAGAATAACAGAGGTGTCGATCGTGTTTTCACCATAGAGTGCGACGTCACTCGCCGGTGCAGCAGGCACTTCATTGCTACCTGTTAAATTACCAAGCTTATTCTGTAATTCTGAAAGCGAATCCTGTACATCCTCTGGGATATTCAGCACGCTATTCTGAACCGTTTCTGGCGCAGGTTGCTCGGCTTGCTCTTTCTCTCCACACCCGTTTAACAAAAGACTAAGTGAAAAGGATGTAACGATTAGAAATGATCTAATACGCATGGCTAGATTCTTAAAAGTTGGATGCATGAAAAAACCGCAGTACGAGAACACTCGGCCTGCGGTATTTATTATCAATGGCTTCTACGAGATTTCAAACCCTGCGCGTTGCTTTCGGGAAAGCATTGAGTTGGCTTGTTCGTCTGAATTGAACTGCTGCTTACCAGGATCGAAATCTAATTTGCGTCCGAGTTGCATAGCAATATTTGCCAGATGGCAGACACTCACACTTCGGTGATGTGTGAAGACATCGGAAATCGGTAGTTGACGGCTCTTTACACAATTAAAGAAATTGACCATGTGTGGTGTAACCTTTCCACGATAGATCTCTTCAATTTTGGCGTTAAGCTGTTCCTGCAAGGACTTATCCGCTTTGATATCGTCAACGATCTTCCCAGTGATTCCACCTCGGTTTACGCGAAGTTTTCCTTGAGTTCCTTCAATGATCAGCTCATTTTTTCCACTGGTTAGATTAATCGAGCTGCCATTCTTAAATTTCATCATGGCGTCGAATGTATGTGCGACATTGTAGCAATTAGGACGTGTATCAAACGTGCCTTTACCTTCAATAGAGACAGGACCCGTTTCATGTAAGCCTAAGGCCCACATAGCAATATCGGTGTGATGGACACCCCAGTCAGTTACCTGCCCACCTGAGTACTCCAACCACCAGCGGAACTGGTAATGAGTCCGTTCTTTGATGTAATCGGTGTCCGGAGCTTGTCCCAACCACATATTCCAATCGAGATTGGCGGGTGGTTCCTCTGTTTTGAACGGGCCTCCCTGACGAGCAGTGCCCACAGATGACAGGGCTTGTAGATTGTCGCCAAGCCATCCCAGATGACAGATGGCAACGGCTTGCAGGAAGGAACCTCCGTATTCAGATCGTTGCTGAGTACCGACCTGAAAAACCTTGCCGGTTTCCTTCACGACTTCACAAATCTTAATGCCTTCGTCCACAGTCAACGTCAGTGGCTTCTCACAATAGACGTCCTTACCGGCGTGCATCGCATCGATCGCAATTTTCGAGTGCCAGTGATCCGGCGTCCCAATCGTCACGACATCGACTTCTTTGTTATCCAAAACATGCCGATAGTCCTGCGTTGTTGGACAATCGTTACCAGCTCCTTTGGCGAAGCCCTCGGCTCGGTTTTTATCAACATCACAGGCGACAATAGGTGTTCCAAGCTTAAGTGCTTGTCTGGCAATAGCTGAACCTCGTCCACCTAACCCGATGCAGCCTACGCCGAGTTTATCATTGGCGGATTGGTTTTCCTCAGCGAATGTACTTCGGTTTTGAAATATATAGGGAGTAGCAGCTAGAGCACCGCTACTGGCTAAAAAAGATCGACGGGTTTGGCGACTCATAGAGGATCTCCAAAAAAGTAAGAGAGTGTTATTTCGTTACTAAGATACAACGGAGTCCAACGGCATCATCTTTTAAGTCAGCAGGGACAATAGACCGATAGCTACTGGTCAATTTGTCAGCCGCGTCTTTCCAGCTTCCACCACGTAGAATACGCATTTTTGATTTTGAATCGATTCGGGGACTGCCATCAATCGGAGCGTTTTTATAGGATTCGCTGCCGGTATCGGTACACCACTCCCAAAGGTATCCATGGATATCATAGAGCCCCCAGGCGTTTGGTTTTTTGACGCCGACTGGAGGGTCGTTGCCTGCTGCATTCCCAGTGAACCAACCATAATCCGTCAGTTGTTTCACATCGTCGCCAAAACTGTACGCCGTTGTCGTTCCCGCTCTCGCAAAATATTCCCATTCAGATTCAGAGGGGAGGCGAATGGATTCATTCTTTTCAATCAAGTTCAATTGCTGCATCATTTGAGTAGCCTTTTTGCAGAATGATTCTGCATCGGCGAAACTGAGCTCCTCTACCGAGTTACGTGGGCCCTTCCAGCGAGACGGATTACTGCCCATGACAGCTTCCCAGAGATTCTGAGGAACTTCGTATTTAGCGACCGAGAACGAGTAATCGAAAGTGACTTTGTGTACTGGAGATTGAGTTGCTGAATCGCTTCCCATTTCAAAGGACTTTGGAAACTTTCCTTTGCCCGGAGTAATTTTCACAAACTCGCCGCGAAACGTTTTTAAGAGCTTTTGTTGGTTCTCTGTAATGTCGTCAGCCTGTGTCATCGCCGTAAGAACCAGAGGAATACAAATAGTAAGAAAGAGTCTTCGAGAATGCATAGTCTTATCCCTTGGTATCAATGTTGCCAGTTCGAAATGCAGCCGCCATTGCTTTAGGGACTTCTGCTTCCGCCAGAATGAGTGTGGCCTGATTACCGACCACTTCCGCTTTTTGTTCCTGCTCTACGGCGATGGCTTCAGCACGCCGTTGCTCCGCTTTGGCTCGCGCCACACGAGTATCCGCTTCAGCCTGATCGACTTGAAGACGCGAGCCAATATTTTCACCGACAATGGCGCTGGCAATATCGATGGACACGATCTCAAAAGCGGTTTGCGAATCCAGACCTCGTTCGAGTACAGCTTTAGTGATCATTCCTGGATTTTGAAGCACATCCGAATGTAAAGTAGCCGAGCCAATGGCGGAGATAATACTTTCACCGACACGAGCGATGATCGTCTCTTCTGTGGCCCCACCGATTAATTGTTCCAGATTGGTCCTGACAGTGACCTGTGCATGCACCTTGAGCTCAACCCCGTCTTTCGCAACAGCACTTAAGAATTCCTTTCCACTTCGTTGAGGGTCGGGGCAGCTGATGACTTTAGGATCAACGCTGGTTCGCACAGCCTCGACTACATCACGTCCGGCCAAATCGATAGCCGCAGCCTGATCGAATTCCAACGCAATCCCGGCATTCTTAGAGGCAACTAGGGCTTCAATGATTTTGTTCACATCACCACCGGCTAAATAATGGGCTTCAAGTCGTTGTGTTGTGACAAACGTCCCGTCGATTTCCTCACCGGGTGTTTTGTCCTTCTCTGTTCTGAGGTTCGCTTGTACCGCTTTGATTTTAGCTTTCATGATGGATTTTTGATTAACTTGCCGTAACCCCATCATGACCAATTCAAATAATCCTATTTGAGCTCCGCAGTTATATCCTTCAAACCAGAGCGAGCCATATTTAATGGCGATGATGACTAATCCAAGCATCACAATGACAAGAATGGAGATGCCTCCGATTGCCAAAGGATCTATGGCACCGATCACAAGCATGGTTTGTATCATTTTGTTGTTCCGTAGAAAAAGGGGGTTACTGTTATTGATAATACAGCATTGAGGGAAGGTAATCCAAGACTTTCATCTGATTGCTAGATGACTGCTAATTCGTCGGCAGGAATGCATCGACTGGATTGACGGTGTCGTCGATTAATTCAATTTCGATAAGTTGGTCTCTTAGTTGAGTCCAACGTTCTAGCGTCATCTTACCCAGCTGATCTTCCGAGAGGTCGTCTGGAAGACAAAGTGATTGAAGGATTTCCGTTCCGAAGGCAAGTATTTCCAAACCCATTTCTTCATTTAGCGAGTGAATATGTTCATTGGTTTTCGTTGCATCTTTGAGGTAGTGAATCCATCCTTTTTGACTGGCTCGTACTATTTTCTCGATTAATTTCGGCTCAGACTCAATTCGCTGCTGAGTCGCGATCAACAGGCTGGTATAAGGATTGTAGCCAATATCGGAGACCATTAATGTACGAGGGTTTGCCCCGAGAGTCTTGGCGATAAATGGTTCGCTGAAAACGTAGGCCTGCTGTCCAAAATTCTGATCATTGGCGAAAAGGGATGGATTACCCGGGTAACCGACGATCTTGATGTCCTCCATCGGCAAGTGTTTTTGCATGTATAGAGCGAAGGCTCTTCCAGCGCTAATCCCCAACGTCATGCTCTTCAAATCGGCTAGAGTCTTTATACCGGACTCTTCATGCACCATTATACAGCGAGGGCTGTTTTGCAAAGGAGCCAACAGGGCGACCGCGTCAGATTCTTTGGCTCGACTAGTAAGTACCTGATCAGCGTTCCCAACGATAAAATCTGCCTGGCCGGAGACGAGTTGTTGAATCACAGGGCTATTGGGGCCTCCTGGCAAGATTTCAACTTCCAACCCCTCCTCTTCAAAGTATCCATATAATGCCGCTGTATAGTATCCTCCATGTTCGGCCTCCGGGAACCAATTAAGTTGCAGCGACACCTTCGTAAGAGAATCCTCGGATTCACTGATGGTTGGTTTCGTCGGCGCCTTCTCAGAGCGACATCCCGTCAGCATGCTTACGGCGACGAGGAGTATGGTGAAGATCGATTTAGCCATTTGTTCTTTCGGAGGTTGAAGGAAGAGCATTCTGAACGCGAGTGCTCATGATTTGGATCATTGCTTCATGAATGCCCAATGGAGGAGTGACGACACAAGCAGTGTTTGGGTGCTTTTCAGAGGCCATACGCGCTAGTTCAGGAATATCTTCTTGCCAATGTCGCCCTGGGGCGAGGAAATATGGGTGGACAACAATATATCGAGCACCCTGAGCAACACAGGACTGATACGCCGTGTCTATATCAGGTGTAGCTAATTCCATATGAGCAGCTTCGACAATTTTGAAATCTGTTTGCTGCCTGAACATCTGAGCAATCTGTTTAACATATTGATTGCTTTCGTCACGTCTTGATCCGTGGTCTACAATCACGATCCCCAGTTGATCCAAGTTATAATCCTCAGGGATGATCCCTTGCACTTGAATCTGATCCGGCAAATTGAGAATGGACGGAACTTGCATGGTCTTGGAATACCGAGGCGATTGGTGGTCAATGATGAGCCGACGTCGTCTATTATAAAAGGATTCAAGTATTAAATCAGTTCCGAATCACCCTCCGAATACGACGAATTTGTGAAAAACATAATCGATATTTCATCGCTGAATGTGACGCTAGGCTCAACACAAGTGCTGACTGATCTATCACTGCAAATACCAGCAGGTCAGTGGTGCTGTCTTGTAGGCCCCTCCGGTTGCGGCAAGTCGACGCTTTTACGGGCAGTCGCCGGACTGGTACCTTCAGAGTCAGAAAGCTTCAAAACAGGTTTTGAGACACCGGCGTTCGTATTTCAGGACGCAACCTTGATGCCATGGAGAAACGTACATGACAATGTGCGGCTTCCATTGGAACTAAGAGATGATCCTGTAGCAGAGAATTCTTCGGATACGACGATTATAGAAACCATTCGTCAGGTTGGATTGGCGGAAGCGGATAAGGATAAGTTCCCACGTGAGCTTTCGGGGGGAATGCGGATGCGTGTTTCCATGGCACGGGCTTTAGTGACCAAACCGGATATGATGTTTATGGATGAACCGTTTGCAGCATTGGATGAGTTGCTGAGGCAGCAGCTGAACCAACTCATTCATGAAATCTGGCGTCAGCAGCAAGTCACAATGATGTTCGTTACTCACAATGTGTCCGAGGCCGTCTATTTGAGTGATCGAATATTAGTAATGAACAGGTATGGAGATATAAAGCAGGATGTATCGATCAAACTTCCGGAAGAACGAAATCCGGAATTGCGAGCGTCTTCCGAATATCTGCAGGCAGTCGCTGAAGTCTCCTCCCTTCTACAGGAGTCCCTGATATGAAGCGAGTGTCGCTGCAAAAGCTCCTTTATCCCGCGTGCTTCCTTTTGGGAATGCTTGCCATCTGGCAACTGGTGGATTTGATCTTTGATATTAAGCGGATCATTCTTCCGAGCCCGTACGAGATTGCTACGGTAAGTTGGAGTAAGGCGTCCGAATTACTTCAGGCCACATTGGTGACCGGTCAGGCAGCCTTTCTAGGTTTTGCAATCTCGATCTGTTTGGGAATCCTCTTGGCGTTGCTATTTTCGGCTTCACGACTTGCAAAACAATGTGTCTATCCCTACATGATCCTGTTGCAGACCGTCCCGATTGTCGCGATCGCTCCGTTGGTGATTATCTGGTTTGGAGGTGGGTTAGGTAGCGTCGTTGTAATCGTTTCGGTGATCAGCATTTTCCCTGTAGTCACAAATGTCACGACAGGACTGACTACTGTCGATCCAGGATTGGCTGAACTGATGGAACTATATCAGGCGGGGCGAATCGAGAGGTTACTCAAATTGAAATTGCCCAACGCGGTTCCGCATTTATTGACGGGAGCCCGCATATCGGCCGGGCTAACGATTGTGGGGGCTGTCGTCGGTGAATATATGGCCGGGCATGGCATTAGTCATCGTGGTTTGGGGTATTACATTTTCATGGGGAGTCAAAATTTCCAGGTGGAGGTGTTGTACGCGAGCATATTGCTCTCCACGCTACTGGGCATTGCTATGGTAGGGCTGACGTCTTTGTTGGGCCGCACTGTGTTGCGTCGATGGGCGTATTCACTGCATGAGTAAGACAATCGGCCTATCTACTGAGCCCGTATGGTTGATATACTCTGCGCGATAACCATCCTTATGCGTGGGGACTTAGACTATGCGTTTGCTAATGAATGCCATCGTGCTTGCTGGCACGATTAGTATGTTTGTGATGCCGGCCACGGCACAAGAGCCAGAATCTACAGAGGCATTTGAGTTCAGCCCAACTCTGGAATTACACGAACATTGGGCAGAGGGATTTCGTGAGCTCTTTCCCGAATCATTACAGACAACTCGGTTTTTACTTGCAGACTATCAATGGATTGGATGTCTGGTACTGATATTCTTAGGCTTTCTGACGGATCTCTGTGTTCGTCGACTCCTTCGAATGGTGGTTGGCTGGTTACGTCGAGGCGACGCTCAGGAAGAGACTGCGGATGACCGCACCAATGAGCGTAAAGTGTGGAAGCCGGTAGGATTGCTGGCTCAGGCCGTTGTCTGGTATTGGGGTGCCTTTTGTATTGGGTTGCCTTTGAGTTTGCTGTTGATTGTCACAGTGGCTCTCAAGTTTTTTACAGTTGTTGCAGCAGTTTGGACGGCATTCCGATTTATTGACTGGGTTGCCGCCATGATCGCCAGGAAGGCCACCGCTTCGGAAACTCGTTTCGATGATCTGCTCGTCCCGTTATTGCGTAAGGCCTTTAAAGCGTTTGCCGTTTGTGTTGGTTTGGTCTTATTTGCAGACGTGTTCCAGTTGGATGTGACAGCTCTAATCGGTGGGCTTGGGATTGGGGGTGCCGCCCTTGCCTTTGCCTCTCAGGATACATTAAGCAATCTCTTCGGCTCACTGACAGTGTTAGCAGATCGACCATTTGAAATCGGCGACTGGATTGTCTCTGACGGAGTGGAAGGGACGGTTGAAAATGTGGGGATGCGAAGCACGCGTGTCCGTACGTTTTACAATTCGGTCATGGTATTGCCGAATAGCCGACTTACAACCGCCGTTGTGGATAACATGGGCAAGCGGGAATTTCGGCGGTTTACTACCAAATTAGGAGTGCAATACGACACGACGCCAGAGCAATTAGATGCTTTTTGTGAAGCGGTACGAGAGTTGATTAAACGGCATCCATACACGCGAAAGGATTACTTTCAGGTGTATGTCAACGAGCTGGGTGCAAGCAGTATCGATATTCTGCTCTATATGTTTTTTGAGTGCGATGACTGGCCGACAGAACTAAGAGAGCGTCACCGTTTGCTTACGGATATCATTCGAGTCGCTCAGCAATTGGATGTGCAGTTTGCTTATCCGACTCAAACGCTCCATATGTATCAGGAAGAAAATGACGTGGATTACAGTGCGCTCCGATTTGATAGTCCTCATGATCGCGGAGTTGGGGCTGCGTCGGCCGTGACTACTCATTTGGCAAAAGAAGACTTCCCGCCTGTTACAGTCATGACAGACGGGAAGCGATTGGGTGCAGCGGAAGCGGGTGACGGATAAGCCAGCGTTAGTGAACTCGCTGTCCGGGTAGGGCTCCCTCATCAATACCCAGCATAAAGACTTCCTCTCCGCCAGGTCCTGCAGCGGTGATCATGCCTTCACTGACGCCAAATCGCATCTTGCGGGGAGCGAGATTTGCGACCATGACGACCAATCGGCCCTCTAAGTCCTCTGGGTTGTACGCTTTCTTAATACCGGCAAAAACCTGCCGCGTTTCATCACCGCCCAGGCTTAGTGTCAGTTTCAAAAGCTTGTTGGCCTCTTCTACGTGTTCGGCTTTGACGACGCGGGCGACACGCAGGTCGACTTTCATGAAGTCATCAAATGTAATTTCCTCAGCCAGTGGTTCATCAATCAGTGGCTGAGGACTATCGGCATATTGTGCTTCGTTGGCAGTTTCTGCTGCATCGGCATTTTCTTCTTTGGACTCTTCAATCATGGCATCGACGTCTTTCTGTTCAATACGTTTCATCATATGTTCAAATTTAGCAACGGGAGATCCTGTCAAAGGAGTCGCCGCTTGTGCCCAGTCGGTGATTGGCTCACCGAGCAAAGCGTCTGTCTTTTCGGCAATTTCAGGAAGCACAGGCTTCAGGTAAATGGCGATTTGTCTAAATAGGTTCAGAGCAACAGTACAGACAGCTTGAAGCTCTTGCTGACGCTCGGGGTCTTTCTTTAGTTTCCATGGTTCATGGCTCTCCACGTATGGATTGGCACGATCGGCTAATTCCATGATTAACCGCATGGCTCGATTAAAATCACAGGCTTCATAGGCGTCAGCAATAGCGTTACCTGCTTCCGCTCCCTGCTGAAATAGCCCTCCGTCGTCTGGGTATGCTTCAGCTAGACCAATTTCCTGAACGAATTTCGCTGTCCGGCTGGCAAGGTTCACGACTTTCCCGACCAGGTCAGTATTCACTTTGGTAGTGAACTCGTTAAGGTTGAGATCGAGGTCTTCCACACGGTTATTGAGTTTGGATGCATAGTAATAACGTAGTGCAGCAGGATTGAGGTGTTTGAGGAATGTTTCCGCTTTGACGAAGGTACCGTCACGCTTAGACATCTTTTTCCCGTCGACGGTCAGGAAGCCATGAATATGGATTTTCTCTGGCAAGTTGAAATTGGCAACCTTGAGCATCGCAGGCCAGAACAACGTGTGAAAGTAGGTAATGTCCTTTCCGATGAAATGATGGATTTCCGTATTTGGATCTTTCCACCACCCATCAAAGTCTTCACCGGTACGATCACAATATTGTTTAGTGGAAGCCATATAGCCGATGGGTGCATCAAACCACACAAACCAAAAGTGGCCGGGAGCATCAGGAATTTCAAAACCGAAATAAGGCTGGGGTCGAGAGACATCCCAATCCCGAAGAGGCTCGTTGAGAAAGTGCCCTTTGAGATAGTTGGCGATTTCGGTTTGTAGATGGGCGCCGGACTGAGTCCATTCTTCTAGGAATCCATGAAACTGTTCAATTTGAATGAACAGATGGTCAGCGCTTTTTACCGTAGGCGTAGTCCCTGAAAGCGTGCTGATAGGGTTGATGATTTCGCGGGCACTATAGGTTGCTCCGCATTGATCACAGCTGTCACCGTATTGTTCTTCCGCGCCGCACTTCGGGCAAGATCCGCTAACAAACCGGTCCGCCAGAAAAATGCCCTTTTCTTCATCGAATAACTGAGTGACAGCTTCTTCTTTGACCAATCCCGCGTCACGAAAGGCCTGCCAGAATTCTTTACAGAGCTCATAGTTTTCAGGGCTGTTCGTACTTCCGTAGTTATCAAACTCTACACCGAACCCAGCGAAGTCGCGTTGATGCTCTTCGGAGATTCCGGCGATCCATTCTTCTTCGGTACAACCGGTCCGCTGAGCACTCATCATGATCGCTGTGCCATGGGTATCATCGGCACAAAGATAGATACACTCGTGGCCACGCAACTTTTGAAATCGCACCCAGATATCCGTCTGGATGTACTCCACTAGATGCCCAAGATGGATTGGGCCGTTGGCGTAGGGCAAGGCTGAGGTAACGAGTATTTTTCGTCGTTCAGTCATGAAGAGGTCTCAGAAATTCTGGGCTGGATAAAAAAGGAATTACTCGTCATTCAATTCAAAAATCACTTCGATTTCGGTGGTGATGTTGCCGGGTAATGCTCCCATTCCAACGGCACTACGAGCGCCCACTCCGTTGTCGGGTCCGAAGATTTCAGCCATCAGGTCGCTATACCCATTGATTACTTTTGGCTGCTCGCCAAAGTCTGGGCTGCAGTTTACCATACCCAGTGTTTTGACCACTTTGTTGATCCTGTCAAGGCTTCCTAAATTGGCCTTGAGTGTCGCTAAGATTGCGAGACCAGTTTGGCGTGCGGACTGATAGCCATAGTCTAAGTCGACGTCGGCTCCGACTCGACCTGTAAACATGGTACCGTCCGGACGAAGGGGGCCGTGGCCGGATACGTAACACATATTACCGCTAATGACGAGAGGTTTATATACACCGCCAGGCTTTGGAGCCGGAGGTAGTTCGAGTCCTAGTTCTTGAATTTTTGCATCAGCGCTCATTAGAGGAATCCTTATTTTTGATTTGCTCAGGGGAATCTGAGATTATTTTTGATAGACGTCGTTGGGATCGACGAGTCGAGTTGCAATTATGTTAAGTCCATCGGCAGTTACCTCGCGAAAGAAGCAACTTTCATATCCCTCATGGCAGGCAGCGCCGGTTTGGCGAACCTTCATCAGAATGGTGTCACGATCACAATCGAGTAGAATTTGCTCCACGACTTGAACGTGCCCGCTCTCTTCACCTTTGCGCCAAAGCCTCTGTCGGCTCCGGCTGAAGTAAACAGCTCGTCCAGTTTGTACGGTCTCCCGATAGGCTTCCGCATTCATCCAGGCCATCATTAGGATCTTGCCTGAGTCCGCATCCTGAGCAATGGCAGGTAAAAGCCCGTTATTACGCGTGAAATCCGGTTCTTGTGATTGTTGTTCAGTTGTCATTGGTTTCGCTACGAAATAATTATATTTGTCTGTCTATTATGCAACGGTTATTGCCGATTTGTAACCATGATTAACGTTAGAACATCAGGTTCAACGACAATCGTCAGAATTCTTAGCCGGCATCATTTTTAAACGGCAAATAGGCAACAAGATTGGCTTTAAAGGGTTACCAAAGAAAATACGGCTTTTTTGATTTTTCAATGGAACGCGCAGGGGAAGTAGCGCGTCTAACGGGGGTAAGCACTGAACTCGTTTTTTGTGAAAAGGTCCCACTGTCATGGCAACTGTAGATCTCCAATTTAATCTTCTCGATGCTTTGGCTCCGTCTTCAATGAAGCGAGCAAAGCAGGAAATTAAACCAGCAGCTCACAAACGGAAGTTTTCCCTGCCTGTTGAACAGGCGGACCACGCCGTGAATCGCATTGCTTTTGTGCGGGAACAGCAGGAAATGACTCTACGCAGCGTTTCTCGGCATACCGGCATTGATGTACGCACTTTACGTAAACAGGAAAAACCAACAGCCAATCTAACGCTTACCGAATTATCAAAGTGGAGTGAGGCATTAGACGTACCCGTGGCGAATTTGATTGAAGAACCAGAATCCACTTTGGACAACCCGGTTAAGAAACGAGCCGCGATGGTGCGGATCATGCGTAGTGCGGTGAGTATCAGTGAAGAGGCCTCTTCGGAAAAAATGTCTGCTTTGGCCGACACACTCGTCTCACAATTGGTGGATTTAATGCCAGAATTGGAAGGACTGTCAGCTTGGCCACAGTACGGACAACGCCGCGGGCCGGAAGAAGTGGGGCGAGTTGCAGAACGTCCTATGCGAGTGGAATTCTAAGGGGCGACCAGATCCGCGATGCCAAGACGCTGCATCATAAGCTGGATATACTTGGCACTGACATAGAACCCTTCGTCATCTTCCAAATCCGCAGCATTGCAAATTCCAATCAGTTTTCCATCTTGATTCACTAGGCCACCCCCGCTACGCCCGCCGACCGGCGCACCTTGAGTTTGAATGTTCTCCGGGCCGTCGTATCGGTTAATTGAATTGACCTGACTCCTTTGCAAAGTTGGCTTGTTGCCATGATTGCAACCTGCCGTAAACACTCGCTGGCCTGGTGCGAGTTGAGTGTCCAGGTCTAGAGCAATCGGAGTGATCTCTCCTTGGTAGGGAATGATCATTAAGGCGACATCATATTTGTCAGCGTCACTAATCAGAATTCGCCCCTGAACACGCTTTTCGCCTTGTGGATAAAACACGTCCACGGAAATGGGTTGGGTCATCGGCATGCCTCGAAATAGATGTCCACAGGTGGCGATTAACGCACGATTATTTTGAGCGTGAATAATTGTACCGCTCCCGAATGAAACTCCGGAGTCATCTCTTAGTTCAATCCGGACGGTTGCCTTCAGTAGTTGTCGCCCCGGGGAGTTTGGAAGTACTTGTGTCAATGAGGGTGCACCTGCACGATTTACACTAATCCAGCGGGACTGAGTGGCTTTCTGGAAGTTGCCGTCTACGAATGCGGCTCGGGAAATTGTCGTCACTGGTTCGACGATTCGAGGTGGCGATTTTTCAGGGTGGTGCTTACGGAGGAATATCTCAAGATCCTTTCGACTGATAAGGCCGAGGGTGCGGTCTTTGATTTTTCCGTGATGCACGATCACAGTGGCTGGTAACTCTTCGACACCGTATCGCTTGGCTAACGCTTCATTTTTAGTGACGTCCACAGTTCTGATGTCATAACCAAGTGTTCGTAACGACTTGATCGTTGGTTTCATCTTCTGGCAAGACGCACACCAGGGTGCTGTGAAATGCACGACCACCGGACCATTTGCTGCATCCGCTGGAGAGAGGAATAACCAGATTAGGAAGGCGTATGTAGACACCAATACACGTCATCCACAGGAAGAGGGAATATCTTAAAGATGAGAGGGAGGGTACTGTGATGAAGTTTGCCAATTCAGGCAAGACCAGTTAGGCCGCCGGCCCGAGAGTTTCAGACGCCAGATTCCCAATTAGAGTGATACTAGACGCGGGCTTAGGTTAACCAAGCAATTTGCCGCCTAATTCAGCCTCGATGGCCGCAACGATCTGGCTACGTACGGCATCGGCCTCTTCACTGGTCATAGTCTGGTCCGTGCGACGTAGTTTCACAGTAAACAGAACTCGCTTTACATCCGCCCCGTCACGATCAGGATCTCGATACGTTTCCTGATAAGTAATATCCTCAAGTAAGCTAGCCTCGACAGCCTTTCGAATGGTAGCTGCTAACGCATCCCAGCGTACCGTCTCTGACAATACGATGTTTAAGTCTCGAGTTGTAGCCGGGAAGTTACTCAATTGAGAATGTTGCGGAATCAGCGTGGCATGTTGGACGAGCAAGTCCATGCGGATTTCGGCGACCGTGGCTGGATTTCGAAGCGAAAATGATTTCAGGCCCGCTGTATTCACTTCGCCTAGAAATCCAAAATGCTCGCCATTCAATTTAAGCGAGGCACTGTAATCCGCGTGTAAAAGATCCTGAGAGGTCGAATCCACTTCAAGCTGGCCTTCAATCTTGAGAGCCTGAAGAACCGTTTCAATGACTCCCTTGAGATGGCCAAAGCCCTGCCCACTGGTAATACCAAGCGTCCACTGTTCCTGCGGAAGCCCTTCGTCCTGCGGCAAGTAGATTTTTGCCGTCTCGAATAATTCTACATTGGGGTTGGCCAGTGATTGATTGATGCGGCGAACCTCTAGTAGGCTGGGAACAAGACTGGTTCGTAGGGCGTCAGCACCTTTGAGCATTGGCGAGGCAGTTCGCAATGGGGCTTTTTCTGACCAAGGGCTATAGACTTGTGTCCACTCGTTAGGCACGACACTGGCGGTTAGTGATTCATCAAAGCCGATGGCCGTCATTGTGGTACGTAGTTTGGCGGCGACACGATCCCAATCACTTTTGAAGGATGCTGCCATTGGCACGCCGACATCCTCTGGAATTTTTTCGTATCCATGGATTCGAGCTATTTCCTCTAGCAGGTCCGCCTCGCGGGCTAAATCCTTTCGCCAGGTCGGTGGCGTAACGGTCAGGGACACGTCATCGCTGGCGGTTTCTGTATTGCCGAGTGCGAGCAGAATGCGTTTGACTTCTTCTCGATCAATCGAAATCCCCAGAATCCTCTCGACCTGCGATAGTCGCATGATAACGGGCTCCGGTGACCAGGTAGTTGCGCCGGCATCGAGCCAGCCTTCATCCAGCGTCCCACCACAATGTTCCAGTACCAGTTCGCACGCTCGATTGGCGGCCCATTCAATGCCCTCAGGATCGAGTGCTCGTTCAAAGCGATATGAAGCAGGGCTGTGGAGATTGAGAGCTCGAGATGTGGCACGTGTTGCCATCGAAGAAAAGGCAGCGGATTCGATGAGGACGTCGACCGTTGAATCGCTAACTTCGCTGTCGGCACCACCCATCACTCCGGCAATGGCGACGGGCCGATTAGCGTCCGCTATCACACACATGTCTGGCGTTAGTTGGTAAGTGTGATGGTCAATCGCCTCGAACTCTTCGCCATCATGAGCCGCTCGGACAATGATCTGTTGTCCCTGAAGTTTGGCAAGATCGAAGGCGTGGAGTGGTTGCCCGCATTCCATGAGTACGTAATTGGTGATATCCACGACGTTGTTGACAGGCTTCCAGTCTTTGCTGACCGGCGCAAAAACTGTCCGGAGTTGTTCCTGCATCCACGCAGGACTCTCACCAATCGTGACACCACGGATGATGCGCCCTGTGTAACGAGGGCATAGTTCGGGCGATTCGATCGTCAGGCTGAAGTCTGTATTGACGTCTGGGCCCGTAGCTATGGGAGCCGGAGTGGGTATGGAAAGCGGTAGGTTGTAAAGTACAGCGATTTCTCGTGCGACGCCGATATGGCCGAGGCAATCAGGGCGGTTGCTTGTGACCTCGAGGTCAATGGCTAGATCATCAAAGACAGTTTCTGTGCCCTCATGGTTCAGGCCGGACATGGCAAGCCGGTTCTCCAGCTCTTCACGATCCATATCGAGAGCAACGTATTGTTTAAGCCAATTCCAGGAAACGAGCATGGTACTACTTTAGGCGATTAAATTCGGTCTGATGAAAAGGTAATAACTGACAGGAGGTGATTAAAACTGAGCAAGGAATCGAACGTCGTTTTTGTAAAACTCGCGAATATCGGTGATCCCATGCCGTCGCATACATAAGCGTTCAACGCCCAGGCCGAAAGCAAATCCGGTTACTTCTTCCGGATCGTAGCCGACCGCGGTGAGGACATTGGGGTCTACCATACCGGCACCACCAAATTCGATCCATTGACCATTCCAGTAGTAGTCGGCTTCAACGCTGGGTTCGGTGAATGGGAAGAATGAAGGGCGAAATCGAATGGTCACATCGTCGCCTAGATAGCTTGTCGCAAACAACCGCAGGACGCTTTTGAGGTCAGCCATGGTAACGTTGGTATCGATCATCAAACCTTCGATTTGATGGAACATCGGATAGTGAGTCGCATCCGCGGTATCGGGCCTGTAGACTCGTCCCAGCGAGATGATGCGAATCGGAGGCTTCGTTTTTTCCATGACACGAATTTGCACCGTACTCGTCTGGCTTCTCAATAACAAACCGACCGGATTTTTCTCACCGGAATTTGCTTCGGCTGTGGCCAGATAGAAGTTCTCTAAGGGATCCCGAGCCGGGTGGTCATCCGGGATGTTGAGTGCAACAAAGTTATGCCAGTCGTCCTCGATTTCCGGTCCATCTACGGTGGAGAATCCGAGCCGGCCCATGATGTCCTTGAGCTCTTCAATGGTCTGAGTGATGGGATGAACTCGACCAATCTTAAAACCACTCCCAGGAAGGGAAGGATCGAATTGCGAGTCGCTTTCGGTGTCGCTCCCGTCACCCTGAATGCGCGCATGTGCAACTTCAAAGGCGGATTCAATTCGGCCTTTGGTTTCATTAAATGTCTTACCTGCAACTGGCTTGTCTTGCTTTTCTACCGTCCCCATGAGCTTTTGAACGGCTTTGAGCTTTCCGTTCTTTGCTCCTAGGAATTCGATGCGAGCTTCTTCCAGTGCATCAGTACTTTCGGCAGCACCAAAATTGGTTTCTGCTTCAGAGACAAGTTGGTCGAGTTGATCGAGAAATTCCTGCAGTGCCATATTGAAGTTTCTGAAAGGAATTTGAGGGTTAAAAAAGAACAGGAGAGCAAAGTCTAGCTGACTTCCTCTCCTGAACGTCTAGTTCAATCTGCATTGTGCGAAGATTGGCGTTAGCCGGCGAGAGCAGCTTTGACGATGTCAACAACTGCTTCAAAACCTGCTGGGTCGTGAATCGCCATTTCGCTAAGTGACTTACGATCCAGTTGGATGTTAGCTTTATTCAATCCATGAATGAATTGGCTGTATCGCATGTCATGAGCTCGACAGGCAGCATTCAAACGAGTGATCCAAAGACGTCGGAAGTCTCGGGCGCGGACCTTACGGTCACGATAAGAATAAGCACCTGAACGTACTTCTGTTTCTTTGACTGTGCGGAGTAAGTTTTTACGTCCGCCTCGATTTCCCTTGGCTCGTTTGAAAAGGCGGCGTTTTGCCTTGGCACGAGCTGCACCATATGTAGTTCTCATAGCTTTCGCTCCTTGTTACCTCGTCAGGCCTTCTCTCTTGAGAACGTTCTATGCCCACGCGGCTGGTATTGGTTGTAGTTAATTCAGATCTTAGGGAAACACTAAGAATGTGCGACTGGTGACAGCACTGTTAGTTGCTGTAACCGTTGAGTGCTTTTGCGATTTTTTTCTCATCGCAAGTAGCCTGAACTGTCGTTCCACGCAGGTTTCGCCTACGCTTATTGGAGACAGCTCCAGCCAGGTGACTTGTACCAGCACTACGGTGCTTGGCTTTGCCCTTGGCTGTCAAACGGAATCGTTTCTTGGTTCCCTTGTGGGTTTTCTGCTTTGGCATCGTCTATTTTGACTTTCTTATTAGGTGACGTAAAACATCCACGGGGAATCAAATATTTTAGACTCGTTCTTGCTCTCACAAAAGGGGGTAAATCTAATAGATGAAGCCCCAAAATAGGTTTTTTTGAGCTCGAAAAATGGTCATTTGGACAATATGGATCTCGCTAGCTTTCTACGCATCGGCAATCGCCGTTCAGTTTCTTGTTGAGGATCCTGCGAATCGACAAAAAACGTTCAAAAATCTATGGCGGTGTGGCTGTCTTTTTGCAATCGTCCATGTGATTTGTGCCTTTCACTTTGTACACCATTGGAGTCACCAGGCCGCCGTTTTACAGACGATTGAGGAAACGAAAGTCGTCACTGGCATGTCATTCGAATATGGTATCTACTTCAACTATCTATTCCTACTCGTTTGGGCTATTGACTGCACATCTGGTGCCACCCACTCTTGGTGGACTGCAATTGTTCATTGCTACATGCTACTGATTATTGTTTCTGCGACGATCATCTTCGAGTCAGGATCCATACGGTACATTTCTTTGCTTGGCCTGGCCAGTTTGATCTACTTATGGCTCCGATCACACACCAAAACGGCCCGATAGGTGACACCCACTCATTTCAGGCGGTTTTCGCGGACAATAAGAGTGGGTGGCACCAGATGTGGCACCGGATGTGCCCTTCCAGATGTGCCAGATGTGGGCGGGATTCGAGCTTCTTCGGGCGTCGATTGAGTGGGTGGCACTTATTGATTAAGCTGGGTGGATGGGAGATGGACAGAGCATAGAGCGGATTGCATATCTGACCAGCGGCGCGGCAAATATGTACTGCGGCAGTTGTTTGCACGATAACACGCTAGCCAGAGCGTGGAATCAGATGGGGGTCGATGCTCTGCTTGTCCCCACCTACACTCCGATTCGCACAGATGAAGAAGATGTCAGTGTCGATCAGGTGTTTTTTGGCGGCATCAACGTCTTTCTCCAACAGAAGATATTCTTCTTCCGCTATCTTCCAGCTTTCCTCGATCGCTTTCTCGACAAACCTTGGTTGTTGAGAATGGCTACCTCCAAAGGGCTCGAAATCAGCCCCAGAGCACTAGGAGCCCTAACGGTTTCGATGCTCAAAGGTCGCAATGGAAACCAGCGTAAAGAAGTGCGGCGTTTATGTAAGTGGCTCAGCGGTGATATCAAACCGGATGTCGTCTTACTGAGCAATCTACTCATCGGCGGCTGCATACCGGAATTGAAGCGGCTTGGACTTCCCGTCGTCGTCACGTTACAGGGAGATGACATTTTCCTGGAGGACTTAATCGAGCCCTTCAAAAGTCAGGCAATTGACATCCTCAGAGACTTAGTCTCGAACGTAGATGGTTTTCTAGTTCACAGTGAATACTATCGTGAATACATGATGGAATTGCTGCAGATACCGGCCGACCGAATTCATGTCGTACCGCTAGGCATTGAAACCAAGGATATTACTAAAGCCACCACAGATATGAATCGCCCTAGGACCATTGGTTACATGGCGCGGATGTCCCGGGAAAAAGGCCTTCATATCCTTGTCGATGCATTCATTCAACTGAAACAGCTTCCAGACACAGATGATATTCGTCTTCATTTCGCCGGATGGCGTGGAGTCACCAACCAACAGTTTGCGGAAGAACAGATTCAGAAACTGAAGGATGCAGGGCTTGATGATTGTTTCGTAGATTACGGAACAGTCGATCGCGATGGGAAGCTTGGTCTATTGCATGAATCAGATTTGCTTTGTGTCCCCACCGTTTATCAAGAACCCAAAGGGCTGTTTGCATTGGAAGCGTTGGCACACGGTGTTCCGGTTGTATTGCCGGACCATGGAGCATTTCCAGAAGTGCTTGGAGATGTCGGTGGTGGACATTTGGTTCGTCCGGATGACCCTCAAGCCTTGGCAGCTTGCTGGCATGCGATTTTGCAGGATCGTAAGGCTTTAAGTGACCTCGGCAATCGCGGGCGCGCAGCAGTACTAGAGCGTCGGGATTCTAAAACGATGGCGGCGAAAACTCTGGAAGTACTTCAATCTATACTGAGCACACCAACGAGTGATATTTCACCAAGTGATAAGACGTAAGCCTTAGCGGGGCACGACCATCGCGATCATGCGTCGGCCATGTTGCTGTGGAGTCTGCTCTACTTTGCCTAATTCTTTGAGCTCTTCAAGTACGTCATTCATGACCTTACGGCCTTCTTCGATATGAGCCATTTCACGCCCACGGAAGAGTACTGAAACCTGAACCTTGTCTTTGTGTTTCAGGAACTTCTTAGCCTGGTTGACCTTGAATTGAATATCATGCTCACCGGTTTTAGGTCGCAATCGTACTTCCTTCGTCTTGGTATGCGACGTATTACGAGAGGCTTTCTTTTTCTTCTCGTATTTATATTTCCCGTAGTCCATAATTCGGCAAACGGGAGGGCGTTCGTTAGGAGCTACTTCGACCAGGTCGAATCCTGCTTCGGAAGCAATTTCTATTGCTCGGTCAGTTTCGATAATCCCAAGCTGTTCTCCGTCATGACTAATGACTCGAATTGGTGAAATACGAATTTGGTCATTAATACGAGTACTGTCGCGGTCGATGATTGATATCCTTTTTGAATGTTGAAATAAATGTGCGGAACAGGAATACCGCTAAGCTAATTTTATATTCATCAGTGGGTAAAAGGGAAGTTCCTGCAGCAAATATCAGACGTAAAAAAGCCGGAACGCTCTATCCCACTAATTGAACATTAATATTCATTTTGGGCGCCACGCGATACAAGCCCGGCACTTCCACTGAATGTCTTGCGTACAACACGATTGTTAATCTCGTCCTCGAATTTAGCGATCGCTCCAGCCACCGACATCGCGCCTAAATCGCCATCAATTCGGTCGCGAATGCTGACTTCACCGTTTTCCATTTCTCGGCCTCCAACAATCAGCATGTAAGGGATGAGTTCGAGTTGAGCATCCCGGATTTTCGCCCCGATCTTTTCGGCGCGGTAGTCGCCACTGACTCGCATGCCGGCTTCACGTAGCTGAGCTTCAACCTGCCGACCATACTCTTCGAATTTCTGACTTACCACGACCACTCGGGCCTGCTCTGGTGCGAGCCACAGTGGAAACGCTCCGGCAAAGTGTTCAATCAACACACCGATAAATCTTTCCATTGAACCAAACGGAGCACGGTGAATCATGACAGGGCGATGAGGCTGGTTGTCAGCCCCGATGTATGACAAGTCAAAACGAATCGGTAGGTTGTAGTCTACCTGAACCGTCCCTAGTTGCCATTTTCTACCAAGACAGTCGTTCACAACAAAATCAATTTTTGGGCCATAGAATGCTGCTTCACCCTCTTCTTCGATAAACGGTTTTCCTAGCGTAGTGGCCGCCTGACGACATGCATCTTCAGCCTTATCCCAATCCTGGGGGTCACCAACGTATTTATCCGAATCTTTGTCACGCAGGCCTATGCGCACGCTGTAATCTTCCATCCCAACAGAGGCGAATACAAGTTTGACCAGCTCAAGACAACCCTTCAATTCATCCGCCAGCTGATCTTCAGTGCAGAATAGGTGGGCATCGTCCTGAGTAAATCCCCGGACTCGTGTAAGCCCGCCAATTTCACCGGATTGTTCCCAACGATAAACTGTCCCAAATTCAAAAAGTCGAATCGGCAGATCGCGGTAACTTCGTTGCTGAGAATCGTAAATTTTAACGTGGTGTGGGCAATTCATTGGCTTCAGGAGATAACCTTCGATTTCACCTTCTGCCATCGCATCGGAAAGATCACTGAAGCTGCAATTTTCATCCGCCAGCTTTTGCATATAATCACGATTAATCAGGGCGGGATACTGACTTTCCTGATAGTAGGGGAAGTGTCCCGAAGTCTTGTATAGGTCTAGCTTCCCGATGTGAGGTGTGAAGACCTGATGATATCCCTGTCGCTCCAGGCGAGTTTCAATAAATTCCTGCAGTTTTTTTCTTATGACGGAACCCTTAGGGGTCCATAGAATCAATCCCTGTCCCGACATTTCGTCAATATGATAGAGACCGAGTTGCCTGCCGAGGGTTCGATGGTCGCGACGTTTTGCCTCATCGATTTTTGTTAAATGTTCCTCTAGCCCTGCTTTGTCAAAGAATGCTGTCGCGTAGACACGCTGAAGTTGCCTGTTATCGGAATCTCCTTTCCAATAGGCCCCTGCGACACTGAGCAATTTATAGGCACCAATCGCGCCTGCAGATGGAATGTGGGGGCCACGACATAGATCAATGAATTCACCCTGTCGATAAAACGAAAGTTGACTGTGCTCTGTCAGTCCGTCACGGATATGTTCAACCTTATATTCCTGACCGAGGTCGCTGACAATATTGAGAGCTTCTTCACGGTTAGCCTCAATTCTTTCGAAAGGTTCGTCAGCTTTGATGATTTTCTTCATCTCGGCTTCGATCATTTCGAAGTCTTCATCGCTTAACTTATGGTCTAAGTCAAAGTCGTAATAAAACCCGCCGTCGATTGTCGGGCCAAATGCTAACTGTACTCCGGGAAAAATTTTCATGATAGCACGAGCCATGACATGGGCGGCTGAATGCCGCATCACCCCCAGTGCTTCGGGATCTTTCTTTGTAAAGAGTTTGAGAGCGGTTTCATTTCCATCTGGGATCAAATAATCGAGGCCTACAATCTGCCCGTCGACTTCTGCCGCCATAGCAGCCCTAGCTAAGCCGGGGCCGATGTCTTTGGCGACCTGGGCAGGTGTTACTTCGCTGTCGTACTCTTTAGTTGACCCGTCTGGGAGCGTTATCGTTACCATTGTTGTTGCATCTGTCATGGAAGGTGTGTGAATAAGACGCTCATCGCTACGAATAATGAGCTTACAATCGAAGTCTCTATTCACCTTATGGCGCTAAGTATAGTAGGCCTTTGAAGTCTGCATAAGGCGAAAATCCATAAATCTTATGCATCGATGTATACTCCATCATGTAACAGAGTATGAATGGGTAAAGAACTCCTATCGGCTATACTGAAGAGGTCAATTAATAGGTTTTATAAGGTAAGAATGGATTCATGACATTCACGTCGATCACGGTATCTGAATTAAGGTCTTTGCAGCAGTCAGGTGCACCATTGGAACTTATTGATGTTCGCACACCGGCGGAGTTCGCTGCTGTGCACGTGGAATTCGCTCAAAATCAACCACTCGATCAACTCGATGTTAATTCAATACAGAGCGCCCGTGCCAATCCCGAACAGCGGCTCTATGTGATCTGTAAAATGGGTGGCCGTAGTGCGAAGGCCTGTCAACAATTTGTGGATGCCAACATCGCTAATATTGTCAACGTGACAGGAGGGACCGATGCCTGGCTTGAAGCCGGATACGATGTGGATCGTAGTGATAGGAAAGCAATGGCGCTGGATCGCCAGGTAAGGATCGCTGCCGGTTCGTTAGTTTTAACCGGTGTCGCTGTGTCGGCTTTGGTGCAGCCAGCCTGGATTGGCTTGGTGATTGCAGGATTCATCGGCGGTGGTCTGGTGTTTTCCGGTTTGACCGATACGTGTGGTATGGGCATGCTTATCAGCAAAATGCCCTGGAACAAATAATAGGAGAAAACAAAATGAAACGCTTTAGCTTACTCGTAATATTACTGGCAGCGATGGGGTGCACTTCTCATGAAGAAACGGAAGTTCAGTCGAGCAGCGAGCCTCAGCAAAGCAGTGCTTCCAGTCCGGCCGATGCAATCAAGAATATAAAGAGTAACGTTCAGGGCACGCTGGACCAGATTAAAGCTCGGGATGAGTATCAGCAGGAGCTTGCTAAATAGCACTAAACGACTCAATTGCTCAGAACTTACGGCATGAAATGAGCTTTTCGGTTGAGGGGAGCCTACTTCCGAGCACGGGAGTTAAATAAGAGGTTGAGGATACTACCAACGGCAAGGTTGGCTGCCAGTGAGAATGGTCCAATCCACTGGAAGCTAATATTGTGAATTTCAGCTTCATCGCCAAATGCGAGGAAGACAGCGGTAAGAATCCCAACGGTAGTGGCAATCGCGACAGCAATTCGATGAGGGTTCTTAAAATACAACGCATAGATAAACAAGCCGAATATTGGAGTCGTCAATAAGTTCACCGCGCTCGCAGTGACCTCCATGATGTTTCCCTGGATAAATTCCGTCAGCACACTCCCGAGAATGACCACGACACCAACGACGACGGCGATAAATCGGGCCGTCAGTAATTGCTGTTTTTCAGATAGCTTCTCTTTACGATTTCGTTCGATGAAGTCCGTTGAAACTACAGCAGTAATCGAATTCACCCCAGAATCCAGACTCGACATTGCCGCAGCAAACATGGCTGCGATGACAAGTCCCGTGAGCCCTGGAGGAAGACCGTTGGCGATGAAATGAGGGAAGTACTGGTCCGGTTTGAGCTGTAAGCGATGAATATATTTCTCACAGGCATCAACATCTTTGTCAGACCATCCCAAAAAGTGCTTAATATCCTCTGCCTTGGGTTTGACTTTGTGGTTTTCTGTAAACGTAGTTTCAAATTTCTGAAACTCCTCCCATGTTCCGGAAGTGAGTGTCGGAATTGGGTGCTCAATCTTCTTGTAATGTGCCATTAAGGCAATGCCGACGAAACAAAGCGTAATACCAACAACAACACTGACTCCGAGCTGCCAAATAATCGCATTGCGGGCGCTATTTGCATCCTTGGTGGCCATAAAGCGTTGCACGGTAGTTTGATCACTACCAAGGGTTGCTACATACCAGATGACGCCGGTAAGAATGGATCCGAACCAAGATACACGCGTCGTAAGGTCGTCCGGAAAAATGGGCTGGTCTTCCCAGTCATCGGGCCATTCAGTTGGAATCCAGCTGAAACCGCCAAAGTCGATCGTGATAATTACCAGAACAGTGACCGCCCCTCCGTACAGCAGGATTGTTTGCATCGCGTCAGTAATCACCACGGCCTGTAGTCCACCGAGTGATGTGTAAATAATCGCGACTAATCCGATCAACGCAACAACCAGTAAGCTCCAGCTTTGATCAATATCCAGCATGGTAATCATGGCATCCCCAGCAGCCTTCAATAGGACGGCCATCCAAATCAGACGCAGAATGAGAAACATGATTCCGCCACTCAAACGAAATTCGATTCCGAGCTTTTCTTCGAGCAATTCATAGGCACTGGTAACTCGATGGTTCATATACTTCGGCAACATTAGTAACCCGAAGATGATGAAGATGAGTGGATGTCCGATCAGACCAACGAAATGAACGGGTCCTTTTCCTGCGGCTTCTCCAGGCATCCCCAGATAAGAGATCGTACTAAGCAACGTTGCAAACAAGGAAACTCCGATCAGGATGGAGCTCATATTGCCCCCACCCGTGAAGTAGTCGGATCGACTTTGCTGCTTCTTGGAGATGAAATAGCCTAGGAAGATTGTGCCAAGGATATAGAGCCCTAGAACACCGTAGTCGATAGCTCCAACTCCGCCACTTTCAGAGGCCAAAAGCAAGCTGGGTGTACAGAGGACGGTGAAGAACGCGAATGAGGATTTGCCGCCTTTACTCATTGTTCCTGCTCGTCCTTTTCTTGCTCGATGGCACCCTTTTCATAATCCCAGATCGCGTTGGAGAGTTTGCTACGAGTCATTTCCTCGCCCGTTGCAAATTCCTTGTTGATGACTTTTACGAGGTAATTCAACAACTTGTTATCAATGGTTACGCTGCGAAGCATTAGTTCCCTCCGATGGTGGCAAATTGCATCCTGCAGTATCTGACACTTTGTGAACTGCGATTCAATAGAAAGTGTGACTACTTTATGTATGTTTACATGGTACGATATTCAACACTGAAATGAAGCATGTAAACTTCCATCAAATCCGAGGTATTTCCAAGTGCGACGAAGTAAAACAATTGAGAAGCTAAAGAACAACGAACTTGTAAAGATTTGTTCGATGGGGCATTTTCTGCCCTTCTACGTCGCTCATGCCGCAGATGCAGGGTTTGACGCGATTTGGTTGGATACGGAGCATCGGGCCTGGGATGTCCGAGAGCTACAGGCGGTCTATGCTTATTGCCATCAATACGATATTGACTGCATGTTACGTCCCGCCTCGATAGATAAAGTGACTCTATATCGTCATCTGGAGGATGGTGCAGCGGGCATGTTGGTGCCTCATGTAAATGACGTTGATCGTGCCGTCTATCTACGTGACAGCCTGAAGTTTCCCCCACTTGGTGAACGAGGCATTGATGGTGTTGGACAAGACAACGGATTTCAGTTTTCAGACGCAAACGAATTTACATCTCAGGCCAATCAAAACACATTCTTGATTTGCCAGATTGAGACACCGGAAGCGGTGGCGAATGCAGAAGCAATCATTGCGACCGAAGGAGTGGACGGGGTGTTTGTCGGCCCCGGGGATCTTCAATTGAGAATCACAAAGAACAACGCGGACTTCACGTTGGAAGAGGCGATTGAAAAGGTAGCGGCTCTTTGTCAGCAATACGGAAAAGCCTGGGGATTGCCCGTTGGTGATGTGGAAACAGGAAAGAAACGTTACCAGCAGGGAGCTCGCTTACTCGCTTATGGTGGCGAATTTGTTGCTTTGGTGAATATGCTCAATGAGAATTCCCGTGGTATGGACGAGATGCTTTCCTAGCGGTTGGCTCCGATTCGCACATGCGAATACCGTGTCTATAATAGGAAGTTAAACATCACACATATTCCGCCAGCGGTTTTTTCCAAATGAAATCCCTCAGTTCTACCCTGCTCGTAATTACCCTTCTGACTTCGGCAGTACAGGCTCAGCTCGATCACCCGGCACCGATTGAAATTCCTGAAAGCGTAGCTTCCTCTGAAAAGGAGATGAAGCCTTATGCAGAAGTAGTCGAACATACCCGAAATAAAATCGAACTTGTACCAATCCCCAGCGGTAAGTTCATCATGGGCAGCCCTGATGATGAAGAAGGTCGTGGCGATGATGAAGGCCCTCAGCACGAGATTGCCATTGAGCCGTTTTGGATGGGTAAGACTGAAATAACCTGGGATGTTTACGAAGTTTGGATGTCGGACATCGATATACAAATTCGTAAAGTGTATGGCCGTGCAGCGAATGAACGAGATAAGCTTGCCGACCCGCTGACAATCTCCAAGCCGACCGCACCGTATACAGATATGACTTTTGGAATGGGGAAACGGGGCTATCCCGCGATCAGCATGACACAGCATGCGGCCCGAACCTTCTGTAAATGGCTATCAGCCAAAACGGGACGGTACTATCGGCTGCCGACAGAAGCAGAATGGGAATATGCATGTCGAGCAGGCACGACGACTCGATATAGCTGGGGTGATGACGCCTCGAAGATTGATGACTATGCCTGGTATTACGAAAACTCGAACGACAAATATCAAAAGGTAGGTAAAAAACTACCAAACCCTTGGGGGTTATTCGACATGCATGGCAATGTGGCTGAATGGGTGCTGGATCAGCATGATACCGAGTTTTATGGTAAGACGAAGTCTGGAGCACTCAATCCAGTTAATGTCCCGCTGAAATTATATCCGCGAGTTGTACGAGGCGGCAGTTGGCAGGATGATCCGGAATTACTACGTAGTGCGGCTCGGCTCGGATCGACCGAAGACTGGAAGTACCAGGATCCGCAGGAACCGCAGAGTATTTGGTATCACACCGACGCTCTTCATGTTGGGTTACGGATAGTACGACCTCTGAAATCTCCAAGTAAAGAAGCTCTGGAAGCAATCTGGGATAAGGCACTTCCACTTCAGTTTGACAAAGACAACCCTGAAGAATAAACGACCTCTTCGGCGGAGTCGGTTTATGGTATTCGTCGTTGGTGTGGTTTAAAATTCAGGCATGCAATTATTAAAAGTTAAATAGAAAGAGACAAGGAAATATACGATGAGCGAGAGTAATAACTCACGACGCGACTTCCTCAAAACCACAGGCGCCGTTGCTGCAACAAGTGGTGTTTTATCTGCAATTACTCCAGTGCACGCTGCCGTCGATGGTACGATTCAGGTTGCTTTGGTTGGCTGTGGTGGTCGCGGAACAGGTGCTGCCTCGAATGCCTTGAGCGTTCCGGAAGAGAAAATCAAACTAGTTGCCATGGGAGATGTCTTTGAACATCGCCAGAAAGCTAGCTATGAAAGTCTCGTCCGTAAATTTCCTAAGTCCGTTGATGTGCCTGATGACCGAAAGTTCTTGGGCTTTGATGCTTATAAAAAGGCCATGGATTGTCTCAATCCTGGCGATGTTGTGATCCTGACAACTCCTCCTGCTTTCCGCTGGCTCCATTTTGGTTATGCCATTGAAAAAGGCCTAAACGTATTCATGGAAAAACCCGTGACGGTCGATGGTCCCGGTTCCAAGAAGATGTTTGACCTGGCAGAAAAAGCCACCGAGAAAAATCTGAAGGTGGCTGTGGGTTTAATGTGTCGCCACTGCGACGCTCGAAATGAGCTCTTTGACCGAATTCAAAATGGTGAAATCGGTGAAGTCAACATGTTGCGAGCCTACCGTATGGCAGGACCGACCGGATATGCCGCTGTACCTCCAAAACCTGAAGGTATCTCTGATCTGATGTATCAGATTAAGAACTTCCATGGTTTCTTGTGGCTTAGCGGTGGAGCTGTGTCAGACTTTTTGATCCACAACATTGATGAAATGTGCTGGATGAAGGATGCCTGGCCGGTTTCGGCGAAGGCTTCTGGCGGACGTCATTACCGAGGTGACAACATCGATCAGAATTTCGATACCTATGCGATCGAGTACACTTTTGAAGATGGTACGAAAGCCTTTATGAACGGGCGAACGATTCCTGGATGTCATAACGAGTTTGCAAGTTATGCTCATGGCTCCAAAGGGATTGCTGTGATTTCTCAATCAGGACACGCCCCTTCCAAAGCTCGGATTTATAACGGCCATGCGATGGTCAAAGAGAATCTGGCATGGGACTGGGGTAAGCCTGAGCCGAATCCATATCAACTCGAGTGGAATCATTACATCGACGCGATTCGAAATGATCTGGAGTACAACGAAGCTCCACGAGGTACAATGGCAAGCCTAGTGACCTCGATGGGACGTCTGGCTGCTCACACTGGTCAGAACGTTACGATTGATGACATGCTTAACCATGAAGCCGACTTTGGTGATGGCATTGAAAATCTGACGCTTGATGGAGACTCCGTCTTGCAGTCGTTAGCAGATGGGAAATACCCGATTCCAATGCCAGGCCTAAATCCTGACTTCGAGTATTAAACCACTTGATAACTATATGCATAAAAGAAGCCGCTCTGGATGACAGGGCGGCTTTTTTCATTACTTATCTTCGCGAGTCAGAGAATTTCCTGAATGACTTCACCTCGACTGATTTGAATCGGCCTATTCACGGGGTCGTAGACTTCGGTGTGCGGAGGATAACCCATCAGGTGATAAACAGTAGCCAATAAATCCCGTGGCCGTACAGCACCTTCGATTGGGAAGGCTGCCTGTTTGTCGGTGACGCCATGTACTGCGCCGCCCTGCACTCCGCCGCCAGCTAAAGCGACAGAAAAGACATTTCCCCAGTGGTCTCGCCCAGCATTACCATTAAATTTTGGAGTGTGTCCAAATTCGCTGAACATAATAACCAACGTTTCGTCGAGCAGACCTCGTTGGTCCAGATCTTCGACCAATGCGCTAAACGTCTGATCCATACTCGGCATCAGGTGTTCTTTGAGAGACTGGCTGTGCTTTTTGTGGGTATCCCAGCCTCCTTGATTTTCAAACTTGCGATCGTCGACTACGCGTGTCCAGTTGATTTGAACCAACGACACTTCCGCTTCAACCAGCCTGCGTGCCAATAGGCAACTTTGAGCAAACCGCCCTTCTCCATATCGCTCGCGAGTTTGATCAGACTCTTGTGATAAATCAAAAGCCTTACGGGCGTCGCCAGAGCCTAGCAGACTGTAAGCCTTCTGAGAATGAATATTAAATGTCTGAACTGCTTCTGATTCAGCCAGAGTGTTTTGCGTCTGGTTGATCTGCGACAATAGCGATTGACGATTGTTGACTCTCAGTTGAGTTAATTCTTCAGCCAATGTCATCCCAGGCACATCAAAGCGATTTTCATTCGGGTAGCATTTGATCAACCAAGGATCGTGAGCGCGGCCAATAAACCCTGCATCCTGTCCTGGCCAGGGCTTGTTGCCGTCATTCCAAATATGTTCGGGTATGACAACAGACGAGGGCAGGCCTTTGTCTTCACGTAAGGCGCGGATTACGGCAGCTAGACTGGGATGGTCGTTAGGGGGGCCGGGTAAAGCACTTTCCCGGTTAAGAGGACTATGTTCAATGCCTGTTAGCATTTGATAACCGCTCGATGAATGAGCATTGTCATTAGTGACGACCGAACGCAGAACTGCAATCTTGTCAGTCAATTGAGCCGTCTTGGGCATCAATTCGCCGATCTGAAATCCTGGAGTTTTCGTACTGGTTGTACCAAATTCCCCGCGGATTTCCTCAGGTGCATCGGGTTTGGGATCCCAGCTCTCATGCTGGGGAAGTCCCCCGACTAAGCCAAAGACAATAATAGATTTGGCCTTCCCGAATCCTGAAATGTTGGATGTTGTGGCGGGATTGGCTAACGCTCGATTTCGTAGCAAATTTGACAGTGATAGACCGCCGAGGCCAATGCCACCTACGCGCAAGGCTTCACGCCGGGTTAGCCCGTCGCAAAGTTTGGCTCCGTGGTCTTGAATTGATAACATAATGGTCTCTTACACAGTGTGTTCCAATACTGTCTATAGTAACAGAAAAACGAAGTGCTACTCATCGGTTTATATCGGCAAGCAGCTCGGTGGAAGACAGTCTATGTAAAGAGGTCGAGTGGCTTAAATGATTTGCCTAGAGCGTCAGCTTCCCAGCCCATCCATTGTAGAATCGAAGCATAGACTTGTCGGAAATCAAATTGATGCTTCAAGTCACCTTGCTGCAAATCAGTTAGTGAAGGATGTTTGCCGATCAACCCGGGTAAGATGCGTTCACCCGCCAGAAACATAGGCCCAGCAGCTCCGTGGTCGGTGCCTTTAGAAGCATTTTCTGCCAGACGGCGGCCAAACTCACTGAAGACCATCGTGGTCACACGTTGGCCCTGATGGCGTTGTTTCAAATCAGCAACAAAGGCCGCTAACGCCGAACTTAACTTGCCCAATAGGCTCTCGTGAGCTCCGGCTTGTTGGGCATGGGTATCAAATCCATCTAGTGTTACATAATAAACTCGAGTCTTAAGCGGGCTATCAATCAGCTTGGCGATTGTTTGTAGCTTTTGAGCTAGAAGATGTTGCGGATAAGTAGCACCATCGTTATCTCGGGTTTTGGATGCGGCCGAACGTAGCAGTTGCTCACTTGTCTTTAATGCGGAGGCTGTGGAGGACTGTAGAAAACCGAGCAATGCGTTGGAGTCATCGTCAGATTTGGTCGTTTGTACGACGCTAGTAATTTGTTCCTGATTGGCCTGTAGCTTGAATTGCTCGAGCGATCGGATGGAAATGGAACGCGGGTCCGTCGCTGTTAAGGCGAGAGGTTGTTTTTCTGACCCGAGATGAAGAATCGGGGTGTCATTGTCGGTTCGGGTTAAATGTTGATTCACACTTGCGCCGATCCAGCCTTCATCTCGCACTGCGTCCTTACGACGGCAGGTATGCCAAATGTCCATCGATTCGAAATGTGAGCGATTAGGGTTCGGATAGCCTACACCCTGAATAATGGATAACTGGTTTTGTTCAAGCAACGTGCTAAGGCCGGTTGCAACGGGATGAAATCCTAGATTCTGTTTAATACCTAAGACCTGATCTTTACCAACTGCCAAACTGGGACGATTCTCCTGATAGACAGGATGGTCGAATGGGATGATTGTATTGAGCCCGTCATTCCCTCCACTAAGCTGCAGGACAACCAGCACGTTTTCGGTGGTTGACCGTTGTGCGCCCATCAGGAATGAAGGCAATGTTGCTATGTTGGCTCCGACGGACATTACAGTGCCGGAAGCAGCTGAGCGGAGCATCATCGAACGTCGCGATAGGGATTGTGTTTTGGCCATAGGGTTAACTCAGTTGAAATTGAGGAAGCGTCGCTAACTGATGGAGGAGATTCGAAAACGATTCGTCTGACGGTGCCGCTTGATGGGCAGACAGAATCTGTTGTTTAACTCGACTACCTAAAGGAACGGCGAACAATAGCTGTTCGAAGTGGTCGAATGCCTGTTGCATCGTGTGGACATCTCTAGAGGCTAATAGTCCCGAAAGGTCCTCTCCTCCAAACGTCGTATTTGGGTTGGTGAGCAAGGAATGAATTAGATTTGATCGTCCCAGGAGAGTTGAAGAGTTGATCCAGATGCGGCCACCTTCCCAGCCCTTGACATTGGGAGGATAGAAAACAGCCTGTCCCACTTCGCCCAATGTGCGATGGAGATCCGGTAGCTTTGTATTTATATCAAGCGATCGCATTAGCCCGATTGCCATTTCTACCGGGGACTTAATTTTGCGTGCGTAACTATGTTCGGAAAAGAACAGATTACTATGCAGGATTCGTTCGATCGTCCTCAGAATTTCGAAGCCGTCTTCCTCCAGTTGTTTGGCAAGTGGTTCGATCAGTTTGTCATCGGCAAGAGGTTCGTCCATGACCAGATATTGTACGAGTTTACGCGCGATAAACTTTGGCGCCGATTTTTGAGCGATGACATGAGTGACAGCTTCCTCACCAGAGAAAGCTTTGGACGCTCCAAGGAACGACTTTTCATTGAAGTCGTGCTGGTACCGATTGAATCGATAGGCTCGATTACGAACTTCCCATCCGGTAAAGCACCGAGATAATTCCCGGATGTCTGCTTCGGTATAGTTTCCTTCACCCAGACAGAATAACTCCATTAATTCCCGAGCAAAGTTCTCATTGGGATGCGTCTTGCGATTGGTGGCTGAATCAAGATATAGCAACATTGCCGGGTCTTTGGATATACCCTGTGCTAAGTCATGGAAGTTGCCGAGTGAATGCTGTCGCAACATGGAATTCTGTTGTTGCATCATGAAGGCATCTGCGACTTTTTCGGCACTGGTGGCAAAGTGCCCATGCCAAAACAGCGTGAGTTTTTCACGGAGTTGATCGGTAGACTTGAGCATGCGGTAAAGCCAGCCGGAGGAGAGATTGGCAGGGTCACTGCTCGCAACGAGCGACCGAGTCATGGCTTGCATATCGCGTTGAAATGCCTCGGGTTCACCGCTCTCGTGGACCAAACCGTGGACGGTCTCAGACAATCCGGAGGCGATTGAATTTGATAATTCCGTACTGGTTAAACCAAAGCCAGCTCGACGAAAGAGATGTGCGACCTTGTGCGTATTCCAGGGATTAGCGTTAGTGGGCCTAAATGCCTCCCAAGCCCATTGAGGATCCACATATGGCTTCACAGCATTCACTCCACGTTGAAGGACATATCGAAAGTGAATGTGAGCTCAGAGTCAGTGTGTTCGAGCTTTATTTCGAGCATTTTTAGTAATTCGGTGGCTCGGAGCACTAATGCAACTTCGTCTGCTGCCTGTTGACGTGTGGAGCCATTATTGAGCATGTTCTGGGTAATTATAAATTCTTTGTTTTTCTCGAGTATGGGTTTTAACGCAGAACCATAAAGTTGGAACTGTGAATTGACAGTAGAACCGTTGGCCCTACTGGACTTTGCGACTTTTGGATTTTGCAGGCTCGAGGCCAATGATTTGGTACTGGCTAAAATGAATAACTCGTCTGTCATAATTAGCGTTGGTGTGAAATTGTATTCGATGGAGACCGGCTGATTAGGCTCCGGCTTTACAAAGGCAGTGGTGAGAATGACATTGTCATCTTTCCTTTGGATATCGATGTCCAACTGCTTGCCACCCTCCATACCACTAACCAGATTCAAGAAGCCAACAGAATTAATGAACTGTCGTCGTAGTTCAGGCTTAATAACCTCTGGATCTCTTAAATTTGCCACTATGGCGAAGCCGGGAATCTTTATATCCGGAACGGGCGTACCGTCTTCGAAGTCAGTGTCGGCTACAACAATCTGGATGCCAGGTTCCAGAGCGGCAAGGATATCTTCACCTAAGTCTTTGCCGCCTAGAAAGTTTGATAGCTGAGAATCGGCCTGAGCAATTCCCTCATTGACTTCGGGTGTATATAGTTCGGGGCCTAAGAGATACCACGGCGCCAAATCACGGTACATGGAGATCGATGAGATTGTTCCCTTGGGTTGGAGTAGAGGTGGCGCCACTCCTTTACCGTCTGCCCCAAAGTAATACTGTCGACGCTCAGGAATCCATGCATGATCGTGGGCAGTTCGAAAGGCGAATCGGAGTTGTTCTTTATTAAAATCGAGCGTTGCGGTGATGTACTGCGTGTGTTTCAGCTGATTGGTAATGCCGCCCAGAAGTAGTTCCGCCAGCATGTTTTCTTTCATAGATTCATCGAGTTGATCCATCCCTCCGGTTTGAGCGGCAAGCTTGGCGTCGGCCCAGAACCAAACGGAATGGTCATTCGGCTTGGTCGACTCGGTGGCTTGTTGAAATGTCGGATTGTCGGCCAGCGTTTTGATTGGTGGTTCGTCAAGTAAGGCATCTAACGTGAATCTCCCGAGGTCCCGGGAATTTGTCATCACAAATGTGCCTTTGTAGAGAGCGAAACGAAGGTCGTCGATTTGGTAGCCTGTAATAGTATCCCGATAGAGCCCCTTGTTGATTGACTTCCCGCCGAGCGCGACGATTGGTTCGATCGTCTTAAACAAGATGTCAAATACCTTGGTTAATGTCTCTTCCTCTCCCTGAATTATGAGGCTGACTCCGTTTGTCGGTGGGTCGTAGGCCAGAACAATTCCTTTCGATGTGAGTTGAGTAATCGCTTCGTTCCATTCAACTCCGATTGAAGCTTTGATTTGAGCCCTAATGGCATTTAATTGGGCGGCCTGTTGTTCCGGCAAAGCGTCGTTATAGACTCCGACTTCCTCGGCCGCCTGAACGAGTGGGTGAGCCAGAATGTCGTCGACAATCTGGCCGGCGTGATTGATCTTGAACGCCGCTGCTGTGGTCGCAGGTAGGAGACGGTCGAGATCGTGTTCCGCGTGCACAAAGCCTGCTGTGAGACAGGTGATGAATAGAATGCTAATTCGAACAAACATTAGAAACGGGCTTTCTAAAGAAGGTTTAAGGCTAGGTCTTAGTTTAAACCTTGTTTTATCTTAACCGATACTTGTGTTTTTGAAATATGCTGGACTTTCTTGGGTCGCGAACCCAAACGGCAGGTCGAGATCGTCGTCGGCAAAATCATAAGTGATTACTGCTTCATCGTCGACGGTAAACGATACCAGTGATTGATCGATGGAGACGAGTAGCTTGATCTCTTCGCCGATAAACATCACATGGTCTCTCGAACGTAACACTTGGAGATGACCGCTGATCACTTCCCCGATAAGCATGGATTTACTTCCAGCCTTCACTCCGGCTAACTTGAAATTCTCTTCGTCCACATAGTCAAAGATAATAAAGCCATTGGCGAGATCATCCTCTGTATTGGTGACTGTAGTCAGATAGGTTTCGATTTGTCGTGGGCCAACAAAAGGTTCATCGAGTATATGAACCGAAAAACCGTGTGGATCCGGTTGGACCTCTAGATGACCACTGTGCTCGTGCCAAATGTCACCAGCGAGATGAGTATTAGTGGCAGCGGCGTCCGGCAGGGAGTTGGGATCTAAAACGCTAAGGGTATGATATGCTCGATCAAAGTACGGAGAGTATGCTCCGATGGCCCCATAGTTTAGCGGTTCTGAGAATTCGTAGCTTGTGATTCTGGAACCATTTGCAAGGACAGCGATTTGGTTATCCCGAACTTGTAATTTCAGATTTAGATTTGAATTCAGATTCAGACGCCGGCGTGTCTGCTTTAAGATACGCTGCTCTCCGTTAACCACTTCCCCGACATGCCAGTACGTATTTACGGGGTAGAAGATCGAATTGACGATCGTACCAACGAGTGTTGAGGACTGAGTGGATCGCACGACCCGATTAATGCCGACGAATTTATAGTTGAGTTGATCTCGATAATCAAAGATGACAGACTCTTCAGCGAAATCTGCCCGACTGGAGCTTTGAGACTGCATGAGGAGGTCAAAATCTTCCGGGAGCAACTCATTGAGGAATAGCATATTAAAGTTAGTTACATTCTCATAACCGCCCAATGGAAGCGGGTACTGGTTTTCTTGGAAGAACTCCTTGCCCTGAATATGAAATCCGAGATCATTCATCACGATGTCAGATTCCAGGTGGCCAAACTTCGTTAGCTGGGCGGTTGCTGGATAGTCGACACCTGGTGCGAGCGGTAGTGATTTGGAGACCTGAGTTCCGTTTGGATATAGGAGTTCATAATCAACGGTCGTTGGCCCCCAATGATGCGCAGCGGAACGGTAGATAAGTTGGTCGTCTTCAATTCGTACCGTCCCCTGCGCTGCCGAGGCAGACATTAACTTTACGTCAGGAGGTAGATTCATCAGGTAATTGAGGGTAACGTTCTGATGGACTGGGATTTTGTGGTAATCGTTTAAGGCCACTGCAGGCTGATTAATATTATCCAGCCTGAGATCGCCAAAAATCGAGCCGCGGCGGTGGCCTTTCAGTCCGATGTTTCCGGACGTGACAGGTTGGGCAAATTGACGAGAAATATATTCCGAGTCGTTAATGAGCAACTGGACTTGTTTTCCATTCACGACAAGTTTGAGATGATACTGAGGATCGCCGGGTGTATTTATGCGTCGAGAATTCCAAATGAACGTCCGGCCGTTCCTTACCTCGGCGATGACAGCCCTCTTCTTCTTTGCAAGTATACCTGCGAATTTGTAGTTTCGTTCATCCTGATAGTCGAACACAACCTGTCCGCCAAAGTTTTTGTGTGGTGTGCTGGGAGGGGCAATGACGGTTGTGGTCATTGTGAATTTATCGGGTGGTAGTCCAATCTCTAAAAGTTCTAGCCCTGTGAGGCGATGAAGACTTCCGACTGGAGAGTCAATTGACGAGTGGTTGCCACTTAGTAATTCGAATGAATCAAGTTCCGTCTCGTCTAAATCGAATTCGATGGGAAAAGCTGAAGTGACAGTAATATCGACATGGCCGGTAACTGCTCTGCCTAATTGATCCACGACTTCGTATTCAATGATTTCCTGGCCAAAGACATCCGAAGCTGCTTCGAAATGAAGCTGATTGTCGATGATAGAAACCTGGCCCAGAGTGTAGTCAGTTTGATTCAGTTGAAGAGCAGCCTCAATATCGTAGGCAATGGCGTCATTGGCTAGCACATCGATGATTTCCGAGACACCTTGTGTCACTTTCAAGTTATCCGCCACAGTCTCAGAAAGTGGAAAGTAATCTCGAATGGCGATGTCCTGAAATCGAGTTGGTCGTGGCAGTAGTGTGCCAAGACCTATCGGATTCTCATGATTGAGAGCTCGATAGGTGTGAGAGACTTTTGAGGAACCGTTGGATAGTAATTCAACCGTAGAGTGATCAACATTCAGTCTTAAATCGTAGGTTGCATCCAGCTCCATGGATTCGTAAAGGCGGTCATATATTTTTTGCTTCCCATGATGTTTAGCACCGATTATCCATAGATTGCGTCTGGCATCGAAGCCAGCAAATTTGAAGTTATTGGCATTTTGGTAGTCGAAAACCAGGATTCCGGTAGTCTTGAGAGCTTTGTGAGATAGGCGCTTGCAGCCAGTGTCTTCAAGATCGATGGCTGCAGAGACAGAGGCGTTTAGGCTATAGCGATTGAAATCCAATGATTCCATGTCTAGCAAGGCGATTCTTGCCTGACGTCGGTTACGGACGGGCTCTGTCTCACCGATGTCAATCGGAGTTTGTTCAAAGGCGATGGCGACTTCAGGAGTGATTGGGTCAGTGAATAGGTTACAGACACCTCCGCTGGAGGCTAGAAGCCGCCGGTCTTCTAAACGCTCACCACCCCGTAAGCGCGTATTCATGTCAGATCTTAATCGCTTACGCATTCGAATTACCTAAAAAACCGCTGCGAATTGTAAGCTATGTCGCTTTCGTTCTCCAAGCCCACATCCTCCAACGAATTCCAGATTCTTAATCCGGTGCCACCCACTTTTGGAGTTGGCAGTTTGGGGGAAATAGACAAGGGTATGGCGAGGCCAATGAGTGGGTGTCACCTATTTGAGTTATTCGTGGAGACGTTGCCAGTGAATGGTGATCGTGTAATGGTCGGTTTTGATTTCCGTTTTTCGCTCAAACTGGTTGGGTTTAAAGCTGAGGGTAAAAACCACGGGGTCCCCAATGGGATCGTCACTAAAAGTATCATCATCCCAAACCTGGATCTTACCAGTGCCGATCACAGGCAGTAACTCATCTAACTCTTCCAGATCCCACGAAGCCACAAGACCATCATCTGCTTCGTTTACCTCAAACAACTCGTCACCATCGATCGAACTAATGACAAAATATAAATCAGGCAATGCTTCGTCACCGAGTGCCAAGGCCGAGCCCTTCTCGACTTCCAACTCTACCGAATTGATTTGCAAGGCAACTTGTGCTTGTGGATGTTCGATGTCTTCGTAGTGACGTTTCCGAACCAGATCGAGCACTTCGGACTCTAAAGTCCCTCCATCGTCCGCCGGCGACTGCTGATAAATCGTCGATATATACTCTTGAAGCTGGCGGCTCATACCATGCCTCACCAGTTTCCCCAGAATGAATCCCATTCGACACGAATGAACAACCGCATGTTTCATGTCGACGCCGCTGACATCGGACCGGTACTTAATATTATGTTTGGTAACGATCAACGAATCTCGGCTTTCCAGATTTACGATCTCATCAGTCAAGCCAACTCGTTCAGCAAGATCATGAAATGGGCTACTGACCTTCGGCAGGATTAACTGCTGTGCCCGACGCCAAGACCTCGTCAGGTCAATCGCAGTATCATCATTGACGCCATTAATCTGGGCCCAAAAGTCCGGAACGCGATCGTTGTCTGGAGTAATACAAACGATATCCTTGATTTGTTGCTGATTGACAGGTGGACAGTAGATCGGCAACGGAACTTCGTTCCCCTCAGGATCTTCCATCACCAAATACAAGTGAGGAGTTGATAAGCAAACGACTAGATCGATGGGCCTTGAGAGTTTTGAAGCTGCTAACAAGCCGACGTTACCACCATGACTATGCCCAATAATGGCAATACGATCTTCAGCCGTCGTAAATTCCTCAATTTCCTTAGCTAGATTTTCAGCAGCATCCAATCGCGATTGGTGCTTGTTTTGTCCACTCCAGACAAAATGATGAATCGTCGTGCCTTTGCCTGCAGCTCGCTTCAACTCGGAAGCAAAACTTACCTTTTCATCGACTATCAGTGGCCACGTTTCATTTCCGGCAAAGCTTCCATGTACCAAGAATATTTTAACTGGGCCTTTCAGACGGGAAAGCTTTAGTGGAAATTCGTTGCCTATGCTGATCGACTCAAAGCCAATCATAGCTACTAGCATCCAACAGAGAGGCCATACTCGCGTTGCTACACTCATTAAAACTTCCCTAAAAAAACCTTCTGCAACGTAACTTTCCATGCTTAAGAGTAAGGCATGTTTACGATCATTTGAACTTTCGATAGTGTAACGATTGTTAAGAATAGTTTATGCAACACTTTGTAGAACAATGCGAGTTCGAATTACCCTTCTGAATCCCAAAGTTGATGATAAACCTCCGAAATCCCCTTTACTTCTTGTTGAATCGAAAATTGTTCCTTTACCCGACGTTGACAATCATTTGCCATTAGTCGGATTGATTCTGGATTACCCATTAATGTTTCCAGATGCTGTTGGAACATGTTAGTGTCATCGACGGGAAAGATATATCCGTTAGCTCCGGGTTCAATCATCGCCGCATAGGCTCCAGTATTTGCCGCGATTACCGGCGCTCCGGTTGCCATCGCCTCGAGCGGAGTGAGCCCGAATCCCTCATATCGTGAAGGTGCTACTACAAAGCTCATGGCATTGTAGACGGCGGGGATGTGATCGAATGAGACTTCGCCCAGCCAAATAATTCTATCCTCAAGCTTGGCGGCTTTTACCTTGGCTTGAAGATCGTCGCTGAATTTTTTAAACCTGTCTGTGACCTTGCCAACCAGTACGGCTCCAAAGTCGGGGTACTTTGGTAGTAGTTTAATCATGGCTTCGACAAAATAGTCGACACCTTTTTCCGGACGTACTCTGCCAAACTGGCCAATGGCATATTTAAATGGCAAATCTAGTCGTTGTAATGCATCTTCTCGCGAAGTTGCGGCAGTGAATTTCTGTATGTCGACGCCGTGATGAACAACAGTAGAGGCATTTACTAGAAACGACGCGGCTTTATCACTGGTTGCAATCACTCGATCCATTTTACTGATCAGCCATCGAGGCCAGGCGGAGTGGCGTCGAATGGCGGCTGAAGTAAAAACGATACGGATGGGACAGCGAAGTACATGTTTGAAAAATAACGCCCACTGCATTTCGATGTTTCGACGAACGTGAAAGATATGAAACGGTTTATCAGAGGGGCGTTGTTTAATCAGCTTATATAATTTGAAAGCTGTAAAGTGTTCAAAACCGTCGATCGGTAAACTTGACCAGACCTCGAGGTTGAACTCGCGGCGTTGATGATGGACAAGGTTACGGATTGTCGCGCTAACGCCAGTCATTCGACGATGTAAATCGGTTACGATAACCTGAGCCGGAGTTAAGGACATTAATCACTTTCTTTTTGTAATAAACGATGATTACTAGGGCCCTGTGAGCGGCTAATTGAAGCCCATCAATGCTTAAATCAGGGTTTTGAGGATTAGTAAATCTAACTTACTTTTCCTCGACGCTGCTATCTCACTCCTGCAAGTTTCTATTCATATACATTCCTAAGTAGATTCAGGAATTGATTTGATAAGGCGCGCATAATACTAGACTATCTGAGCCCTGGGCCGGAATACCAGCAACAAAGTTTGAGCTGCCGTAATGACATGGCCGTTGTGAATCGGGATTGCGATTCCATCTTTGAAAACGTTATTCTATTCGTGATTGTTATGGTCGCTCCCCTCCCGTAGACAGTGCTAAACTTTGGCTCAACGGATATACCCTACCACTATTATTCTGTGATTTTTGAATCGTGATAGTTTCTTATAAACACAAGTTTATATTTGTTCATCTAGGTCGAACGGGTGGACGTAGCCTGACTGAAAGCCTAATACCGCATTGTGATGCGGATGACATCATCACCCCTGTTGGTAATCATCCGGGACAAAATCATCATGGCTGGCATCGACATGAGTCAGCGGTGAGTATCAGAGATCGTCTAGGAAGAGAGTTTTTTGAAGAATGTTATGTATTTACGGTGGATAGAAACCCGTGGGATAAAGTCTTATCGAATTACTGGGCTTACAAAGGTTATTCTCACGGTAAAGGTGGAAAGACCGAACAGATATCGATTTTTGAGCGTCTTTGGCGAGCCATTAGCGGATACCCCTGGTCTTTTGATACATGGCTGAAATATCGAGCGTTAAAAAGTAAATTGCCAGGTTCTAATGTACGGTTTCCCGTTTCATTTAATAAGTTTGCAGACGGTGAAGGGGAAATTATTGTCGACAAAATTTTCCGATTTGAAGAATTCCAAGAAAGTGTGAAAGAGCTTTCAATGAAATTGGGATTTCAAGTTGATTGGCGGCAATCTCAGGGAACAGGCACTCGTAAAAACAGAGAAAGTTACAGGACTCAGTATTCGCCGTATGGTACCCAATTGGTGGCGGATGTATTTAGTAAAGAGATTGAATTGCTCGGTTACACCTTTTGAGTGTTGGATTAGGAAATATGATTCCGCTTTAATGTGCAATGGTCCAGTCGAGAATCTGATAGGTACATTCGTTGGCTAGAATACAATATCGTCCGGAGATCGACGGACTCAGAGCGGTAGCCGTTCTAGCCGTCATGCTATTCCATCTGGACATTGGATTGTCCGGTGGGTTCATCGGTGTGGATGTCTTCTTTGTCATCTCCGGGTTTCTTATTACCTCGATCATCATCGCTGATCTGAAAACAGGCTCGTTTAGCTTGAAGACTTTTTGGATGAAGCGACTTCGCCGCTTAGTACCGGCAAGTTTCGTGATGCTTATTGGCACATTACTTGGAGGCTGGTTTCTTTTCCTCCCGGCGGAGTTCATAAGCGTAGCCCAAGCTCAACTGGCACAAGTTGTGCTATTTGCCAATTACCACTTTGCCTACCGCATCGATTATTTTGATCCCATTGCAGGATTGAATCCTCTATTACATTCATGGTCATTGGCTGTTGAAGAGCACTTCTATTTGTTGCTTCCAATAATTCTTTTGGTGTTGTTCAGACGTGGCATGCGGTCGATCTGGTTAAGCTTGTCGGCTCTACTGGTTATTTCGCTGGTGTACAGTATTTGGCAAGTTGGTGATAAACCTGAGTTAGCGTTTTACCTGCTTCCATCCAGAGCATGGGAACTGTTAATCGGATGTTGTTTAGCCAACTCCTCTGGTTCAATCTCAGATAGCAGCAAATTGTATCGGTTAAGGTCATTAATCAGTTATGTGTCGGCGGTGGCACTGTTTTTCTGCTTTTGGAGTTATGACCATTCAACGGCGTTCCCCGGCCTTAATGCAGTGATTCCATGCCTCGCAACCGCAGGCCTTATCTATGGAACTCAGTCAACTAATCTCATCGCGAGGTTCTTGAAGTTACGGGTGATGGTGGGAATCGGGCTTATTTCGTACTCGCTTTATTTGTGGCATTGGCCGGTCATTGTCTTCACAAAGCTAACATATGCTTCGGAATTCACCCCATTACTTTCCTGCGTATTGTTTTTTGTTTGTTTTCTATTAGCATTTCTCTCCTGGCGGTTTGTCGAGCAGCCGTTTCGAAAGTGCATTTGGCTAAGTACCCCAAAGTCATTCTTATTGGCTATGGTGACCCTTGGGACAACTCTGATATTGATTTCATTAGTAATTATGCAGATGGATGGTTTGCCGGGCAGATATGAAAAGTCTCTTCGGCCGATGGTTTTTGCAAAGGTCTCAGAACGATTTCAAATTGGTTCCGCCAGTGAAATCCGTCGTTCGGGATTGCCGAAGATTGGCCTTTCGTCCGGAGAACCTCGATTTTTGTTGTGGGGAGATTCCCATACAGCAGCAATTTCGGAGATGGTGCATGAGGCTTCAGAGAGTTTAGGGCTCACTGGCTACATAGCATCCCGCAATGCAACTCCACCGCTCTTACAAAAAGGAGAGAACGGAGGTTCCGATCAACAAGAATGGAACGATGCTGTTTTCCAGGTGATACAGCAGCAGAAAATTAAAAACGTTATTATCGTCGCAAGTTGGCGTGATACCTTGACTGTACGATTGGGAAAAGAGCCCAAATATCAACCCGAGACCTTCCAACAAGCTTTGCACTACTCAATAGACCAGCTGTCAGATTTAGGTATCAATGTATGGGTGATGGAACAAATTCCGACACAACAAATGGACATAAGCAGGGTATTAATTAATGCCAAGCAGCAGGCTCTGCCCATACCATTCGGCATAACGAAACAGCAATATGATGAGAACCAAAAAACCGCCCATCTCGCATTCGAGCGTTACCTGGACCATCCCAACGTCAGCATATTGAATGTCGCTCCTTTTTGCTTCGTGGACGGAAAGTCAGTTATTGGCAATCGATCGGAAACATACTATGCCGATCAAAATCATCTGAGTAAAGCTGGTGCGGAAACTATAGTGCAACCAGTACTGCTTCCGGTTTTGAAAAAAATCAAAACACAGATGGTTCCAGAGGGGTCGACTGAAACACATTAAATCGAATGGCGGTCATCGAAGTGCTGAGATATTACTAGTGGTTTCATCATCAAGACTCACATAACTCTAGTAATCGTATTTCTGAATTTCCTGTCGATTATTGACAACAATGATTTCCTTCGAATCCATCGAAAATAAGACAGAGTACATGGGTAACGCAATTTGCTCACTATCAGTAAATACTCCAATCACTTCAATTTGTTTCTGCTCTTCTCCAGATGCAGTAGCCCAAATCTTAATCTGCCGATCCTCACCTGATGTCACCAGATGACTTCCATCAGGTGATATATCCAGCCCGTAGACAGGAGCTTTGTGTTCGACTTGAAAGAGTACTTGGGGGGTCGAATCTAGATTCCACATTCGAGCCTTATGGTCGCGACTGGCACTGGCTAATTGAGTTCCATCAGAGTTAAACACGAGTTTTGTAATAACGCCCTGATGGGCAGAAGGATTTAGCGAGACCAATTCCAATAGTGGTTTGTTTTCAGTAGGTGAAAGACGCCATACTTTGATGTCTCCATTCCAATTACCCGCTGCAATGTGCGATTGGTCATGTGAAATTGCAATGGACGATAAAGGTCGTTCCGATCCCTGAAGTGTGGCCAGAACTTCACCACTGGTTAGATCCCATAATCGTAGTACTCCGCCATGGTCACCAGACACAGCGAGATTGTGAGTTGGTAATACTGCAACAGCGTGTACATCGCCGCTAGGATTACTCAGACGATGTAGTGTTTGTTGTTGATCCAAATCCAAGATGGCAATGGTACCACCCTCGTTTGCTGTAATCAGATGAGAGCCGTTTGGTGATAGATTGAGAGCTGTAAATCGAGAGTTGGCTGAGATATTGCTTGTGCGATACGCTAAGTTTCTCTCAAACAGGTGATGCACTTGAGCAAAAAAACGATCACCGCCTGGTGCCATTTCAGGTGCCATGACTACGCGGCGACCATCGAGCGACTTGGCCAATAGTTGCGTCAAGCCTTCGTCCGGCGGTAGCGGGAAACTGACATCTTTGTAAATAAGTCTTGGGTCCAACTCTTCCTGAACCGGTATGCCATTAGTTCGCCACTGCCGAACAGCTTCTTCCACCACGTCTTGTGGCTCATCCAGCATCACAACAACGGAAGCGTAATTGTAATAATAGCTTGGATCATCTTTATAGTTGTTCGCTAAGGCCAGCTCGAGATTTTTCTTGGCGGCTTTGAGGTCATAGCGTAAATACAAAGCCTGATCGGCTTCGAGGCACTTTGTTCCCAAACGCTGTGGGTAAAGTTCGATTAGCACATTGGCTGCTGGATTAGGAGCCGCCATGGCAGATACGTACGCCGTCGATTGGTCAACGAAGGTCAACTCATACCAGGCGCCTCCGGCAAACGCCAGCGAGACGACGATAAGGATTCGATATTTTTGGAACAGATCCATCTTCCTTACAGGCCCTTTTGAACTTTTTTATCGCGCACTTTCCATATGAAAGAGTCGAAGTAGAAATGGGTCATCCCAAACCCGGCCACCAGAATCTCGGCATAAATACCCTGCCACATGGCATCGGTCATCCCGAGACTTTTGAGCGACTCAATGGTTCTATCCACTTCGGAAATCCGAAAGACCCCAAAGCCAAATACTTCGATAGGTTCAAGCAATACCAATTGGAATAAGGCGGCATAAACAACACTGATAGCGACGAAAGCCCAGACTCGTTTCGAAGCTACCATGTATCGAACTAATTTGAATCCAAAACCTTCTGCTGGAATGTCAGAGGGCAGATCGGTCTCTGCTTTCCTGCGGAGGTACCAATAAACAATGATTATATATTGAAGTCCGTGCATGATGCGATGAGCAATCCCCCAGACCAATACCGAGGAGGCATGCCACGCACAAAAGTACCAGAGAAAATAGCTCGACCCAATGAACACATATTTGATGGGATTGATTTTTTGTCCCTGACGGACACTCTGAATAAGTTGAAGTAAGTAAACAACTCCATAACTAATCGTGATGCCCCAACTCACGGACTGGATCATTTGTACGGTTGAGGTATCTGGAAGGAGCCCCATGGAAGCAAACTGCGCAATCCAGATCGTGCTAAATAAAGGTGAGGTAATCAACATGTTCCCAAAGAAGATCCAGTGGAATCCGAGGTCAAATCTCCCACTTCGTTTAGTGCCAGTGCCTGATTTGAAATCATAGATTCGGCTGAAACCATGCTGTTGCATGATACTGTGCTGGTGATCCCAGAGAACGTTTACCATGAAGAGGGTCAATGGTACATAAATAGCTCCCAAGATGGTCAGTGTGAAAATAATGACTGGCCCGATGATTAGCCGTTCTTTCCATCGCGACAGGTCTTCTTTAAACCCATAAGTACGGAGCCAAGTCGCGAAGTGATGGGGAATCGTGATCCAGAGACTGATGGACACCAGCGCGACTGCAGGAAGCCACATTTGGCAACTGACTGCGAATAAGACGGCGATATAAGGCAGCCCCAAGAACCAAATCGTATCTCCACGACGGTCTAAAATATATCCGGGCTGAAACGTAGCTGATTTCACGATAGTGACTTGTGCGACTTCCTTGATTAAACCTGATAAGGTTGCATGTATTATTGCTGATGTTTTGCAATGATGGCTTCAAATTCACCCACTAACTCAGGGTGTTTACTGGCAAGATTATTTTGTTCGCCCAAATCCTTTTTCAAGTTATACAGCTCCACTGCCGCCTTGTCATTAAGACGCACGGCTTTCCACTCGCCTCGGCGGACAGCAAATTTTTGCCCTGCTCGCCAGAACAAATATTCGTGTTGGTCCTGAGGCTTTCCTAACAGTGTTGGCAGATAGGAGATCCCATCCGTGTCGGTGGGTGGTTTGATATTGGCCAGTTCGCAGGCAGTCGGCAGGAAATCCCAAAAGGCAGACGGATGATTCGAAGTAGTACCTGGCTGAATGACGCCCGGCCATCGCGCAATCATGGGTACTCTGATTCCACCATCATAAAGATCGCGTTTGAAACCTCGTAAGTTTCCGTTGGAATTAAAGAACTCCATCTTATGCCCACCTTCCTGATGTGGCCCATTATCTGAGGTGAAGATCACTAATGTCCGACGATCAATGTTGAGTTCCTGCAGGAGCTTCATCATCTCACCGATATCACTGTCTAGTCGAGAGATCATCGCAGCAAATCCGCGTTCCGGAGCGGGCCAGTCCTTACTGGCATAGGCACCGTAATCTGGTACTTCCTGACCATTACCAGTTGCCCGGCCTCCTTCGTTATTTGTGTGAGGGATCGTGTAGTGAGCTTGCAAGAAAAACGGTTCGTGAGCATTTTCACGAATAAAAGACAATGCCTTTTCATGCATTACATCATGCGAATAAGTGACTCGTTCAGTGGATACATTTTTCTTCGGGCCTTCGACGTTCCCAGTGAGTGGGAACTTGGTTTCGTTTTCCCATAAATACTCGGGATAAAAGTTATGAGCGCGACTCTGATCTAAATAGCCGAACCAATAATCAAAGCCCTGTTTAGACGGTACTCCCGTTGTTTGAGGAGTCCCGAGTGCCCACTTTCCGACGCCCCCTGTTACATACCCTTTTTGTTTGAGTAGTGTGGTGACCGTTTGAGTATTGGCAGGAAAGTAATACTGTGTATTACCATGGATGGGCGTATTACCGCTGTGTTTACCTGTGAGTAACACCAGGCGGGATGGACGACAGACAGTGTGACCGGCATAGTGGTCGGTAAATCGCATGCCTTCTTTTGCGAGTTTATCGATGTACGGAGTGGTAATGGTTTGTTGTCCATAACAACCAAGATCACCATACCCCAGGTCGTCGACCATCACGTAAATAATGTTGGTCAATTCGGTTGCAGATGCGAGTGTTGTACTTAGAGCCAGAATAACTATGGCAAGTAATGAGGAGCGTTGGGGCATATAGAGGTTCCTGATCCTTTGAGCTGCAGGTGACGAGTATCATTGATTATAACGCCCTCAATGAAAAGTGGGCACTCGTGATTTAGAGACGATAGCTTTACCTAATTCATGTCGAATGCAGGATTTCAATTTTTATTGATTGCATGTCAATACCGTTAAGCCTTTCCCAGCTTGCCGTTGATCAATGATTAAATGGTTTTTCTTAAACATTGTATAAGGACGAATACAGCATTCGTTGGTAGATTGAGTTTTTACTTTCCTCCATCCGGAAGTGATTGGGAGGAGTTTTTGAAAGATCTTGGATGCCAATACTCGTTACAGGCGGAACCGGTTTTGTCGGTAATAACGTGATACGTTTGCTTCTTGAAAGAGGGCATCAAGTCCGTGCACTCGTTCGGGGCACAACACCACAGCTAGCTTTTGAAGGTTTGAATGTCGAATTGGTGGAAGGTGACATCTGCGACGCTGAGAGTGTGTCGCTAGCGTGTGAAGGTGCGGAAGCAGTAATCCATATTGCAGCGATGGTGAAAATCGGATGGTCGCAACTTGTTCGTCAGCGTCAGGTGAATGTTGGCGGTACCGTCAATGTTGCGAAGGCAGCGCATGATAAAGATATCCGAATGGTCTATGTTTCGAGCGTGGATGCTTTGGGGATTGGGACGGCGGAACAGCCGGCTAACGAAGAGACACCCAAAATAGGAAAAATACCATGTTCCTATGTCGTGAGTAAAATGGAGGCAGAGGCGGCACTGCAAGAAGTGATTCATGATGGACTAGATGCGGTTATCGTGAATCCAGGATTCATGTTAGGGCCGTTTGATTGGAAACCCTCCTCAGGGAGAATGCTGGTCGAAGTGATCAACAAACAGCCACTGATTGCTCCGAGTGGCGGAATGACCCTTTGTCACATCTTAGATGTGGCAGATGGAATTCTTGCTGCATTGGAACGGGGTGAAGCCGGCCGTAACTATATTCTGGGCGGTACAACAATTTCCTACTTTGATGCCTGGTGTTTGTTTGCTGAAGTCGCTGGCACTCGTCCACCTAAGCGAAAAATGGGTCCAGCCATTCGCGCGATTGCGGGCTTTGTGGGAGATATCTTTGGGAAAATCAGCCGTCGTGAGCCCGATATCAATTCTGCTGCGATCCAAATGGGATCATTATTCCATTACTACGACAGTACACGGGCCATTGACGAGCTGGGTTACTCGATAACCGATAGTCGAAAGACGATTGAAGATGCGTGGACATGGTTTCAAGAACACGGTTATCTGAAAGACTGAGTCACAATCTTAACCGCCGTGAACGATAGCCACGACTGGGCAAGGGGGCTTTTCAAAAGGCATGAGCGATTGAAAGCCGTTAAGATAGGACTGAAGCTTCATTATAGAGAGATGTATCGATGCGTTTAAAATATCTTGCCTTCCTGATAACCGCTTTTTTGTTTTCTGAATTGCCGACGCTTTCCGCTGCTCGGGGAATCCATGCCTTACAGTTGCAACGGGCTTACCCGGCACTCATTGGGCGGGAGACCAATAATATTGTCGAACTCAAAGTGACGGCTGAAGAAGAGGGCCATGCAATCAAGTCGCTTCAGTTTGATTTCAAAGGGACGGATGAACTCCATGACATCGGTTCTATGACACTGTTTCTGGGAGGCCCTGAAGGACAGCTGACTACAGAATGGAGTGTGGGAACAGCCAATACGCCAGCCGATCGCTTAATCTTTTCTCGCCGTATTACACTTAAAAAGGGAGACAATTGGTTTTGGCTTTCTTGCAAACTAAAGTCCACCGCGAGCCTGCTTCACCACATAGATGTTGAATGTAGTCAGATCGAAACGACCGCAGGACTCATCAAACCTGAGGACAAAATGCCTGGGCGAAAGATTAGGATTGGATATGCACTGTGCCAGCAAGGTCAGGGTGGAACTCACACGTACCGTATCCCTGCTGTGACACGAGCTAAGGATGGATCACTGCTTGCCTTTTATGACATGCGTCATAATCGAACAAAAGACTTACAGGAAGATATTGATATCGGCCTCAGTAAAAGTACAGACGGAGGGCAGACATGGAGTGAGCCTCGACCGATTATGGATCGTGGTGAGTGGGGAGGCCTTCCTCAGGACCAGAATGGTATTAGTGACCCAGGCGTCATTGTTGACCCCAAGACGGGCAAGATTTTTGTCTGGGCGGTTTGGATGTATGGAAAGCCAGGAAAACACCAATGGAATGGTGATGGAAGTGAGGCTGGATATGAAATCGGAAAGGCCGCACAGATGTTGCTAGCCGTCTCCAAAGACCACGGTGAAACCTGGTCCGAACCGCAAAATGTCACGCGAGATCTAAAGAAGGAAGAATGGGTGTTGTTTGCACCCGCCCCACAGAATGGAATTACGCTTGCTAAAGATGGTACTTTGGTAATGCCGGTCCAGGGACGAAATGCAGCAGGGGCTCCATTTTCCACGATCATGTCGAGTAAGAATCATGGGCGTAGCTGGAAAGTCGGTAACCCAACAGGTGAGATATCCAGTGAATGTCAGGCTGTTGAGTTGCTAGATGGTTCTGTGATGCTTAATATGCGTTCCAGCCGAGATAAGGCTCACATGCATCGAGCGGTGATGGTAACCAAAGATCTTGGGAAAACCTGGACACCTCATCCGACTCATCACAGGGAGCTGATCGAGCCGGTTTGTAACGGGAGTACGATTCGGATCACGTACATACAAGACGGACAGGAAGCAACGGCTTTGCTATTCGCGAATCCAAATTCTCAGCAGCGGCGGGAAAAGCATACGATCAAGGTCAGCTTTGATGACGGTATGACCTGGCCTGAATCTCACCATCATCTGCTCGACGAATTCACAGGGTTTGGATATCCAAGCCTGGTACAGATCGACGAGGAGCATGTTGGAATTGTCTTTGAAGGTAGCCGCAGCCATATCATGTTTATGAAATTCACGATCGCTGAATTGGTGGCAGGCAATAGCCGGTAGCGACTAGACCCGGAGAGTTCGTGAGTTACTGCTGCTTTAGCCAGGCCTTGTAATCGTCGATTAGTGTCTGTGGAGCATTGGCATCCGGTGCGAAGCGATTTTTAAAGTCTTCGACCAAGGCGGTTTCGATGCCAATCGCACGCCACCAGTTCGCGTTACTGAAATCTGTATCAAGCAGCAAAGCTCCCTGGAAATTGACATTGGTTAGTTTGGCCCCCTGAAATACAGTCGCTTCGAGATTTGCATAATCAAATTCCGCGTCAGTCAGATTGGCATTCGTAAAGTTGGCCATCATGCAGTGACTCTCTGACAGATCTGCTCCAGAGAAGTCGGCGTGATTGGCAGTGACTTGTTCCAGACTTGCCTGAAAGAAACTGGTTAGCTCTAGCTTGGCGTTGTTCAAGTTACATCGCAAAAGTGAGACTTCATTCAGGCTGGCTCCCGTCAACTCAGCTTCTTGCAGATCAGATGCATCAAGGATGCTGTGATCCAGTGTGGCTCCAGCTAGTTTCGTACCAATTAGCAGTGATTCACTCAGGTTAGCGTGTGTCAGATCAACAATATCGAGTTGTCTACCGGACAGCTTGACTCCTTTGAGATTGGCTCCGGCCCACTTAGTGTTGTTCGCTTCCAGTAAACGAAGTACGGCTTCGGTTCGTTGACTTCGATCCGCGTCATCATGATGAATGAGCCAGAAGTCGGCTTCTACGGATGGAACGGGGCGAAGAATGACTTGTGATAGGATGATTCCCGAAATGGCCACGATTAGGCTGAGTAGTACTATCGGCAATCGTCCTACTGGACGGTTCGAATTCATCTTATTCAATCGTGATGGCTCCAAGTGAAGTATGGGTATCCCATATTTTAGCGAGTTCAAGCCAAGGAAACTTCACGGTTTACTCGTGCCCACCCTATAATTGACAAAGTAAATTTTTGCACATAGATTTTCGAGGCTAATTGATAAAGGCTATTCATGAAACTCATTAAACCAGCACTTTTGGTTATTGTTTTGTCTATCTTGGGAACGTCCACCGGTTGGGCTCAAAATCAGAAAAAGCAGGTGTTACCTGATGGAGTTAAGCTAATTCAGGACATTGAGTACGCTAAGCACGATGGTGTAGGGTTGAAGCTCGATCTATATGTCCCGAAAGAGATCAAGGGTAGTGTGCCTGTGATTGTATTTGTGCATGGGGGAGGCTGGAAGAACGGCAGTAAGTCCTCAGGTAAGCGGGGGGCTTGGATTGTACCTCACGGTTTTGCCATCGCCAGTATTAGCTATCGTCTAACAGACGTGGGCCAGTGGCCGGATCAGATCAACGATTGCTATGCAGCAGTTCGTTGGGTGCGAAAACACGCAAGTGAATATGGGCTCGATGGAGAACGCATTGGTTGTTGGGGAACGTCTGCAGGTGCTCATCTAGCTGCTTTGGTTGGAACGCGGCCTTACCCTGGCAAAGAGACGACCTCAAGTCGAGTGCAGGCTACGGCTGATTGGTTTGGCCCATCTGAGTTATTGACGATGCCACCTAATAATGTAGGCAACGGCCGGACGGAAGAAGATGTTGCTAGTAGTAACGGAGCGAAGTTGTTGGGAGCGACGGTGAAGGATGTGCCTAAGTTGGCGAAAGATGCGAGTGCATTAGACAATGTGTCAGAAGACGACTCACCATTTTTGATCATGCATGGTACGGCGGATCCGGGTGTTCCCATTAGCCAAAGCGAAAAATTACATGCGGCTCTTACCAAAGCAGGAGTTCCTTCCACATTTGTAGCACTGGAAGGGGCAAAGCACGGAGGTAAGGAATTTATCTCACCCGAATCCAACAAAGTGTTTTTGGAGTTCTTCACGAAGAATCTGAAGTCAGTGAAGTAATGGAAAAACCGGACCCTAAGTTATGGAGTCCCTGGTGTTTCCACTGCAAGAAACATGTCGTCAAGGCAGATTGGACTCCTGTGCAGTGCATGTTGCGTTGGAGCAAGAAGTGCACCGAATGTGGACGGCGTAGCTCAGCTCCGAGCGTTTTATTTCGTAATATTCTTTTGTTACCTTTGTGTCTATTGGTTGGGTCATATTTGTCGTTATGGATTAAGCAACAGGGGACTGAGTTTGGTCTTTATCCAATCGCAGATGCGATCGCTCCCGGGTTGGCTGCGTTAGTAACGATTGTCTATGTCGTTCCATCCTGGCTGGGCTGGATTAAGTACTGCAAGCAGGTAAACGTGTAGACATCTAGACATTTAGCCAGCTAAACAATTAGACAATTAGCAGGTTGGGGTTTCAGGATAACTTATTTGGACCTAGACCTAG